>Ga0210391_10004819_pt1 | contig 11168 bp, 9 predicted proteins | sample IncBWC12OmetaG_FD_160573 | JGI IMG/M metagenome (GOLD analysis project Ga0210391, IMG submission 160573) | Forest soil microbial communities from Barre Woods Harvard Forest LTER site, Petersham, Massachusetts, United States - Inc-BW-C-12-O ...
TTCACGGTGGCGGACCATTGTGCGGGATCCAGACGATCGGCGTAGGTAGGGTAGGCCGGGGGGGTATATAAAACAACGGTAATGTGGTGGTGTTGCGCATACCCGATCATTTTTCTTAGGGCAGCCTCATTGGCGTCGACGATGCCTTCATCCCTGGCTACGGTATGCCTGTGGATCGCTTCCAGGGCAGTTTCGGTCAAATCCCGGGCGTCCCGGGAGGAACAGGCCGTTCCCCAGCCCTGATCGGTACAGGTGATGTCGCTCACCCCATGCAGGTAATAGGAGGATATCCGTTTCCAATTGAGGTCCAACCGTCCGCTGAAGATCTCCGTGTAATCGGTAATCCCCCGCGGTGGCTTGATCTTGTAATAGATCACGTAGTCCTTCACCCTCCATGCCTCCCGGCTGCTGGTCAGGTTGCTGTACATGGAAAAGTAGGAGATGGGTATCAGGACATACTTGAGTCTGCTCCAATGGTATTTTTCGAGGATGGCGTCATCATAATCCAGGCTTTGGGAAACGTAGGCCGCATTGAAGGCCCTGGCCTGGAAAAAGCGGGGGTTCAGCCCATAAAAAGCGTGGGAACTGCCAAGAAGCAATACCTCTATACTGTCGGAATGTTTGCGGAGGTAGTCGTTTTTATAGGAATAATCGTTAGGGATGTGGCGCAACATCAGGTCGGCCACCAAAGCGATGACCATGATGGGCGCCAGGAAGATGAGCAACGACTGTATGAATTTCTTACGCATGGCTAAAATTGGAAATAAATGAATTGCTGTTCCGCTCCTGAAAACCAGCAAATGATAAATACCAGTGCATAGTAGAAGCTCCACCTGACCAAACGGGGGCTTCCGATACCCAACCTGGCGATGGCGTAAGGTTGATCACGGCCCAACCACTCCAGGATGACAAACAAGCCTATGAGCACCCCCAGCTTTTCCGCGTGGACCTGGGGAAGGGTAAACAAGGAGCGCGAAAATATTTGTTTCACATAGTGTATGGCCTGGGGAATGCTATCCGCCCTGAAAACGATCCACGCCAGGGTGGTCATCGCGAAAGTAGCCGCTATCTGGACAGCTTCCCGCAAAGTGGGAAGGACCTTGCCCCGGGCGACCGTTTCCAGGTGTACCCTGTTTTTCCCAAAGAGGACCAGGGGCATGATGAAAAGGGCGTTAAGGCCGCCCCAGGCGATGAATGTCCAGTTGGCCCCGTGCCAGAAGCCGCTGACGAGGAAAATGATCCAGGTATTCCTGATTACTTTCCATTTGCTCCCTTTACTTCCTCCCAGCGGGATATAGAGGTAGTCCCTGAACCAGGAGGATAGAGAAATATGCCAGCGTCGCCAAAATTCGGCAATATCCCTGGAGAAATAGGGATAATTGAAGTTTCGAAGCAAATCGATCCCGAGTAAGCGGGCGGTTCCCAAGGCAATGTCGGAATACCCTGAAAAGTCACAGTAAATCTGAATGGCGAAGAGGAAGGCACCGAGCGCGAGCGTTGCGCCGGAATAGGTCTGAGAATGGGCAAAGATGGGATTCACGAATTCCGCGCAGCGATCGGCAATCACCATCTTCTTAAACAGGCCCCAAAGGATTTGCCTTAATCCGTCAATCATTTTGGAGGGATCGAAGACCCGTTCCCGCTTGATTTGAGGGAGGAGGTGGGTCGCTCTTTCGATGGGGCCCGCAACCAACAGGGGGAAAAAGCTGACAAAAACGGAATAGTCCACAAAGTTCCGCTCCGGGCTGATCCTGCCTTTGTAAATGTCGATGACATAAGACAAACCATGAAAGGTATAAAATGAGATGCCCACCGGCAAGATCACATTCAATACCCATGGATCCGAATGGATGCCCACCTCGGAAAGCGCCCTGGCGAAGGAAGCCGCGAAGAAATTATAGTACTTGAAAAAACCCAGGAACCCCACATTCGTACAAACACTCAACCAAAACCAAAATGTCCTTATTTTTTTTGTACGGCTCTCGTACATCTTGATACCCGTATAATAATCCAGGAAGGTGGAAAAAACGAGCAGGAGTAAAAAGCGGTAATCCCAACAGGAATAGAAAAAATAGCTGGCGACTAATAGCAGCGCATTTTGGAGACGCAAATTCCGGTTGGTAACAAACCAGTATAAGACAAATACGACCGGCAGGAATACGGCGAAACTGAGCGAATTGAAATACATAGGATTGGATATCAGCCGAATATAGGGTTAAATATCCGGGAATGCAAATGTTATTCGGATTTTAACCGGGTAATAGGATTTTCCAGCGATGCCCGGAGAGAATGGTACAACACCGTGCCCATGGCAATACCCACGATCAAGCCAAGGGGAACGACGACGAACCATGCCCCGATGGAGATGTGGAAAGGATAGCTTTTCAGCCAGTCCGAGATAACGAACCAGGCGGTGGGAATGGCGCCCAGAGCGGCAATGCCGATCAAATAGAAATAGTCCCGGGTGATCAGGCCAAAGATCTGGATGGAGCTGGCCCCGAGGACCTTTCGGATGCTGATTTCCTTACCGCGTTTGGAAACGGTATGGAAGGAAAGGCCCAATAAACCCAGTCCGGCCAGGACGATACCCAGCAGGGTAAAGAGCCAAAGCACGGCTGAAAACACGCGGTCGTTTTTGTATTGGGCATCGAAAATGTCGTCAAGAAAGCGGTATTCGAAGGGACTATCCGGGAAGGCGCTCGTCCATTGACGGTGGATAGTCTTGATGAGGCTTTGGGGATCAGGGGTATTGATTTTCACTGAAAAATAGCCCAAGTTGTAGGGTGGCTCCAGGAAAAAAGCAATGGGGTCGATCTCGCTTTGCATGGATTTCTGGTGAAAGTCCCGGATGACCCCGATGACCTGGTACGTATTGTAGGTATCGTTGATTTTCTGGTTGATGGCATCCTCGTCCTTTTGGAATCCTAACACCCTGGCGGCGGCTTCGTTCAGCACCACGAGGGGTCCTTCTTTATCGGCCGGGGTGAATCCCCTGCCTGCCGAGACGGTCAGGTCATAGTCCTTGAAAAAAAGCTCGTCAATCCCGTAGCCGCGCAAGGTTTTCATGGTTTCCGAATGCTCGGTTTTGTATCCCGAAGAGCCGCCTACTTCTTGACCGGGTATGCTGCTGGACATGGTAACGGACTGGACGCCCGGGGTTGTCATAAGGCCGTGCACGAAGGCCAGCTGGAGTTTATTTTGGCTGCTGTCCTGGTTCAGAGAATTATGGAGGATCAGGGTTTGGCGGGTATCGAGGCCCAGGTCGGCGTGGCTCATAAAGCGCAACTGGCGGTAGAAGCCCAACGCGCCCGCGATCAATAGGATGGCTATGAAGAACTGGAGGACCACCAGGGATTGGCGCAACCTGCCGCTACGCGGTGTGACCGGTTTCAAATTGCCGAGGGGCTTGAAGGAAGAGAGGACGAAGGAGGGGTAACTCCCGGCGAGGACGGAACCGATGATGAAGACCGCGAATGTCGTCCCGGCAAGGACTTCCGGCGGCAAGGCAAGGCTGTCTTTGTCAAAACCTACGAGGACGGCAAAGTTGGGAAGCGAAAACCAATAGATCAGTGCGCCTCCGGCGGTTGCCATCGCATTGATAAGAGAGGATTCGGTCATGAACTGGCGAATGAGCTGTGCCCGTCCCGCGCCCACGACCTTCCGGATGCCGACTTCTTTTGCACGGTCAATGGCCCTGGCGGTGGACAGGTTGATGTAGTTGATCCAGGCAATCAGGAGGATGAAAACAGCAGCGAAGGCAAGGTAGCGCAAATAGGAAAAGTTGCCGTTCCCCGGGAACTCGTAATCGTAAGAGGAATGGAGGTGGATGTCCTTTAGGGCCTGGAGGTGGAAGTTCACGGTGAACCCCTCCTTTTTCATCAGCGTTCCCATGTAGCGCTGGGCAAAATCGGGAAGCGCTTTTCTTATCCTATTCACATCCGTGCCGGGCTTCAGCAGGATATAGGTATAAAAATCAGACCATTGCCAACTGGTTTCAACATCCCTTTGCTGCTGCTTGCGGACGTCTGCTGCGTACTTGTTGAAATTGCCCAGGATGTCGAAGTGCAGGTGGGAATTGGCGGGCAGGTCTTTGATGACGGCGCTGACGATGTAGTCTTCGTTGTGAAAACTGAGCGTTTGGTTGATGGGGTTTTCGTCGCCGAAGTATTTTTTTGCTGTGCTTTCCGTGATAATAATGTCACTCGGTTGAGCGAATGCCTGCTGCGGAACGCCGCGTTCGAAATCGAAGGTGAAAATGCGCAACACCGCTGGATCCGCAAATAGGAACAGCCCGTCTTCGGAATATTTATTATCCCCATGCCGAACGATGCCCCATTGCTTGCGGAAGCGCACCGTTTCCTCGATTTGAGGGAAGTCCCTTTTCAGGGCTCCGGCCACTGCCGGAAAGGTGAAGGCGTCCGCCTGGGTCGAAACGGCTCCCCGCTCCACGACTTCCATGGGCACACGGTAGATGCGATCCTTGTTTACGTTGAAGTCGTCGAAACTGTACTGGAAGCGCAGATAGCAAAGGATGAGGAGGAAGGCGGCAATGCCCAGGGCAAGGCCGGAGACGTTAAGTATGGAGAAGGTCCTGGTTTTCCAGATATTCCTCCAGGCAGTTGTTAGATAGTTCCGCAGCATGGCTGTATGGCCTCACAATAAGTGCCAATGTTTAAATCATTGATTTTCTTGGGGATTGCTCGGTCCAGGCTGCTCCAAAGCGAACAATGGACGTATCAAAAGCGAACAGTCGGGTCGATGAGTATGGGATTAATCCATTGATTTTCATTTTGATAGAATACAGGCAGGGAATTGGAGGCGGGTTTGGTATGCTGACAAATTACCTGCAAATCGCTTTGCGCAGTTTCTTCAAGCGGAAAGGTTCCGCGTACTTGAATTTGCTGGGCCTTGTTATCGGTATTTCCTGCTGCCTCCTGATATTTCAGTACGTTTCTTATGAGCGGAGTTACGACCGCTTCGAGACGGCGGCATCGAACACCTATCGACTTCGCCTGGACCAATTCCAGCAGGGTAAGCTGGAATGGCAATCGGCAACTGTATATCCGGCCATCGGGCCAACCCTGAAGCGCGATTATCCCGAAGTCGTGAACTTTTGCCGCCTGTATAACTGGAGCCAGGTCTTCAACGATCCTACCAGTAATGTAAAGTTCAGCGAGACCAAGGGATACGTGGCAGACCCTTCAGCCGTGTCGATGCTCGGCGTGAAATTGGTAAACGGTTCCTCCTTTTCCGAGCCATACCAAATGATCGTTTCCGAAACGATGGCGCGCCGGTATTTCGGTTCGACGGATGCCGTGGGGCGTCGGTTGGTGGTACGTTCCGGCGATGCCCCCGCCAACCATCCCTATACGATCAGCGGCGTTTTTAAAGACTATCCCCTCAATGCTCATCTCGTCCTCAACTACCTGGTTTCCTATGCTTCCTTCGAATCTTATATGCGCGCTGAGGGAGACACGACCAATGCCGTCAATACGTCCTTCGGTTGGTACGATTATTATGTTTACATTCAGCTCAGGCCCGGCACCAATTATAAGACCTTGGAAGCAAAGTTGCCCGCTTTCTGCGACAAGTACATGAATGCGGGGGGTTATAGTAAAGTAAACAAGGTCCGCGATGACCTTTTTCTCATTCCCCTTCCCGACATACACCTCTACTCCAATTACCTGGAGGAGGCCGAGACCAATGGGAACGGGCAGGCGGTCGCTTTCCTTTTCATGATCGGAATCTTCATTCTGGGTATCGCCTGGATCAACTACATCAACCTGTCCACGGCGCGCTCGGTGGAAAGGGCGCGTGAGGTAGGCGTGCGAAAGGTATTGGGCGCTCTTCGATCCGAGTTGATCCGGCAATTCCTCCTGGAAAGCGTACTGATGAACGTCATCGCGCTGGTGCTTTCCCTGGTCGTTGCCTTTGCGTTCGCCCCTTCGTTCAACCGGCTGATGGGGCACAGCACGTCACTGACGTTTCACCTGAGCGCGCGCTACCTATTGTTGTTCGTTACGCTCTTCATTACAGGGACGTTGCTTTCGGGGCTGTATCCCGCTTTTGTCCTGTCGGGGTACAAACCCATCGGAGTATTGAAGGGCGCCTTCAAGAATACGTCAGGGGGCCTGATCCTGCGAAAAGGTTTGATCATCTTCCAGTTCGCAATTTCAGTGATCCTCATCGCCGGGACCATCATCGTGTATCAGCAGGTGTCCTTCATGCGTCACCAGAATTTGGGGGCCAACATCAGTCAAACCCTTGTGCTGAACGGGGCCGAAACGGTCCTTGACTCCATATACCCGAGCCTGTATCATCCCTTCAAGAATGAGGTGGAGCACCTGCCCGGCGTTTCAGGTATGACGGCCTCCAGTCGGGTGATGGGCCAGGAAATTTATTGGGACCATCCGGCCAGGCGGCTCGAACCCAATTCCCCGCAGAGTACCTTTTACTTCATGGGCGTGGATTATGATTTCATTACCCAATTCCAGATCCCTGTAGTGGCCGGGAGGAATTATTCTTTGGATTTTCCCTCCGATACGCACGGAAAATCGGTTGTCCTGAACGAAGAAGGCTCCAAGGTGATGGGTTTCAAAAGTCCCTCGGACGCCATTGGTCGTAAAATCCTGAACGGTGGTCATGATACACTGACCGTGGTTGGTGTCGTTGGAAATGTCCACCACCTGGGATTGCGCCGTCCCATCGATCCCACCATGTTTTTACTGACACCCGGAATCCGTTCCGACTATTCGGTCAAACTCAATGCCGGAGTAGACATGCCTGCTGTCGTAGCCGCCATTCATAAGGTTTGGGACAAGTACTTTCCGGGAGACCCCTTCAACTATTTTTTCCTGGACGATACCTATAGTCAACAATACAAATCCGATGCACAATTCGGAAAGACCTTTACTTTATTTTCGTTTTTGGCCATTTTCATTGCCTGCCTGGGTCTGATAGGTCTTTCGGCGTATAATATCCTCCAGCGCACCAAGGAAATAGGCGTCCGGAAGGTGCTTGGGGCTTCCAATTTTCAACTGTGGCGGTTGCTGTCCAAGGATTTCCTGTGGCTTGTGGGGATTGCTTTCTTCCTGGCCATTCCGGCGGCCTGGTGGATCATGCACGACTGGCTGCAGGATTTTGCTTTCCGGATTACCATTAGTTTCTGGGTGTTTGTGGTTTCGGGGGCGCTGGCGCTCTTTATAGCCCTGGCTACTATTAGTTTTCAGGCTATCAAGGCGGCATTGGCGAATCCTATCGTAAGTTTGCGGACAGAATGAGATACCTTTTAGTGCTATTCTTTTTGGTTTCGTGCTCGGCTCCTTCCCCGCGTTCGGCGTTTTCTGTAGTGCTGCCTGCGGGCTGGTCCACGGAACATATTCCCTTTCCTATTTCGTTTGCTCCTTCTCTTGCGTATTCGGGGACGGAGAACGCCTATTTTTCACCCGGGTGGGGGGACGTGGATAGCGCGGAGTATTGGTCTTACGCTTTCCTTTGGTGGCTGGACGGTTCGGTTGCTTTCGATACGGCTTCGCTGCGAGCGGACTTGTTTACTTATTACGACGGGTTGGTGCGGAGTAATATTCAGCGCAGGGCGATTCCTTATTCTTCGGTATCTCCGACTTCTGTGACGATTGATTCTGCATTGCGCGGGACCGTTGGGTTTTTCGACTATATGGGGCGTAAACCTATCTTGTTGAATTATCGGTTGCATTTGATTCATTGCGGCGGTCATACGGCCCTGTTGGCCAACCTTTCGCCCCAGCCTTTTTCAGGACCGGTCTGGGAGAAGTTTGAATCGCTGGATACTTCCTTCCACTGTCTACCGGGTTTTCGGTAGGTCAATATACCGGGTTCCCGGTATTGCGGATTGGTTTTCCAGCGGGTAATTTTGATGCCAACCTCTGTTATGAAAACAATCCTGCTCTCCCTGCTGTTCATCCCGGTCTTTGCATCCGCGCAACACCTCGACTCTGTTCGCATTCAACCCAAAAATTGGAGATTCAACTCCGGTCTTGATGTCGGCGCCTGGTGGGGCGGGACGGGAGTGACTCCCCTGGACCCTAAATCCAATCCCTTGATCGCCTCCCAACTACATTCCCAGACGGCTTATACGGGGGATATCTACTTTGAATGGTTGCATCGTACTAAGGCACAGGGTCGTGTAGGGCCTGATTTCGGGATCAAGACCAAACTGGTATGGGATTGGTTCACCACCAATAATGGCGGCTCGGGGAACGGGTATGAATCGCTTACCCTGAACTATGCGAATGTTCCCCTGTTATTCGAATACTGTCTTTCCTTCAAGAATAAGGTGACCGTGCCGCACTACATCGCGCCGACTTCAAATACGCAATACACTGTTTACGATCACAGTTATTACTATAATGTTTTTGCCACCACCACGACGACTTCGGGCGGATGGACTGCAGGGGGCATTCCTTATTCCGATGCCATCTTCATTTACGCAGGTCCCCAGATCTGTTACCTGACGGAAGGATTCCACAATGTCAACGGAAAGACGTCCGTGGATACGGATCCTGCTTTGGAGAAGTCCTATGCGGGGTTTGTGGGGGGATTTTGCTTTTACCTTGCCAACCTTAATGTGGACATTTCTTATCAGCGGGCGCTGACTTCGATTGCCAAGGGGCAGAATGTCTATGTGTCGGGGTTCCTGTTCCGGCTGGGGTTCAATTTGTCGAGGAGAAAGTTCTGAGCGGGCATTTATTCGTAAATCGCCGCAGTTATTGTCCAAAGGCTGCGAATATATAATATCTCCTTCTTGATAATTTGAAGTACATAGCTTACTTCAAACTTCACATATGAAGAGAGGAACGATTATTGAATTGATTGCCAGCCTCTACGCCCTCCTTTTCGTCTATGCCTCCGTCAGCAAAGTGATTAATTTTCAGGAATTCCGGGTTCAACTTGGGAAATCCCCCCTGTTGACTGCCTATGCCGGTGCTTTTGCCGTATTCGTCCCCCTTCTGGAAATTGCCGTGTCCCTGCTACTGGCCGTCCCCCTGAGCCGGAGGGTAGGACTTTACGCCTCCTTTTGCCTGATGGTTATGTTTACCACGTATATCATCATGATCCTTCATTTCAGCGAATACATTCCCTGTTCCTGCGGAGGCATCCTGCAAAATATGACCTGGGGCCAGCACCTCGTTTTCAATATTTTTTTCATTATTCCCGCTGTCATCGCTATTCTTTTATTTCCTAACCAATCAAAGGTTATTGCTTTTGCCTCAAAAAGCAGCAAACTATGAGAAAGACTTTCATACTTTTCGCCGCAGTTTTTTCGGTGGCCGTTCTAGGCGCCTTTACGACGAAATTTCACTCCGCCAGGTTACCGATGGCCACGATAGTTGAAGACGGTAGCTGTGTCAGGACAGAGTTGCCTCAGGCATGCGGTATTGCAGGATCAACCGTATGCACGATTTCAGGCGTTACCTATTATTTAATTACAAAACCCTGCTCCCAAGCAATCGTTTACAATCCATAATCAAATTATTGAATTTATGAAAAAAACGATCATTCTATTCGCGGCGGTCTTTTGTGTAGCCATTCTGGGAGCCTTTACTACTAAAGCCCGCCATTCAAAAATGCCCGGGGCATATTGTACACTCGGTTGTTCAATAAAGGACAAGCCTACTTATTGCACATTAAGCGACCCACACCTGTGTACCATGGTAATTTTAGGTACTACGTACACCTTTTACCAGGATATGAATTGCACGACGCCATATTATATGCCCTAGTAGTTGTTCAAAAAAAGTTGGCGGAGTCCCTTCCGCCAACTTTACCCAAATCCGGTGAGATATGAAATCGAAAGTAATCTCTCTTTTTATTTGTCTCGTATTCAGCATTTCGGCGGTGGTGGCCCTTGACCTGCTTTCCTTCAAAATAAACAGGCGGAAAAATGGATTTATCCGGTTGTTTCCCTCCCACCTGGCACTCCCGTTAAAGATTCAGGATATCAAATACAACTCTTATTACCTGGCCGGATACGCCGAAGGGAAAATATATCTGGGCAACTCATCGGCGCCATACATGCTGCTGGCCGCCGATTCAGCTTTAAAGGACATCCAGCAGGTAAAACTCCACATTTCAGGCAGCCCCCCCGTGTTCCCCGGTTATAATATGTTGGCTGTTGATTCCTTATCCGTCTACTTAATGGAAGGAGAAATCTCGACGATCATTACAGGCAGCCTGTGGGGGTTAAACCTTTCTCATATTTACAAAAGCCCCCCTTTCAGCTTTGGCATTCCCCTTTCTCCATCCACCTTTGTAGTCAGGTCTTATTACAATGCCTCCGGTCAGAACGTCCTGGAAAAGGTCTCAGTACCCAGCGATTCCATTAAGGCCATATACCCTTTGAAAAAACAGGGAGACGGCATCTTTTCCACAGATGGCTTGTTACGATACGAACCGGTATCCAAGTCTATCGTCTATATTTATTTCTACAGAAACGAAATCGTTCGACTGGATTCTAACCTTAATGTCGTGTATGAATCCCATACCATCGATACGATAAGTCACGCCTATATTAATCCCACCTATATTGCTTCTACTAAAAGTCTTACCCTGGCTCATCCTCCATTGCTGGTGAATAAAGATTGTAGCGTGAATAAGGATTGGATATTTGTCCGGTCTGGATTACGCGCCAATAATGAAGATCAGGAATCGTTTGATCAGTGGTCCGTCATCGATGTCTATTCATTTAAAGACGGCAGCTATCACTTCAGCTTTTATCTTCCCGATTTAAACCACATAAAAACCAAAAATTTTGCGGTTTATGGGAAGACGCTTATTGCCATGTATGATCATTATTTGTATGCTTACCGGATGAATTTCTGATTCTCAAAACTTGTTACTATATTCCCCTGGTGACCCCAATCCAAAAACGCAATGCCCGAAGGATCATTCACGGGGCTGCCACCATCGGCGCCCTTGTGGCCGGAGGGCTTGCCCAGTTGCCTACCAGCGACAACGTCGTATTGGTCCCCCTGGAAATCATCATGGTCGTATTATTGGGGAATACATTCGGAATGCGCTTGCGCCATTCTTACCGGACTGCGCTGATCGTGGGGACAACCGCCACCATGATCGGGCGGGGCGTGTCGGAGGTATTGGTGGGATGGATTCGAGGTTTCGGCAATGTATTG
>Ga0210391_10004820_pt1 | contig 11168 bp, 4 predicted proteins | sample IncBWC12OmetaG_FD_160573 | JGI IMG/M metagenome (GOLD analysis project Ga0210391, IMG submission 160573) | Forest soil microbial communities from Barre Woods Harvard Forest LTER site, Petersham, Massachusetts, United States - Inc-BW-C-12-O ...
TATAGAAGATCCGCCTGGATCTGCTCCTGGCCAGGCCGCGATAGGAAGGCGAACTCGTCGTTCCAAGTATCCGGATTGTATCGTTCCGGGTGCCGGCTACCCGATCTGTGGCGCTGCTCGGCGGCTGCGAGCGATACAAAAGCCTGAAAGACTTCGGGATGGCCGTCCGGATCGGACCAGTAGCGCGCGATGCCGCTCCACTTTTCACCCAGCCCTTCTTGATAGACGTTTGCGTTCTGCACGATGAGCGCGCCAAGTCGACCCGGATGTGCCTTCATGATGCGCATTCCCACCGGCCCGCCATAATCATGCAGATACAGCGAATATCGGTTGATGTTCAGTTGCTCAAGAAGGTGGTCGATGGTCGAAGCCAGGTGGTCAAACGTATAGGTGTACGCCGTCGGTGGCGGGGCTTCGCTGTGGCCGAAGCCAGGAAAGTCCGGCGCCAGGATGTGATAGCGAGTCGCGAGTAGGGGAATCAGACTGTCGAACTCACGAGAGGATGACGGGAAGCCGTGCAGGAGCACGATGGTCGGCGCTGTGCGCTCACCGGCCTCGCGATAAAAGAGACTGATCCCATCCACCGAGGTCCAGCGATAGGTTGTCGTCGCGGAGGTCGATGCCAGGGGAGCGCTGCGGGCCATGGAGTGGCATCAGGCCGCAGTCCGAGGCCCACCGGTATTGCACCTGGGTATTGCCGCTCAGCGACTGGCAGAATCATCCAAATTTCGGCACATCGCGACAAGCGTGCCGACGCAAGCCGCGGCAGCCTTCAGCGCACGGAGGTATTCACGTGACGCAGATTGATGATGACCCGGAAACTCAGCCGCTGCCTGATGGAGACGATGAGGGTGCCATTCAACCCCAGGTCAGTCCCGGAGATGACGAGGACGTCGTTGAGTTCCTGTCACCCGACTGGGATTAGGACAGGCGAAATGCCATGGCTGAACAAGCCCACGGCGCGGCAGGCGATACCAACGTCCTATGGAAGGGCTCTTCTCAAGTCGCTTCAATGCGCCAAGGAAGTCAGTCGGGCGGCCCGTTAAGCCGCCAAGTGGAGAAGTGCGATGGTGGGCAAAAATGCCGGAACGATGCTGGTGGCAAGAATCCCCAAGGCCGGAGGGGATTTCGAACTCGTTGAATGCCCAATCCCCGTGCCCGGCCCCGGGGAGGTGCGCATCAAAGTACAGGCCTGCGGTGTCTGTCACAGCGATGTGTTCACGAAAGAAGGCCTATGGCCCGGGATCCAGTACCCGCGCGTCCCGGGACACGAAGTCGCCGGTCTCATCGACGCGGTCGGCAGCACGGTTTCCACCTGGCAGAAGGGCCAACGCGTCGGCGTCGGTTGGCACGGTGGCCAGGACAACACCTGCCCGTCCTGTCGCAGCGGTGATTTTCGGAACTGTCGAAGTCTGAGGGTTCCCGGCATCAGCTACGATGGCGGATATGCCCAATACATGATTGCACCCACCGAGGCACTCGTGGGCATGCCGGAGGGACTGAGCGATAGCGAGGCGGCGCCGCTGTTGTGCGCGGGAATTACGACTTACAACGCGCTACGACATAGTGGCGCGATGCCGGGCGATCTGGTGGCCATTCTCGGAGTCGGCGGCCTCGGTCATCTTGGAATCCAATACGCGAGCAAGTTTGGCTACCAGGTCGCGGCCATCGGGCGTGGCGCCGAAAACGCGGCGGTCGCCAAGAAACTCGGCGCGCACGTCTACATCGACAGTGATGGGGCGGCTGCGGCGAAGGTATTGCAAGAACTCGGGGGCGCCAAGGTGATTCTCGCGACGGCCCCGAGCTCGAAGGCGATGTCGGAGCTCATCGACGGCCTCGGCATAAACGGCCGGCTCGTGGTGATCGGTGTGAGTTCCGATCCCATTGTCGTGACACCCTTGCAGCTGATTGTCGGAACCCGGTCGATCGAAGGCTGGGTTGCCGGCACGCCCGCCGATTCGGAGGCGACCCTGAAGTTCTCCGAACTGACCGGAGTGCGCCCGCTGATCGAAACCTATCCGCTCGAAAAGGCCGCGGCAGCCTATGCGCGAATGATGAGCGGCGAGGCGCACTTTCGGGTCGTGCTTACGATGTGAGCGTGGTCGCGGGCAGGTTCAAATGAAACGTTGCGCCACCCCCCGGGGCACTGACCGCCCAGAGACGGCCACCATGCGATTCAATGATGGAACGACTGATTCGCAGGCCCATGCCGGTACCCTGAGGTTTGGTGGTAAAGAAGGGGTCGAATATCTGCTCCGAGAGGTGCGCGGGAAATCCCCTACCGGTATCGCTCACCGAGGCCGCGACCTGTCTATCCTCGGCCTGCCGTGTCCTGATGACGATTTCGCGTACGCCCTGCACGTCCTTCAGCGCCTCGATGCCGTTGATGATGAGATTCATCATGACCTGCTGCAACTGGACCCGATCGCCCAAGACCTGCGGCAGATCGGCGGCCAGTTCCGTCCGCACCGCGATCGTGTATCGCGCTGCCTCATCACGCAGCAGCGTGACGGTCTCCCGGCTGATCTCATTGAGATCCAGAGGCTCCCGGATCAGCGTGCCGCGCACGAATTGCGAGCGCACCCGGCCGATGATGGCCGCCGCACGCTGCGTATCCCGCACAATTCTCTGCAGCGCCGCTTGCGCCGCCGCGACATCCGGCTCACTGCGCTCGAGTCTCAGCAGGCCCGCGTCGGCGTTGCTCATGGCGGCTCCGATCGGTTGACCCAGCTCGTGGGCCAGAGATGCCGCCAACTCTCCCATCGTGGTCGCGCGGTTTATCCGCGAAAGATCACCCTGCGCCTGGCGCAATGCATCTTCGACCCGCTTCTGGTCGTCGATGTCGGTGGTGGTGCCGATGAATTTCAGCACCCGCCCTTCCGCACCGCGCAACACGACGGCCTGCTGAAGATGCCAACGATAGCTGCCGTCGCGCGCGCGCAGCGAGCGGGTTTCAAAGGCGAACCCGCGTCCCGAGCGTACGCCGTCCCGAAAGGCCCTCGATGCCGCTTCGCGATCCTCAGGGTGGACCGCGGTCATCCACGCCTCCGGATGGGAGCGGATGAAATCGAGGGTCTGGCCGGAGTATTCAAGCCAGACCTGATTCACGAAGTCCGGTGTCCCATCCGGCTCGAGTGTCCAGGCGGATACCGGAAGCCGCTGCAGCAGTCCCGCCTGCAGTTCCAGATTGGAATACAGGGACGCGTTTTCCAGTGAGATCGCGGCCTGCGAGGCCAGCAACTGCAGCACCGTAACCCGCTCGGGCGTGAAGGCGCCCGGGGTGAGGTTGTTTTCCAGATACAATGCGCCCATCAGCTTCGCCTGCTTGACGATAGGCAGGCACAGTACGGACCGGGAGCGATTGTGCCGCACGTATTCGTCCCGGGAATATATGTTGTTCGCCGATGCATCATCGAGCAGCACGCGCTCGTGCGTACGGATTACGTAGAGCAGGGCCGACTGCGGAAGGTCGGCAGAGGTCACGGCTGCCGGTCGAACCTCGACCTCGATCCTGCCGGAGCTGCTGGTGGCCTGCGCCTCGATTCGCGGCTCACCGTCTCGAACCATGACCAACAAGCCGCGCTGTGCCCCGGCATTCTCCACCGCGATTCGTACCAGCTTCTCGATGAGTACCGGCAGGATCATCTCACTGGAGAGGGCCTGTGAGGCCTTCCCTACCGTCTCAACATCCAGCTCCCCGACTGGTGAGCGGGTCGCGGCCGAAGCGGCCAGCGTTCGTCCTTCGCGTAAGCTTGCATGATGTTCGTCCAGATGCTTTACCTTTCCGTTGGCACCCCAACGCGCGTAGCCGTTGCGCGCGGCACGAAGATGAGCGTAACTGGCCGTTTCGAGATGCTGCGCCAGGTAGCACTGCGCCGCCAGCTCGTGGGCCAGCGCCTCATTTTGAACCAAACCGTTGTCGCGCGCCGAACGGATGGCCTGCTCGTACAGGCGCAAGGCGTCGGCGTCGCGCTTTTCGATGCGGGCGATCTCTGCTGACACCAGCGCCAGTTTATCGCCAAAGGTCGCCGGACAACTGTCGGCCCACTCCTGCAGTTGTTGGCGCTGTGCATCGAGGATCGCCCGTGATGCCTGCTGCTCGTCGCTTGTTGCCGCCGCAAAAAGCGCCGCTCGCGTGAGCGCGGTGTAATAGACGTACTCCAGCATCTCAATACGGCCGATGGCGCACCACAGTAGCTGCCGGGCCTCCTCGGCGGTTGCCAGCGCTGCGGCGAAGTCGCCCGACAGGAAGCGCGACTTCAGTTTGAGGATCCAATACCAGCAGGCCAGCGTAGGATTGCGCCCGGCAAGTTGAGCCTCGAACCTTGCCTCGTCGAACTGCGCATCACTGAACGTGGAGAGGCCCGCGGTGCGGCCCTGCATCGTGGCAATGAAGCGCTGTTGGATGACGAACATGGCCGCCCCGTCGTCGTAGTGCGCATTGCGCGCGAACTCCATCGCCAGCTCCGATTCTTGCCACACCACTTCGAGGGGATCGTTTCGCAGCTGACGGTACATGATGGCGATCGACATCGCATAGCAACCAAAGGCCGGATCGCCGCCCTCGCGCGCGGCGCGAAAGCCGGCGTCGGCCAAGTCAATGGCAGCCCCGATCGGCTGCGTCCAACCGGCAACGACCGCAGAGACGACCAGAACCTTCGCCCGAACGGCGGTGAAGCGGTGCTTCTCCACCAGGGCGCAGGCCAGCCTGGAGAAACGGTAACCTTCGCTGTAATGGTGAAAAACCGACCCGAGGATGACCCCCAGGTTGCAAAAGGCGTTAGCGGAGTGGTCGCTCAGCCCGAGCCGAATGCTGACCTTGACGATGCGGCAGGCCAGCAAACAAAACAAACGAAAGTCGATAAAGTACGCAGGCGCGTTGACCAATGACATCACCGATACCGCCGCCTGCAGTTCGCGATCCGTCATCAGCGGCAGATCGATCAGGCTCTCGATCGTGCGTTGATTGACAGCGTCCCAGACTGCTTCGTATTCGGCCCGCACCTGCTCTTCGGTCGGATGCATCGGCAGGTCGATGCCGAAGCCGCGCAGACACGCCAACGCGGTGTCGACGGTCTGCTGGATTTCGGATCTCAAGAGGTGCAGGTGGACCTTCAGATGGTAGACCGCGGCCTCATCGACCTTCGACTGGGCCCATGGCAGGAGTGCCCCAATGAGGTGATCGGCCGCTTCCAGGTTGCCGCACAGAAGCTCACATTCCGCCCGTTCGAGTGCCAAGCCGAACCGCAGCCGGTACGGTCTGCCCAAATCTCCTTCGCCCAGCAGCGCCATCCCAGCCGCAAAATACGCGCGCGCCGACGCGTACCCCGCGGATGTTTTGGCCCTGCGCCCGGCTTCCAGGTCGATCGTGGCGACTCGTACTTTCTCATCGTCATCAACCAGCAGTGTTGCGCCACGATCCAGTTGGTTGGCGACATCGAACAGATGTTCTGTCAGGCCGTCCGCCGAGCCCGCCAACAGCCTGCGTCCGATCCGCAAGTGCAATTCAGCGCGCGCGTTGCCGGGGATGAGCGCATAGGCCGCCTCGTGAATCCGGTCGTGGAGAAAGGCATAGGATTTCTCCAAACGAAGGATCAGGCCGGTGCGGACCGCCTCCCACAGCCGAGCGTGAAGTTCCTCCGGGGATTGCCCGGTAGACAGACTCAAGAGGCCGATATCGGCCACGTTGCCGAGACAGGCGAGTTGCTGGAGAGCGGTCTGTGTTTGGGATGGCAATCGCCGCAGCTTCCCCAGCATGAGATCGACCACATTGTCGGAGTAGCCCCGGGCGCGAATCCCATCGAGGTCCCAGATCCAGGCGGCCGCCGCCGGATCAAAACTCAGCAGCCCCTCCTCAGCCAGCGCGGTGAGAAACTGGAGTGCAAAAAATGGATTGCCGCCGGTCTTGCCATAGACCAACAGCGCCAGAGGACCCGCGGAGTCCGGCTGGCAGTGCAGCGCGTCGGCAATGAGTCGCTCGACGTCGTCGAGCCCGAGCGGCGCCAGCACGATTTCCTGCGGCCACACTCCCGCGTCGCGGATCGCCGCCAGCGTCCGTTTCAGCGGATGTGACGAATCGACCTCGTTGTCGCGATAGGCGCCGATCAGCAGCAGGTGCCGCAGGTCCCGATCGGTCACCAGCCGCTCCAGCAGTTCCAGAGTCGCCGTATCCAGCCATTGCAGATCATCGAGAAACAGCGCCAGCGGATGCTGCCGACGGGCGAAAGCCCCGAGGAACCGCCCCAACACCCACTGAAAACGGCCCCGCGCCTCCTGCGGTTCAAGTTCCGGCACGGGCGCTTGTTTGCCGATGATGAATTCGACTTCGGGTACCAGGTTGACGATCAGCTGTCCATTCGGCCCCAAGGCCTCGAGCAGAGTGTCGCGCCAATAGTCCAGCTCGGCTTGGCTCTTGACCAGGATCTGACGTACCAGCATCTGGAAGGCCTGCGCCAGCGTCGCGTAGGGTACCTCGCGTTTGTACTGGTCGAACTTGCCTGCGGCGAACAACCCACGCGGCGCAACCAGCACTTTGTGCAGCTCGTTCACGACCGATGATTTGCCGACACCGGAATACCCTGATATCAGAACGAGTTCGGGGGCGCCCTGCGCCACTACCCGGTCGAACGCCGCGAGCAGTGCTCCGACTTCGCGCTCTCTGCCGTAGAGCGTCTCCGGTACCAACAACTGCTCCGACAGGTCACTCGCACCCAACGAGAAGGGATCGATGCGACCCTGCGACTGCCATTGCGAGAGGCAGCGCCGAAGATCCGCCTCCAGGCCCGCTGCCGTCTGGTAGCGCTCCTCGGCATTCTTGGCGAGGAGTCGCAGGGTGATGGCGGATAGGGGCTCGGGGATCGCACGCCGCTGCGCCGGTGCTACCGGCTGACGGGCGATGTGGCAATGGACCCACTCTAGCGGGTCGGTGGCGGCAAACGGGAGCGCGCCCGTCAGCATCTGGTACAAGATCACGCCCAATGAGTAGAGGTCGCTGCGGGGATCAATCGAGCGGTTCATGCGCCCGGTCTGTTCGGGGGACATGTAGGCCAATGAGCCGGCCATGATCTCCGCCGGCGCGGGCGCGAGGCGTTCGCGAAGCACCTTGGATGCGATCCCGAAACCGGTGAGCCACACGCCCCCGGTCTCACCGACCATGACATTCGCAGGCTTCACGTCCCGGTGGATGAGACCCTGCCGATGGGCCTGGCCCAGTGCCGTCGCCATCCCGATGGCAATACCCAGTAGCCGAGTCAGATCGAGCGGTTGCCCCCGGTGCTGCTCGATGAGCCGATCCAAGGGTTCGCCCCCCGGATCCTTGAGGATGAGCATCGCCCGGCCCTGATGACGAGTCAGCGCGATGGGCTGCGCAGCCCACGCCGCATCCAGTTCGGTCGCCAGCGAATATTCGTGCTTGAGGCGGCGCAGATTCTGGGCCAAGGCCGGTTCAGCCGCGACCACCAATGCCAGGATCGGCATCGGGTTGCCGCGCTCTGTGCCGCGATAGAGCGTGAAGTCCGCCTCCTCGCGAAGCGACTTCAACTCGTATGCGGATTCCTCTGTCATAGGTTTTAAGAAGAGTGCCTCATGCCTGTTCACCATTCCAGCTCACCCCGGAAAGTGCCAGACGAAACAACCTTTTGCATCACCGGACCCCGCTTGCTTTCACCAACCTTCCATGGCGTGGGGCAGGCACGCGTGTGGCGTGATTCTTGCAGTTTTATTACTGTCCGACCGGGCGCTTGGTCGAAAATCTTGACTTGCTCATGAGCTGATTGGCCCGGGACGATGCCAACGCTGATAGAGTCCACCAGCAGCGGCCGTGGAATGGACGTCTTGGCCTGAGCGCGGGCTCATGCGAATTCAATCAATCAAAAGCTGCGCGCTCCTGGCTGGACTGGTGCTCGGGCGCGTTGGAACTTTGTGCGCCGCGACGGACACCGACACGGCGCCGGGTTCTGGCGCGCTAGAAGAAGTCGTCGTGACCGCGCGGCGCCTGAACGAGAACCTGGAAAGGGTGCCCGTGGCTGTCGACGCACTGTCAGCGTTGGCGCTGACCGAAGAGCACGTGACCGACGAGCAGGAGCTGCAAACGGCGGTCCCCGGCTTGCTGACCGTGGGTTCGTCGTCCAGCAACCAGCTCGCTTTCTCCATCCGTGGGCAGGCGCTGGACGCTTACTCCTTCACCTCGCCCACCGTGGTCACGTACTTCGATGAATTTCAGACCGGCGGGACAACCGCCACCACATTCTTCGATCTGCAGTCGGTACAGGTATTGAAGGGGCCTCAGGGGACGCTCTTTGGCCGCAACGCGACCGGCGGCGCGGTGCTGTACACGAGCACGCAACCCGGCAAAGAGCTGGAAGGTTACGTCAATTATACCGCTGGCAATTTCAATGAGCAGAAGGCGGAGGGTGCGATCACGATCCCGCTGGCGGGGTGGGCTTCTGTGCGCCTGGCTGCCGAGGACGAGCATCGCGATGGCTATGAGCCCAATCTCTATCTCGGTATCGAGGAGGGCTCGATCGACAATCGGAATTTTCGCGGCACGGTGTCCGTGACGCCCCTGGATGCGCTTGAAAGCACGACCACCGCTCAGTACAGCAGGCAGGGCGGGGACTCGGATGCGCTCAAGATCGTGAGCGCCAACGCCAATTGTCCGCCCAGTCCCAGCTGCGTCGCCGCGGAACTCTTTCCGCCGGGGGTGCCGACAGGTGGGACCTCCCCGGCGAAACTTGCCTCCTATAACGGACTTCTGAACTTCATCGCCATGGAGGGCGAGCAGCCTTTCTGGAATGTCTGGAACCACAGCGACGATGAACACGACGCGCAACTGAAGGAAGTATTGAACAGAACCACGTACACGCTGAACGATGACCTCTCGATCAAGAACATTGCGGGTTACAATCAGGTCGTCTCGCGCGACCGGCTCGACATCGATGGCAGCCCCTTTCAAATATTAACGGCCGGGGCGAGCGGAGGCCCCGACGAGGAGGGCACTCGCTATTCGACCGAGCAGTACTCAGAGGAACTCCAACTTGCCGGCACGGCGCTCGCCAAGCGCCTCAACTACCTTGTCGGCGGCTACTACCTCCGCGACGACGAAGGACTCAACGACCCGCTGAACGTCGGTTGCGGATCCATCGCGTTTGCCGTGACCCCCGAGAACCCGCAAGGATGCGAACTGCCCGGTGGTTTTCGCAATAACTTCGAGAACGACGAGCAATCGCGTGCTTGGTTCGGCCAAGCCACTTACGCCTTCGTGGACAATCTCAGGGCCACCGCCGGCTACCGCGAGACATGGGAGGATATCAATTTCCGTTATGTAGACGATGGCAGCGTGCCTGAAGATGAGCACCAGCTGACGGGTGTGCCCGTGCCACCGATACTTTCCGAGCGCGAACCGAGCTGGAACCTGGGTCTCGATTATCAGGTCACGCCACAGACGTTGCTCTATGTCGCCCAACGGGGAGGCTTTCGGGTCGGCGGCTTCAATGGGACCAGCGTCGTCCAGACGAGTACGGGTGCGACCGATATCGACTCATTCAAGCCTGAGATCGCGCGCGACCTTGAGCTCGGCATCAAATACGCAGGAAGGCTCGAGCAGTTTCCCGTGCGTATCAACGCGGACGTGTACGCGCAACGCGTGCGCGATGCGCAGCGCGTTGTCTATTCAGGTGTTGCTTCATTCACCGTCAATGCCGACGAGACTCAAGTCGCCGGCTTCGAGCTGGACGCCCTGATTGATCTCACGTCCTGGCTGCAGATGGGGCTCGATTATGCCTACACCGATGCGCGTTATGTGGATGGCGGCACTCATTTCGCGCAGGTCAATGCCCTGACGGGCGCCATCGAAAACCAGACGATTATCCTGGGACCCTACGCCGATGCAGCCCGGAATGCGGGCTCCATCTACTGGCGCATTGCCCACGATTTACCGAACTCGCTGGGCCAACTGGTGGTGCGCCAGGATCTCTACTCGCAGAGTGACTTCTACTATTCCAACCTTGCCGCGAGTCAGAACATTCCTCCCAATGCGTTCGGGCCGCTCGATCCCAACACCAGGATTGGCGGTTACACTCTCCTCAACGCCAGGATCGAGTGGGACAACATCGCGGGGTCCAGGTTCCACGTGGCAGCCTACGTGAGAAATATGCTGAACAAACAATATGAGATCGGAGGGCTCGGTCTCGGCGCGGTGATTGGGGAGGATTCGGTGGTTCTGGGCACTCCGCGCATGGCGGCCATGGAGGTCGGGCTTAAGTTCTGAAAAACTACAGCCTGGATTGCAGGGGCGCGTTTTCCAGCGACATCGCGGCTTGCGCAGCCAGCAACTGAAGCACCGCAACCCGCTCGGGCGTGAAGGCGCCCGGAGTCAGATTGTTCTCCAGATAGAGTGCGCCGATCAGCGTTGCCTGCCTGACAATGGACAGGCACAGCACGGATCGACAGCGCTTTCGCCGAACGTATTCGTCCTGGGAATATACGTAGTCCGCAGAGGCATCATCAAGAAGCACACGTTCCTGCGTGCGCAGCACGTAATGCAGGGCGGCCAGCGGAAGGTCAGCAGAGCTCACGTGGGCATGTCGAACCGCAACCTCAATTCTGCCGGAGCGGGTGGTGGCCTCAACCTCGATCCGTGGCTCACCGTCTCGAACCATGACCAATAAACCCCGTTCTGCCCCGGCATTCTCCACCGCGATACGCACCAGCTTTTCGATGAGTTGGGGAAGGCCCATCCCGCTTGAAAGTGCCTGCGACGCTTGCACTACAGTCTCGAGATCCAACTGTCCGGCCGCCGGGCGCCCCGGTGACGGAAGGGGCAGCGTTGGTGCCTCGCGCAGGTGCGGATGGCGTTCGTCGAGCTGTTTCACTTTTCCGTGTGCCTCCCAACCTTCATAGCAGTTGCGCGCGCTGCGCAGATGAGCGTAGCCGGCCGCTTCAAGCCCCTGAGCCAGGTAGTACCGTGCCGCAAGTTCATGGGTCAACCCCTCGTTCTGCGCGAAGCCGCTCTCGCGGGTCAAATGGATCACCTCCTCGTACAGGCGCAAGGCGTCGGCATCACGCTTCTCGATACGGGCGATCTCGGCCAATACCAGCACGTGCTTGTCGGCAAAAGTCGGCGGATAGCTGTCAGCCCATTCGCGCAATTGTGCCCGGTGCGCTTCCAG
>Ga0210391_10004821_pt1 | contig 11162 bp, 9 predicted proteins | sample IncBWC12OmetaG_FD_160573 | JGI IMG/M metagenome (GOLD analysis project Ga0210391, IMG submission 160573) | Forest soil microbial communities from Barre Woods Harvard Forest LTER site, Petersham, Massachusetts, United States - Inc-BW-C-12-O ...
CCTTCGCCAAGGGCGACACCTGCATCCTCCTCGTTCGCTTCACCCCGCAGGGTGCCGGCCCACGCCTCGGCCACATCACCATCAACCACTCCGCCTCCGCCACACCTGCCTCCTTCGGCCTCGGCGGCAATGGCTATGCCCCCGTCATCAGCTTCGTTCCGTCCAGCGTCTCCACCGTTACCGGCACCTATGTTTCCGGTCACGGCCTGCTCACCAGCGCCCAAAACCTCACCGTCGATGGCAGCGATTCTCTCTATATCGCCGACACCGGCAACGGCATCATCCGCTACATCGACTCCAGCGGCACCATCAAGAACCTCGCCACCGGATACTCCAGTCCGTACGGCATCGCCGTCGACACCTTCGGCGAGGTCTACTTCGACGAGCCCGCCGCGAATATCATGTACGAAATCTACGATTACGGTCCGGTCGTGCCAGTCACCGGAACGACTGTATCGAGCTGCACGCCTTCAGCGCCGTGCACCCTGGCGGCCACGCAGATCACCAATCCCGGCGAGATGAGCATGGACCCCTACAATCATCTCTTCTTCGTCGAAGAGACCTCTGGCGCCGCCTTCTCAACGGTCCAGCCGGAACCGGCGAACCTGATCTTTATCTACGATCCATTCCCCTATCAGAACTCCCCATCCGCCGCAATGGCCGTGGATTCGGGCGATAACCTCTACTCACTCTGGGCAACCAGCGGCAATTGTGAAATCCAGCAGCAATCGCTCTACAACGCTGAGAATGAGAATGTGAGCTTCATCAAAGTCGCAGGCGGCCGCATCTGCGGATACAGCGGCGACGGTGGCCAGGCCGGTAACGCCGAAATCGGCAACGTGATCGGCCAAATCGCGTTCGATATCGCTGGCAACCTTTACTTCACCGATACCAAAAACCAGCGCGTCCGTCGCATCAGCGCCGTCACCGGCATCATTACCACCATTGCCGGAACCGGAACCGCTGGCTTTTCAGGGGATGGCAACCAATCCACCAACGCCACCCTCAGCTCGCCCACCGGCATTGCCGTCGACTCTCAGGGCCAGGTCTACGTCATCACCAATGCCCCCGCCACCGGTACCGCCCAGGCCATCCAAAAATTCGGCCCAAACGGCGATCTCTACTTCGGGAATCAGAACACCGGTACTTCCAGCGTCGCCCACGTCGTCAATGTGGCTAACACCGGCAACACCACAATGACCCTCACCAAATACGTCATCAACGGCACAGATCCTGGGGACTTCTCCATCGATCCCAACACCACCAGTTGCCAGCTTACGGCCGGAGCAACTCTGTATTCCGGACAGAATTGCAATATCGGCGTTATCTTCAAGCCCGCCGCGGCCGGCACCCGCAGCGCCAATCTGACTTTCCTGGATAACACCGTCACCAACACCAACATCGTGAATCTCCTCGGCACTGGCATCACCCCCCCCGCCTTCAAAGCCACTCCCTCAACCGTCGTCTTCCCCGCCACTGCCCCCAATCACACAGCGGCGCAGGCCATCACCATCACCAACTCCGGCACGGCCAACATCACAATCGCCGGCATCACCTCCGGCGGCGCTAACCCCTCCACGTTTGCCTACACCACCACCTGCAGCGCTTCCCTTGCCCCAAAAGGCACCTGCACCGTTCTGGTCAGCTTCAAGCCGTCCTCCACTGGCAGCTATGCGGCAACCTTCAAAATCGCCGACACCGCCGGTGACACCCCGCAAACCGTCACTGTTTCCGGAACCGGCGTAGCCCCCGCTCCCACCTCTATCCACATCGCCTCAACACCCAACCCGGCAGGACCCTGCACTCCCGCCGCTCGCCAGGCCGACGTCACCGCCTCATCCGACCAGGCCTGCCTCGCGGGAAGACTCCCCGTGCATCCCTAAGCCTCTAACTCAAACCCTTACCTGAATCGAGGGGCGGCAGCGCATCCGCTGCCGCCCCTCTTTCAGCCCTCATTCGCCTGCCGCTCAGCACTCCCCGCTCGCCAGTGCCGTTACACTACCAGCACCATGTCCGGCTCCGACCCTCAACCGCCCCAACTCACTCCAACCACCCTCCGCACCTCGCAGCAGGACTGGCTTGCGCAGCTCACCCGCGCCTATCGCAACCGCACCCAGGTCGAACTCATCGACGACGCCGGCATCGGCATCGACCCCGCCACCCAGTCCCTTCTCCAGATGGGCGTCACCGGCAAGCTCTCTCGCAAGGAATGGACCGCGGTCGCCATTTCCAGCGGCATGACCGTGTTCGGCGCAGCCATGGTCATCCTCGCCATCGTCGACCCCGACCCCACCAGCAAGCTCGGACTCCTCATCGGCAGTGGCGCCATCCTTGCCCTCACCGGCGGCTTCCAAACCATCCGCGTGCTGACCAGGCAAAAGCCTCCCAACATCACCATCTCCGCAAGGGGAATCCACATCGACTGGTCCTGAGCGACCAAAATGTCATCCCGAGCGAAGCGCCGCCACGACATTTTCCAGCAATCGGCCAATCATCCGGTGCGTAGTCGAGGGACCCCCCGAAGGGGAATCGGTCGCAGAGCGGCCGAGAAAGATGCCGGCACGGACAGCGGACCGTTTCTTTGATGTCCTGGGACTACCGATCCTGCGGAACCGCATCCCCAAGCAGCCGCTCCGCTTCCATCACCTCAGCGTCGATGCCCGTCGAAGGAAAGAACACGCTGAACACCGTCCCCGTCGCCCCGCTCGAACTGCTGCGCACCCGCACCGTTCCATGGTGTTTGCGGATGATCTGCTCGCTCACCCACAACCCCAGTCCAGTGCCAGTTGCCTCTTTGGTCGTGAAGAACGGCTCGAAGATGTGTCGTTTCGCCTCCGCGTTGATGCCCGATCCGGTATCGGCGACGGAAACCCGCACCCCTGCGACGCCATCCTGCTGCGCCGCGCGTGCCCGCACAATCAGCCGCCCGCCGCCTGGCGTCATCGCGTCCAGCGCGTTGGTCACCAGATTCGCAAACAGCTGTCGCAACTCGCCCGCAAAACAAAACAGCGGCAGGTCGCTCTCATATTCGCGATCCAGTTCCACCTGCACTGCCTGAATGCGCCCGGCATGCAGCGTAAGCACCGACTCCAGCAGCTCGCAGACATTGGCCCGCGCGGGCAGAGTCGATTGCCGGTAAAACCGCAGCGTTTGCTGCGTGATTTCAGAAACCCGCGCCACTTCCTGCGCCGCCATCCCCGCGAAATGCGCAGCGCTCGGCGTCAAATTCTCCTGCCGCACCAGATACAGCAGATTGGTGATCGCCTCCAGCGGATTGTTGATCTCATGTGCGATCGATGCAGCCAGCCGCCCCGCAGCCGCCAGCTTCTCCGTCCGCCGCAGCGCCTCTTCCGCGCGCTTCTGCTCGGTGGTGTCAACCAGGATCGCGCCTACCCACCGCGTCGTTTCCGGATCGGTCCGCACCGGATAAAGATGAGCGAGCCAGCTGCGCCAACGCCCCGGTTCGGACTCCCATGCCAGCTCGAGATTGCGAACCGGCTCGCCCGTTTCGAACACAGACTCGATGTGGTGCTCGAGTTTCGCGGCCGCAGCCGGCGGTAAAATCCCGGAAACGCTCCGGCCCAGATGCAATGCGAATGCGTACCCGTTCATATCGGCAAGAAATTGATTCACCCGGACGAATCGGTACTTGCGGTCGAAGAAGGCAAACCCAATGGGCGCATTCGCCAGCATGGAATCCAGCAGCGCCAGCGTTTCATTCAGGCCGGCTCGCTGATCCTGCATCGCCGCGACCATGCGGTTGAAGGCGACGGTAAGATCGGCTGCCTCCGTAGCGGATCGCACCGGCAGCGGAAACGCCCCTGTGTCCTCCGAGTCGTGAATCAGGCCGCTCGTGGCGCGGTTCAGCAGGTCGAGCTGGCTGGTGATCGACCGCGTCAGAATACTGGCCACAATGGTGCATCCGATCAGCACAAACGCTGCCCAAAGCAGCGTGATGCGGACGAGGGAATTGAGGTCGTCACGATCCTGCCGCCCGTTGGGGTAGATCCACGCGAAAGCGCTTAGCTGGCCGTGCTCGCGGATCGGCGCAACCGCTTCCCAGTGGCCCGGGGGAGTCGGAAAAATAACGGGCTTCGCCAGTTCGCGCAAATACGCCTTCTCGTGTTCGGTGAGCACCAGCTTGCCGAGAAGGGCGGGATCGGTACTGGCCTCGGTGCGCCCGTTCACGTCCGTGATCTGCGCCGCACTCACGCTGGGCGCCGAGGCCACGCTCTGTACGACGCGCTGCAGTTCCTCGGGATGATTGTCTTCGAGGGCCATGGTGGCCATGGAAGCTGCCAAAGACGCCTGATTCTCCAGGCGCCGCTGCAGCCGCTGATGCAGTTCCGTGCGCTGCTGGTTCACCACAATGAACGCGAAGACCGCGACCACAATGATCTCGAAGAGGATCAGTGCAGCCAGTAACTGCCCGCGCATCGTGTGTGGTCTGGGTAGCTTCATCGTCTGCTGAATACCTGGGCCCATGCGGTCCGGGAACTTCCTGCTACTCGTTTGGGCCCCCGCGCGTTATACGCCGGCGAGCGCCCTCGCCGGGGACTGGAGCTTCTGCTTCAGGTCCTCAGCGATTTGCCGCCCGTGGAAGCGGCCGTTCTCAATAAAAATTTCGTTGGTGCGATCGCCGGCAATGATCACGCCAGCGAGATAGATGCCAGGAACATTGCTTTCGAGGCTCTTCGGATCGCAGGCCGGACAGCGAAACTCGCCCTCGATGCGCACGCCCAGCGATTCAATGAACGTAAAGTCCGGAACATAACCAGTCAGTGCAAACACAAAGTCGTTGCGCAGCACCCGCTGCCCTTCAGGCGTTTCCACAGTCACTGAGTCAGGATCGATGCGAGTCACCGAAGTATTGAAATACGCAGTAACTTCCCCGTTCTTGATCCGATTCTCAATGTCGGGAAGAATCCAGTACTTCACATGCCGATGCATATGTGCCCCACGATGCACAAGCGTGACCCGCGCGCCATGACGCCACAACTCCAGCGCGGCAATCGCTGCCGAGTTCTTTCCGCCGATCACAACCACGTCCATTCCAAAATAAGGATGCGGATCGACGTAGTAGTGCATCACCTTCGACAAGTCTTCGCCGGGAATGTTCATCAGCGCGGGCAAATCGTAATAGCCCGTCGCGACCACAACTTTGCGCGCAGAATAGACCTGTTCCCGGTCGAAGCGATCGCGCGTGCGCACCGTAAAATTGAGGTCCATCCCGCTGACTGACTCCACCCGCTGGTACGCCCTCACGTCGAGCTTGTAGAACATCGCGACCTTGCGGTAATACTCGAGCGCTTCGTTGCGCGTGGGCTTGGCATTGGGGCTCGGAAACGGAATGTCGCCGATCTCCAGCAACTCCGACGTCGTAAAGAACGTCATGTGCGACGGATAGTTGAACAGCGAGTTGCAGAGGCAGCCCTTGTCGATCAGTGCAGACCGGAACCCCGCGCGCTGCGCTTCTATGGCGCACGCCATCCCCGTCGGGCCCGCCCCAATCACCAGAACGTCGAAATTCTCCGTTTGCCCCATCTCCCTAGCTTAGACGATGGATGCGGGGCCTGTGTACATCGCGCCGCCGCCCGTTCGGTTAACCTGAAAGATGGGGACGGAACCCCATCAGGCACACTATGGCGACGATTCGGCAGGAAGACTTTATCCAGAGCATCGCGGACGCTCTGCAATACATCAGCTATTACCATCCGGTGGATTACATCACCAGCCTGGCCCGCGCCTACGAGCGCGAAGAATCCCCGGCGGCAAAGGACGCCATCGCCCAAATCCTCATTAATTCCCGCATGTGCGCCGAACGCCATCGCCCCATCTGTCAGGACACCGGCATCGTCACCGTCTTCCTCAAGATCGGCATGGACGTCCGCTGGGACGCGACGATGACCGTCCAGGAAATGGCCGACGCGGGCGTCCGCCGCGCCTACCTGGATCCCGATAACAAGCTGCGCGCCTCCATCCTGGCCGATCCAGCCGGAGCGCGCCGCAACACCAAAGACAACACACCCGCAGTCGTCAGCGTCGAAATGGTTCGCGGCGGCGAAGTGGAAGTGACCGTGGCCGCAAAAGGCGGCGGCTCTGAGGCTAAGTCGAAGTTCGCCATGCTCAACCCCTCCGACTCCATCGTGGAATGGGTGCTCAAAACCGTCCCCACCATGGGCGCAGGCTGGTGCCCCCCAGGCATGTTGGGCATCGGCATCGGCGGCACGGCGGAGAAAGCCATGCTCCTCGCGAAGGAATCCCTCATGGATCCCATCGACATGCGCGACCTGCTGGAGCGCGGCCCAAAGAATCGCATCGAGCAAATGCGCGTTGAGCTGTACGAAAAGGTGAATCAGCTCGGAATCGGCGCGCAGGGCCTCGGCGGCCTCACCACCGTGCTCGACATCAAGATTCGCGACTACCCCACCCACGCCGCCAATTTGCCCGTAGCGATGATTCCCAACTGTGCGGCCACACGCCACGCGCACTTTGTGCTCGATGGCTCCGGAGCCGTGACCCTCGCGCCGCCCTCCCTGAAGGACTGGCCCGAGCTGACCTACGACGTCTCATCCGCGCGCCGCGTGAACCTCGATACCGTCACCCGCGAAGAAGTGGCCACCTGGAAACCCGGCGACGTCGTCCTTCTCAGCGGTAAGCTGCTCACCGGCCGCGACGCCGCGCACAAGCGCATGACGGAAATGCTAACCCGCGGCGAAAAACTGCCCGTCGACTTTACCAACCGATTCATCTATTACGTAGGCCCGGTCGACCCCGTCCGCGAGGAAGTCATGGGTCCCGCAGGTCCCACCACCGCAACCCGCATGGACAAATTCACCCGCCAGATGCTGGAGCAGACCGGCCTTCTCGGCATGGTGGGCAAGGCCGAGCGCGGCCCCGCGGCGATTGAAGCCATCCGCGACAACCGCGCCGTGTATCTCATGGCCGTCGGCGGCGCCGCCTACCTCGTCTCCAAAGCGATTCGCGCAGCACGCGTCGTCGCCTTCGAAGACCTCGGCATGGAAGCCATCTACGAATTCGTCGTCGAAGACATGCCGGTCACGGTCGCCGTCGACTCCGAGGGCATCTCAGTCCACGAAACCGGACCCAAAGAATGGAAGGCAAGAATTCAACGTGAATTCGCCGGAGTACCGATTCTGGCCTGAGAACCGGCAGTCCACGCGGGCGCATAAATTCCAATGCCTTCTCCGTCGCCTATGCCTTCTCCGTCAAAGGAGTAGCTACCGATGACAGCAACCCGCAAAGAAAAAGACTCCCTCGGATTCTTCCCGGTCCCCGCCCACGCCTACTACGGGGTGCAAACCGCCCGCGCCGTCGAGAACTATCCCATCTCCGGCATGCGTGCCCATCCCCTGCTCATTCGCGCCATCGCCATGGTCAAACTCGCCGCTGCCGAAGCCAATCGCGAAGTGGGCACCGTCAACGCGCGCCGCGCCGACGCCATCCTCCAGGCCGCGCGGGAAGTCATCGACGGCCGCTGGAACGACGAATTTGTCGTCGACGTCTTCCAGGCTGGAGCCGGCGTCAGCTTCCACATGAACGCCAACGAAGTCATCGCCAATCGCGCCAACGAAATCCTCGGCGGCAAGCTCGGCGAGTATGCCGAGGTTCATCCCAACGATCACGTCAACTACGGCCAATCGACCAACGACGTCTTTCCGACAGCGATGCGTGTAGCGGCGCTCCTCGCCCTCGAAACTCTCTATCCAGAGCTGGACACGCTCGCCGCCGCCTTTGCACAGAAGGGCGCAGAGTTCGACGGCATCATGAAGGCCGGCCGCACCCACATGCAGGATGCCGTCCCCATCCGCCTCGGCCAGGAATTTGCAGCCTATGGCGTCGCAATTGGCAAAGCTTCAGAGGCACTCCGCTCGGCCGGCCTGGCCCTGCGCGAATTAGGTCTGGGCGGCACAGCCGTCGGCACCGGACTCAACACGCATCCCGACTACCGCGCGAAAGCCGTAGCCAATCTCGCACGCATTTCCGGCCAGCCGCTCATCCCTGCCGACGACCTGCGCTGGGCCATGCAGTCCCACGCCTGCATGAGTCAGGTCAGCGCAGCCCTCCGCAACCTCGCCCTCGAAGTCATTCGCATTTCGAACGACCTGCGCCTGCTCTCGTCAGGCCCCAACACCGGCTTCAACGAAATTCACCTGCCCAGCCTGCAGCCCGGTTCGTCCATCATGCCCGGCAAGATCAATCCAGTCATGGCCGAGCTCGCCGCCATGGTAAGCTTTCAGGTCATCGGCAACGACACAGCCGTAGCCCTCGCCGTCCAGGCCGGTCAGTTAGAACTCAACGTCATGATGCCGGCGATGGCCTACAACGTTCTGCAAAGCATCACCATCCTCGCCAACACGCTGCACCAATTCACCGAGCGCTGCGTGGCAGGCATCACCGCCAACGCCGAAAAATGCCGCCAGTATGCGGAGAGCACCATCGCCCTCGCGACCGCGCTGAATCCTTACATCGGCTATGCCAAAGCCGCGGAACTGGTCAAGGAATCCGTGGCGACCGGCGAATCCATCGTCGCCCTGGCGCGCAAGAAAAATCTGCTCACCGAAGAACAAATCGCAGAGATTCTCGATCCCCGGAAAATGGCCGGCCCTTAAGCCAGGCACCTAGCCCCCAGCCCCAGTCCGGCGCGGCCGCCGCAGCCCGAACATCCGGTTCTTGCGCACTTCCCAACCCGCGCAGGAAACCAGCGTCCACACCACCGCAGCCCCAGCAATCACCAGCGCCGCGTTGTGTCCTGGCAGCTGTCGCCACAGCACCGCCGCAAACGTGCAAAGTCCAATCGATCCCAGAGCCGCGCCAGCCGCATCGATGCTCGCCGCCATCCGTCCGCGCACCGTCCCGTCGCAGCCCATGCGTTGCTTCCGCTTCTTCTCGTGCGCTTCCAGCAGCGTTGCCGTAGCCGGAAAGATCGCGGGAAACGCTAGAAACAGTCCGCCGATCCCCGGACCGAATCGTTGCGCCAGCAAACCCGCCAACACCGTCGCCGATCCTCCAAACAGGAAACGGATCAAATACTCATGCGGCCTGGTTCCCTTCACAGCGGAGAGTCTGACCTCGATCACTCAGCCCCTCCCGCCAAAAATCGCCCACAGCCCCAGCGCCACGCCCAGCCAAACAGGCATCAAAACTGAGGCGGCGGCGAGCGCGCTCATCCTGCAACGCCGCAATACGAAACTCGCAGCAGCCGCATAAAAGATAAACGCCACTGCGCCCAGCAGCATCGACGCGGCGTCGTGCGCGGCATACACCTTTCCCTCTTTGTGAATGGTGAGCGTCACCGTTGCCAGCGCAATCGAAGGCGCAGCGCTAAACAATCCCGCGAAGCTCTTCGGACGTAGAACGTCGCCCAGCATGGCAAACACGCTTACCACCGCGCCACCCACCAGAAAGCGAATCACCAGGTCCATCATCTGCGTTCAAACCCGCTCATCATGCGGCCTTGCGCGCCTGCTCGATCAGCCGCAGCGCGGCATCCGCGCCCTTGCACCCCAGCAGGCGATACGCCTTGCCCTCCAGCCCGTGATAATTCACAAAGAAAATTTCCAGCTCCCTGATCCATTTGCGCGGCAGGTCCTTCAGCTTTCTCACATTCGCATACATGTGGTTGGCGGCGGCCACGGCGACCAACCGGTCATTGCGGATTCTCTTCTTCCCATCGATCTGCTCGCCCTCAATCACGCCAATCAGGCGTGCCCGCACGGCGACGCCCGGAAACGCCGGCTCGTCCATCAGCAACAGCACATCAATAGGATCGCCGTCCCCCGCGAGCGTGCGCGGCAGAAATCCAAAATCATAAGGAAACGTCATGCCGGCCGGCAGAACTGCCTTCAAAGTAAAAATCCCCTGATCGGGATCGAAGGCGAATTTGTTGCGGCTGCCAGCCGGCGTTTCGATGATGACCTGGAGCAGGCCATTTTTCTTGTCGATCGGCTTCAGGCGAGTCGGCGCCGCTAACGATTTCATGTCGTCTCTCGTTCTGAGCGGATGCCACGCAGCCCCACAGCGTTCAACAGACAGCCCGGTCCGCAAAAGAGCCCGCCCGCTCGTAATGTGAATAAGAGGTCAGTTGAGCGCAATCCGTTGTCCTCGGCGGCGATGCCGGCGAAAAGGCCGGGCAGCATCAGTTCAAAACGGCAGAGCCCTGCAACAGCATCTCGAGCTGACTGACGAAATCGCTGTTCAGACGATGCAGATCAGCGAGGACGCTCCCAGCGCCGTCGCCGTCGCCGGAGGGCGGCGCGACCGTCAGACGCTGCGTCAGCGCATGCACCTGTCCGTGCAGAGCGTCAATGCTGATGAACGCGGGCGACGTTCCCTCCGCGGTTGTGCGCCCTGCGTCGAGCCACCGCCCAAATCGGCACTTTTGTGCCTCAAAGGCCGGCGGAGCAAGCCGTGTGCCGAGCAGGAAGCCCTCCATCGCCATCATCCAGGAGCGATGCGCGATGGCGGCCTGCAGCAGCAGACGTTGTGAAGACCCGAGCGGCGACGCGGCCTGCCACACTGGATCCGGGCGCCAACTGCCAGCCCACGCAGGCAGCGCATCCGGCGGCATGGGCCATGCAATGCCGTAACCCTGGCCGTAGACGCAGCCGAGCCGGAGCAGCAGGCGGCCATGGTCGACCGTCTCCACGCCCTCGGCGACGGCAGTCAGGTCGAGGCCGCGTGCCAGTCCCAGAACCCCTTCCAGAATGCTCATGTCGTCCGCGTTATCCAACATGTCGCGCACAAAGCTCTGATCGATCTTGAGAATGTTGACGGGCAAACGCCGCAGCCAGGTCAGCGATGAGTAGCCCGTGCCAAAGTCGTCGAGGGAAACGGAAACGCCGATCTCGCGGCATTCCGCCAGCACACTGGAGACCCGTGCCACATCGTGCAGCGCGCTCGACTCGAGGATTTCCAGTTCGAGAAACGAGGGGCTCACGCGCGGATGAGCCGCCAGCAGCGCGCGCAAACGGCCGGTGAAGTCCCGCGACTGCAAATGATGCGCCGCAATGTTCACGCTCACCGGAATTTCGAGTCCCGCACCGCGCCACGCCTCATGCTGGCTCAGCGCGTGATCGATGACCCATTCTCCAAGCTTGTCGATGAGCACATGATTTTCAATCACAGGCAGAAACTCTCCG
>Ga0210391_10004823_pt1 | contig 11157 bp, 8 predicted proteins | sample IncBWC12OmetaG_FD_160573 | JGI IMG/M metagenome (GOLD analysis project Ga0210391, IMG submission 160573) | Forest soil microbial communities from Barre Woods Harvard Forest LTER site, Petersham, Massachusetts, United States - Inc-BW-C-12-O ...
CGCATATCGTCGAAGAGGCGCTCAGCAATGTTCGCAAGCACAGTCGGGCCCGTTCGGTAGAGGTGCGCCTGACCGGGCACGATGAAGCAGTGGAGATCGTGATCCAGGATGATGGCCTTGGTTTCGGCTTCTCCGGGCAGCTTTCCCTGTCCCAGCTCGATGCGGCGCGCCAGGGACCCCGCGTAATTCGAGAGCGCGTCAACCTGGCCAATGGCGAAATGACGCTCGAATCGTATCCGAACCGCGGAACTCGTCTCAAGATTCGATTAGCGGAGATGTTTTAGCTGCCCGCTTGATCGCCTCACGCTGCCCTCGAGGATCGCGTGGAACCGCGAGTGGTCGAACCGCGAATTCCTTTGCGCCAACAATATACCAGTCGAATGAACGGATACAATCAATTCCCATGCTATCGTCAGGGATCATGAATTGCAGTGACAGTGTTTTGGTGACTGGAGGAGCGGGCTTTATCGGTTCGAATTTCGTCCTTGATTGGCTGGCGAATGTCGGCACACCGGTCGTCAACCTCGACCTTCTCACTTATGCGGGAAATCCAGCCAACCTGCACAGTGTAGGCAGCGATCCGCGCCATCTGCTGGTTCGCGGCGATATTTGCGACGCGCAACTGGTGTCCGCACTGCTCCTCGAACATCGCCCGCGCGCCATCGTGCATTTTGCTGCGGAAAGTCATGTTGACCGCTCGATTGTTGCGCCTGGGGCTTTCATTAACACAAATATCCAGGGCACATTCAATCTTTTGGAACAGGCGAAGGCCTATTGGAAGCAACTTTCCGACAGCGGCAAGGAAACGTTTCGCTTTCTGCATGTCTCCACCGATGAAGTTTACGGTTCACTGGAGCCGGATGCCGCTCCCTTCAGCGAAACCACCCCATACGCTCCGAATAGCCCCTACGCGGCATCAAAGGCCGCGTCCGATCACCTGGTCCGCGCGTATCACCACACCTTTGGCGTGCCGGTACTCACGACAAATTGTTCCAATAATTACGGTCCATTTCAGTTCCCCGAAAAACTCATTCCGCTGGTGATTCTCAATGCGCTTGAGGGAAAGCCATTGCCGGTCTACGGTGATGGGCGCAATGTACGCGACTGGCTTTTTGTCACCGATCATTGCTCCGCGATTCGCACCGTGCTTGAGAAGGCAAAGCCCGGATCTACCTACAACATTGGTGGAAATAACGAGCGCACCAACCTGGAAGTGGTGACCGCCATCTGTGATCTTCTTGATGATCTGTGTCCGTCTGCCGAACTCGGTTCACGCCGCAACCTCATAACATTCGTCAAAGATCGGCCGGGACACGACCGCCGCTATGCGATCGATGCGACGAGATTGCTCCATGATTTGGGCTGGTCACCCAGCGAGCGCTTCGAGACCGCTCTGGGCCGAACTGTGAACTGGTATCTCAACAATCTCGAATGGGTCAACAATGTTCGTACCGGCGCATATCTGACATGGATCAAGACGAACTACGAAGGGCGGTCGGCATGAAGGGCATCATACTCGCCGGTGGATCTGGCACGCGTCTGTATCCAGCTACCAACGTAGTGTCCAAACAACTGCTGCCTGTTTACGACAAGCCCATGATCTACTATCCGCTGAGCACGCTCATGCTTGCGGGCTTGCGAGACATTCTCATCATTTCTACTCCCCATGACACTCCGCGATTCACTGATTTGCTGGGGGATGGTCATGTCTGGGGCCTGAATATCCGTTATGCGGTGCAGCCCAACCCGGAAGGGCTTGCTCAAGCCTTCATCATTGGACGCGACTTTGTCGCGGGGGATTGCAGCGCTCTGATTCTCGGCGACAACATTTTCTATGGCCAGTCCCTGTCGAGACAGCTACAAACGGCCGCCACACTGGAGAGCGGCGCGACGATTTTTGCCTATCCGGTGCACGATCCACAACGCTACGGGGTGATTGAATTCGATAAATCCGGCAGGGCGGTCAGCCTGGAAGAGAAGCCATCTCATCCACGATCCCGCTTTGCTGTCACCGGTCTTTATTTCTACGATAACCAGGTACTTGATTTTGCGGCAGCACTGAAGCCATCGGCGCGCGGTGAACTGGAAATCACCGATGTCAACCGCCTTTATCTGGAAGCTGGCCAGCTCAACGTGCGAATTCTCAGCCGGGGAATGGCCTGGCTGGACACCGGAACGCACGACTCGCTGTTCGAGGCTGGAAACTTCATTCAGACGGTAGAACGACGCCAGAGTCTGAAGATTGCATGTCCTGAAGAGATCGCGTGGCGGATGGGATACATTTCAGATGCTCAGCTTGAATCTCTGGCTGCACCGGTTCGGAAAAGCACCTACGGGGAATATCTGCTGAGCATTTTGCAGGAACCAAAATCACTGTTGGGCATGCATAACGATGAAGATCACTGAAACCGCAATTCCTGGCGTGCGCATATTAACTCCCACAATTTACCGCGATGAGCGGGGAGCATTTCTCGAAACCTGGAATGAGCAACGATTGGCTGATGCTGGCCTTGCTGCGCACTGGGTCCAGGACAACTTCTCGATATCGCGAAAGAATGTCCTGCGGGGCATTCACTACCAGGTGATACAGCCGCAGGCGAAGCTTGTGCGCGTCACCCATGGAGCCGTCTACGACGTCGCCGTCGATCTGCGCCGCAGTTCACCGACCTTCGGCCGCCATGTCGCAGTCGAGTTGACAGCGGAGAGAGGCGAGATATTCTGGATTCCGGCCGGCTTCGGGCATGGATTTCTTGCGCTGACCGAGGAGGTTGGCTTCGCCTATAAGGTGACCGACTATTATTCGATGGCGGGCGAACGAACGATTGTCTGGAATGACCCGGACCTCGCCATCCCCTGGCCCGCCGATCCTGCCTTGATCCATCAATCGTCAAAGGATCGCGATGGCGTCGCGTTTCGCGATGCCGAGGTCTACCCGTGAAGCAAGGGCGTACCGTGCTGATTCTGGGCGCAGCGGGGCAGGTCGGCACTCAACTCCGAGGGGTCTTTGAAAAAGACGATACCGTGATCGCGGTCGACCGCACGGTTGTCGATCTGGCGCAGCCGGAGCAGATACGCGCCGTGATCCGGCGCGTACGCCCTCAGCTGATTCTGAACGCCGCAGCTTACACGGCGGTCGACAAAGCCGAGTCGGAACGGGAAATCGCGATGGCGATCAACGCCCGAGCCCCAGGCATCGTCGCCGAAGAAGCCCGCCAAATCGACGCCCTCCTGGTGCATTACTCGACCGACTATGTATTCGACGGGTCGAAAGCCGAACCCTGGACGGAAGGTGACACGCCAAATCCTCTGAACGTGTACGGAGCGAGCAAACTCGCCGGTGAAGCGTCGATTCGCCAGGCCGGCGGCCGCTATCTGATCTTCCGTACGAGTTGGGTGTATGCCTCATCCGGGAAAAATTTTCTTGTGACCATGCTGCAACTGGCGCGGACCCGTTCTGAGATCAGGGTGGTATGCGATCAGTCGGGAAGACCAACTACATCGATCGAACTTGCCACTGCGACTCGACGCATTGTTGACGGAGTCTTCGCCGGACAATACGGATCGGCCCACGAATGGTCAGGTCTTTATCACATGGCATGCACGGGCAGCACAAACTGGTTTGAATTCGCGAAGGCGATCTTCGAACGCGCGGAAGCGAGGCTCAGTGCGCGCGTCCCCACAGTTACTCCTATCCCTTCGAGTGAATACCGTACTCCGGCCGCGCGCCCTCGCAATTCTGTGCTTTCGACTGCACGCCTCCACAATCGTTTCGGTGTTCAACTTGCCTCGTGGGAGTCTGCGCTCGACGCCGAATTCGATATTCTGCAGAGCGCGACGCTCAATCCGTTGCAATCGTAAGACTGAATTCATTTGCGTCAGTCATTTTCATGTGACGGAGAAATATCAGTTGACCCGTCTTCCTCTGGTCAACTGGCCGACGAGGTCAACTCAGCCGTTTCAGTGTTGAGCCCAGTCTTCCGGCCAATTGCACAGCGCTAAAAGCGCGACGCTTCCAGAGGAAGTTCTGCACCTTTTGTTTCAACCGTGATCCATGAAAATCCACCAGCTTGAGTTGCGCCAGGAACGCGAACAACTGATGGTCTTCCGCGCCGGCCTGGCCAATCGCGCTGCCGCGGAAGATTGGATGAGTGCGATGCATCATCAGCGTCGCTTCAAAGAGAAATGCATTCGGATTGGTATTCGCTCGTCCGTAGTAATCGAGGTAGGGCCCATCCTGGACGCGAATTCCGGGATGGATGAACCCTTCGATGACGATCTCGGAAGACGCGGGAACCTGGAGATTTCCGCATGCGATCACTTGGAGCGGCTTCTGCTGCAAAGCACCAGCCAGATCGAATTCGTCCATCCCCGCGGGACACGCCCCTCCTGCGGCCATGACGGCGGCCTCCGGCGCTCCAATCGCCACCGCCATGGGCAGCGCGGCATTCTTCGCCTCTGCATTCGCGACATGGCGGGCCAGATCGCTCCCCTTTGAAGCACTGATGGTTGCGCGCCTCGGCCCCAGCAGTTGCATGCGGTATACGCCCGCGTTGCGCCTACCTGTTCCTGGATCCTCACTGATATTCAGGTGCCACGTCCCGAGGTAGCGGCCGGCGTCGGATTCGCTCCATTGCGGAACAGGAAGTTCTAGTCCGCATTGGTGGTTTGTGACGGGAATCACAGAGATTTTCGTTCTAGAAGAAAGTTGGCGCAGTTAACAGTTAAACCGTTAACCTCGCATTCTGGAAATCCTCCTGAACTTTTTGGAATGGGCAGCTTGCTGACTCAGTTGTTTTTCCACTTCAGTTGAAGCGCTCCCTCAGAATCGAATGAGAATTCGTGCTGCATCCAGCCGAGCGCAAACAGCGCCAGGTTCTGGTCATAGTATCTTGGCGGATTGCCGAGGAGTCCGGTCTGCGAATTCTGAGAGGACTGAACCCGCGATAACTGTTGATCGCGAAGCTGATTATCGCCGAGAGCCGCGGCGTAGGGGATCAGGACAGCGGAGAATCCCGGCGGGCCTTTGGGATCCTGGACGCTTCCGTCCAGCCCCACTTTCGCTGGGGGAACAGAATTGGTTCGCAGGTAATTTGCCATTCCGGGCAGAGAATCGAGGATCGCGTCGCGCCCCGGAGTTTTAGCGTCGAGCATTCCCGCCCAAAGATAGACGCGAATCGCATCGTAACTGCAGACCGGCGATGGTTGAGGATCGCCGTCGGTTTTGAAATCGATCCAGTCGCTCGCGAAACCGTGCGGGGCCGAGTCGCGCACAAGAGCGGGGATCGAGTCGGCCACTTTTTGCCAGGGTCCGCCGGGGGCAAGATGGCCGACTCCGAGGACAACCTGCAACGGAAGATAGCTGGCATTCAGCCGATATGAGTTGCTGTGCGTCTCTTCAGGACGGAAGCCAGTGGCGGCGGGCAGAAGCGTCACGCCGAGACCAGGAACTTGTCCGACTTCGCGCATCGCAATCATGTGCGCCAAATCCGATCCAAGCTTCGTGTATCGCGCATCGTTCCAGGCTTTGCCAGCTTCGAGCAATGTGTAGGCCATCCAGAGATCCGCATCGGAGGCGGAGTTGCTGTCGACCACGCCCCACTCGTTGTTACTTTTACGTCCCCATAACCAAGCGGGCAGGTGAGTGGAAAGGTCGCCGTCAGCGAGATTTTGCTCCGTCCAGTGGAGCAGGCCGTCGAAACGAGCCTGATCGTTAGCGACCAGCGAGAAAAACATGGCGTATGCCTGGCCTTCCGAGGTGGTACGTTCGCCCTCGGTGTGATCGATCACGCGCACCTGGTTATCCATGAATCCCGCGTTGTAGCTCTTCCAGAGAGATTGCCAATCCTGAGCGGAACCGCGCGCATGGACGAGAACCGCAAGGAACAAAGTCAGAATACATTTCAGCCGCATGGCATCCTTCCCTCGTCGCACGTGTGGAACTGAAAGTTTAGATGCTGGCGGATTCCTGCAGTTTGCGTCTGCATTTTTTGACGGCTATCGTGCACTATGTTAACCACTTAAGAATGACACGTTTTGATAAGTGTGCCGGCGCGCCGCAGGGTGGGGCGAACGAGCAACCCTGGAGTGGAGAGGCGCACCCAACAAATTGACCGACCGCCAGAGAACGACCAGAGCATCACGTGCAGCTCTGAAATCTTATTTGCAAGCTGCCATGATGCGAGCGCCTGCCAGACAGGAACCGGGAAAGCCGCGAAGTGAAAACGCGGAGCGAAGGTCGCAACCGTCTCCGCCCGCATTTTGCGGCTCGAACTGAGGTGACTGCGTGAAGGATATGGATTCAGGGCCTGAGTCGATTTCAGTCTTCGGTTTGGTTTTCCGTGGATTGCTTGCACTGCTGGGCGCTTGTGCGCTGGGTCCGCTGCTCATTCTGCCGCTTGGCTGGAAGGAGCAGGCGATTCTTGGCGCGGCGTTGATCGTGCTTGGAATTCTGTTGAATGCCATGACGCGCTCGAATGCCATCACCATGATGCTGATGGCGCTTTCGGTCTTCAGCACATTGCGCTACGGTTGGTGGCGCGTGGTCCAGACCCAGCACGGAATCACCAGCGCGGGCCGAAGCCACAACTGGGATGCGCTGATTGTGCTGTCGCTGCTGGCCGCGGAATTCTTCGCGTTCATGACTCTTCTTCTCGGCTACTTCCAGACGCTCAGGCCTCTGCATCGGCCTCCATTGCCTCTTTCAGGAGAACCTGCGGATTGGCCGATGGTCGACGTTCTGATTCCCACCTACAATGAGCCGCTCCATGTCGTATCGGCTACCGTTATCGCCGCTCTCGATCTGGACTATCCATCGGCAAAGATGAGAGTGCTTCTGCTCGATGATGGCCGGCGCGAGGAGTTTCGCGCGTTTGCCGCGCGCGTCGGCGTCGAATACATGACGCGCAGCAATAATCTGCACGCCAAGGCCGGAAATATCAATCAGGCGCTCAAGCAGTTGAGCGGTGAATTTGTCGCGATCTTCGACTGCGACCATGTTCCCGCACGCTCGTTCCTGCGAATGACGCTGGGGTGGTTTCTTGCCGACAGAGAGCTGGGCCTGGTGCAGACACCGCATGAGTTCTATTCGCCAGATCCATTCGAGCGGAATCTGGGACAGTTTCACCGCGTTCCCAACGAGGGCGAGTTATTTCACCGCCTTGTGCAGGACGGCAACGATTTGTGGAATGCCAGTTTCTTTTGCGGATCGTGCGCGGTGCTGCGGAGAAGCGCGCTGGACGAGATTGACGGAATCGCCGTCGAGACGGTGACCGAGGACGCACATACCGCGCTGCGCATGCAGCGTCTGGGCTGGAACACCGCCTACATCAATATTCCTCTGGCCGCGGGTCTGGCGACGGAGAGCCTCGCCGCGCACATCGGGCAGCGCATTCGCTGGGCGCGGGGCATGACGCAGATCCTGCGCATCGAGAACCCGCTCTTCGCGGGAGGATTGAAACTTTCCCAGCGACTCTGCTATTTCAATGCGACAACACACTATCTGTTCGCGCTGCCGCGTCTGATCTTCCTCACAATCCCCCTTGTATATCTCCTGTTCGGGGTCGTGAATATCTACGGTTATACATGGGCGATTCTGGCTTATGCCTTTCCGCACCTCGTGTTATCCAATTTGACTAACTCGCGCATTCAGGGACGCTATCGCCATTCGTTCTGGAATGAGATTTACGAGGCGGTCCTGGCGCCGTACATTTTGTTCCCCACGCTGCTTGCGCTCATCAATCCGCGCCTTGGAAAATTCAATGTGACCAGCAAGGGCGGAATTATGCGGCGCTCTTATTTCGACCTTCGCCTTGCATTGCCTTATCTGTTTCTGCTGGCGCTGAACGTGGCTGGGCTGGTGATGGCGGAGCATCGCTACCTCGTTGATCCCGCTCACCGCGACACGACGATCATGAATGCAGTATGGACGCTCTACAGCACCATGATTCTGTCGGTGGCAGCCTCGGTGGCCTGGGAGCGGCGGCAGTTGCGATCGGGAGCGCCCCTGCGTTCGCGCATCGCTACCGCGTTGAAGATCGACGACGGCGGGCCGGTTGACGGCGCCATTGTTCGCGTGTGGCGCCACGGAGCCACGGTGAAGGTGAGCGAGCCGCTGGAACTCGCGCGCGGAGCTTCCGTTGTGCTGTCGCTGGGCGATGACGGGGACTATTGCAATATTCCGGCGCTGGTGGCGCATTCCGCCGGACGCCGGCAGCATTTGTCTTTCCCGGATATGACTTCCGAACAGGAGCGCTGCATCTTTCTGCTGGCAAGCGCGCAGCCGAAGGCGCTGCAGGCTCTGGAGGATTCCCGGCCTGGCGATCGGCCGCTGAGGAGCCTGATACAGATATTTTTCCTGGCGATACGCGCGTTCCCGCTTCTGGCGCTTGGATTTTTCTCGCCCCCGTCGGCAGAAGCAGAGGAGGATACTCCGTCGCGGGCGCGGTCGAGGCGAAAGTCCGCCGCCGCAGCGCTTTTGGTTCTGTTCATCGGATCCTCGCTGCTGGCTCGGGAAGTGAAGGCTTCTACCGGTGGCTCTGACAATCCGGCCGCGACAGAGAGTCAGGCGAATGTAAGTCATCCCGCTAACTTCCACGATGCATTCGCGCTGGGTTCTCTCGGCGCGGCGAAGACTTTATCTCTGGGCGGAACCGGAGCTTCGCTGAATTTCTTTTTCGATGAACCGGTCACAAAGGTGACCACCAGTGCAGTTCTGCATCTGCGCTACGCGGGGCCGGGGTTGCGCGCTGGCCAGGGGCAACTGGAAGTGATCCTGAACGGAGTGACCACTGGCACGATCGACCTTTTGCCGGGAGCGTCGCAGCAGGCTGAATTTCCGTTGCCTCCGGATTTGCTGACCAGCAACAACACACTCTCCTTTCAGTTGCAGGGAACCTGCTCCTCCTGCGGACGGAACAGCGGTCTTCACGTAACTCTGGATCCGGCCAGCTCGATCGACCTGATCGGCACCAGGCTGGCGCTGGGGAACGATCTCTCACTGCTGCCTCTGCCGTTCTTCGATCCCGCGGGCTTGCGCTCCTGGAGCCTGCCCGTGGTATTCGGCAAAACCCCCGACGACACGACTCTGGAAGGCGCAGCGCTGGTGGCGTCGTGGTTCGGCGTGCTCTCCGATGTGCGGGGCGTGAATTTTCCCGTCAGTGTCGGCGAGCTTCCTGCCGGAAATGCCGTTGTGTTCGCGTTGCGTGGCTCAAGCCAGATCGCAGGCGTGCAACTGCCGTCGGGACAAGGCCCGCTGATATCGATGCGTGACAACCCGCGCGATCCTTACGGCAAGCTGTTGATTGTGTCGGGCGATCGTCCCGACGATCTGCTGATGGCGGCGCACGCACTAACCAACGGCCGTGGGCTGCCGCACGCCGAAAGCATGGCTGCCTCCCCCGTTTCTGTTAGCTCCGCGCCGGCCTATAGTGCGCCTCGATGGCTGCAGACGGACGAACTCTCTTCCCTCGGCGCGTACACCACTGCCAGCCGCCTCAAGCTACCGGGCACCGGATCGATCAACGTGTATTTTCGCGTGCCGCCGGACCTGTTTCTGCGTGGCCGGGAATCCGTGCCGCTGAATCTCGCGTTTGAATATGCCGGAGCGCCGCTGGGGTCGAAGGCCAGACTCCACGTGCGCCTGAACGGGCAAGACATCGATACGATCCGGCTGAATCCAACGCTAACCAGGGTTGAGGAATCGGAAAAAGTCTGGCTCCCCACCGGGAGCATGTTGCCGTATACGAACACGTTGACGTTCGATTTTTACTTTGTCGGCAATCCACCGGTCGGGGCGCGGCCCTCGTTCGCGATCGGCCGGGAATCGTCGCTCGATCTTCGCGGAATTCCGCATTCGGTCGTGCTGCCGCGGCTGGAGTTGTTTGGGGATGCCGGTTATCCCTACACGGAATGGCCCGACCTGAGCCGAACCGCTGTGCTTACGCCGTCATCGCCCACGCCCACCGACGACGAGGCGTTGCTGGATATGGCAGGATTTTTCGGCGCGCAAACGGGGTCGCTGGCGACGGCGCTTACCGTGGCCGGCACCGACAACCTCGACAGCGTGAAGGATAAAGACCTGGTCATTATCGGAGCGCCGGGATCGCAGCCTCTGCTGTCGGAATGGGCGGGCAGTATGCCCCTCGATCTTTCGGGTGGGGAAATGCGCGTCAACCAAAGCCCGGAATCGACGCTGCTGCTGCATCCGCAGTGGCCGTTTCGCGCCTGGGATACCAACCGGTTGAGCCGATTTGTCGGCGACGGATCGGAAAACGACGCCATCGTCGAAAGCTTCGCATCACCTCTTCGCGCCGATCGACTCGCGGTCGCCCTCGTTCCCAGCGGACCTAACGCCACCGATGCAATCCGCGCGCTGTTCACTCCTTCGCAGCGCGAGGGACCTGTATACGGAGGCGTGGCTGTTTCGCAGAACGGACGCTTTGAGTCATTCCTGGTTGGAACGCTGGCCTATGACGCCGGCGACACAACTCGTTATCAACATGCCACGGTTCTTCTCTTTGAATACTACGAGCTGATTCCACTCTTCGTAGTCGTGTTGGCCGCTCTGATTGTCGGGTGGGTGCGGCCGTACACAGAGCGCGTCGCTGCACGACGGTTAGCGACGCGACAGATCTGACCGAGGCATAAACCTATGACTAAGTTATTTACTTCTTCCTTTCTTTCTGTAATCCTGGCGGCTCTTGTTACCGCCCCTGTGTCTTCGCATGCGCAAAGCGGAGTCGACATCCTGCTCTCGAAGGCGCGTTCGCTTGAGGCGCGCGGCCAGATGGATTTGGCGGCACAGAACTGGCACAGAGTGCTGCTGGTGAACCCCAATCAGACGGAGGCGCTCGCCGGGCTTGCGCGCGCCGCGAAAGAAGGCGGTCAGGCGCAGGATGAGCGCACGTATCTTGATCGCCTGCGTAAGATCAATCCCCACGATCCGGAGATCGCGGCGGTGGAGAACCTGCGCGTCTTCACCCCAGAAGAGCGCAACCAACTCGACCAGGCGGGGCGCCTGGCGATGCAGCACACGGCAGACGACGCCATCAAAATCTATCGCCAGGTTCTTGGCGATAAGCAGCCGCCTCTTGGTAAGTGGGCCGAGCCGTTCTACGAAACGGAAGCGGAGAGCACGGGCGGGCGGCCCACCGCGATCTC
>Ga0210391_10004824_pt1 | contig 11156 bp, 5 predicted proteins | sample IncBWC12OmetaG_FD_160573 | JGI IMG/M metagenome (GOLD analysis project Ga0210391, IMG submission 160573) | Forest soil microbial communities from Barre Woods Harvard Forest LTER site, Petersham, Massachusetts, United States - Inc-BW-C-12-O ...
GGACCACCCCCTAATCTAGGGCGTCCGGCAGGCACTCCGCCGGCACGTCGATCTCCTTGGCACGCTGACCAAACCCGACCGGACAGGCGACCGAGACCTGGGCCAGCAACCGAACTGAATAACCGAAGAACGCGGTTAGCGGCTTCCAGCCGCGTCCGCTGTTTCAGGATGCAACCCGGAGTGCGGCTTGATGCCATTGTCCTTCCACGCTCGCAACTCCGTGAAGCCCGCGGCAATCTCCGCCGGCAAAATGGCGCAGTGGCCGTCATGCTTCACGTATTGCTGCACGAACATGGCTTGAGAACCGGTTTGCTCTATCAGTTCCGGATACCTGTTCGGGATGCGCACTGGCACCAAGGGATCGTAACTCGTGTGAATCGCCAGCATCGGATGCGTCAGCCTGCCGGTGGGACTGTACCAGGTGCGAATGTATTCCGCCGCGCGGGGGTCGGCGCTGTAACGCTTCACGCCGTCGTTGAGGGCATTGTAATCGTCCTGGCTCTCGTAGATCACATCGCGGTTGCTGAATGGATTGCCACCGGCGCGCCGCTGGAGATCCAGCAGCATGAAAGTGATAAACGTCTGCACGCCCGCCAGATCCTTCGTATTGTGAATGCCGGAATAGCGGAGCAGCGCGGTGGCCTTCTCGGGCGACGCGTCGATCACCGCTTGCAGTTGCTTGGCGGCCTCGGGCGTATTCTGATAATCCGGCGGAACTTTATCCGGTGGCGGCAAGGCCCCGGGGAAATAGTAGTCGAACACCACGCGAGCGTCAAATGCGCCGCGCTCCATGAAATATGTTGTCGGAGCCAACGGACCGCACAGCGCCAGACCGGCGTCATAGCTGGTGGGGAAGCGCTCCATGAACATCATGGTCAGGAATCCGCCCATGGAATGTCCGGTGATGAAAGTTTCCTTGGGCTGTCCATATTTGGTGGTGAAGTGCCGGCGCAGCGCCTCGGTATCCTCCACCGCTTCCTGGATGGCCCATCCTCCGGCGGCGTATCCTGACTGCGCCACTGCGTAACCCTGATCGGTAAACACCGCTAGCACGGGAGCGAGCGGGCCTTCCTTGTAGCTGACAGCGGTCTGTGCGTAACCATGGCAATACATCACCAGTCCGCCGTTCCATTTCGCGGGAATATCGATGCGGAATTTAGCGCCGTTGATCTCGCCGATCTCGACCTTGGGTTCGCCACTCGGTGCGGCCGCGCATATTGTCGCGCAGGCCAAGAGCGCGGTGACTAGTCTCATCGTGGAGCCTCCAGGATTTACAGAAAGTATATCAAGAGTCTGAAAAGCGAACACGGCACCGACTCCCTCACGGTCGCGGTTCGGTAACTTTTCCGAACCTCGAGCGTAAGCGGCCGGTGATTTTAGTTTTTCAGTATCGTTGTAAAAACTCTTCCAACTCCGGCGTCAGCGCCTTGCGTTTGGCCATGCACAAATCAATTTCTTCCAGCACCTGCGCCAGGTTTCTGGGACCGCCCGTGAACGACTTTACGCGATCCTGAAAGAACGTCCGGACTGCGTCGCGGTGCGATGCGTCGCAGAATGCGCGTCCCACAGACGGCAATACCGCGGCATAGTCTTCGCCCACTTCCCGTGGAATCACGGTCAGGAGCGTATCGATGTTTTGCCGGACGAATTGGAAGGGCAGTTCGCGTGTCTCGGGGTACACCAGCGGGCCAAAGAGCAGCGCATAGAACGATTCGCGCGCGTCAAATTCCTTGGTGAGCGTTAGTGCCAAGGCCCGGCGGGCGATTTCAGGATCCCGAAACGCGCCCAGCGCTCTGATAATCCGCTCGCGCTGCTCCTGATTCCGCTCTTTTACCGCTGCCTCATGCAAGGCATCAAAAAGCTCACTATTGCCAAACTCCGCGGCCACGTGCAGCACGTCGGGAATCATGTCCGGAACGATCGCGGTCCGGTCGCTTAGCCATTTTCGGGCTAGCAGCTCCGCGCCGTCAATCAGCTCCCGCTGCTCTCCCACGGCCGCCACAAAAGGCACCAGCTGCTGGCGCATCAAACGCGCATCCCGTCCTTCATCGGGCTTGGAAGTCCAACCGAGTTCCAGGGCACGTTTTCCGAACACTTCGCGGATAAACCGGGCGCCCTTCTCGCGCAACTGGTCGGGAACGGCGTCATCCTTCACGATTCCCGCAATGCCCGTCGCCGCGGAAACAATTTCCCGGTTCGGATCCTGGCTGAATTCAGAAACAAGCGCTAGCGCCGCTTGTGCCGAGAGGTCTCCGCTATTCACCAGCGATTCCACGTTGCCGAGAACCCCCACGCGTTCCGCCAGGCTGAGATGAGATCCCTGTTCGGCCAGAACCTTATCCAGCAGTCCATTCTTATAATCAACCTGGTAGTACCCGTTCTCGCCGTCATTCGGCTCCAGCCAAACCGGGCAGCTCTTCGCGGACGCCAACACCATTTTGGATCTCGGATCGGAAAGCAGTTCGCATTGGTGATGCGTCGATCCACCGGATTCGTACGCCACGCACACCGGAATCTGCCAGGTCTGGCGCGCGGAACCCTGCGAACCGGTCGGCAGCAGACGCTTCTGCGAAAGCTGCAGCGCCGGTTTCCCGGTGCAATCCAGAGCCACGGAAATTTCCGGAACGCCCGCTTGATTCAGGAAAGTATCGAAAGCCGGCGCTATGTTGTGTCCGGCCGCGGAGCTGATCGCGGCCTCGAACTCTTTAGCTGTAGCTACCCCCCAGGCATGCTGCTTTAGATACTGCCTAATGCCTTTCCGGAATTTGTCTTCGCCGATCCAGGCTTCGAACATCCGGATCACGGCCTCGCCCTTTTGATAAGTGATGCCGTCGAAAGCATTGGCAATGTCGTCGTTCGATTCGATAGGCTGCCGGATCTTCCGCGTCGAAACCAGGCTGTCCTCGCGCATCGCACCCAGCCGGTCGTTCACCACCGTGACATCGACGTGCCAATCGGGCTTCCATTGACCCACGATCTTGTTCTCCATCCAGGAAGCGAACGCTTCGTTCAGCCAGATGTCGTCCCACCAGGCCGTCGTCACCAGGTCGCCAAACCATTGGTGCGCCATTTCATGCGCGGTGACAATCGCGCATTCGCGCTGGCGATTGAGGGTATCGTCTTCGGATTTCGAAAGAAGCAAGCTTTCCCCGTAGGTGATCAGCCCGGCGTTCTCCATGGCGAAATTGCTGATCGGCATGGCGATGGAATCCAGCTTCTCGTAGGGATATGAAATCCCGAAATATTCTTCCAGCAGCTTGAGCAACTGCGGAATGGACTCCACGGCGAATTTCGCGTTCCCACCCTTGCCACGCGGCGTGATGATGCGCAGCGGCGTCTTGCCCACTTTCCCCGCGTCCACAATATCGAAAGGGCCCACCGCCAGCGCGACAAGATAGCTGGGCAGAGGTTTCGATTCTTTGAATTTCACGGCCTTCATGCCGTCCGGCTCATCGGTTTCGGAAAGTTCAGGAGCATTTGCCACTGCTACATCGTCCTTGGGCACATGCAGCGTCAGTTGCCACGGCACCTTAAACTCCGGTTCATCGAAACAAGGAAAAGCGCGCCGCGCATCGGTAGGCTCGAACTGGCTATAGACGTACCACTGGTCCCCCTCTTTCATCTGAAACAGCCCGGCGCTGCTGTTCCGGCTGATCTTGCCCTGGTAGGCGACGTGTAGAACGCCGCGCCCGGAAACCGCGTGGTCGAACGAAAGTCCTGCAAAATCTTTTCCGCCGTCCACCACTCGCGCTTTCGCCGCGGGGCCGGATGCCGGCTGAAAGCTCGCCTCCTGCATTTCGAGATCGGCTGCGTTCAACCAGATCAGGGGCAGAGCGGTGCGAATATCGATATCGATATCCACGGCGCCTCGAAACGTATCGCGATCCGGAACAACTGTGAGATCCACAGCGTAGTGGGACGGTTGAATGTTATCCGGAAGCCGGAGCGTGGGAGGATCGATGGTAGGCGCGGCTACAGCCGCTAGAGAACAGCCTAGAAATAACGTGAAAGTCCGTATCATTTTCGATTGCTCATTCCGAGCCGCGACCGCAAGGGAGTGCTACCACGATCGTAAAGCGGTGCGCATTAATAAACGCTCCCTTGCGGTCGCGGCTCAGTTTCTAAACTCTTACTTCCTCCGGTGCGTGTTCCATCTCCACGGTGCTCTTCTGCAGCCACACCACCGACAACGCGCACAAATAGAGCCCGGCTCCCACCAGCACCGTGGCGCGGAGACCGATGTGGATGGCCAGGAAAATGGCTGCCGCCGATCCCAAGACGCTGGACGCCGCATTCAAGGCCCAGGCCCAACGCACCGCCTGCGGGAATCGCGTTTCGAGCCACGTCAACCCGGTGGGGAAAGGGATGCCCATCAGGAAGGCAGCCGGCGCAATCAGAACCACAGTGACCAGGATCTTCGCCTGCAGCGGCCAGCCTACGCCGAATTCGCTGATGGGGGATGCCGCAAAGGCAATGAGAGAAACAGTGGCGGCCACGCCGATCAGCGTCATGATCAGACGGCCGCGGTGCGCGCCGCGAATCAGCCGCCGGCTATAAAAACTTCCCAGCCCGCTCCACACCAGCATGGAAAAAACAATCACCGTCAAGGCATACGTGGGATGGCCGAGAAACAGGATGAACTTCTGAATCAATGCCACTTGAATCATGATGTATCCGGCTCCCAGGCACACGAAATAAAACAGGAACCCACGGAGACCCTTCTCCACCGGCAGCCTCGCGCGCAGCAGCAATGGCGGCAGCGCCAGCACCACTAGAGTGGCCAGCACACTCACTCCTAACAGCTCGAACAGCACCGGCACCGCGTGATTGATCTTCGAGTCCGCGGCATCCCCGGCGAACATGAGGTATTTCCACAAATCGCGGGTCTGCATGGTGTAAAAGAAGAATGGCCGGTCATCGCCCACCGGAGAAACATCAAACTGGTAATCCGCTAGAAATTTATCGGGATCCGGACTCAGCAGAAACTGCGCGAAGGCATTCTCCTCTTTTTCACCCGGCACATACAAACGCTGCAAGTGCCGGCCATTGCCGCTCACTGCCAGAGCGCGGGAAATATCGGCGCTGGTGGCCGGCTTGCGGAAGATCACCACGGTATCCCGCGCGCCCCAGCCTCTCAACTTTTCGGGATCCTCCCGCACCACCATCACGTGCTGCGACAGATTGTTCTCGCCCAACTCAGCCAGCGCCACTCGCGCCAGCGAGAGTAAACGCAGCGATTCGCGCGGTGGATCAAAACCCCAGCGCGTGAAAACCATCAATCCATCGTCGGTGAGATGGCCCAAATAATCCCGGAATGCATCGGTCGTGTAAAGGTTATTTTCGGACAGGGCGAATGCGCCCGCCGCGGTAGAAGCCCAGGTGTCCACCAGCGTGGCTTGCAGTACCTGATATTTTTCCTGGCTGCGGCGCACGAAGCTGCGTCCATCTTCCACGAACAAACGCACCTCCGGACGGAAGTATAGGCGATTGCTCAAATCCGGAAATCGTTCGCGCATGATGGTGTTGGCGATAATTGGATTGATCTCAACCGCCGTGACGTCCTTGCTTCCCGAACCAATAGCCCGCGACACGTCCCAGCCGCCGCCCGGGCCGATCACCAGCGTCTTGGCGCCCGGCCGCAGCACATACGGGAAGCCGGCGCCTTCGCTGAGAAGCTTCTCCTTGTCAGCGGCCGTGAGATGATCCAGATCGAAACGGGCCACTCCGGTTGCGGCATCGGCATCGATCACGATAGACGCCCACTCTCCCGGATTATTCGCCAGACCAATCCGTGAAAAACTGTTCCACTGTACGAATTGTTCCTTCCGGATCTGCATTCCCTTGGCATAGTGGATATCGATGGGATGCAGTTTCCAGTTGTAAACAATTAGCGCCACGAAGCCCAAGGCCAGGGCCACGGCGGCGACGCGCCCGCGCAGAGTGCCCGCCAGGTTGTACCAGATGGCCGCGGAGACCGCGAACAGGACGGATGTTGCCAGTACGGTGTTCGGTCCGCCGAAATGATTCAGCAAAGGAACCAGCGCCAGGCAACCACCCGCCGCGCCCAGCAGATCGAAAAAATACACACGGTCCACTCGCTGGATGGCCTCCGCTACCGCGAGTGAAACCACCGTCCCGGAAAAGAAAAATGGCAAGGCGCTCGCGAAGAACACTGCCACCAAAGCACGTTTGTCCATCACCGTACGCGAGAGGATGAAGACCAGGCACAGCACCACCACGAAGCTGTTGATCACCGCCAGCGTTCCCAGTTTGAAATAAATGTTTCCACGCCAGCCTGCGATCACGTAGGAGAACACGCCGCCGACACCCAACCCGAACAAGGCGATGGAAATGGCCAGGAAGGCGAAATGATAAAAGAATACTACCGAGAAAATGCGCGTAAGGGACAATTCCAGGATCAATGTCGAGAGCGTGGTGAAGGCCACGCCCAGGTAGACTTGCGACCACCTGGTCCGGTTCGAGTCTGTGGATGAACTAATGCGGGGCAATTCCCTATGTTAGAGGATCGTATTGAAGTTCGCATCCAGCCGGCCGCCGGAGCATGCAACGTGCCATCCGGCGGCCCAGCTATTCTTCCCTAGAATTTCAGACGGCGAATCGGCGATACGGGTTGCGTAAGGTAGTCCAGTTTCCTTATATGGGTTTGCTGCTCCTGTGGGGCGCACCCCCGGTCCGCGCGAGTCCCCGTGGACCCGCTCTTCGCACCACCGGGCCGACGTGGGCGTCGGCCGCGGACCGGGGGGGCCGCCCCACTACATCATTGCCGCGGGAGGCGCGGGTTCGTCGGGATGGCCTGCATTCGCCAGCGGTAGCCGCACCAACAGGACGCCCAGCCCCACGATCACGAGGATTCCAAAAAAATACGACGGATCCGCGAAGATCTTAGGCAGCGGCCACTCAAAGAACCTGAATGCTGCGATCACCAGCCCCATCAGCGATTCACCGGCGATCAATCCAGACGCCGTGAGTATACCCACGTTCTCCACGCGCGCCTTTTGCGCCTCGTTGAGACCAGATTTTTTCCGCCTTGAATCCGTTACCCACCGAAACACGCCGCCCAGAAAAATGGCGAACGTGGTGTTGATGGGAAGGTACATTCCTACGGCAACTAGCATGGGGCTGCGAACTTTCACCATGATCATCACAATGCCGAACATCACGCCCACCACCACCAGCGGCCAAGGCATATCGCCGCCTACGATGCCTTGCGCGAGCGTGGCCATGAGTCCGGCTTGCGGAGCGGAAAGTTTGGGATCGCCGAAGCCGGTTCCACCATTTTTGATGTTCGCGGCCTGCAGGATGTAGAGCGGCCAATACATGGCCGCGCTGGCCACTACCACGGCAATCAACTCTGCAATCTGAATCCGCCGCGGCGTTCCGCCCAGGATGTATCCCACTTTGAAATCCTGCAGTAATTCTCCGGCGACTGCCGAGGAGACGCAGGCCACGGCGGCAACGCCCAGAACAACGGCTACGCCACCAGGACCGGAAACACCCAGCGAAACCATCAGTAGCGCCGCAATGATCAGAGTGGTTAGCGTGAGCCCCGAAATCGGATTATTGGTGGACCCGATTATTCCCACCAGATAACCGGACACCGTGGCGAAGAAGAACGCAATGATCAACATGACAATGGCAGCCACCACGCCGGCCACCATTTGGTGCGACAAGTAAATGTAGAGCGCCAGCATGGCCAGGAACATTAGCCCGATCAAGCCGAAGACTGTTTTCGAACTCATGTATTGCTCAGTGCGGCTGGTCTCGCGCGCTTCAGCGGCGCTTACTTTTAAGTCGGAAACGGCGCGCCGCAGCCCGTCGAAAAGACCCTTCCGCATTTTGAATAACGTGTACGCCGCTCCCATCATCATTCCGCCCACCGCAATGGGCCTCACGATGTAGCGCCACACCGCGTTCGCAATTCCGAGCCACGATTCGTCGGTCGAAACGCCGGGCAGAAAATCGTGCAGCCTTGGTCCCAGGAAAAAAATCAGGAGCGGCACCATCAAACCCCAGGCCAGGACACCGCCTGCGAAGTTCATCGCGGCCAGCTCCGGGCCAATGATATAACCAACTCCGATGTAGGCCGGACTCACCGTGGGACCGGATGCCATCGTGACGCCGCCCGCCGCCAAGGTATTCTTGGGAGTCCCCAATTTTACGACGCTCTTTCCGATCTGGCCGACGGGGATAAAAAAATTCTTGTCGGGCGCAAAGAGCTGGATCTCTCCCAGGAATTGGATCACCGCGCCCAGGCCAATGTTGTAAAACAAAAATTTCGCCGCTTCCGCGCCACGCCGCCCGGCTTTATGGATTTCTGAAGCCGCCACCGATTCCGGGAACGGCAGGTCCGGATCTTCCACCATCACTCTTCGCACCAGAGAGACGAACAAAACGCCCAGAATGCTGCCCACTATCATCAGAGCGGTGGATTTCCAGTAAGCATCCTTGGGAGCAAACGACGGCCACGCACCCGCAATCAGAAACGCGGGCAACGTGAAGATGGCCCCCGCTGCCACCGATTCGCCGATGGACCCCGCGGTTCGCGTGATGTTTTCTTCGAGCAGCGATCCTTTGAACAACCGCAGTACCGCCATGCCGATCACGGCGGCCGGATATGTCGCCGCGATAGTGATTCCGGCGCGCAAGCCCAGGTAAGCGTTCGCCGCGCCCAGTATCACTGTAAGCACCAAGCCCAGCAGCAACGCTCGCAGCGTCAACTCGCGCATGTGCACGTGTTCTGGTACGAAAGGGCGAAACCTGGGTTGTTCTGTCATAGCTGTTCGGTGATAGGTGTTCGGTTATCGGTTCACAATCATATCAGGAGACCTTCGTGGGGCGTCGAATCCAAGTCCCCAGCCAACGTTTATTTCACTATCACGCTTGTAGTATTCGGGCTTGTATAGCTGCCCACCTGCAGCACCACTTGATCCTGTCCGCTGGCGGCGCCCGCCGGGACGCGCACATTGATCTGAATCATGCCCTGTACCATCCCGGGAGCAGCGCCTGCATACTGAACGTCGGCGGCTAGATTGTCGATGAAAACCTTCACGGGAAGCACCGGCACGCCGTAGGGAGGCGTGGAAGTTATTTGGCCGTCGTTCCCGGGCGGATTGGTCTGGCCGGCGCCCGTAGCGTACAAAGTAATGACCGAACCTACCGGCGCCGGCTCGCCGTAGGAGTTCTGGCTGCCGTCCTGATCGACGATGGCGCCGATATCGCCTCCGGTGCCGTCTTTGGAGAACAGAGCGGGCGAGGCCGCGGCTAACGTCAGCGGCCAGCTCGCTGAAAACTGGCTGCCGTTTTGAACCTGCAGCTGAATGTTGGAGGATTGAATGCCAAAAGGCACCACCGCGGTTACTTGATTGGGCCCCGCGTAGAGCAGGGGCGCGGCAATGCCGTCGATGAATACTTTGGTATGCGACAGCTTGGTGGCCAGGTGACCGGTATCATCCACGATCGGGCCGGCAGGCACCGCAGGCCCAAGGTTGGAGCCGAACACCGTCACCAATTCTCCAGGGGCCACGGTCCCCCCCAGAAAGCTTGCCGCACTGCCGATCGCCGTGACCAGCGGGGGACCCGCTTCCACGGGAACCGCACCATTCAGCAGACCATAAATCGCCAACTCGTTCGAGAAAGTTGGGACGTAAACTTTGCCGTTGGCCACCGTGGGTGAAACGAACTTTGCAAACCGCCCCAACGCGTCGGTGGCCACCATGTCGCTGTTCCACAGTTCGTTGCTCAGATTCGCGGCATCCAGGGCGTGCAGCGTGCCGGGTTGCTGGCTGGCGTTGAAGTATGCCACGGTGTACCACACAATGGCGTTCGCTGGATCGCTGGAATCTCCAGAAATTGCCAGTCCGGCAAAGAGCGTCGGATTAGGCGGAGTGAATTCAGAAACCGCTGTGGCGTTGAGTTGGCCATTCGAAATCTGAAAAGCGCTCAGCGCGCCTCCGGATGCCTGGGTATACACAATGGGGCCGCTCGGACTGTTCCAAAGCGCGAGATCGTGTGTCCCGTTCGAACTGGACTGAATGTTTTGCACCGTGGCGGTGTTCTTCGGCCCCAGATGCCCCATCGAATCGCTCTTGATCAAAAACATATCGCCGGACTTTCCGGCGGTGACCATTTGTTTCGTGCTCGGAATCAGGATCACGCCGGATGATCCAAGATCGGAATCGGTGACGTTCAAGGCCGCCCACGTGTTCGGTGTATACCAATCCAGTAAAGTAAGATCGGTCCCGGAAAATTTGAGAACGGATTCGCCGAAGTTCACCGATCCGTCGTAATCGCCGTTGCCCGTGGCCACGTAGATATTTCCGCTGGAGTCGACCGCCGGTGCGAGTCCCGAATGCCAGATGGACGCGCCGTAACCGTCCGGCGACATGTTGACGAACGCAGTCTGTTTCAATGTGGAGGCGTTGTAGCTCATCAGCCAGCCATGCCAGCTGTCCATGTCGCCGCGTGAACCGAAACACAAATACAGCAGTCCATTGGCCAGCGCCAAGCCAGGCCGCTGCAGCTCAATGCCGGCGTCGAAGGTCACGGTGCCGTCGTTGTTTCCAGCGCCGTTTCCATTCACCGACGCGGAAATCGCTACCGGACCGTTCAGCATTTCGCTGCCATCAGCCAACGACAAAGCATGTAACTGGAACATTGCCGACCCTCCCGACAGAGTATCCGAGACGACGTACATCACCTGGCGCGTCAGATCGATCACCGGCGTACTGAGGATTCCCACTTCCGGCAGAATGTCGGTAAAATTCAGGACCCAGGAGGGAACCGAAGGGCCCAGATTCACTTTCCACAGCGCAGTTGTGGATCCCGGCTGATCGGCGTCAATCGCATAAACGCTGTTGTGCATGGTGGCGATGTACACGACGTTGTGTAAACCTTGGCCCGTGATCTGGATTCCGGACGCATACAACGGCTGAGCATAAATTTCGCCGTCCACGGGAAAGTAGCCCAGCTTTCCGAAGTTGCTGGTGTTCACATTCTGCTGGTTGAGAATCGTTTCCTGAAGGTTCGAGTTGGTTCGCTGCAGGTCGTAATTCGCGGTCAGAACGTTCACTTGCGCGGCCGCGGAAGCAGCCAAAAGGAATAAGGTAATAATGCTTCGCAAGGTTTTATTCTATAGC
>Ga0210391_10004825_pt1 | contig 11154 bp, 9 predicted proteins | sample IncBWC12OmetaG_FD_160573 | JGI IMG/M metagenome (GOLD analysis project Ga0210391, IMG submission 160573) | Forest soil microbial communities from Barre Woods Harvard Forest LTER site, Petersham, Massachusetts, United States - Inc-BW-C-12-O ...
ATGAAACGGAAACGAAGCGCACACCAACGGTTTATTTCATCGATGACAGCGCAACCATGCGTGAAGTCATCAAAATCGCGTTCCGTCGCGAAAGCATCAACGTGATTACCTGCGCGGACGCCGCATCTGCGCTTGCCCAGTTCGAACAGAACAAGCCCGACGTCGTAATCACCGACGTGATCATGCCGGATCAGGACGGCTATTCCGTTTGCAGCCAGATCAAGCAGCATCCTGAATACGGCGGCGTTCCAGTCGTCCTGATGTCCGGCGTGGTGAACAAGAGCGTTGCGGACAAAGCCGTTGCTGTGAAAGCCGACGAATTAATTCGCAAGCCTTTTCAGCCCCAGGAATTGATTGGACGCGTGAAAAGTTTGCTGGAGCCCAAGCGTGCTGCGGATGCGCCAGTTGTCGAGCGACCCGCGACGCCGAACGCTCTCAACAGTTTATTTGCACCGCCGCCTCCACCTGCGGCTCAACGGCCCACGGCTCCGCCGCCTAACACCGGAGATCAGCGCGTTCCGGAATCCATCTGGCCTCGCGCGCTTGCCGAAGCGTTCACCGCACCGCGCCCGGGCGATGGTGCAGCTTCTCAGCAGAATTTGCAGCAAGCAGGATCGCCTTCCGGTAAGCCCGCTCCGACCGCCGCTGACATACAAAAGCTGCGCTCTGAAATCGCTCGGCTCGATCTTCTCGTCAAGAAGCTGCAGACCGAAATGCAGATCGAGCGGCAATACACGCAGGCGCTGGAGCTCCAAATTCAAACGCTTACACGAGTGGATTAGATCCGAGCAGTGTGTCGATCCATTCGGTTGTTTTGTCGATTCGTAAAGTTGACGGTGGGAAGTTAATTGGCTAACTTCCCTCTTTGCTCTTCAGGTTTCCATTCGCTGGCATGGGGGTTCTCATGAATGGTAAGAGCGGCAATTCCATTACGCGGCGTGAGTTCGCGCGGCGTGCGGCCATCGTTTCTGCCGCGACGATGGTTCCAGCAGGGGCGCTGGCTGTGCCTTCGCCAAACGCCGAGCCTGCCATCACGCAAACACCTGACTCGCCCTCGCTTTCTGCCCAAGGAAAAGCAGAAGCCGAAGCACGTTATCAGGCAATTCTCGCAGCTTACGGGACACGTTTTTCTGAAACGCAAAAAGCCGATCTGCGGCGTCTATCTTACGAAGCGCAAGAACCCCTTGACCGTCTGCGCGCCTACCCGATCGCAAATGGCGACGGTCCGGCGCTCTATTTCAAACCACTCGTCGAGAGGGAGAAAAAACCCGAGGCTGTGGTTGTTCCTCATCCCGCCAGCGCCGCAACGACCAAGCCATGAGGCCAATCTGACATGCCCGCTGAAGAGATCTTTTATTTGCCGTTGAGCGAGCTTGCCAAGCGAATCGAGACCAAGAAGCTCTCGCCTGTCGACCTGACGCAACTCTACCTCGACCGCAGTGCGAAGCTGGGCCCCCGGTTTAACGCCTACGCGCGCTTGATGCCGGAAGCCGCACTCGATCAGGCAAAAGCTGCTGAAAAAGAAATTCAGCACGGACATTACCGCGGTCCTCTGCACGGCATCCCCTACGCCGCAAAAGATCTCTTGGCCGTGAAGGGAGTCCCGACAACCTGGGGCGCAAAGCCGTACGCCGATCAAATCTTCGACTATGACGCGACAGTGATTGAACATTTGAACCGCGTCGGTGCCATTCTCATCGGCAAAGCGTCCATGATCGAGTTGGCGGGAGCAATGGGCTACCGCTATGCCTCCGCGTCTCTGCAGGGCGCGACGAAAAATCCTTGGGATACAAAATGTTGGACGTGCGGGTCGTCATCCGGTTCCGGCGCGATTGTTGCTGCAGGCCTTGCGGCCTTTGCCATTGGAACCGAAACTTGGGGCTCGATTATTTGCCCTTCGGCGTTTTGCGGCGTCAGCGGCTTGCGGCCCACTTACGGGCGCGTTAGCCGATACGGTGCGATGGCTCTTGCGCCTTCCATGGACAAAATCGGTCCACTCGCGCGTAGCGCGGAAGACTGCGCACGCGTTTTCGCCGCGATTGCCGGCCACGACCCGAAAGATCGCAGCACCGTGCCCATCGATAAGGGGGCTTTCACCTATTCGCCGTCCTTGGACCTTAAGGCGCGGCCCTTGAAAGTTGGCTTGCTCCCGGACGCATGGAAGAAATTGGATTCAGGAGTGGCGAAGGCTTTGCTTGCCGCAGAAAAAGTGTTGCGCAAATACTTTGCGAGTGTGCGATCGGCCTCTCTCCCCGATGGGCCGGTCGAAGATGCAGCAAACGTTATCATCGCGTCGGAGTGCGCGGCCTCGTTTCGAACGTTGATTCGTTCCGGCCGCGTCAGTGAATTGGCTGATCCTACCGGCCAAATCGCTGGCTATGTAAATGAACGATATTCCGCCGCCGACTACTTGCGCGCCCTAAGCTTCCGTGAACTTTTGCAGAAAAAGATGGAAACTCTGTTTGACTCGTTTGATGTTCTAGTGACGGCCGCTCAGCCTGTTCCAGCCACGCTTCTTGAAGCCAACCTGGAAACAGATATCTCTTTTCCAGATCCGCTCGGAGCCATCGGCAATCTGTGCGGGCTTCCAGCTCTATCCGTGCCCTGCGGCTTCACCGAAAACAATCTCCCTGTTGGACTGCAATTTGTGGGACGGGCGGGGGACGACTTTGCCGTGATTCAAGCGGCACGAACCTTCCAACTTCACACCGACTGGCATCGCAAACATCCAAAGATTGTTTAGCTTCACGCGAACAATATGAGCGAAACGTGCAGCCAGGTTAGCTGCTGCGCGAAAGGTTGAGGGCTTCTCGCACCGCGCGCAATATGCTGCCGCGGCTAAACGGTTTAGTGAGCAGTAGCATACTGGCGTCGGCCTGCGTAGTTTCCGCCGCGGTCTGTTCGCTGTAGCCGGACATGTAAACGACGCCAATTCCCGGGTGCTGATGTTGCAGCCGTCGCGCCAACTCTTTGCCGGTCATTCCCGGCATGACCATGTCGGTCACCAGCAGGTTGATGGCTGTCTTGTGTTCGACTGCAAGCCGAAGCGCTTCAGCGCCATTGTGCGCTTCAATAACGGTGTAGCCGCCGGACTCCAAAAACTCGCGCGCCACCTCGCGCACATCCTGTTCGTCTTCCGCAAGCAAGATGGTTTCCGTACCACGCGGCGCCTCCGCAAAGGGCAGAGGCACACTACCTTTATCTTCGGGTTGGTCCACGCGCGGAAGATATATCTTGAAAGACGTCCCTTTTCCTACCTCGCTGTACACCCAGACGAAACCGCCGCTCTGCTTCACAACGCCGTAAACCGTCGCGAGCCCAAGACCAGTCCCCTTGCCCGGTTCTTTTGTCGTAAAGAAAGGCTCGAAAATGTGTGCCTGCGTCTCCGCATCCATTCCGGTCCCGGTGTCGGAGACCGCGAGCAGCACGTAACGCCCAGCCTTAACAATCGGGTGAGTCGTGTTGTACGTGCGGTCGAGTTCGGCATTCGAAGTTTCAATCAGCAGCCGGCCGCCTGTAGGCATGGCATCTCGCGCGTTCACCGCCAAATTCATAATGATCTGTTCCATCTGGCTGGCGTCAGCGCGAATCTTACCCAGGTCCTGCGCCATACGAATGCTCAACTCGACGTCTTCGCCAATCAGCCGCGGCAGAAGCTTGCCCATGTCCTCAACCACGCCGTTCAAACTCATCACCCGCGGCTGGAGAACCTGCATTCGGCTGAACGCAAGCAGCTGCTTCGTTAGAGCCGTGGCGCGATCCGCTGCCCGATCGATCTGCGAGATTTTTCGCGACATACCGTCCGCAGTGGGCAATGCGTTCATCAAAAGTTCGGTATGTCCCTTGATGACCATCAGAAGATTATTGAAATCGTGCGCCACGCCGCCCGCGAGGCGTCCCACAGCTTCCATCTTTTGCGCCTGACGGAGCTGCTGCTCCAGAAGATGGCGCTCGCTGATGTCCTGCGCCACGACCAGGCGTACTCTCCGACCGGCATACTCGAACTGGTGAGATATCAACTCGACTTCAAAAACCTTTCCATCCTTCTTGCGGTGCTTGCAGACGCCTTGATAAGGAACTGCCGCGGAAACTTTTTCAGGGCGCACTTCGAGAGTGGCGCTCTTTTCTTCCGGCCGGACGTCCATCATCGTCATGCCGCTGAATTCTTCCGCTGCAAAGCCATACTGCCTCACCGCGGCATCGTTCACCTGGATAAACTGCATGGTCTCGTCGTCCATCACCCATGTCGGTAGCGGATTGTGCGAAAAAAGAAGCCGAAAGACGGACTCACTCTTGCGCAAATCTTCTTCGGAACGGCGTCGTTCAATCGCCAGCGCGATGTGCCCGCCGACAGAATCAAGAAACTCGAGATCGCGCATGTCGTAAGCGCTTTCGCTCTGATAGTGCTGCACAACGAGAACGCCGATGGTCGCCCGTGGCGTTTTCAGCGGCACTCCCAACCATGCAGGCGACGCCGATCCAACTAGTTCAACTTCTCCTTGCTGCGCTAGACGGTCAAACTCGGATTGCGGAATCAGCATGGCGCTGCCCGTGCGAAAAACAAACGCGGTGCAACTCCGCCCGACCTTTTGCGGAGGAGGCGCTGTATCAAACTGATCTACAAAAAAGGGAAAGTAGAAAGTATCTTCGTTGGGGTCGTGGAGGGCAACGAAGCAATTCTCAGCATAAAGGACTTTTTTCAGCGCCTGATGTATACCGTCAAGCAGTTGGTCCAGGTTGGAGGTCTGATTTAATGCGTGGACGACTTCCGAGATAACCTGGCCCTCGACCTCCAAGCGATGCACAGCCGTCACGTCCAAAAAGCTCGCCACTAAGCCGTCGACAGAAGAATTTTTCAGGCAGCTGCTGATCGTGGCTTCAAACCACCGCCATTCTCCCGACTTGCTGCGCAGACGGCAGCGACCTTTCTGCACGCCCTTGGGAACTTCGGTGAGCCCCCGAAGCCGATCCTGAATCTCGTTCAAATCGTCGGGGTGCACGAAATTGGTGAGATTCCTGCCAACTAGCTCATCGGGAGGCACGCCAAGGGCACGCGTGGATCCCGCATTTGCATGAAGCACGATGCCGTCTGCGCTCAGAATGGTCAGTAGTTCGTGGGCGCAATCGAGCAGTGTGGCGAGTTGCTCGGGCGTGGCCGCTAAACTTGTTTCGAGAGAAGGACGCTGTGACATAGGATCGCTGCTAGCGAAAACGTTTTCGTACCCCAAGGTACCGCGGTGGATACGAACTCCTCCGCCCTACGATCGCATTCTAGAACGACCTTCTGGGTATGGATTGATGAAACGACTTTATCATATCGGATTCGTGGCGTCTGGCGACTATCTAGGACAGGTTGTGTGGCCAAAATATGACTGTACCGAAGTACAGGTTAGCCGCTTAAGCCGGCACAGCAAACTCGGCCAGCTTTTTCCTCAGAGAAGAGCGTGCTACCCTCCTTTCGCTTCTGGCCATTTCCTGCTGTCTTGATGCTTCGCATTCTGGAAACTTATCAATCGATCTTAGGAGGCGATGTGCAAACGCACGACATTTGGAAAGACATGTTCGTTATGGGTCTTCCTGTGCTTGAGAAAATCATTCGGCCAATCATCGTTTATATGTTTTTGGTGGTGGGTCTCAGGCTCTCTGGGAAGCGAGAACTCGTACAGCTCAATCCGTTCGACCTCGTCGTTTTGCTGACCCTTTCAAACACCGTGCAAAACGCGATCATCGGCGATGATAACAGCGTTTCCGGTGGCCTGATCGGCGCTACTTCCCTGCTAATCATCAATTATCTCGTGGTTCGCTTTCTGTATGGCCACAGCAAGCTCGAGGAGGTCGTGGAAGGCCGAGCCGACATCTTAATCGAAAAAGGAAAAGTGAAAGCTGACCGGTTGAAAAAGGAGCTGATCACCATGCCGCAGCTCGAGGCCGCGGCAAGGAGGCAAGGGTTTGAGTTCATCGAAGATGTAGATAGATGCATTCTCGAGCCCAGCGGCACACTTTCTTTCGTCGGGAAAAAGCCCGCGACCGAGGACGTCCGACACCAGGAATTGGTCACCCGGCTGGAAAAGCTGATGGAAGAAGTTTCTAGACTGAGAGGTTCGCAGCCACCCGCAAGCGCCTAGGCATCACGCGATAATGGGCTCTTTTGTCAGTGAAGTAGAAAGGCACTTAGAGCAAACGCAACGCCGCCGGCTCCGATAAGCATTCCCGCAATCCAGTATCCGCGGCGCTTCGTGAGTAGCGTCATCGAGCAAATCACCAGCCCAACCTCAATGAGCCCTTCTCCGCCATCAAAACGATCTGCACGCCGGCCGATGTGGTCACGTTCCTTCTCCAAGTCCTTGGCCTTCTCGCTTATATCGTCCTTTTCGCCTTCATAGCGTTCTACTTCTTTCTTGTATTTCTCGTGCAAGTCTTCTGCTTTTTCCTTGTCGGCTGGAGCCAGCGCGCTAAGAATGTCCGCAATGCCTTGCACCTCGTGCAAGCGAATATTTTTCGCCTGGTAGTACGCCCATTGATCCGTGGCTTGCGACTGCAGCAGCAACTCCTCCGTGTGTGCCCGATGCCCAAGCAATGTGACGGCCGCCACGAGTACCGCAAGAATCGAGATGGTAACCGAAACAGGAATCAGAAACGGATTATCTCCGTGCTGCTCAGGCGCTTCTGGCAGTTCGATACCCTCAGGCATGGGCTGGACTCTCCTTTGAGAATTAACTTGCCGGTTCCACAGCAATGGCCTTCAAGGAATCTCGAGCCGCATCAATTGTTCGCGAAATATCTTCGGCCGTGTGCGCCGCAGATACAAACGCTGCTTCAAACTGCGACGGGGCAAGAAAAATCCCGCGATCCAGCATCTCACGGAAAAATTGCGCATAGCGTTTTGTGTCGGACTGTTTTGCGTCCCGGTAGTTCCGCACAGGTTGTTCTGTAAAAAAGAGAGTCGCAAGAGAACCCGTCGCATTGACCCGGCCCGGAATCCCGGTTTCGGTCAGCGCCTGGCGCAGTCCTTCAACGAGTCTGTGAGATTGCTCGTGGAGGCCTTCGTAAAGTCCAGCGCGAGTGAGTTGCTTGAGAGTGGCAATGCCGGCCCGCATCGCCAAAGGATTTCCAGCAAGCGTTCCCGCTTGGTAGACGGTTCCAAGCGGCGCCACATGGTTCATGAGGTCCGCGCTCCCGCCGTATGCCGCAACAGGCAAGCCCCCGCCGATAATTTTGCCAAGCGTAGTCAGATCGCCTTGCACTCCAGCAAGTTCCTGAGCCGCCCCGTAGTGCATCCGAAATCCGGTAATCACTTCGTCGACAATGAGCAGCGCCCCGTTACGCCTGGTAATGTCTCGCAACCCCTCCAGAAATCCAGGTACTGGCTCAACGACACCCATGTTCGCAGCGATTGGCTCGATGATGACCGCCGCGATTGTATTCTTACGTTGGGAGAAGAGCCGCTCGACAGCCTCCAAATCATTGTAAGGCGCGTTCAAGGTCAAAGCAGCAAGCGCTTGTGGAACACCCGGGCACTCCGCAATTCCCAACGTGGCAAGCCCCGACCCTGCTTGCGAGAGAAAGCTATCTGCATGGCCGTGGTAGCAGCCCTCAAATTTCACAATAAAATCGCGCTTGGTCACTCCACGCGCCAGCCGCACGGCGCTCATCGTGGCTTCCGTGCCGCTCGAAACGAATCGAATCTTCTCGATCGACGGAATCGCCTGAGTGATTGAAGTGGCGAGTTCGACTTCCAGCTCCGTCGTCGCACCATAACTCGTTCCGCGCTGCGCCTGATCCGCAATGGCTTCCGTCACCGCAGGATTTGCATGCCCCAGCAGCATCGCTCCCCACGAGGAAACATAGTCGAGCAATTCGTTACCATCGGCATCATAAAGAAATTGTCCGCTGCCGCGCTCGATAATCAGCGGCTCGCCTCCCACAGAACGAAACGCCCGCACCGGGCTATTTACGCCACCGACGAGGATCTTTTCCGCGCGCTCGAAAATCTCACGCGAACGCGGCCGTTCGACCTTCGATTTTGTAGGTGTTACGCTCATAAAATCTCAACCCAAACTATCACGCCTTCAGCCATCGCGCGGCGTCTTTGGCATGGTACGTCAATATAATGTCAGCTCCCGCCCGCTGAATTCCCGTCAAGATTTCGAGCACGACTCGCTTTTCGTCGAGCCAGCCTTTTTGCGCGGCTGCCTTGACCATCGCGTACTCTCCACTCACGTTGTATGCCCCAACGGGAACGTCAAATGCATCACGCACGCGCCGAATCACATCAAGATATGGCAGCGCAGGCTTCACCATGACCATATCCGCGCCTTCCTCCAAATCCAGCGCGACCTCTTTCAACGCCTCGCGCGCATTCGCCGGATCCATCTGATAGCCACGACGATCTCCAAACTGTGGCGCCGAATCCGCTGCCTCGCGAAAAGGCCCGTAGAAACCCGAACAGTACTTGGCGGCATACGCGAGGATCGCAATGTCACCAAATTTGTGCTCATCGAGCGATTCTCGGATCGCCGCCACGCGCCCATCCATCATGTCCGAAGGCGCAACAATATCCGCGCCGGCCCTCGCATGCGACAATGCCTGCGCCGCAAGAATCGGCAGCGTCGCATCATTTGCGACATCTCCATTTTCGATCACGCCGCAATGTCCGTGATCCGTGTATTCGCAGAGGCAAACGTCGGTGATGACCAACAATTTCAAATTCGCTTTTCGGATCGCCTCAATCGCTCTCTGAACCACGCCCTGTGCCGAAGTTGAAATCGTCCCGCGCGCATCCTTGGACTCCGGCAATCCAAACAGAATCACTCCGGGAATTCCCAGCGATTCAACTTCCCTGCATTCCTCAACAATCTGATCCACGGATTGTTGGTACACCCCAGGCATCGAACCAACTTCCTTGCGCACGTTCGTGCCGGGACAAACAAACATCGGATAAATCAATCCACCAGGGGATAGCCGCGTCTCGCGCACCAACCCGCGCAGCGCTTCGCTTTTTCTCAAACGCCGTGGACGATGGCTCGGAAAGCTCATGCTTCTTTCGCTCCACCAACAGACCGCCTTTTCGTGCGGGCAAGATGCCCCTCTAATGCCTCGACAACTGCCTTCGTTGTAGTATCCGCCGCTCGGGCGATTCTCTGGATCCCGGCCCCACTCAATGCATTCGCCGTCGTAGGTCCGATGGCAACCATCAACACTCTCCCCTGAAAGCTGGCCATGCGCTCACTTCCCAGCAAACCCAAAAAATTTTGCACCGCGCTCGGACTGTAAAACAAAATACCATCAACTCCATCCTTGAGACACTCATCTACCTTTCCTCGGTCCGTGCTGCTGGGTGGCAAGTTTCTGTATGCGACAACCTCCGTCACAAGAGCCCCGCATTTGCGAAGCACGGCCGGCAAGTCCGGATTTGCACGATCGCTCCGAGGCAGTAAAACCTTCTTACCCCGCAACTCCGCTCCAAGTTCGCGAGCGAGCCCTGCGCCGCTATGCTCCGCCGCCACATACTCGACAGTAAATCCAGCAGCTTCCGCCGCTCCCGAAGTAGCTGGACCTACCGCCGCTGCAGGCGGCAACTTCGGGAGTGCATTCAGACTTCGACCGAGCTCTTCTCCGCGCCTCTCCACAGCCTGAACGGCGTTTGAACTCGTAAAGAAAATCCAATCAAATGACTCGATACTGCTCAGCGCCGCATCCATCGGGGCGTAATCTTCTGACGCTGCAAAAGAAACTAACGGCAGTAGTTTGACGATGGCCCCGCGCGCACTAAGCTCCTCAAAGAGCTCGCTACTCTGCTGCGCCACGCGAGTAATAATTATGGTTTTGCCCGCAAGCGGGGATGCAATCGGGTTAGCCACGCTGGCGGCTCACCTCTTCAAGAATTCCCTGCGCGCCAGCTTCTATCAGCAGCGTGGCCATATGCCCGCCAAGCTCTGCAGCCTTATCCGGCGCGGCCGTCGCCCGCTGTTTTACATACTGCAAACCGTCAACAGAACAAACGCACGCTTCCAGGACCAACTCGCCGCGCTCGATCCGCGCCCAAGCCCCGAGTGGTACCTGACATCCGCCCTGCAATGCGCCGAGCAGCGACCGCTCCGCAATAATCGCAGTGCGCGTCTCGGCATCGTCCAGCCCCGCAACAATGTCCGCAGCCTCTGTATCTTTTAACCGGCACTCCACGCCGATGGCTCCTTGTCCCACAGCTGGCAGAAAAACTTCTGGATCCAACGTCTCCGTGATGCGCGCGCTCCAGCCCAGTCGGTCCAGCCCCGCTTTCGCGAGCATCACCGCTTCATATTCCCCGCTTTCCACCTTTCGCAAACGCGTATCCACATTCCCGCGCAGATCGCGCACATCCAGATCAGGCCGGATGTGCCGAAGCTGCGCCTGCCGTCGTAGACTTCCTGTGCCGACTCGCGCACCCTGCCGCAGACTAGCCAGCGTCGCCCCATTCGCCGCAACCAAACAGTCTCGAACGTCTTCTCGCCGGCACACGGCCGGAAACATCAGCCGCGAAGGCGTGTCCGTGGGAACGTCCTTGACGCTGTGGACTGCCAAATCAATCGTTTCCTCAAGGAGCGCCTCTTCCAGTTCCTTGATGAAGATTCCCTTCCCACCAATTTGCGAGAGTGAAGACGTCTGCAGCTTATCGCCCGAAGTCTTGATGATCACAATCTCGGCTTCCACTCCAGTGGTGGCGAAAAGTTGTTTGCGAACAAATTCCGTCTGCCATTTCGCAAGCAAGCTGCCGCGCGTGCCAATGCGCAGGTGCCTCACGGCTTCTCCCTGTTCGAAAGGAATAGATCCCGCAGCGCCTCGACGTTTTGAATCTTGCGGCGAAGCTCTTTCTCACCTCGCAGCCGCTCCGCAGGTTCTAACAAAAGTTTCTCGAGCAACTCGTCCATCAGGGATTCCATGCGCTCCCGCTCCGGCGCGCTCAGGTGACTCATGGAGTCCATGCGTGCGCGAATGAATGCCTCCCTCTCCTCACGCAATCGCGCTCGCAACGCGTCGACCAATCCGACCAACTCCACGCTCGCTTGCCAGGAAAGAAACTTGCCGACGTGCTCCTCCACAATCGTTTCGGCTCGAGGAACTTCACTCTCGCGGGCATTCCGATTCTGTTCCACGATTTCCGTGAGGTCGTCGATG
>Ga0210391_10004826_pt1 | contig 11153 bp, 20 predicted proteins | sample IncBWC12OmetaG_FD_160573 | JGI IMG/M metagenome (GOLD analysis project Ga0210391, IMG submission 160573) | Forest soil microbial communities from Barre Woods Harvard Forest LTER site, Petersham, Massachusetts, United States - Inc-BW-C-12-O ...
GGTGCAGGCGGCGGTTGGATCGGACTGTCTTACCTGCTCGGAATCTACTTCAGGGACTTTTCGGCCTACAGCAGGGGTTATGGCAGCCTCGGAGTAGCGCTCGCGTTCAGCATCTGGCTTTATTGGACGGGCTTCGTGATCTTAATCGGCGCCCAATTCAATGCAGAGCTCTCACAGGAAGCAAGAAGGGGCATTGCGTCCGAAGTGAGGAAACGCCCGGAGTCTAATTTGGCCGCGTAATGGAGGAGATATGGAGGGCAAGGAGTGGACCGTGAAAGAACTGATAGAAGCCTTGAAACGATTCCCTTTAGACGCGAAGGTTTACTACGAGATGGGCCCGAACGGCCCGGGAACAATTGGGAGGGCGCAATACGTCAGGGCCGGGGGCGCGTCCGACGAACTGGGAGTTTTGCTGGACCAATAGGATCCGTCCCCGCAGATCTGCCGCCGCCTGACCTTCAGCGGTTGTTCCGAGCCGCTTTGGTGGAAAGACCAGAACTTGAGATCCATCGAGCGGCTGTGCAATGTTGAACAGTTTTTGCGGCAACGTATGGTCGATCATCGTGTTCTAGGGTCTCCGTAGGTTTCAGACATTTGCTGTGCGCCCATGCGAGCTCAGTGGCTTGAACGTAGTCGCTTAGGAGATGCACAGGAGGAAGGTGTTCATCATGGCTACCAATCCCAGCACTTGCCACCCCGGCGATGGCATTGAAGCATTGAATCGACTACCCGGGTTGGCGGAACCTCTGCTACAAATCGATTTCGAACGAGAACTGCAGCAACTGCGGCAAGAAGACTCCTGGCAGCGGGAAACTGGGCGGAGTTCCAAAACCCTCGCAAAATATCCAGATTTCCGAATTGTTCTAATTCTGATGAAGAGCGGCACAGAAATGCGACAGCATCGAGCAGAGGGTCGCATTTCCATTCAGCAATTGAAAGGACAGGCCCGTATTCATTTGGCTGATCGAAAGGTGACATTGTCGACCGGCCACTTGTTGGTGCTGGACTGTGGCGTATTACACGACGTCGAAGCGCTGGAAGAGAGTGCCTTATTGCTGACCATCTCCTGGCGAAGACAGAAGAGTGATGCGTCAGACTTCTCGTCCACTCAGCGGCACTTGGATGAAGAAGCCGTTTCTCGAATGGATGATGAAGGTGGCGCTCCTGAAAACATATAGAAAAAAGAAGGAAAATCCATGCGAAGTAAATTCGTCCTCTGGTCTTCGCTATTGATTGTTGGATTTCTTAGTGGGTTCATTCTGCAGTATTCCCGACTCCGGCGTTCGCAGCAGGCACTGTCCGCCGCGACAGAACAATTAGGAGCCTGTCGGTCCAGTGAACAATTGTCCCAGTTTCGCGACACGGCCACGATGATGTATCTGCAGGCGGTGCAAAAAAACTACGGGGAAGCGGGCGAGTATGCGAAAGAGTTTTTTGATGAAGCCCAGCGAATCGGGAGTAGCACGGGAGATCCTCAACTCCAGCCCTTGCTTCGCGACATTCTGGCAAGCAGGGACCAGATCACGGGGGATCTGGCGAAGGGAGATGTCGCCGCACTTTCGGAAATACAGCCAGTCTTACTTAAGCTGGAGCAGACTGCAAAACGGTGAGTTCATCGGAGGAATGACGAGATGCATGGCTGGTTTAGAACGCGGAATATGGTGCCGTCATTGCTCACAAGACTAATTCCCAGGATTGCAACCGTTGTAGTGACAGTCATCCTGCTGGGATTGAACATATTTCCCCAATCGGATTCTGGAAGACCCGGGATGTCGCCGAACGAACTGGCACGGAGGATCATCGCCAATGAGCTGAAATTCCAAGCTGATGATCACAGCCACTGGATGTACAGGCTTGAAAAGGAGGAATCGGAAAAAAAGCAGATCCAGGAAATTTGCGAGACAAAAGATGGCTCTCTCAGTCGCCTTCTTTCTATTGACGGCCGTGCTCTTAGCGCCAAACAGGAGCAGAAAGAAAACCAACGCCTGCAAAGGCTCGTGAGCCATCCCGATGAGCAGCGAAAATTGCAGCAGGCGAGCAACAAGAAAGCAGAACAAGGGGCGCGCTTATTCAGGAGCTTGCCTGATGTATTTGTATTCGCATACGCGCACCGTCAGGGGAACTTTGTGACGCTAACCTTCAAACCAAACCCGAACTTTCAGCCGCCTTCCATTGAAGCCCGAGTGCTGCATAGCATGCAAGGTGAGATGACGGTCGAAACCACACAGCAGAGACTGACAGCAATCAGCGGTCATCTGATGGAGGATGTGAAATTCGGGGGAGGACTATTGGGAAACCTGGACAAGGGGGGCAATTTTGAGGTTAGGCAGACAGAAGTTGTACCTTGGCATTGGGAAATGACTGTCCTAAGTGTGAACATGAAAGGGAAAGCTCTACTCTTCAAGACAATCGGCGCGCACGAGATCGAAAACCACAGCGACTTTCACCGAGTGCCCGATGATATAACACTGGCCGGGGCACGGGACATCCTAAGCAGGCAGATCGTTGTAGCGGATAATCGCTAGAGCGTCGCTGGCGAGGTTGATCGACTGATGTCGAATTGTTTTCGCCGAACTGGCCTTTAGTGAACAGTTGTCCCGACTGCTAGAGTTTTAGGATGCGAGTAGGGGTTTCATGAGGTCAGAGGTTTCAAATGAGAAAACAGTACCTTCATCTCTCCGCGTCCCTTTGTGAGAAATGTGATGGTCCAGTTGTTGCGGGCTCGCTGGCGGTACGCGAGAGTGAGATCACGAAGGAGACCGACATTCGACAAATAGGATCAATTTGCCTGGCTTGCGGCCATCGATACGGCAAAACGACAGCTCGTGGTATTAGCCGTCAGTTTCCACCAGCAGAGTGGAAATCCGATGGTCGCCACGATTCGTGCTAGCGGACGGAGGCGCCGCACCGTTCGCGGCAGTGAGCGACCAAACGGTCGCTCCTCCAGATGGGCAAAGCGATCATCGGAGCTGACATCGTCGGAGCTGATTTGGAGTCTGCTCCTGAGCAGTTTCCACAAAAGTGGAGTTGCGGGTCGGTCAAGATTGACCTAAGAGCGCACAGGGTCTGCGCTCGTCAAATCTTTACGGGCACCAGTTCTGGGATGCAGCGGGAATTATGGATGGATTTAACAGCATCTTCCGCCGTGAATCTGCCCATAGTCAACGCCCGCTTGCGGTTGCTGGTCATCTGGATGGGGGACCGATCAATCCGCTCCACGTATTCAGCGGAGCATGCGCCGCCGCGGATTACCTTCACAACAAATTTGATAGTTTTCATAAGATCTCCTCTGCGATCGGGGCCTCAAACTCAATGCAACAAATAAATGGGGGACGGTGCAGACCGCCTCCCATATTTTCAATGACTGCCGTTCTCATGCAGCTTTGGCATGAATCTTGCCTTCGAGAGCCTTTTCGCTCCCGACATTCACCCTGATCTGCTTGGGCTTGGCTTCGGCCTTTTTCGGGAGGCTGATCTTCAACATGCCCTTGTCATAGTTGGCACTCACTTGCCCCGGATCCACTGAACTGGGCAGCGTGAACGAGCGGGTGAAGCTTCCGTACTGGCGCTCGACGCGACGGAAGTTTTCTTCTTTCTCTTCCTTTTCAATCTTGCGCTCGCCATGGACGGTGAGGGTTGTGTTCTCGATGCGGACATCTATATCTTTTTCGTCGATGCCCGGGACCTCAAGCTTGAGCGTAACGTTGTGCTCGTCCTCGTAGATATCCACCGGAGGTGCGAAGCTGGTTGTAGTCAATGCTTCTTCCGGGCCGTCGGGAGTATAGGATTCACGGAAAAGACGGTTCATACGGTTGATGCGATCTTGCATAGTGGACAACTCACGGAATGGTTCCCAACGGGTCAATAGTGTCATAAACATTTCCCTCCTTTAGAGGCTAAGAGGAGAATAACTTCAGATGGGCTGACTTAGTTCAGAGAACCTGAAAGAGTAAGAAGAGGTAACTTGCTCAAACACGATCTTAGGCTTCTATGCCGTCATTGTCAAACTTTGATTGGTCACTTTTGAACATCTTGTCGCGCGGCGATGATGCATGATGCAGTTATGAAAGTTACCGAGAAGGAAGCGCTTGCAGTGCGGTGCCCCACTTGTGGTGCCAAGCCAGGTGAGAGATGTGAACTTAGTACCGGGCAGCAGCGCACCGAGCCGCATCGCGACCGGCGCCTCGCGGCTTCGGAAAAGTAACGGATCAGAACGGCGGAGCTGACAAACTTAATGGATCGGAATATGTTTGGCCGCAGAGTCACGCGAGCGTAGGCTCAGGGACAGGCGACCCGAGACGGTCAAGGGTTTCGCTCATCCACGCTGCTGCTGCGGCGCTTTCCACCTCTGTGGGCGTCGCGATCTGGAGCAGTCCCTGCCGGCCGAGGTTTGCGGGAAGCACAAACGACTTCTGGTGCTGCATCACACTCTCCAGAATGTGCGCCAGGCCTTCGGATTCGTAGCCATTGTTGAAACGGACGCCTTTACCGTGGAACTTGGACTCTGACATCCAGTACTCACAAGCGAGGAGCCAATGACCTCGAGTTATCGATGACCAGATCTTCAAGTTATCCAGTGTGCCCGTTGGAGCGAAGCCGTACTCAATGTGAATTAAGCCAGTTTGATTGCCATGCATTAAGTCTATCCACGACACGACAACTGCCGCCTCAAGCGTTTGATCGAGACTTTGCTTTTCGTTAGCACTCATAGATTTATTCTCCGCAACCGGGGTGGGTTCAACTTCTCGCCCATTCCGCATTGTCCTGGGCCCTCTGTCGCGCGTCCGTGCTGTCGAGATAACAACTCTGTTGCATATGCCGCGAGTGTGCGGAAACGGTTACGTATGGCACGCCAAGGAAACGTCTGGCAACGATTTCAGTTACCTGAAGGCTATTGAAGTTTTGCTGCTTTACCTTCCCCAAGATTCGCTTCAACGCATTCTGGATTTTCGGAGCCGCCACAGAGCCGAAGAACATCACCTTGACTGCCGACGCCATGAAAAAGAAGTTCCATCCAGCAGCGTGTATCTTGCGATCAAGAGCAGCTCCGTCCAAGACCTTGAGTAGTGACCATTCCCCCGAACAGGACTCAGTCTCCAAATTTAGAGGCGGGGTCATCCCTAGCCAATCCTTTATCAGAATCGCTCCGACTTGAATGGCTGGTGGAATAGCTCTCCTAGGCAGTGGCGAGCGTTCGTGTGTTCGCAGCTCTATTGTGAGCTGGGGGGCGAAGCAAAACTGCTCAAAATTGACCACTATCACTGAAACCGTCGGAGCGAGGACGAATTTTGCAGCATAGAGGCTTCCCCGATTCGTGCGACTTGGCTCTGTTTTCGTACTATACTTACCGAAGATGAGCCCCGAGCTAGCAGCTAAGAAGAATGGCGGATTCGACCCCGACACCTTCCTCGCCACCATTGGCGAGGGCCGGAAGATTCTGTCTGTTCCGAAGAAGCAATTGATATTCGCGCAAGGGGACGAGGCGGATTCTGTCTTCTATGTGCAAAAAGGCAAAGTGCGCCTCACCGTTGTGTCAAAGGTCGGCAAGGAAGCCACGATCGGCATCGTGAGCGAGAGGAACTTCTTCGGGGAAGGTTCGCTGGCAGGTCAGCTTCTGCGCATGGGCTCCGCGGCTGCCATGACGAATTGCGAGATTCTCCGTATTGAGAAGAAGACGATGATGGAGGCGCTTCGTCGCGAACCTGCGCTTTCTGAAATGTTCGTGGCATATCTCCTGCGGAGGAATATCCGCTACGAAGAGGATCTGGTCGACCAATTGTTCAACTCCAGCGAAAAGAGACTGGCCCGCGTCCTGCTACTACTAGCTCATTTCGGTAAGGAAGGCATTCCGGAAACGGTTGTTCCGAAGATCAGTCAGGAGACGCTAGCGGAGATGGTTGGGACCACCCGCTCGAGAGTCAGCTTTTTCATGAACCGCTTCAGAAAACTGGGCTTCATCGATTATGCGGGCGGCGCGGAAGGCGCGCTGCAGGTCCACAGTTCACTGCTGAATGTCGTTTTGCACGACTAGTTTGTGTAGTCCCGCGGCTTCGGGTCGAGAAGTCTGTCGGTTTCAAAACATTTTCCTGTCGCGAAGATGGAGAGCTTGCACGAGTTCTTGCCTGACCCTTCTCCGTTTTACTTTCCTTCCTTCAATCTCGCTTTCGGTCGGGGACTCGATGGCGGGAGTACTCTCTGCCCGGTTCAGAATTAGCAGCTGTTTGACCAGAGTCGTCACCTGCTCGGAATCATCAGTCATAACTACACCGTAATCTTTCTGTGCGGCGGTGGTCTCTCTATCATCGCCGTCTCAGGATCTCTTGCCGGGCTCGAAGCCATTCCTGCTCGTCTTGCTGGGTCCGGAGCCAGTCCTGTTCGGCCTGTTCGGCCTGCTCGGTCAGAAGCCAGCGCTGCTGGTCTTGACCAAGTCCAAGGTTTTTATCCAAATTATAATAAGCATTGGGCTCGATCATAATCGCCCTCCCTGAGTGTCGTGTGGACTAAGAGGTAGGCATTTCAGATGGCCTGACTGGAGTTCAGAGAATCTGAAAGAGTAATCGTAAGTAACTGCTCAGCTAGAATGCTATGGCTTCTAAGGACTCTTTGTCAACCTGAGTCTGGCGTGTCGTTCGACTACTGGCTATATGCGCAGTCAAGAAACCTGCAAAGGTAACAGTGGTCAAGATTGACCAGTAATCGAAAGAGTAAGGCTCGATAGTAGTATTCAGTAACACTTTGCCAGCACCAGCGCTTCGAATAACTTAGAGGAGATTATGAAATCGTTTATGACGTTTGCAGGAGCACTTTCTGTGGCTGCAGTCTGTTTGGTCGCGCCGAATGCATCAGCCCTGGCGCAGGCGCCTCAAGCTCCGAAATCCGGCAGTTCTCTAACGATACCGATTATGCTGGCCGCAGTGGTGCTGTGCCTGGTGATCGGCGTAGTGCTACGCTCTTTTTCCAAACCGCCGGCCGAGCTGAGCCTTAACCAGCGGACCAGGTAAGCAATCCAGCGGCCGAGTCTCTGATATGAGCCATCGAACGTTCAACGCTGAAGTTGTGTAGAGTGCACTTATCGTCTCGCTTCAATTGTGAGCAATTGTGAGCAGACCTGCCTAATACCCCTGGTCCATGCTAAGGCGAGAATGGCTGCCGCTAGATCGTTACTGTGCATACATCGCGACCCTGCGCAACTGGCGATGTTGCAGGAAGAGTTCTCCGTGACAACTGCGACTCACGGAAGCCAGGGCCTTCGGCTGTTGGTGTCGAAGCCAGTGGATGCAGTTATTCTCGAGTACCACCTGGGACTTTTGGACGGCGCTGCCGTTGCGGATGAGATTAAGAAGGTTAAACCACAGCTTCCTATTATCATGCTTGCCGAAAGCTTGGAATTGCCCGAGGGTGCTCTGAAATCGGTGGATGCTCTCGTGACCAAGTGCGACGGTCCTCGCTTCCTGTTGGAGGCAATTCACACCGTACTGCAAGCACAGGACCGTCTGCAGCTCGACACAGCCCTTGCCGAGGATGCGTCGCCGCCAGAAGAAGAAGCCAGGCCGAGTCCTGCAAAATGCCAGATCCTTGTGGTCGACGACGATTCTGGTGTTCGTGAAAGTGTTGGGATGTCGTTGATGGACGCAGGGTACGATGTCGTCGCTGCAGAAGACGGATTCCGAGCACTCTCGCAGTTGAGAAAGAAGCGGCCCGACGTACTACTCTCCGATCTGGACATGCCTGGCATGTCAGGTTTTGAGCTGTTTTCCGTAGTTCGCCGTCGCTTTCCCCAAATATCGACCGTCGCCATGAGCGGCGCATACGCCGGCGACGAGCTTCCCTTTGGCGTGATCGCGGACGGTTTTTTCGCCAAAGGTGGCCAGTCCAAGAACCTGCTTCGAACTATTCAACGCTTGCTTCTTACTGCTCCAGCCCGAAGCGGCGACCACCGCCGAGAGTGTGCCCCGGCGTGGATCCCCCGTAATGGCAACGACTCCAAGGCAATGCCCTACGTAGTCCTGACGTGTGTGGAGTGCCTGCGTGCGTTTTCGATGAACCTTACCGAAAGAATGACTCGGGAGGTCCTCGAAATACCGTGTCGCTCCTGTCACAGCGTGAACCGTTACATCATTCAAGCATCCAATCACTACGCGCTTGAAGAGTCTGCGTGAGGTCTGCGCCGTTTTAGGCTGGTTTAAGTGCCTTGCCGCACTCGAGGCAACAGGTTTCATAGCGTGGCGTGATGAGCCCACAAGACGGACACACGCGCTGCGACGCAAAATCGCCGTCATGTGCTTCCATTCCAAGCATCTTCCTCAGCGAAGCAGCGATGAACGCACGCAGGCTGCGAACGCGGGCAAGGAGCGGGCGCATTACGATATCCATAGTCGACTCCGCGTTTCCTCTTAAGCTGACAAAGTCACCATGGCACAGAAACTCCGGGTAATTCTGTGCAAAAGTGCTCGTTCTCGTGACAGATGCATCAGTGCGGTCGTCCGTGTACTCACAAGCATCGTGAGGAACGCGACATGAAGTGAGCAATTCGGACCAGCTATTTCTGGTGTTCTGCGCGACCATGATTGTGGACGGAAATAGAAGGCCGGCTTCGGTCGCGAGTATTGGATGACACGACTGTTGTTCGCTGTGCGGCTGGACCAGTCTAGGAGTCATGAAATGCGCAGCTTTTGGGAACAAACAGGCGTCCTTGGCCCGATCTATCGTTTGCTGGGTGAAGGTTTGAATGACGACGATATTGCAGTGAGACTGAATCTTACCCAAGCAAAAGTACAAGGCTGCGTAGCTTGGATAATTCATTTCTTGGAACTGAAGAGCCGTCAAGAACTGGTGCTACATGCTTCAGCGGCCGCCTGATTCTTCTATCGCTCAAGTGGAGCACAACGATGAAAATCAGCTTACGGAAATGTCTTGGTGTGCAAGTAGCCTGTCTGAGCCTTTGGCCGATTTTGGCATTTGCTCAATCCTCTGATCTTGCGCAAAACCTGGCGGATTGCAAAGCAGGCCGCGATAACTGCGATCGCTCCAGGTTGAGCCAGTCGGAAGCGACGGATGTGGCAATCGCTGCCCACAGGCGAAACGTTGTGAACTGCCGGGACGGCTACGACTCCTGTGACCGTTCAGTGCTCACTGAGTCGGAAACTATCGCATTGGCCGTGGCCGATCACCAGCGCAACGTTACAGACTGCAACGACGGCATGTTGTCGTGTGACCGGTCGAAATTGACCCTGTTGGAAGCCCGCGAGATGGCCGCAGCGCAGCAGCAGCGCAATCTCGTCTCCTGTAAGGAGGGATGGGCCCCGTGCGACCTGTCCAATCTGACTCCGGCGGAAACCGAGGAAGTGAACACCGCCGTGCGCCAACGGAATGCGTCAGAATGTGAGAATGGTGGAGCATGTGACCACGCACAGTTGACTCCTTCACAAACCGCGGAAGCGACCGCTGCGGAACTCCAGCGGAACGCCCAAAATTGCGCGAATGGCTGGGATCAGTGCGACCGGTCCAAACTCACTCCATTGGAAGCGAGGCAAACCGTCTACGCGGAGGACCAGCGCAACCTCGCGGCTTGCAAGGACGGGCAGGAAACTTGTGACTACTCAAAACTCACCGCCCCCGAAGCCAGGATGCTGGCCGACGCCGAGCACAAGCGCAACTATGCGGCTTGTATGAAAGGCTATGGTTATTGCGACGTCTCTCGCCTCACGTCGGATGAGATCCATTCCATCCAGTCGAATGGCCATTGATCCATGGAACGCACGTACCTCGGCTCACTGCTCTCCTCCCCATTATAGGTAGGGTAGCGCGTAGGTCAGGTCCGCGCTCGTCCGCCTCTCACGGCGTGATATACGACCAAGATCAGCACAGCCCCAATCACAGCAACGATAAGGATATACACGTTCACGCCGGTGACACCGTGGGCTCCAAACATGCTGAACAACCAGCCCCCGACTACCGCACCAACGATTCCCAGCACGATATCCAGGAATACCCCTTCGCCGCTCTTGTTCACCAGCTTGCTGCCTATGAATCCGGCAATCAAACCCAACACAATCCATGCCAAAATTGACATAATCCTTCTCCTTTGTAACTAGTTATTCGTGCTCCTTCGGTTGTGTCGAAGGCAATTTCAGAACTCGGCGCCGGGCCCCGAGGCGCCCCCAGGTTCGAGGGCGGCTCGGCTCCCAACCAACTCTCAAGCAGCTCGGCTGTATGCATCTGAACCGTGCTGTTTGACCATTTTGTTGTAAACGCCCATTAACAGAAATGGCGCCGTCCACTGTCCTACAAACAACGCCCAGTCATCCTTGCCCACGATCTTCAGAATGGCTGAAGCGGCGATAGCGCCGAATGCCGCCGCCAAGTAGCCGGAACTTGGAATCTTGGACGTCTGCGATTCAATGGCGCCCGTGAAACGATCCTCTGAAACTCCACTGCGAACTTTGTCTTCCATGAACACTCCTTTTTCCTGGACTCGTTGATTCTTACGCCGACTTCTTCACTCTGGCCTTTGCGCCCTCTTCGTCGACGTGTTTGTTACTTTTGACGACCGTCTTTCCGTGATGTCCGTCGATGCCCTGTTCGAGTTGTGGGGGCTCAACGATTTTCCATTTGCCACCCTCGTTCCACGGACCGCGAGCGTCGGTTTCGCCTTCATCACCCACGCCGGTGGAATCGTTAAAATATTCGTCTACCAAGCCCGGCGTCGGGGGAATCTTGCCAATCGAAAACTGATCTTTCCCCAAGCTCTCAAGCGCGGCGGTGAATGCTTTCATGTGAGTGATTTCACGCGTCATCAGGAATTGAAGCGCGTCTTTGGTTCCGGGATCGTCGCAGAAGTTGATCAAGCGTTCGTAAACGATCTTTGCCCGCGCTTCGGCGGCGATATTACTGCGCAGATCAACATCGAGTTCTCCGGTGATCTTCAGGTAGTCCGCGGTCCAGGCGTCGCCCATGGAGTTGAACAGGCTGACTCCGCCTCCACCCGCAATCGCGACGAGAGGATCAGCCTCGGCGGCATCCCGACTTTTCTTCATCGGCTTCAGGTGCATGCGTGCCAGCGTGCCTACGATTTCCAAATGGCTCAACTCTTCTGTTCCGATGTCCATGAGCATGTCTTTGCGGTCTGGATCGTCACAATTGAGACCTTGGAT
>Ga0210391_10004833_pt1 | contig 11140 bp, 6 predicted proteins | sample IncBWC12OmetaG_FD_160573 | JGI IMG/M metagenome (GOLD analysis project Ga0210391, IMG submission 160573) | Forest soil microbial communities from Barre Woods Harvard Forest LTER site, Petersham, Massachusetts, United States - Inc-BW-C-12-O ...
ATCGAGCGGCTGCGCAAGGCGGGCTCGGATCCCTTTCAGCCGCACGCGGTGGATTTCTTCATGGCCATGCCGTCAGAGGAAGTCGGGCGCACCGTCGGGGCAATCCTGGAGAGCGAGGGTTATCGGGTCGATGTAAAGCCGGCACCGGATAATCCGAGCGACCAGCCCTTCAGCCTGCATGCCACCAAGCTCATGCGGCTGTCGGTGCCGGACATGCGCGAGCTGACCAAACACCTGGGGGAGCTCGCCAAATCCCACGGGGGTCACTACGACGGCTGGTCGGCGGCCGTCATACCGCATGATACCAATCTCGCCTAGCGCTTCTCGGTCTGGCGCCGCACCGCCTCCGCGGCCGCCGCAATCGCCACCGGATCGCCCAGGTAGCGGCTGGACAGCGGCGCAAGCTTGGCATCCAGTTCGTACAACAGCGGCACACCGGTCGGGATATTGAGCTCGACGATCTCGGCCTCGGAACGGTTGTCCAGCATCTTCACCATGGCGCGCAGACTGTTGCCATGCGCCACGACCAGGACATTGCGCCCGGCCACAAGCTCGGGCGCGATGCGCTGCGTCCAAAACGGCAGCACGCGCGCGAGGGTGTCCTTGAGCGACTCCGTGGACGGCAGCAATGCCGGGTCGACGTCATGATAGCGGGGGTCGTGCCGCGGGTGCCGCGGATCCTCCAGCGCCAGCGCCGGCGGGGGGATGTCGTAACTGCGACGCCAGATCTTCACCTGCGCCGCGCCGTGTTTCTCCACGGTCTGCGCCTTGTTCAGGCCCTGCAGCGCGCCGTAGTGGCGTTCGTTCAGGCGCCAGCTGCGCTCCACCGGGACCCACATGCGGTCGGTCTCATCCAGGATGAACCACAGCGTGCGGATGGCACGCTTCAACACTGAAGTGAAGGCCAGATCGATGGTGAGTTTTTCGGCCAGGATCTGCTGACCGGCGCTGCGCGCTTCGGTACGGCCCTGCTCCGACAGATCCACGTCGTGCCACCCGGTGAACAGGTTTTCGACGTTCCAGGTGCTCTGACCATGGCGGACGAGAATGAGTTTTCCAGGCATGCCGGCTACTGTACAGCAGGGCCCGTGCGATCGTCAGCCCGTCAAACGCCGCAGGGTCTCGGCGCCGACCGACAGGGTCGCAAAGTCGGCTTTGCCGGCGGTGCGCATGTCGGCCTGCATGCGCTCCCACTGGGCCAGGGTGTCGGCGTTGGCGGCGACCCAGGTGTCGATACGGCTCGCCGGACTGATGCGGGCCGACTGGCCCAACACCTTCTGCGTAAGCAGTCGCTGCGAATGGAACACGCTATCGCGCAGACCCGAACGGGCCACTGCCTGCCAGTTGCCGTCGATCGGCAAAGCCTCGACCTGGGTGTGGATCCAGTCGAGGCCCAGGCGCGCGCCCACCCCGAAGTACACCTGCGCCGCCTCGGTGACCGCGACCTTACCCGCCACGGCCAGCTCGACCAGGTCCAGGGCACTGTTCTGCGCATCGAGCAGCCCCATGCGCTTGGCCAGGGCTGGCGGTACGCCGGCACTGGCATAGCGGGCGAGCACGGCGTCAAAGCCGCCGCGCCATTGGCCGGCCAGCATCTCGGCCAGATGGGCCGTGAGATTGCGCACCGGTCCCCGCAATTCGCTCACGGCGGCGTCAATCGACAGTGCCGGACGGTGCATCAACAGCCAGTACGTCAGATGCCGCAACAGCCGCCCGGTCTCATCCAGCATGGTGTACTGCATCTGAGCGGGGATCCGATTGTCGAGCGCTTCGATCTGCGACCACAGCTCGCGCATCTCGAACACTTCGCGCGCCGCGGTGTAGGCGCGCGCAACGCGCGCGGGGGCCGCGCCGGTTTCCTCCTGCGCGCGGATCACGAACGTCGGGCCCATCCGGTTCACGAGGCTGTTGGTGGTCGCAGTCGCGATGATTTCGCGTCGCAGCCGGTGCCGGCTGATGGCGCGCGCGAAGCGGGTGCGCACGGCCTCCGGGAAGTAGCGCTCCAGCTCCTGCGACAGATAGGGATCCTCCGGTACGTCGGATTCCACCAGATGATGGCTGAGCCAGATCTTGCTGTAGGACAACAGGACCGCGAGTTCCGGCCGGGTCAAGCCGCGCGCCTGCTTATGGCGCTCCGCCAGCGCCTCATCATCGGGCAGGAATTCGATGCGGCGATTCAGATCGCCGCTGCGTTCCAACTGCCGGATCAGATGCTGATGCTCGGGCAGGCGTGAAACGGCCTGCACCTCCAGCGTGCTCAATGCCTGACTTTGCAGATAGTTGTTGCGCAGAACCAGCGCCGCCACATCGCTCGTCATGCGGGTCAGGACCTGGTCACGATCCTTCAGACGCAGCTTGCCCGCCAGCACCAGCGGGTTCAGCAATATCTTGAGATTCACCTCGACATCCGAGGTGTTGACGCCTGCCGAGTTGTCGATGAAATCGGTATTGAGCCGGCCACCCTTCAGGGCGTACTCGACCCGGCCCAGCTGCGACATTCCCAGATTGCCGCCTTCGCCCACCACTTTCGCATGCAGCTCGGCGCCGTTGACGCGCAGGGCGTCATTGGCGCGATCGCCGATCTGCGCGTGGCTCTCGGTCGTGGCCTTCACGTAGGTGCCGATACCGCCGTTCCACAACAGGTCGACCGGCATCGTGAGAATGGCGCGGATGATCTCCAGCGGCGTGGCGCTCGGCAACTCCAGCCCCAGCAGTTCGCGCAGCTGCGGGGAGAGCGCGATGGATTTCGCGCCGCGGGCGAATACACCGCCACCGCGTGAGATGAGCTTCTTCGAGTAGTCGTCCCAGGAGGAGGCCGGCAGGGCGAACAGCCGCTCGCGTTCGGCAAAGCTCGCCGCAAGGTCCGGGCTGGGGTCGAGAAATATGTGTCGGTGATCGAAGGCTGCGACCAGCCGGATATGCCGCGACAGCAGCATGCCGTTGCCGAACACATCGCCCGACATGTCCCCGATGCCACAGACGGAGAAGTCCTCGGCCTGGATGTCGCGACCGAGCTCGCGAAAATGCCGCTTCACCGATTCCCAGGCGCCGCGGGCGGTGATCCCCATTTTCTTGTGGTCGTAGCCGGCGGAGCCGCCGGAGGCGAAGGCATCGCCCAGCCAGAAGGCGTACTCGGCCGACACCGCATTCGCGATATCCGAGAAGCTCGCGGTGCCCTTGTCCGCGGCGACCACCAGGTACGGATCATCGGCATCACGCCGGGTCACCATCGGGGGCGGCACGATGCGGTCAGCCACGATGTTGTCGGTGATGTCGAGCAGCCCGCGCATGAAGGTCTGGTAGCAGCGGATGCCTTCACGCTGCCGCTCTTCGGCTGTGGTCGCCCGCGGACGCCGGACGACGAAACCGCCCTTGGCGCCCATCGGCACGATGACCGTGTTCTTGACGTTCTGCGCTTTCATCAGCCCCAGCACTTCCGTGCGGAAGTCCTCGCGCCGATCGGACCAGCGGATGCCACCGCGCGCCACCTGTGCCATGCGCAGATGAATCGCCTCCACCTCGGGACTGTAGACGAAGACCTCGAACAGCGGCCGCGGCAGCGGCAGTTCGGGAATCGCCTGCGAGTCCAGTTTGAAGCAGAGACAGGGACGGTTCACGCCGTCGCTGGTCTGCCAGAAGTTGCTGCGCACGATGGCGCGGATCACGTGCAGGAAGGCGCGCAGGATCCGATCGGCATCCAGGCTGGTCACCGCTTCGAGGTCGAGCGCAATGGCATCTTCCAGCGGCTGGGTCCGAGCGCGTGCGGCGGCGGCCCGCGTCGGATTCAACCGCTGCTCGAACAGCTGGAACAGTTTGAGCGTGAGGCCGGGATTGGCCTGCAGCACCCGCTCCATGTAGGCCTGGCTGAAGGGCAGCCCGGTCTGCAGCAGATAGCGGCCGAAGGCGCGCAGCACCATGATCTCCCGCACCGCAAGCCCGGTGAGCGGCAGCAGGCGGTTGAAGCCATCATTCTCGGTCGCGCCGGTCCAGACGCTTTCGATGGCAGCGGTGAGCTTGGCCCCCAGTTTGCCGATATTGAAAGGTGTCGCGTGGGCCAGCTCAAAGTCCTGGATGCGCGCATGCGTGCCTTCGGGCCAGCGAATCTCATAGGGCTGTTCGGCGATCACGCGCAGTCCGAAGTTCTCCATCACCGGCACGACATCGGAGATGGAGACCGCGGCGCCGCGGCGGTAGAGCGTCAGATGCAGCTGGGTGTCGGCCTCACCGGCTGCGCGGTGCAGGCGCAGCCGCATGGCATCGGGCTGCGGTCCGAGTGCGACCAGCTCCCTGATGTCGCCGAGCGCGGCGGCGGGTGTCACCTGTTCGGTATAGGCGGCGGGAAAGACCGAGGCAAAATGGCTCCAGAGCTGCAGGGCCGTGGCTTCTTCCATCGACGCCGTCAGGGCATCACGCAGTCCGGCCTGCCAGGTCGAGGCCGCGCGCGCCAGCGCGCGTTCGATTTTTTCCAGATCCACGCGTGCCGGCGGCCGTGCTCCCAGGCGCACGACGACATACAGTCGCGCCAGTGTGGAGTCCGAAATCGTCACCTGCGTCTCCACCGCTCGGCCACCCAGCTCGCCGCGCAACACCGTCTCGATGCGCTCGCGTACCCGCGAGTCGTAGCGATCACGCGGCACGTAGACCAGGCAGGAGTAGAAGCGTCCGAAAGGATCGCGTCGGGCGAACAGGCGCACCTGCGCCCGCTCGTACAGGTTGACGATGCCGCGGACGTTGCGGATCAGTTCGGCAACGCTCGCCTGGAACAGCTCATCGCGGGGATACGTTTCCAGTACGTGCAACAGCGCTTTGGCATCGTGGCTGCCGGGCGCCGCATTGAAGGCTTCGACGACCGCGTTGATCTTGTCCTTCATCAGCGGGATGGCCCGTGGGCTGCTCTCGTAGGCGAAAGACGTCCACACGCCCAGAAAGCGGTGCTCGCCGGTCACCCGGCCACGGGCGTCGAAAGTGCGTACGCCGACGTAATCCAGATAGCTGCCGCGATGCACGGTCGCGCGCGAATTGGCCTTCGTGACCAGCACCGCGCGCGCCGAGCGCGCTTCGCGGCGCAACGCGCCGGCCAGCACCGTGGGAGTCGGGCTGCCGACACCCGAACGCGAGGGCCGCAGAATGCCCAGACCGGACTGGACCTGTGGCAGGAGCAGATCCTGTCGGGCACCACGGCGCAATCGATAGCGCCGATAGCCCAGAAAGGTGAAATGGCCCTCGAGCATCCATTCCACGAGCGACTGGGCTTCGGCGGCATCGGCTTCGCGCGGCACGCCCGGGGCCTTGAGCGCCCGCCAGGCGACGCGCACCTGTTGCAGCATGGGCTGCCAGTCCGACACGGCGACGCGGACATCGTCAAGTGTGGCGGACAGGGTGGCCGTGATCGCCTCAAGACGCTCCGGATCGATCTGCCGATCGACCTCGAACAGCTGCCAGGACTCGCGTCGTGCCGGTGGCGAAGCGTCGGCTGACAGCATTCGCCCGGCGCGATCTCGGCGCATGTCGAACAGCGGATGGATGATCAGGTGCACGCCGATGCCGATTCTGCTGAAAGCCAGCAGCAGCGAGTCCACCAGGAACGGCATGTCGTCGATGACCGCCGCGACCAGTGTGTGCGGGCACTGCAGCGGGGCAGCTGCTGAAGTTGCGCCGAGCTCACCATCGAGAATCGCGACCACCGGGCGCCCCGCGCTGCGCTGTTCGCCGACACGTCGATGCGCCAGTGCCACGCGCGCCAGGTATTCCGGGCTGCGCGCCGCGAGGTCCTCCTGGTCGACGCCGCTGAAGTAGCGCTTGAGAAATGCCGCGGTCTCGGCGCCGCCTGATCTGCGCGACAAATTGCGCGCGGCAACGATGATACGTTCGATGAGGCGAACTCGCGCCGCGGGTATCTCGGCTGACATGGCGCGCAGTATACGCTCGGCGAATGCCAATGGATCAGGGCAGGTGTGGCTGCGACAGGTATTCGGGGGTCTGCATTTCAGTCAGCCGGCTCAATGCACGCTGGAATTCAAACTGCAGCCGCTCACCCTGGTAAAGCTGCGCCAAGGGCACGGCGGCGCTGATCACCAGCTTCACGCGCCGGTCATACAGTTCGTCCACGAGTGCGATGAAGCGTCGCGCCGCATCCTCATGTTGCGCGGTCAGCACGGGCACATGCGCGACCACCACGGTGGGCCAGGTGCGCGCGACTTCGATATAATCCTCGGCGCTGCGCGGCCCATCACATATGGCGCCGAATTCAAACCAGACGGCCTGTCCATCCACGGCCGTCGTGGCAATCGTGCGACCGGCGATCTCGATCTTGCCGGAGCGCGGCGCGACGCCGTGACTCAACCCGCGAAACAGACTCGCCAGTCGCGTCTCGGTTCCCGGCTCGGTGGTCAGGAGATAAGTGCCCGCACGCGTCAGCCGTCGCAGCCGGTAATCGGTGCCGCCATCGACGGCGAGGATGCGCGTGTGCTGCTCGAGTAGCGAAATGGCGGGGAGGAATCGCTGGCGCTGCAGACCATCGCGGTACAGCTCCTGCGGTGGCGAATTCGAGGTCGCGACCAGCGTCACGCCACGTGCGAACAGCGCCGCAAGCAAGGTGCCCAGAATCATCGCATCGGCAATGTCACTGACGAAGAACTCATCGAAACACAGCACCGCGACACCAGCGGCGATGCTGTCGGCAACGCGCTCGAGCGGTGCCTGATGGCCCGCGTTCTCCCTCAGGCCGTTGTGCACGTCCTGCATGAAGCGATGGAAGTGCCGCCGCCGTTTCTGCGCGAACGGCAGGCTGTCGTAGAACAGGTCCATCAGCCAGGTTTTGCCACGGCCGACCCCGCCCCACAGGTAAACCCCCGTTTCCGGTGGCGTCGGCGCGCGCCGCAACAGCGCGCGCAGCAGGTTCAGCCCCTTGCGGGCGGCGCGCTGGCGGTGGATCAGACGCTGGCGCAGGTCCGACAAGGCGGCGACCGCCGCCAGCTGCGCGGGATCGGATTGATAGCCGTGGTCACGCAGTTCCCGGCGGTAGAGCTCCTGCAGGCCCTCCCATTGTTCCAGCCTCATTCGCGACACAGATGAGTGCTACAGCGCCTGGTAGTTGGGTCCCGAACCGCCTTCCGGGGTGGTCCAGTCGATGATGCCGTACGGGTCCTTGATGTCGCAGGCCTTGCAGTGCACGCAGTTGGCGGCGTTGATCTGCAGCCGGCGACCCCCCTGAGCATCCTCCACCATCTCGTACACATTGGCCGGACAGAAGCGTTGGCAGGGATTGCCGTATTCCTTCGCGCAGCGATCCGCGCACACCGACGGATCGCGGATCTTCAGATGCGCGGGTTGCGATTCCTCGTGGGTCGTCGAGGCGAAGAACACCGAGGCCAGCCGATCGCGCGGCGGCAGCATGCGCTCCACCCAATGACGTTCAATGGGTGGCTGTTCATTCAGCATTCGCAGCTGTTGGTGGTCCGCCTTGTGCCTGAGCGTCCAGGGTGATCGGCCGCCGGTAATGGTCTCCAGCACCCCATTTGCCAGCCCGATCCACAATCCGCGCTTGAAGGCGGGCTTGATGTTGCGCACGGCCTTGAGTTCCTGACCACCCGGAGATTCACGCCAACGTGTCTCGAAGCCCTGCAGGGATCCGCTGCGCACGTATTCCTCGGCCGCCAGCGTGCCCGAGCGTATCGCCTGATGCACCCCTTTGATCTTCGGTACGTTCACGCCGCCCGCCGTGTCGCCGATGAGCACCGCACCCGGCATCACCAGTTGCGGAATCGATTGCCAGCCGCCCGCGGCAATGGCACGCGCGCCTGCCGATAGAATCTCGCCACCCTCGAACAGTGGCCGGATGCGGGGATGATTCTTGAATTGCTGGAAGGCCTCGAAGGGCATGAAGTTCGGATCTGAATAGTCCAGTCCCGCGACGAAGCCCACGTACAGGCGGTCCTGGTCCAGGTGGTAGATGAAGCTGCCGCCATAGGTGGCCGTATCCAAGGGCCACCCCACCGTGTGCTGTATCAATCCGGGCCGAACGCGACCCTTGGGGAGCTGCCACAGCTCCTTCATGCCCAGTCCATAAGGCTGCGGTCCGGACTTGGCATCCAGGCCGAAGCGTTGGGTGAGGACTTTTGCGAGGCTGCCGCGAGCGCCTTCGGCGATGAAGGTCAGCGGCGCGCGCACTTCCGGGCCCGCCGAATGATTGGGTCCGGGCTCCCCCGATCGGGTCAGGCCCATGTCGCCGATCTGCACGCCGGCGACGGCGCCGCGTTCATCATAGAGCGGCGCGGCTGCGGCGAAGCCCGGGAACACATCGACGCCGAGACTCTCGGCCTGCTGGCCGAGCCACGCCGTGAGCAATCCCAGCGATACGATCAGATTGCCGCGATTGTTCATCTGCGGCGGCGTCGGCAGGCGGATGCTGCCGGTTCGCGTCAGCAGGCGGAACTCATCGTGCGTCGCCGGGACACAGATGCCCGGCGGAGTCTTGCGCCAATCGGGCAGCAGCGCATCGAGCGGGCCCGGCTCAATGACCGCCCCGGAGAGGGAGTGCGCGCCCACCGTGGCGCCTTTTTCCAGCAGGCACAGATTGATCTGCGGCTTGAGCTGTTTCAGGCGGATGGCGCAGGCCAGCCCCGCTGGCCCGGCGCCAACGATCACGGCGTCGTACTCGAGAACGTCTCTGCTCATGCCGTGATTGTAGCGGGCTTATTTGGGTTGCATGCGAATGGCGCCATCCAGGCGCAGGGTGGTACCGTTGAGCATCGGGTTGGTGATGATGCTGGCCGCCAACTGTGCGAACTCCGAGGGTTTGCCCAGGCGTGACGGGAAGGGAATCTGCCTGCCGAGCGACTCCTGCACTTCGGGCGGCATGCCGGCCAGCATCGGCGTATGGAAGATGCCCGGGGCGATGGCGACGCAGCGAATGCCGAACATCGCGAGTTCCCGCGCGATCGGCAAGGTCATGGCCGCGACCGCCGCTTTGGTGGCGGTGTAGGCGGCCTGTCCGATCTGGCCTTCGAAGGCGGCGACCGAAGAGGTGTGGATCAATACCCCACGCTCACCGTCGGGTCCCGGCGCATTGTGCTGCATGAGCACGGCGGCGGCGCGATCGCACATGAAGGTGCCGACCAGATTGATCTGGATGGTGCGGGTGAACTGCTCCATCGGAATCGGTCCGTTGCGTCCGAGGATGCGTCCGGCCGTGCCGATGCCGGCGCAGTTCACCACCACATTGAGTCCGCCCATGGCCGTGGCCGCGGCCTGCATGGCCGCATCGATACTGGCCTCGGAACTGACATCACAGTGCTGGAATCCAGCCGCCGCGCCCAGGGACTCGGCCGCCTTCTGGCCCGGCGCGTCCTGAATGTCGAACAGCGTGACGCGGCCGCCCGCCGCGCACAGATGTTCGGCGACCGCGAATCCAAGGCCCGAGGCCCCCCCGGTGATGACTGCACGCACTTCATTGAGTTGCATTCAGGCGGCCTCCCGGTCCGGTTCCTGTAATTTCCCCAGTATGGCATTGCGCACCTGACGACACAGCGCCGCGACCGCCTCGCCATCGGCGAGCGGCGTTGGATTCACGGCCTCCAGAATCTCGATCCGCAGCGGCGTCGGATGTGGCAACCCACCCCGTGGCGAGAGCGCCACGCGGGATCCCTGAATGACGGCCGGAACGACCGGGCAGCCCGCACGCTGCGCCGTCGCGAAGGCTCCGAAGTGGAACTTCAGCAAACCGGGTTCTTCACTGAAGGTGCCTTCAGGAAAAAACACCATCGAATGTCCATTTTCGGCGCTGCGCATCACGCGGCGGGCGTCCTTGGTGGTCTGTCCTGCCTTGTCGCGCGCCATGAACTGCGAGCCGATGCGATGGAGCAGAAATCCCGCCAGCGGCACCGTGGCCATTTCGCGCTTGATGACGAATCCGAAGCGCGGCGGTAGCGCGGCGGTGAACACCAACCCGTCCAGATAGCTGGCATGGTTCGCCACCAGGATGCACGGGCCCTGCGGCAGGTGCTCGAGGCCTTCCACGGTCAGGGGCATGCCGGCGAGCGACAGGAACAGGCGCGAGGCGGCCCGCGCGAGCCAACGGCGCCGTCGCACGCCCGGTAGTAACATCATGACCAATAAGGCCAATAAGGCCACGCTGGTGAACAGCACGGCGGCGTACAGCCCATACAGGGATTTGGCTATCAGGCGCATCTGTGACGTAAGCGTAGGGGTAGCCGGGGAATTTCTTGCCGATTCTTGGGCCGGTGCAGTGAAGAATAATCGCGCGGCGTTTTGTGTGAACTGGTTCTCTTTATGTAATGCCGGATCAATAGTTGTGATAATGGTCACTCCGGATCGGCATCCCCCATCCGATACTCCATACAGACGCCGAACAGGTCCTCCAGGCCACCGAAGCCTCAGGACCTCCCACGGCGAGCATCGACGTTCCAAGTGAGGCCGACCTTGTCCAAGCACGCTACAGCTCTTGCGGCGAACGCGCCAGAACCCGCTGACCCGGCCGTGGCTCGGTTTCTGGATGCCGTGTGGATGGAGCGCGGATTGTCGTCCAACACACTGGCCGCGTATCGCGCCGATCTCACCGCCCTGTCGCGCTGGTTGGGGGAACGCGGCGTGCAGATGTCGAAGACGACCAAGTCCGACCTGCAGGATTTCATTGCCGCCCGCGTCGAGCACGGTGCAAGACCGCGCTCCACGGCCCGACAGTTGTCGAGCTTCCGACGTTTTTTCCGCTATCTGATGCGCGAGGCCGTCATCCGCGATGACCCGACCGCGCAGATTGCCATGCCGAAGATCGGCCGCTCCCTGCCGAAGTCCCTGACCGAGGAGGAAGTGGAATCCCTGCTGGGTGCGCCGGCGGTCGGCGATCCTCTGGGTAACCGCGATCGCACCATGCTCGAGGTCCTGTACGCCACGGGGCTGCGCGTTTCTGAGCTGGTGAACCTGCGCTACTCACAGGTGAATCTCAATCAGGGCGTCATCCGCATCATGGGCAAAGGCAACCGTGAGCGTCTGATTCCGCTCGGCGAAGAGGCCGTGCGATGGCTGAATGAATTCGCCCGCGCCGCGCGCGGCGAGATCCTGCTCGAGCGCCAGACGGATTACCTGTTCCCGACCCGCCGTGGTGATCGCATGACCCGGCAGG
>Ga0210391_10004834_pt1 | contig 11140 bp, 11 predicted proteins | sample IncBWC12OmetaG_FD_160573 | JGI IMG/M metagenome (GOLD analysis project Ga0210391, IMG submission 160573) | Forest soil microbial communities from Barre Woods Harvard Forest LTER site, Petersham, Massachusetts, United States - Inc-BW-C-12-O ...
CGAGAAGCAGCAGCGGTGGGTCGATGGAAAGCGGCGGACTGCAAACCTGATACAGTCGCTCTGGAAATCCGCTGGGAAGAAGCAGCGGAGCGATCCGGCATTCCTGTGTCTGCTAACTCAGTGCGGATGGTCGAACGGCGCTCGCAAGAAAGGCGGCGACGCGACTCGACGCTGGAGGAATCACCGGATTGCCGACTACATCGGAGTGCAATACGGTTCTGACGACGAGCTTGCACAAGCGTTGTCGTCTCGGTTCAACGAGCTGAGCCTTTCAAAATGTAGGGGGCTGATCAGGACACAAACTGGAATCACCCATTACTACAATGCCTTTCGCCCCGCCACAATCCGGTACGTGGAGAAGAACTCTAAGGCGATCACACTGGCATTCAGCCGGGTCTCTGAGTCAGGTACGGATGTGTATAGCAAGGTGCGCATGGTCGCGAGCTTGATCGAGAGGCTCGGAGAAGTCTCGGCTGCCGACCGCCGTATCTCTCCTTTCAACGGGCTAACGCCAACGCTCTCGTGTCTCGATCCGCAGCGCAGATTTCCGATCATGAATGAGCGCACTCGCGGATTGCTGCATTGCGTAGGGATGAAGCCTGACACCGAGGGCATCGTCGCACTTACGAGGTTGATCGGCTCTGCTTACGATGTAAGAGACGCTTTCGAGTTGGATGCGTACGCATACGGTGAGAAGTTCCCTGCACCTAGTGGGGTGGCGAAGAAATCGCTTCCCAAAGGTTCCTACTCGGATGTCGGCTTGAAGTCCGAGATCAACAGCATCGCTCAGATCGCAGCCAAGAAAGCAGTCATACGAAAACGACATAACAGTCTGATCAATCGCCTGCGCGACTCAGTCCAATGGAAGTACAAATTGAAGGAGAGCAAATTCGATGCCTTGGTAGTTGGATGGAAGAAAGGTCGTGACCTGTTGATCGAAGCAAAAACTGCTTCGGAAGGGCCATCTGGGCGATCTCAGGTTCGCCAAGCGATTGGGCAACTGTACGACTACCGCTTCACGTACATGCCCAAGGACGATGTCGATCTTGCGGTGTTGCTCCCAACGCAACCAAGTGCTTCTGTTAAGAACCTCCTAGCGTCATTGGGTATTGGACTGTTGTGGTTCAAAGGAAAGCAATTAAGGGGCACGATTCACTTGTGACCAAATACTCTCGCTGGAGAGAGCGTGGCTACGCATGCTTCTCTTAGACTTCGTCTCCTGAATCCCGTCGAAGTCCCCTAGCCTCGACTCGACGAGAGCACGAACCCTTCCAGAAATCTTTGGTAACTGACTCCGATTTTCTAGCCAAATCTAGAACCTCGCCTGTATACCTCTAGCGGGCAAAACGGTGACGATCGGACAACTCATCGCAGAGCAACGGAGGCGAGCGCGATCCGGCAATCCAGCCGAGCGCTTCGCCGCCGCGCTGCTCATCTCCGCCGAGCTATCCAGACGGCTGCGGCTTCTCGCCGACTTCCAAGTCGGGCGTCTGCTTGACGACGAAGTCTGCCCGAACATGAGCCTGCTGGGTCCTGAGGCTACCGTCTGCGCCGAAGCCGCCCACCGTCTCCGGCGGCCCATGCCAAGTGCGACGCACGCGAGGCGGCTCCGGGCGAGGACGGCAGAGCAAGGCGAGCACATTCTGCACGCCGAGGCGTCGCTGTACCGGACTGACATACCGTTCCTGCAACTCCCTTGGCGGATGAATCGGTTCGCCAGCAGCACCTTCTTCGTGAAGGACGTCGAGCAGGCGCGAGCTTGCTTGCTGGATGTGGGCTTTCGGAAGACGTCCCACTCTCCGTTGTTGCTGATTGACTGTCAGACGAGGAGACCGATCCAACTGCACGAAGACAGACAGAAACCCCGAGGGCTAAGTCAACCAAGGAGGACTCCGAACGAATGAAGACAGCAGCGATCTACGTCAGGGTCAGTACAGCCGATCAACATGTCAAGAGCCAACTGTACGACCTACGCGATCTCGCGGCGAAGCGCGGCTTTCAGGTCGTGAAGGAGTATCGGGACTGCGGAGTATCGGGTCGTAGGGCGAGGCGTCCGGGTTTGGACGCGCTGATGGCAGATGCCCGACAAAAGCGGTTTTCCACGATACTCGTGACCGCCTTCGATCGCGTCGGGAGGAGCGTTAAGGGGTTCCTCCAACTTATAGACGAGTTCGACGACCTTGGTATCACGTTCATCTCTAGGCGCGAGAACGTGGATACCAGCGGCCCGATGGGCAGACTCTTTCTGACGATCATCGGCTCGATTGCCGAACTGGAAGCCGACCTGATCCGCGAGCGCGTCTTGGCTGGCATGCGTAGGGCGAAGCTCGACGGTGTTCGGATCGGACGCGCCCCTATGGACATAGATCGAGCCGCCGTTGTGCGCGACCGCCTCAGCGGTATGAGCCTGACCGCCGTAGCCAAGAAATGGAGCATATCCCGCAGCCTAGTTTGCAAACTGGTAAAGAGATCAAGGGTTGGTGACGAAAGCTCCGTGCTGTCTCCGCCCATCATTGCTGATTCTGCTGGCGTTACGCAGTCGAGTTCAGCCGGGGTTGGCTGGTGACAAGAGTATGGAATCGTGACCTTCTGCTGATACCCGACCTCGTGCTGGTGCGTAACAAAGGAGAACCGATGCTGAAGTGGCTGCTGAGATCGTTGTTGAAGTCCCTGCTCATCCTCATCGCGCTGGTCGTTGCCTCGGCGATCCTCCCCTTCGCCTCGTTCTGGCTGGTACGCGACCCCGTGGGCGGTCAAGTCTTCTTTTGGGTCGCGCCGTGGGTGGTCGCCTCATGGAGCGTGGTCGCCTACGTCCTCGTAGGTTCACGGTTCTGGAGGGGCAAGGGCAGCGTGGAAGAGTGGAAGTTGCGCCACGGCCCCTTCCTCTGGAGGCATGCCAAGACGACTGCATGGATGTTCGCCTCGCTCGCGTTTTCCTACGGCTTGGAGGTCGCTTACGTCTTCGCGATACCCCCGTCGCCGCTGACGCGGAGCATCTTCCCGATCTCGACCTACCTTCCGCTTGGGTTCACGATCCTCTGGAGCGCGATCCGTGGGTAACGTCAAGCCCCTGCGTGTTCGTTGTCAACTTTTGTTGGACGTGTAAGGAGCACAATCGTGAAGACGCTCGACGGTATTCAGGAACTTGCTCGATATTATCTGTCGCAAGGGAAGACGGTAAGAGCGGCTGCCTTGATGATGAAGCTGACCGAGACGGAGCCGACGACGGAGAATCTTACGCTGCTGGCAGACATTTATATGCAGCAGGGGTTGTTCGATGATGCGACGGCGTTGTACTTGCGCGTTGTGAAAGCGCAGTTGAAAGAAGCCCCAATGCAAGAGAAGATGCGGTGAAATGAAATTGTCAAAAAGCAGATTCGTCGCGGGATGCCAGTGCTTGCGTAGGTTGTATTGGCAAGTTCATGAACCGGAACTCGCGGCACAGCCCGACGCCGCCGCAGAGGCAATCATCCAGCAGGGGCACGAGGTCGGGATGCTCGCCCGGACACTGTTCCCCGGAGGAGTCGAGGTTGATTGCTCCCGTGGACTAGCTGATGCGATCCTCACCACACGAGAGTTGATTGCGAACCCAGAAATCCCGGCGATTTTCGAGGGTGCGTTTGAGCACCAGAACGTGCTCGTGAAAGTGGACATCTTGCATCGACGGCGCGACGGTCGATGGCGGCTGATCGAGGTAAAATCGACGACCAATGTGAGAGATCACCACATTGAAGACGTCGGAATCCAGTACAGGATTTTGTCGCGCTCCGGCTTGGACGTGGCGTCCTCCTGCTTGGCGCATGTCAATCGAAACTATGTTCGGGACGGCGAGATCGACCCGCGAAGATTCTTCCGTATTCGTAATCTGACTCGGCGAGTCGAGCGGTTGCAGCCCAAGCTGACTTTCCAGCTTCGATCCGAGTTCAACGTGCTCGCCATGCCGAAAGCACCCGACATCGCGCCGGGTAACCACTGCACCGATCCCGTCACATGCGAGTTTTTCGACCGATGCAATCCCCCTCGCCCCAGCGACCACGTCGGCTACCTTCCGAGAATCCATGCCAGCGCGAGGGAGGAGCTTGAGCAGATGGGCGTCGATTCGATTCGCGACATACCTGACGACTTCGAGTTGACTGAGATTCAGCGGAGGGCTGCTAACTGCGTGCACACTGGAGAGCCGTGGTACAGCCCTGAACTTCGAGAAGTGCTGGAAGGTTTGGTGTACCCGTTGTACTTTGGCGATTTTGAGACCGTGAACCCGGCAATTACACCGTTCGCGGGGATGCGCCCTTACGACCACTTACCTTTTCAGTGGTCGGTGCATGTGCGGCGGCAACCGGGAGCGGAGCCAGAGCACTACGAATTTCTTGCCACAGATGCCAATGATCCTCGGAGCGAGTTCATTGGCTCCCTCTGCTCCGCGCTGGGCGAACGCGGCAGCATCGTCGTGTATTCCTCGTTCGAGTCGCAGAGACTCTCAGACCTTGCAACGTGGTTGCCGGAATATGCAGACCGAATTAAGGCGATCCAAGCTCGGCTGTTCGATCTGCTGCCAGTTGTCCGCGAACACGTCTACCATCCGGCATTCGCTGGGTCATACTCCATCAAGTCGGTACTGCCTGCGCTCGCGCCGGAGATGACCTACGATGGCATGGAGGTCGCGAACGGGCAAGAAGCTGGGCTTGCTTGGGAATCGCTGGTGCGAGGGAGCTTAGATGCGAGCGAGCGCGAGAGAATCAGGAAGGCTCTGCTGGATTACTGCGGGCAAGACACACTGGCGATGGTCAAACTTCTAGATAAGCTGGCAGTGCGCTCATGAAGAAAAGTGAGCCTTACAATTTACGTGAATGGTCTGTCACCAGCGGTAGGCTCTTCACTTGCGGGCGTCCCGGTCGAGGTACTTTCAGCGGCTCAACCAAGCGGATTCCCGAATACGTTATTGACTTGTGGGTTGACGGTCTTCCCAAAGTCCCACAAGCGTCGATCATCTCACTTCTAGGTCACAAACATCCTTCGGGACTCTCCGAGTTCAGCTACTACCCGTTTCGTTCGTGCATGGAGGATTGCGCAAAACCGACCTTTCAGGACTGGCTATTCTCACGTTACGGTCCGCGCTTCAGCGTCGAGGAATTTCCGACCCAAGACCGTCTGCCGATGGCTTCACGCGAGTATGTGGAAGCGATCAGGAATCGCGTGCGCACCCTGTTGGGTTCAGACGCGGTGGTGATTATCGTTGATTCAGCCGGGGTTCAGAGAACTGGAGAAGTCTGCGGAACAATCGGAATGGTCAAATGAAATTGAGCGACTGCCGATGAGATTCCTCTCTCAGCAAACGCAATAGCGCCGGATCGCGGACCAGTGGCTCTAGAATGGAGATTGATGAGTGACGCTTACAATTTGTGGCTCGATGAAGTCAGGGACGCCCTGCACTCGATCAATATGCCGATGGAGGACTGGCAGAGGAGTTGGGAGTTCGACTTCCCTGCGGAATATGAAAGGGGCACCAGTCCCGACGCCGCCGCGATGAAAGCCAATCGCTTCTGGTGGAGCCAGCAAAACAAGTCTATCGGGCAGGCGTGCGAGAAGATTCCGGGCTGCTGGCTTCCGCGAGGGCACCAAGGTGATTGCCAGCCGAACTACGAGCCGGGCGACCACATTAAAGTGGAGTTTGAAGGCGAGAACGGAATGCCCGGAGAATGGATGTGGGTGATCGTGCAGAGTCGGGATGACCAGAAGCGGCTGGTCTTCGGCACTCTAGATAGCGAACCCATGAACGACTATTGCGGGAAGGTGAAGCTCGGATCGAATCTGGTGATCAGCTATTCACGGGTTCGTGAGTACACGAGGCATGCTCATCCAATGCGCGGATAGATCAGTTCTTCCCACGGTGAATCGTCACTCGGATGGTCTTGATGGGTTTCGTATGGAGTGTGACTATGGGAGACCGCTTTTCAACGGAACAGAGAAGTTACATCATGTCCCGCATACGCGGTAAGGACACCACAATCGAGGTGACCTTACGCTCAGCGCTTCATCGCGCTGGTCTTCGCTTCAGGAAGAACGTCAGAGGTATATTGGGCACGCCAGATATCGTGTTTCATGGATCTAGGTTGCTTGTGTTTGTGGACGGAGATTTCTGGCATGGATACCGTTTCCCACAGTGGGGCTTATCCTTGTCAGTCTTTTGGCAGCGGAAGATCCTCAGAAACAGAGCACGTGATCGTCGCTATCATGCGAAACTGCGGCGGGACGGATGGAGAGTCGTCCGAGTATGGGAACATCAAATACATTGCAACCTACATGCGGTTGTTCTGCGGATCGCGAACCTTGTTGAGCAAGACCATGATGTCAACCTCCTGCGAGAGAAAAGACTCAATGAGACACCTTGCGTATTACTTCGAAAGCGCTCGTCGTCACTAACCAGCTAGAATCCTGATTCGACAGGACGGCGGCTGGATTGCGGATGACGATAGGGTCGTATCCCGCTCCTTCACACTTTCCCATGTCAACCACGTAAACGTAATAGCGCTCGCCAAGCTCCTTCGCAGCCTCCATTTCTCCTGACGAAAAGAAGAATCTTTCCACGCCCCGATGCGATTTCACCTCTATAAATCTGTCTGGCAAGAACGATCTCAGTCCTTCAAAGGATTCAATGTCATATCCAGCAGCAGTGTTGGTAAGAGAAACCCGACGCACAAGCTGGAGTTGCGGATGTCCTTCGAGCCGTCTTTTTTCCAGACCAAGCACGAACTCTTCTGCGTCAGCGCCCTGCTTAGCTTGAGATTGTTGTAAACGCTCCAACTGCTCGGGGGACAGCCTTCTTACGGCACGAGTACGGGCGAAAGCTGCACCGAGAGCATCTCGCAAATAATCTGTTAGTGGAGCTTGTACTCTGACGATGGCAGTTCCATCCTCGGAATCAAGTACCGTTCCCAAGTCTCTGAGAAGTTTGACTACTGCAATCTTTTGCATGGGAACTTGGGACAAATGGATATTCATTTCGCCATTTGAACTTCCCCAACTCAATGTGCCCGCAGGGAAAACATGGTCGATCTCTGCACAATCAGCAAGACCATTCAACAACCGGAGAGAAAGTGCCAAGCCCATTGACGTTTCTCTTGCGGAACGAAGGAATGACGGATCTGGGGACAGATGTTCACCATCCATCCGTAACACACCAAGATTTATTAGCAGTTCAAGAGCGGCATCAAGATGCTCACCGGAACCGTACCGGGTCGAACAACAGTACGCTTGCACGTCAGCTCTCAAAACAGGCTGCCCCGCTGCGAAGACCCTCCCGAAGAGAGTCTCGTACAAGCCTTTGTTACCCAATGATCGCGCTTGTGGTACGACGTTTGACATAGTCACGAATGATTGCTCTCACATCATCGCTGTCGTCTTGGGCCTCACGCGAATCCATGTTGAGACTGATGAGGGGGATATCCCGGCTCTCCAAGATCTTCATCATTGCTGCTTCCTTTTGCAGGAGGCGCTCGTGTATGGTCAGATCGACCGTATCCCTAGCCGCAAGGTAGTAGTAGTTGACTTTTGCGTCCTGTGGTAGACCATACCTGTGAATACGGTCTTTCGACTGAAGAAATGCAGCTGCATTGAAATTGCGCTCCAAATAAATTGCATGTCGGCATGTCTTGTGAAGAGAGATCGACTCGCCCACGGCAGCCGGGTTCGCAAGGACCACCCGAAACGATGACTCAGGACTCTGGAACTCCGCAATAATCTTCTCTCGCGTTTCGACATCCTCCTCTTCTTCATCCGTTTCTGTCGGCGTCCCACCATACAGTATCCGAACGTCGATTCCACTCTCCTGACACAATTCGCGGAGCGCAAACAAATTGGCAACGAATACACACCAGACCACTATCCTGTTACTGCTATCGCGCGAGAGAACATCCTTGATAAGTCCCATAGCTGCCTCCAGCTTTGCGGGTCTCTCGTTGGACGCATATTGCTGCACTTCCGCCAAAATCTCGGCGTCATCTACAAAAACCGCCGTTGTGCGTTCTGCACCTTCACCGAGAACTGCCTCATCCAAAGGTGTCTTAAGGAGCGCAGGATTCGTGGCTGCCTGCATCAAGCGAATGACTCTTGCTCTCGCAAGCGTGTCCTTGACCCAAGAGCCGCTACCTTTACTCTCCCAGTAGCTCACATACTTCTCTTCGATGAATCGGTAAATCTTTTCCTGCCTACGCCCCATCTGCACAAACGTAATCGGATTCTCAATAGCTTTTGGAAGGTGTAAATCCGATTTACGGATTCGAATAAAAAATGGTGCAAGATTGTCAACCAGTCGAGCTATACGCGGATCAAACGGGTTCTGACTCATATCTCTTAGGTGTTGCAAATGAAACTTGATGACGTCGTGCTCGGGCCAGATGAAATGAAAGAGGTTGAACAGGTCCTCGTATCCGTTGGGTGCAGGAGTGCCAGTCAGTACGACACGCGCTCCACAGAATTGTGCGAGGTCAAGAACTGCGTCTGCCCAGACCCCACCGCTAGAATTCTTGATCTTATGCGCCTCATCAAGAACAACCATGACCTTATTCCACGGTCTTGTAAGGAAATGTTCGAGGTGATCATGATCATTCGCAACAGATTGGTAACTTGTTAGGACAAGCTCCGCTTCGCGAAATTCAGGAAGTTCGGAATAAAGTATTCTCTTGCGGTAATCAGGTGGAATTCCGCCAGAAAGGCGATGACTGTTGGGACGCCTCAAAAAGCATTCCTGAAACTCTGATTCCCACGGGCCGAAAGAACTCAGTGGACCGATTACGAGGATTTTGTTAACGAACTTCGAATCGGTCGAGTTAAGGCTGTTCAGGTAGGCAAATGCACCATATACGATTGTCGTCTTGCCAGCGCCGGGGGCAGAAAAATTTGCAGCGTTCTGGGCAAATGCAAGATGATACGCGGCGAGAAGTTGCAAGTCATACAATCTTCGTCCCGGCAATCTAACGCCTAACGTGTTAGCGAATTGGCGAAATTCCTCGGTTGGTACTTTGTTCGACCATATCGAGCGCGCTCGACTCGAAAATTCGATGAATTGCTCCTCTGCACGCTGAAAGTCCGCTATGGAGGTGGACAATTCCGGGGTTCGTTTAGTCTCAAAACCTCCCTTCGCCAACGACTCTTCGATTGAACGGATTAACGGTCCCAGTCTCTCGCCAGCAGCGGGAATGACGATTCGTCCGTCTGGTAGAAGAGACGCCTTAAGATAATCACGCAGATAAATTGCAGTCCTGCGGCTTCGCCAAACATATTGCGTGTTCCCGTGGACGCTCACAAACGAAGCAGCGGCGTCTACGTCGAGGATCAATTGCTCCATTTCGTTTAGCGACCCTTATGTTTGATTATCTTTTTGAATTCATACGTTAACGAATTGATCTGACCAACGGCTTCTTCCACGTTTGGGTCGTTCAGGAATGCGTCTGCCGTTGTGTCGATGGTTTGCAAGGTGGACAGGGCACGTCTCAATAATTCTATCGGAGCACTCTTGGCATTGAAGTCCTCCAGACGGCGAACGCACTGACCGAAATTCTGTTTTATCTTGGGGATGACGTTCGCTTCCCAGTCTTGATCTCGTTGTCGGAGCAGCTCGTCAAGGTTGCCGTCGGGATTCTCTTTACGTAGCTCGTCTATACTCCTCTCAGTATTGGTGAGAGGTTCCACGTTCTCGAAGTGAAAATCGGCGAATTGCTTCCAAACGTCTTGATTGCAGAAGAAGCTCTCTTTTTTGCTCGGTCGTCCCGCCCAACGGTACATTTTCCCGTCACCAGAAAAGCGCGCACGAATCAGGTCATAAAAGATCGTTTGCAAATCCGAGACGTCGGAATCGCTGTACGCCCATGTCGCCAGCTCGGTGCCTTTGCGATATTTCTGGAGATATAATTCGAGGTCGACAAAGAGGCCCTCGGTTCCATCAAGTCGCGTATAGATTCCATCGTAAGCAAGGGAGTCAAGATACGAATCCATGAGTGTCATCGTGCGAAGCCACTTTTCGATCAATTCATCGTCCTCGGACATCATTTTGGCGATTTCAGGCACCTTGAATCCTTCCTTGATGAGATCCTTGCAGCGGAGATATTTTTCAATCGCGTTGTATCCTAATTTCTCGTCCTCACCCATTTGATAGGTGGTTTCGAGACGCATGATCTCCTTTGGATTCCCGTCCAAGGTGTCTTCTAAAATCACCGCATAAAAAATGCCCGGCAACTCCTTCTGATCCTCCGCAATCTTCCCCAGCAGAAAAGCCCGCCGATTGCCGTCGATGATCACGCCATCTCTCGTCACAATCCCGTAGCGAAGCTGCCCGCGAGCCAAGTCCTCCAATGTGTGTTTATTTCTAGTCGGATTCGAGTCCCAGAGAAACTGTTCGATGATCTCTTCATCGGCATTGTTGGACGCATCTAGTTCCCGATACTGTCTCTCGTACGACTTGATCATGCTGGCGATGCGTCCGTTGTATTTGTTGTAGATGAGCACGTCCAGTGGAATTGGATGTACAGGGAGCTGTTGCTTGCGTCCGAAGTACAGAACTTCCATGGACGTGTATGGTTTAGTGTTCCTGATCTCGTCCAAACGCTGAATCCTAAGCGTCTCGTTCATCTGAATCGCCTTCCTTCCTCTTAGCCGTGGATACGATATGCGTCACCGCGAACAGGGCGTAGAGGTGGCTCGCGGGAACCGAATCCCGCAAAAACAGACCGAGCCTCGAACCCAAACGCTTTTCCCGATCTGCAAATTTCAAGACAAGCTCATCGACCTCTTGTAGAAGGCGGCTCGGACCGAGCAGCGACTTACGCTGATCGACGTTTTGTTCATAGAGTTGTTGTAGCATTTCTCCAGACGGAATTCGTTCGGAGAATCCGTTCGTCACATAATCAATGAACGCGCTGCCTTCGCTTCCCAACTGTTTCACCGCACTTGTTATCGTGCTCAACCGACGTAGATCGAAGCGCTGAACTTTGTACCCCTCTCCTATTCCATAAGTAACGAAACAGCGCCATTTCCCGTCTGCCACGCCTTTCTTGATCACATCGTAGTTCGCTAGTGCGACAGTCATGCCCGCAACTTTCAACGGGTGACTTCTGAACCTAGCAAGTCGTTTGCGCTTCGGAGGATT
>Ga0210391_10004839_pt1 | contig 11133 bp, 6 predicted proteins | sample IncBWC12OmetaG_FD_160573 | JGI IMG/M metagenome (GOLD analysis project Ga0210391, IMG submission 160573) | Forest soil microbial communities from Barre Woods Harvard Forest LTER site, Petersham, Massachusetts, United States - Inc-BW-C-12-O ...
CTGCCTAGCGGACACGGATTGCTCGGGCATGACGCCCAAATGCGACACGACCCGAGGCGCAGATCGATGCGTGCAGTGCATTCCCGCTGCGGGCATCGGCGGCATGGGCGGCGCGGACGCGGGTGCGTCGGGATGCCCGACGGGCATGACCTGCCGCGCAAACGGGACCTGCATGTAGGCCGCACGGACATCGCGGGGGGGGCAGAGAACCACGGCACGCCCATTCGGGGGGGATCGCAAGACGCCAAGACGCCAAGAACTGGACTCCTCCCCCCGCTTCTTGGCGGCTTGGCGGCTTGGCGGTGCGTTCATCGCCCGAAAGCGGCCCGGCGGTCGCCGTCTTCTACACCGCGCCGACGCGCCAGAAGAACCAGAGAAACCCCGCCACGGATAGAGCGAAGCTCAGCACGCGGACGCCCCAAACGCGAAAGACCGGGTAGCGCCGCGCCCAGAGAACGACCGGAAGGACCACGGCGAGAACGGCGAGCTGCCCGAGTTCGACGCCGAGGTTGAATGCGAGGAGTGCCAGGGGCATCTGCGCCCGAGGGAGGGCGAGCGAGGTCAGCGCGCCCGCGAAGCCGAAGCCGTGCACGAGGCCGAAGGGAAACGTGATGCGCCAGCGCTTCGCCGGATCGGCGCCGAAGATATTCTCGATGCCGACGTACGCGATCGAGAGCGCAATCGCGGGCTCGACGATCGCCGGACGCACCGACACGAGGCCGAGGACGGCCATGCCGAGCGTGATCGAATGGGCGACGGTGAAGGCCGAGATGACGCCGACGAGCGAACGCGGACGGCCGCCGAGCAGCACGAGACCGAAGAGGAACGCGAGGTGGTCATAGCCGGTCCAGATGTGCTCGACGCCGGTCCAGACCATGGCGGTGAACGCCATACGCGCCTCGCGCTTGGGGGCCGGCGGCGCGCCGAGGTCGACGTCGATGCGCTTCTGCGCCAAGACGAGCACGTACGCCGATTCGCTCGCGTCGGTCGATACGGTCGCGAGGTGGCGGTGGCCGGCGGCGAACGCGTCCAGGAATCCGCAGTCGATCGAGAGGACCCCGGGAGCACGGTCGCACACGAAGAAAGCCTGCACGTCGATCGCGTCGCCCTCGGCTTCCGAGGCCGATTCGAGGTGCGGTCGGCACGGGCTTCCGTCCACGCGGACCGAGGTCGCTTGCACGATGCCTTTCGCGAGCGGTCCGTTCGGGTCGGCGGCGGCCTTCTCGAGCTCCGCGCGCGAAAGCCGCCCGTCGTGGTCGGCGTCGGCGGACGGAAAGACGGTCGCGAGCTCGGGACCCGAAAAGACATAGAGCGCCCGGACGCCGCGATCGGTCACGCGGTACTCGCCTCGCGAAAGCCCCACGGCGTGCGCTGCGGCCGACCGCGCGAGGAAGAGCGCCGCGAAGAGCACGGCGAGGAGCATCGCCATCCCGATCCGCGCGCCCCGCGGGATCCTGAGGGCCGCGCGGGAGCGCCCCGGCGTGCGCTTCAAGGAGCTTTTGCGGAACCGGCGCCCGCGCACCCCGCGCGCGTCGTCTTGACGAGCGCGCGAAACGCCGCCGTGGTGTAGGCCAGCGATTCGGCATCCGCCGCCGCCGCGCAGGCCGCGTCGCGCTTGCCCGCGGCGAGAGCGGCGGTGATCAGGAGGTCGAACGCGGCTTCGGTCCGGCGATTCGTCGCGTTCAGCGACGCGTACGTGAAGGCCCGCTGCGGATCTTGCCCGATCCCGAGAAAGAACGCGGCGGCGTGGTCGGCGAAGGCCTCGGGGTGCTTGGCCATGAGCTCACCGTAACGCACGCGCGCGCGATCGACGTACGTCTTCGCGTCGTCCGGCCGGCCGAGGCGGCGCAGTGCATCGCCGTACGCCGCGTCGACTTCCGGATCGTCGGTATGCCCCAGCAGCGGCTCGAGCACGGCGCGACCCTCGTCCGGTGGGTCCATGGCGGCGAGATGGACGGCAGCATGCGCGAACGCGGGCAGGACCGCGTGGGCTTGCGCGAAATAATCCTTGGCCCGCGCGCGGTCGCCTTGGCGCTCGAGGAGCCATCCGTGTTGGAACGCGATCCACGCCACGGGGAACGGCGTCACGTCGTGAAAGGCAGCGCGCGCTTTCTCGAAAAGCGCCTCCGACTCGTCGGTCTTTCCGCGCTCGCCCGCGAGCACCGCGGCCGTCGCGAGCGCCGTCGAATCAAGGTACGTCGTATCGCTCCAGAGCCCGAGCGCCTGCGCCTCGTCGAAGCGCCCCTCGGCGATCAGATCCGTGGCGCGCGCGTGCGCGACGACTGCGGCAGGCGCCTTCGCATCCGCCGCGGCCTGCGCCTCCTGAAGCGACCGCTCGAAGAGGTGGAACGTGCCCAGCGTCGAGGCCCGCGCGAGATGCGCGTCGGCGCTCTCCGGGTGTGTACGCACGGCCGCATCGGCGACCTCCGCCGCTCGTTCGTAATCGGCGATCGATCCGCGGAACTGGCCACGCGTCACCAGCAGATCGACGAACTCCCGGCTCGCGGCCGCGTCCTCGGGATGGCGCGCCACTCGCGCCGCCACCCCCCGCATGATCGCGTCGAGATTGCCGAGCGCGATTTCCCCGCTCGTCGTCCGCGGCCATTTGCCGACGGACGACGGCGGCGGGAGGCTCCCGAGAGGCGCCGCCGTGGCCGCCGCGGCCGCCGATGCGGCGCGCGCGGTCATGCCGCCGCCGGGAGCGCCGCTCTCGGCGTTGCCGGCACCGGGCGCCGGCGATTTGCTGCAGCCGCCTGCGCTCACGACGACGAGCGCAGCCATCGCGTTTCGCACACGAAGCAGCAACCGCCTCAGGTTTGGTCGCATCCGTCTTTTGCCCGTTTCGGTCAAAAGACTCCGGCTCTATTGCGCGATGATCTGGAAGTACGGGAACGACGTTCCGCCGTCCGCATCGGTCTTCGCGGGATTCGCCGTCACCCCGCTACCGAAGCCCGTGAAGCCAGGGACGCCCGCGACGGCCGAATAGGTCGCCATGATGACGTCGTAGGCCGGTCCGCGGCCTCCGCAGTCCGTGGTCACGCCGAGCTCGACCCCCAAGTACGTCGTGCAAGTCGTGCTCGCGGTGTTGAGCCAGAGCCGATCGTCCGCGAGAACCCCAGCGAGCGCGCCGTAGCGAGCCGCCCCCGCGTCCGTCGAAGGACCGATGAGGAGCTGGTTGCCGCACCCGCTGCCCGCCACGGCGCTGTTCGTGTCGAGCGAGTCGTAGATTGCCAGGTTCTGTTCGAACATCGACTGGTATTCGCCCACCCAGGCTCCCGCGTCACCGTCCGCGTTGTACGCCGTCTTCGCGGCGCCCGCCGTCGTGGGGTTGCTGTCGAACACGTGGTCGAGCGCGGTGTTGACCGCAGGCCGCCCGAACCGGTCGATCTCGGCCCCGAGAACCGGCGGTGCCGGGAAAGGGCCCGCGTCGTTGTTCGCGTTGGCTCCGGTGTCGGGTCCCGCGTCGCCGGCGTCGGATCCGATCGTCGCATCCGGACCTGCGTCGCCTCTCGGGCCGCTGTCGACGGTCGCATCGGCGCCGCCGTCCGCGGCGCCGCCGCTGGTCCCCGTCGTGCCGCTCGTTCCCGAGGTGCCGGTGGTGCCCGACATTCCGGACGTGCCCGAGACGCCGCTATCGGGAAGCGGCGTCCCCACCGTGTCGTCGCCGCAGGCGACGAGCGCCGCGCTGCCGGCAAGGGTGAGGAGAGAGACCGAGAAAGCCAAAAGATTTGTTTTATTCATGGTCGTCCTCGCTCACTGAGCCTGGTTGGTGCTGGCCCACTCGGCGACGATGGGGCCGCCTTTGGTGAGGAGGCTCTTGTCGAGCGAGATGACGATCGCGAGCGCATCGAAGTTGGCAAAATGATCGACCGCTGTCCCGCCGTCCGGGGACGTCGTCAGCTGCGTTCGAAGGAGCGCAGCCTGGTCGTCGGTAAGCAGAGGGCAACCGGACGGATCGAGCGTCAGGCTCCCTTCGAGGCTTTCCACGGTGCCGACCGCGTTGTGGAAGCCGTCGATATTGAAGAAGAAGGGATCGCCGATGAGACCGGCGAACACTTTCAGTCGACCGTCGAGGCTCACGAGCGCGGCGTTCGTGCCCGTCGCGCCTTTGACGTAATCGTCGGTCCCCACCCAGACCGAGATATTCTGATTTGCGTCGAAAGTAGCAATGATGTCTTCGGGGACGACCGTCGCTGCGCCGAAGGACGCTTGGCTGGTCGTGTGGAAGACGTACTGCACGGCGTCCGAGAACTGCGACCCGGCTGCGCCGTCGGCCGCAGCGGGCTGGGCGTCGGGAATCACCGTCATCGCGAGAACGACGTTGTCGCCTTGCATCCAGGCGTAGACATCGTTGATGTCGGCGGCCGGATCGTTCACCACCGACGGTGAATCGCCGTGGTCGGAAGCGAGCGCAGGGCGCACCGTCCCGAGGACACTTGCGGCCGATGCGCCGCAAGCAAGTGCTGCAATCGTTAAGATTCGTCGCGTCATAGTGGTTCCTCTGCGTCCCTCTGCTTGTCCCGATGCAGGTGGCTCCCAGCCCATACGCACGGGAAGTCTCGTCAGTTGCACCGGGCCATGGCTCGCTGGACGGTGGCCAAGCGTCGCCAACTCTGTGCAAGGCATGGGCCTTCGCGCTTCCCCCGGGATTCACTGGCATTCCGGCGCATTCGCACGGCCGCAGCGCATTCGCGGGCGCGCCGGCTTGCCCCTCCGCACTTCCCACCGAGACACGAAGGTCACACCGTTCGCGCAGCCCGCGCGGCGCGCGGCGGCCCGCGGCGCGCGCGGGTCGAAGCGCCGGTCGCGATGCACCTCGCTCGCGCAGCCCACGAGCTCGCCCGCTCGCCGAATCGCGCTCAGCGATTAGCCTTGCCCCGGCGTAATGCATCCAGCCCGCCAGCACGTGGACGCCGTCGTCGTCGGCTCGGGCCCCAATGGCCTCGCCGCCGCCGTGGAGCTCGCGCGAGCCGGCGCGTCGGTGCACGTCATCGAAGGGCACGAAGCGATCGGCGGGGGGACGCGAACGACCGAGCTCACGCTCCCCGGCTTCCACCACGACGTGTGCTCCGCGTGCCATCCGATGGGGATTCTCTCGCCGTTCTTTCGCACGCTGCCCCTCCATGATCACGGCCTCCGCTGGATCGCGCCGACGGCGTCCGTCGCGCATCCCCTCGACGGCGAACCCGCGGTCCTTCTGCGGAAATCGCTCCCGGAAACGGCCCGCGGGCTCGGTACCGACGCCGCCGCGTACGAGCGCTTGCTCCGCCCTCATCTTGCGGATCCCCACGGACTGCTCGGCGATCTGCTCGCGCCTCTGCGCGTCCCGCGGCACCCGCTGCGCATGCTGCGTTTCGGGCTCGACGCCGTGCGATCGGCAGCGGGCCTCGCGCGCTCGCGCTTCCGCGAGCGCCGCGCCCGGGCACTCTTCGCCGGCTGCGCGGCGCACTCGATCCTGCCGCTCGAGCGGCCGCTCACGGCGGCCCTCGGCCTCATCTTCTGCATGACGGGGCATGTCGAAGACTGGCCCGTGGCCGCCGGAGGCTCCGCGGCGATCACCGCCGCGCTCGCGAGCTTGCTGGCGTCGCTCGGCGGTACCCTCGAGACGAGCCGCCGCGTTCGCGCGTTCTCCGAGCTCCCGCCGGCGCGTGCCTATCTGTTCGACACGAGCCCCGCCGACCTGGCGGCGATCGCGGGATCCGTTCTCCCTGCCGGGTACCTCCGTCGCATCGGCAAATACCGGTACGGCCCCGGCGTCTGCAAAATCGACTGGGCGCTCGCCGGTCCCATTCCGTGGAAGGACCCTGCGATCCTCGATGCGTCCACGGTGCATCTCGGCGGTCCGCTCGAGGCGATCGCGGCGGCGGAAGCGGCCGTGTGGAACGGCGAGCACCCCGCGCAGCCGTTCGTGCTCCTGTGCCAGCAAAGCCAGTTCGATCCGACGCGCGCGCCCGCTGGCCGGCATACGGGATATGCGTATTGCCATGTCCCGCCGGGATCGACGGTCGACTGCACGGAAGCCATCGAAAAGCAGGTCGAGCGGTTTGCGCCGGGATTCCGCGATCTCGTGCTCGCACGCCACGTCATGACGGCGCACGACTTCGAGCGGTACAACCCCGCCTTCGTCGGCGGCGCCGTGACGGGCGGCGTGGCGGATCTGGGCCAGCTCTTCACGCGCCCCGTCGCGAGGCTCAATCCGTACGCGACGCCGAACCCCAGCGTCTTCTTGTGTTCGGCGTCCACGCCTCCGGGGGGCGGCGTCCACGGCATGTGCGGCTACTTCGCCGCGCGCGCGGCCCTCCGCCGCATCCGGTCTTCTCGTCAGCGCGCGATGTAAGGCGCCGGATCCGTGTGCAGATTGCGGAGGCTCGCGACTTTGTCGTCGAACGCGGCCTTCATCGGCAAGAATTTGTCGCGATCGCGCGAGAGCTCGTTCAACTCGCCCGGGTCCTTCGACAGATCGAACAGGAAGTACACCGGGCCGCCCTCGGACATCAGCTTCATTCCCGGCGTCGTCCCATGGATGAACGCGCGGTGCTGGGACACTTCGGGCCCCGCGGGCATGTCGATGTAGACGTCACGCTCCTCCATCGTGGCGTCGCTCGGCGCCAGGATCGACGGGGCCATACTCTCGCCCGAGAGCTCGCCCGGACCCGGCGGCGGCAATCCCATGAGGTCCAGCACCGTCGGCACGACGTCGATGAGACTCCGTTTCACGGGCACGCGGTGCGGCTTCACGCCGGGCACGTAGATGATGAGCGGCACGCGCACGAGCGGCTCCCACAAATCCACGCCGTGCCAGTTCATCCCGTGCTCGTCGAAGGCCTCGCCGTGATCGGCCGTGATGACGATCGCGGTCTTCTCGCCCCACGGCTGCGCCCTGATGAAATCGAGTAGGCGACCGAGGTGGTGGTCGGTGAACCAGACTTCGCCGTCGTACGCCGGCTTGGCCCAGTTCTTCGCTCCGGGGCGGAAGTCGGGCGCCTCCGGATGCGGCATGTAGTTCGCGTGCGGATCGAAATAATGGACCCACATGAAGAAGCGATGGGCCACGTTCTTCGGATCGGAAAGGAGCGCGATGGCGGCGTCGGTCAGCGTGCCGCTCGTAATCGAGGAATCCACGTCGCGCCCGTACTCCGCAGGCATCGCCGAGGTGTCCCACGTCTCCATGCCTTGCGTGAGGCCGTACTTGGGGCGGAAATACCAGTGCGAGGCGGCGCCCATCGTGTGAAACCCGGCGTCCTGCAAGCGCTCCGCGAGAAACGTATTTTCCGGCAGGTACGTGTCGAAGTGCGCACCATCGCGAAAGCACTCGCTCGGGTATTTGCCGATGAGCGTCGGCCCGACGCTCTTGCCTGTGTAAGACGCCATCGAATACGCCCGTTCGAACACGGTGGACCGCTCGGCGAGGGCGTCGAGATTCGGCGACACGGGGCGCGGGTACCCCATGAAGCCGAGGTCGATGCGCAGCGTGTCGATCGTGACGAGGAGCAAGTTGAGGTCCTGGCGAAACGCAGGCCGCGGCACCTTCGGGGCGACCTTGGCGGTGGCCCCTTGCGAGCCGCCGCCCGGGCGCGCGATCGGCTCGTCGGCGCCGGAGCAGTCTTCGTCGATGCCGTTGCCGGGGATGTCGATGGCGTTCGGGGAGCGGCGCGGATCGTCGTCGTCGCAGTCGCCTCCGCCGAACCAGGCGGACGCGCCGTCGTGATCGCGATCGGTCGCCCGTCGGGCGAGCGCGAGGCCGACGCGCCCGAGGGGCGCGGTCGTCTCGATTCCACGCGCCACGCGCGGATCGTCGTTCAACGCCGACGCCTCCCGGACGAGGAGCCCCGCGGACACCACGACGAGCGCGACGGCGCCTCCGATGAACGCGAGCTCGCCCTTCTCGCCGGGTCGCTTCGCCGCGCGCTCGCCCAACCATGCGCACGCCGCGATGGCCAGGGCGCCGAGCACGGGCGACAGATCCAGCTCGGGCCTCGCGAGCACTCCGAGAATCGCGAGCATCGTCGGCCCCTCCCCGCTCACGTTTCCGAGGTGGATCCCCGCGGCGCCCGCCGCCACCGCATAGGTGGCGCCGCAGAGGACCGCGACCACGGGCGTGATCACGTCCGCGGACACGCGCGCGACCGCTGGACGAAGCCACAGGACGAACGCGATCGCGAAGACGAGGCCCGCCAGCGCCGTCACGGCGGCCTGCAGGCCCGACGCCATCGGAGAGCCCTGCGTGAATGCGTCGCGCGATTCGTACGCCGCGAAGACGAGCCACCCGAGGAACGCCGCGGGCGCGACGAGCGCGATGGCCGCCGCGTTCCCGGCTGCGTCGCCCTGCAGCGACGCGAAGCTCCGGAGCTGCGCGACGACCGAGAGCTCCCCGCTCGGGTCGACGGCGATCGCAGCGACGAACACGAGGACGCCGAGAACGGCGGCGATCGGAACGAGCACGGCCGCATCGCCGAGCGCGAGGTCCGCGAACGGCGACGGCCAGACCTGCGAGCCCTTCGCGGCTTCGACGGTACCGACGCCCGCGGCCCCCACCATCGCACCCGCCACCGCGAGGAGGGCGCGACCGAAAAAGCCTCGCATCCAGTTCATCGAGCGCGCATCAGGGGCGTCGGCGGCAGGGGGCGCTTCATGGCGAGAGCGGCGTGTCGGGCTTCACGTCGATCTCGTGCAGCGCCGCACGCTTCTGCGCGAACGCTTCGAGCATCGGCCTCATGAGCTCCGGATCCCCCGACAGATCGTCCGTTTCGCCCGGATCGCGCGCCAGATCGTAGAGCTGGTACTGGCGGCCGCCGAAGTGGATCAGCTTCATGCCGGGCGTCGGCCCGTGAATCAGCCCGCGGCGCATGTGGGTGTACGGCCCGTCCGGCATATCCATGTACACGTCCCGTTCTTCGTACCGAGCCTCCGGCGCGGAGACAAGATCCGACCCCAGGCTGAGGCCCGAGAGCTCGCCCGGCGCCGGCCTCGGTACGCGCATCAGGTCGAGCAGCGTCGGCACGATGTCGATTGCGCTTCGCTTGACCGGGACATGGTGCGCCTTCGCGCCGGGAACGCGCATCACGAGCGGAATGCGCATGAGCGGCTCCCAGATCTCGAAGCCGTGCTGGAAAGCGATGCCGTGCTCGTTCATGGCTTCGCCGTGATCGCTCGTCACCACGATCACGGTATCGCGTCCCCAGGGCTTGCCGTCGACGAAATCGATCAGGCGCCCGATGGCTTTGTCCGTGAACCAGACTTCGCCGTCGTAAAGCGCGCGCATCTTGTAACCGGACGGGTGCGCGGGGTCCGTGAAGTCCGGCGCGTCGGGATGCGGGACGTACTGCTCGTGGGGGTCGAAGTAGTGGACCCACAAGAAGAAGCGCTGCGATCCGTGCGCGTCCAGCAAGCGAATCGCGGCGTCCGTGAGCTGGGGGCTCGTCACGCTCGTGTCCGTGTCGCCCTGCCCGCTCTTCGGCATGGCCGAGAGGTCGAACGTCTCGAACCCCTGCGTGAGACCCCAGCTGTCCTTGAAGTACCAATGCGAAGCCGCGCCCATCGTGTAGAGGCCCGCGGCGCGCAGGCGCTCGGCGAGGAACGTGTTGTTCGCGAAGTACTTGTTGAAGTGGCCGCCGTCGCGGTGCGTCTCGCTCGGGTATTTGCCCATGAGCATCGGCGCGAGCGCTTTGCCCGTGTACGAAGCCATCGCATACGCGCGATCGAAGACGACCGCTTTGGCCGCGAGCGCGTCGAGGTTCGGGGTGGTCGGCCTCGGGTAGCCCGAGAATCCGGTCTCGAGGGCGCGCAGCGTGTCGACCGTGATCAAGATGAGGTTGTAATCGCGATCGACGGCCACCGGTCCCGCCACGGGGAGCGCGGTCGAGGCCACGGTCGCCGCGGCGGGCGTGTCCGCGCCCGAGCAGTCCTCGTCGATGCCGTTGCCGGGGATCTCGACCGCCAGCGGCGAGATGCGCGGATCGTGGTCGTTGCAATCGCCTCCTCCGAAGAGCGCGGACACCCCGTCGTGATCGCGATCGGTCGCCTTGCGCAGGAGAGCGAGCGCGACCTTCCCGAGCGGCGCCTGGCTCTCGACCGCACGGGCGACCTGCGGCGTCCGATTGAGAGCGAAGGCCTGCGTCACGGTCACGAGGAGGGACCCGGCGACGGCGAGCGAGCTCGCGGTGGCGGCGATCCGCACCGACGCGAAGCGCGCCGCGAAGGGCCCGAGCCATGCGCCGACCGCGAGCGCGGCGAGGCCGTAGACGGGGCGGAGGTCCAGTTCGCCGCGGCGGAGCACGCCGAACACCGCAAGCGGCAAGGGGCCGTCGCCGCCGGTGTCCCCGAGAAAGGCGCCCCCGACGAGGACGAGGACCGCGAGGAGAACCGCGGCCGCGCCGGTCACCGCCGGGTCGGCGGCGACGGGCCGCGCGGCGGCGACCGCCGTGAGAGCCCGGCGCGCGCGGGGCAACGCCGCCAAGACGAGGGCCGCGGCGGCGAGCAACAGCACGACGGCGGCAACGGCGAGCGCGCCCCCCGCCGCCATCGGCGCGTCGCGCGCGAGCGCCGCGCGGGCCACGTTGGCCACGGCAACGATCCACGAAACCAGGGCGAGTACCGCGACGGGCACGACCGCGGCCGTCGCCGACCGCTCGGGCACCGGGGCCGCGCGAACGGCGGCGAGCCGCTCGCCGATCCACACGGGACGCGCCGGCTCGAGAAAGAGGCCGACACACGCGACGGCGAAGCCCACGGCGAGCGCAACCGGCGCGAGGACGCCGAAGTCCGCGATGGCGATCGCGGCGAAAGACGGCGCGTGGGCGGAAGGCTCCAGTGAGGCGGCTCTCCAAGCCTCCGCGATCGCGACGACCACCGCCCCCGCCTCGGAACCCGTGAGCGCGAGCAGAATGCGGGGCCATCGGCCGGCGGTCGGTGCGTTCGTCTCGTCCAAGCCGACACGTTTACCCGCCCGAGCCCCCATCAGGCAACGGAACGTATAGGGCGAGCGCAGGCCTTGGCCCGCCGCGTGCTGAGCTTCCTCACCCGCATGGCCTCCGCCCTCGCCGAGGAAGACGACCTCCACTCGTGGCACGAGTGCGGCGACTGCGGGCTCTTGCAGGTCGTACCGGAGGTTCCGGACGGCGACGCGGCTTCGTG
>Ga0210391_10004841_pt1 | contig 11129 bp, 6 predicted proteins | sample IncBWC12OmetaG_FD_160573 | JGI IMG/M metagenome (GOLD analysis project Ga0210391, IMG submission 160573) | Forest soil microbial communities from Barre Woods Harvard Forest LTER site, Petersham, Massachusetts, United States - Inc-BW-C-12-O ...
GGATCTCAACCAAGCGTTCGAGAACGTCGTCCGCGGGCTTGAACGCATGGAGACGCTAAGGCTATTCAACAAAGAGGATCTCCGCTACACCCGCGCGGACATCGAGACCGCCCGCGCGGATACCAACCGCGAGTTCATCGACAAGCTCGGGGAGATCGTCGAGAAGGACTCCACGTTGGCTTACGAGGTCTGCTGGCAACGCAACCACAAGACCAAAGACCCGTTCGATCTTTACCTCGAAATCAAGGAACGCGAGGAGACCCGAAGGAGGAAGGGACTGCCTCCTCGCGTCGTGCTGCTTCCTGACTGGGACAAGGACGACGAGCAACGCTACGACGAGGAACAGGCCAAGAAACGGGCTGCCAACAGGCGCAGGAAGGCCGCGAGGAAGCCCAGAGCGAGCTCCGTGAAGGCCGCAAAGCAAGCCCAAACCGGCATCGCTCGGGCGCCAGAAAGGAAGAAATAATCCATGGCGAAGCGCAAATCAGCTGCGAAGCGGGACACGCGACGACCGGGCAAACAGTATCCAGGTGTGAGGGGCAAGCTCGTGGACTGGGCCGAGCACGTCTTTGAGGAAGGAATGCTCTACGTGCGTGTCCGGTTTACCGACCAGACCGAGTTGTGTTGGGTGCTCCAGACCGCCCACGTGATCCTGGAGGCCGACCTGGGTGACTGGAAAACGGGGGATTTCAAGCAGCTGGCCGTCTACGTTCAGAACGAAAGCGACTTACCGTAACCCTGGTCGGGATTGTAGGCCAGCGCCAGTGCACGACTCACAGCGCTCGGGAACCGCGAAACCGAAATTTATCTCCGCCAGATTGTCTGCCACGTTACAAACGCGCGGGGCGAGCCGTTTGCGGCCTAATAACGCAGCGGCCCTCGCAAACGCACTCTCGTACTGATCAGTACGGTAGAGGGGAATTCCCGCCGGTTAATCCTCCTCGCTCGGAATGCACTCGCACGTCCATGGACCTACACCTATGAAAATCGCGGAAGAGCATCTACTCGCCCTCAGAGTGTTGGGCTACACCGACTGCGAGGCGCGTTTCCTCTATCTCGCGGCGACCCATTCTGGCTGCTTCGTACCGCGCCAGTTCAACACCTTCGCAGACGTGAACTGGGGCAACCGTTCAGACCGTTTCACAAGCAAACTGGAGACACGCGAGCACGCCACGTGGCGCGAATACCTCGGAATCCGTAGCGTGTATCACCTCTGCTCAAAGGACCTTTACACCAGAGTCGGCAAAGGAGATCTCCGCTATCACCGGGTCCACTCCATCGAGTTCATAACCAGACGACTGCTCCAGCTCGATTTCATCATCGCGAACCAGCAATACGACTGCCTTGAAACCGAGAACCAGAAGGTCTCGTATTTCTCGGAAGCTCTCGGCATTTCCAAGACGGCTCTTCCCGTCAAGACTTACGCGCGGTCGTCTCCCTCCCGTCCATCGCTCAAAGGACTCACAAAGCGAGTAAGACAGCCACGCGCTTTATCGGTTGAGGAACTCCAGAGTTTCTGGGCACATCTCGATCAAGACACCCGAACAATGTCGATGGTGGACGCACCACTCGGACTTCGAGCGAGCGAGTTGCTTGGGTTGCGTTGGGAAGACTTCGACTGGAGGAGTTCGCGAGTAAAGATTCAGAGGTCTTGGGTCTATGGCAGGGTAGAGGCCGTCAAGACCGAAGGCTCAGAGAAGTGGTTGCCTCTGGACCCGAATCTCGCGGACATCCTTCGTCGGCATCGGGAGAAGATGCCCGATGAATTGTTGAAGACAGGTTGGGTCTTCGCAAGTCCCTTCACCGGCAAGCCGTGGTGGGCGCACAAGCTTGTGCGATATCACCTTCGTCCCGCCGCTGAAAAGGCTGGCATCGGTCGAATTGGTTGGCATACGTTTCGTCAGACATATTCGACACTGTTGCATGCCCACGGGACTGACATGAAGGTTCAACAGGAACTGCTGAGGCATTCCGACATTCGAACTACGATGAATATCTATACGCACACAGTGTCACCAGCACTGCGAGAAGCGAATAGCAAGGTTGTTCGAATGATCTTACCCGAGATGAAAACAGCGTGAGATGTCTCACGAAAACGCGGGGGCAATCCGGGGGCAGCAATAGTTCCGACCCAAGACAACAGATGGCTTACGACTACAACACGTTCCGCGGAGTTCCTTTAGACTCTGCGCCTTAGTAACTTCGATCCCCACCGCCCCTACCAATCCTCACTGAAACAAAGACCTTTACGCTGCTGAGTCAGCAACTGGTCCGCCACGAATAAACGCCCGACAAGTGACCGTCAAGCCTCCAACTGAAAGGTGAGGAATTCGACTCCATCCGAGCGGGCCGTTGGAATGGGTTCCGTAGCGCGGCGGGAGAGTTTTGGCGAGCGGGTTCTTCTGGCGCCGGTACGAATCGCAGCGTGCCTTAAAGTTACTTCCGCAAAGCCTGTGCCTAGCCATTCTGCGCGGAAAAGGCAATACCGCAAACCGTTCGCCAACAGCCATTTGTAGGATGCTCGTCTAGAGACCGTGTACTCAGTTGTGTGGACCGCTCGATGTTGCAATGAAAAAGAATCGGTCGTATAGTCCCGCGCGCCATGACCCTCACGAAGGCGCATTGTCGTAGAGAGTTTCTGAAGTTTATTGCCGGAAGCCCGGTCATCGCCGCACTCGGCGGAATGACGGCTTTCTTGGCGGATGCGGGGATTCATGCTCAGGGACTGAGTGCATCCCCTGCACAAGCCCCCGCGGCGTCCGACCTAATCACCGATCCGTCCCAAGCCCTGGACGTCTTCGACTTTGAGGAACCCGCTCACCGAAAGATGCTGCCCGGCCATTGGGCCCATCTAGCCGGTGGGGTCGACGGCGACGCCACGGTTCGCGCCAACCGCGCAGGTTACGACCATTACTTCTTGCGTCCCAGACGCTTGCGGGATGTCAGCAAAGTGGACATGAAGTCGACGATATTCGGCACCACCTACGATTCGCCCATATTCACGTGTCCCACGGGCGCCGAGAGAAATGTCTGGCTGCCAGACGGCGAATTGTCTGTTTCGCGAGCAGCGAAAACGCGGAACGCGATGCAGATGCTGGGTTCAACCGCTTCGGAGTCGGTGGAAGATTGCTGCGCGGCGCTGGGACGTCCAGTCGTTCAGCAGATTTACGCGCCTCCGGCATTTTCGAATTGCGAGATTCTTTTGAAGCGCCTGGAAGCGGCCGGCGTCACGACAATCAATCTGACGATTGATGCCGGTGGTGGACGCAATCCGGAAACCGAGCAGCGTCTTCTACCGAAGGACCTGTCTTCCTGCTCGCAATGTCACGACGGGCCGAATGGTGGTAACGCGCATATCATGGACAAGGGATTTGATCCAAAGGCGCCACGCCAGCCGTTCGACTGGGCTTACGTGGACCGAATGCGCCAAGCTTGGAAAGGGAAATTCGGCCTTAAGGGTGTACTCACCGTTGAGGATGCTTCGCTCTCCATCAAACACGGGATCGATTTCATCCACGTCTCAAATCATGGTGGACGCGCGACAGAAACTTTCCGCTCCACGATCGACACGCTCCCAGAAATCGTAAAGGAAGTGAACGGTCGCGTGCCGGTTTTTCTCGATGGCGGTGTCCGTCGCGGTACAGATGTCTTCAAGGCACTCGCCATGGGCGCGACGGCGGTTGGAATGGGCCGTCCCGTGCTGTGGGGGCTCGGAGCTTTTGGTCAGCCGGGCGTCGAAAAGGTTCTCGACATCGTCAACCGCGAACTCAGAATCACGCTGGGCAGCTGTGGCTGCGCCAAGCTTGCGGACGTAAATGTCGATTACATCGGAAGGCAACCAGCCTGACATTATTCAACTCCAGTGGCGATCGCTTCCTAGCTCTTGTATCGCGCTGGAACGCACGACGGGCTTTGGACGTCTGATTTCAAAGAGGACTGAATGCCACGATCTTACCCGAAGGGTTACACAGCTCCGCTCTCGCCCACCGGCACCGCAGGTCTCGTTCCGCCTCCGCCGTGGCATTACGTTGGCGATCTGACAATCGTGGAATACCGTGCAAATCCGGACTCTGTCATCAGTTTGCTCCCAAAAGAATTGGAGCCGGCGGATGATCCCGGCGCTGTCGCTGCCATTTTTGCCGATTGGCAATCGTGTTCGGATGACGGGCATGAGTTGCTCGATCCCATTCAATCGCAGTACAAAGAATTCATCATCGTTGTCGGCTGCAAGTATCAGGGCACACCGGTGAGCCGTTGCGTCTACATCTGGGTCGACAAAGATTTTGCGATGTACCGCGGCTGGATTCAGGGTTTTCCCAAGAAGCTCGGCGACATACACATCTCGCGCACCTATGCGGTTGGCAAAGCGACCCCGAGGCTTGAGGCAGGGTCGAAATTTGCGGGAAGCTGTGTGGCCGGCAGCCGCGAAGTTGCGCATGCCATCGTCACGCTGCGCCAGGTGGCCAAGACCGGCCCAACTCTGCATGGCCCGCCAATGCACAACACGCGCCATTTTCCGGCCCTTAGCGGAACCAAACCGGCCGTCTACGAGCTGGTGACCGGCTCAGCTTTTGACTTTGCCAGCACCGAGATTTGGGAGGGCGACGGCGAAATTACGCTGGGATCGAGCACAATCGAGGATCTCCGTGCGATCGCTCCTAAGGAAATGCTGAAGGGCTATCGCCTTACGTTCGCATATTCCGTCAAAGGCGGTCAGGTTTTGGCGCAGCACGACCAGAACGGATAAGACTCTAACATTTCCGGGTTAAGTTCAGTTTGCCTTGCGGGAGCAGCGGAAATACCTGCGGCTCATTTACCTCCTCTTGTCCGTTAGTCCCGTCGAGAAGTCAGAGCGAGTCTGCATTCGAGTTCGACTCACTCGAATGTTTACTTGTACTTAGTTCGGATGACAGCAGGGCTCGGGCTGCTGTGGTATTTCACCATACCGACGTAGGGGCGTGTCGCGCAACACGCGCGCTTGGCGAAATTGGGTCGCGCATGCTCGATTATCAACGGTGATTTAGGAGAAAGGGCGGGAAATGCGAAAGCTAGCGTTCGGCCTGTTTTTGCTTTTACTCACGGAACTGTTGATCTCAGGACGTGTTCAAGCACAGTCGCCGTTCAAGACATTTCCCCCAAACCAAACTCCCGCGGATCCTCCGGTGTTGCTGTTGCCGCAAGGAACCGCCGCGGATGTGAAGGCCAGCGAAGTTCAAGCGGTGTCGGATAAAGACGCCGCTGGTCTGGTCGTCTCGGTGCTTCGCGTAGTCGGGATCGACGATGGTCAGACTCAGTACAATATCGCGGTCGATGCTCTTCGCCGGACGCCGAAAGCCGATTCGATCGAGGAACACAGCAATATCACCGAGATTTACTACATTGTTTCCGGCAACGGAACTTTCGAAACCGGCGGAACGATCGAAAATCAGAAGGCAGATCCACCCAATGTTCGAGTCGGTCCCGGTTTCACCGGCACTGCCGTGCACAACGGCAAGACCCGTGAGGTCGTACCGGGCGACGTGATCATCATTCCCCCGAATACGCCGCATCGATTCACGACCATTAAGACCGATAAACTCGTTTACCTCACGTTCCGAATTGACCCACATCGTGTATTGGCGATGCCGGCCGTGGATGCGGCTCAAGCCACGGCTGCGGCGGCTGCCGCTGCTGCGGAATTAAAAACCATACCTTAGAGCCCACTCAACGGTGAGGAGAGGACGACGCTATGGACGACGAGAAGAGACAGGATCAGGGAACTAGCTTGCCCGCGCCGGCGATGGGCCGGCGGAAGTTGATAAAGTTGGGTGTCGGCGCTGGAGTTGCGGGAGTTCTGGCAGCTCAAAGCGCATGGGGCCAGGGGCAACAGGGCGGCCGGTTGTCGGGCCCGTTGGCGCCAGCCTCTGCCGACAGTGTTCAGAAATGGCCTGAGATCGTCGAGAGCGGCGAAATGGTGACGTCGGACCAGGTGGGTTTCGATATGTTCTCAGGGCCCGGGTGGGTCAACAACTCGGGTCGCGCGTTTGGCAACGGTCCCATGGACGAGTGTACCCGGCGAATCGTCGAGTGGGTGAGCTCGTATCAGCTGACTCCGACCGACGCTTTCCTGGAAGCCTTTAACTATTTGATGTTGGACACTGTTGGTTCGCTCTACAGCGGATTCGAGTCGGAGCCCGCGCGAATCAACGCTCGGTTGGCTCAGACAATGCGCGGCGACCTCAAGTGCACCGTGCCTGGATACGGGATTACGACCACTCCAGAGATGGCGGCGTTTGCCAGTGCGGCCCTGATACGGCACAGCGATTTCGGCGCCTCCGCCCACATGAACGAGATGTTCGGCGGGGTCTTCGCCATGGGTGAGGCGCTGCATGCGAGCGGCGCGAAAGTCATGGAGGCGATGGCAATCGCCTATGAAGTGATCAGCGCGATTGGTAACACGGGCAAGGGCAATTATGATCCGGGCGGGTTTGACGCCCCCTATCACGGCGTCGGGGTCGCGATGGCATGCGGCAAGCTCATGGGATTGAACCAAGATCAACTCGGCAACGCTGTGGCGCTCGCTCTGGTACCGCACATGCCGATGTACGTCACCCACACAGGCGTGCAGTCGATGTGGAAGGGTACCCATAGCGCGGAGCAAGTGCGCAACGGCATTTGGGCGGCAATGTTGGCCGGCGCAGGGATGACCGGGCCGGCGCAACCGTTCGAAGGCCGCTGGGGCCTGATCGCCCACGTCGGACCGTTCACGCGAGACCTCCGTTTCCCTGCGAGCCCCGATGGTCGAACAGCCATCGAGACGTCGCACGGCGAAGGAAAAGGCTATAAGCGCTATCCGCTCGTAGGCGGCGCGGAGATTTTCTGCGAGCACATCGCGCCGGATCTCGTCGCCTGGACCGGCCCGCAAGAAGTCGCCGCGATCAAAATGGAATTCAATTTTACTTTGTGGCAGGAAGACGCGGATCCGCAAAAGTGGGACCCGAGAAATAAGGAAACTGCCGACCACAGCTTGCCGTTCATCGTTTCGCGCATGATCCTCGACAAGGAGATCTATCTCGACTCCTTCACGAAAGAAAAATATATGGATCCGGCGGTGCGCGAACTGATGAACAAGGTGACCATTCACGCGCACAACGATCCGACGTTCGGAAATGGCACCCGAATCACTGTCCGCAAGAAATCAGGTGAAGAGCGGGTGTTCACAGGCAAGCCGGCAACGCCGATGTCACACGATGAGCTGCTTGCAAAGTATAACCGCATCTGCGATTTGAAGCAGATCAGCAAAGCGCAAGCAGATCGTGCCCGCGAGCAGTGGATGAATCTGAAGGATCTCAAGGACTTCGCGGACGCCATACAGATGATCGCGAAATTTGGCCAGCCGAAGCCCTTGTCGGACATGACCCCGGCCCGAATTTCTTAGCATTTGGGCACGGGCACATGACTCAAGTCTTCTAGGTTTGCTCACCGTCGAGCTAACAAGACTCGTTTCAATGGATAGCGCGAAGTAGCACGTCGCTCAATATCCATGCGCCCTGCGGGGCTCGCGCATGGGTCCGAGTGCGCCGCAACCTCTGCGCAGATGTTGGTGTGCGCTCGGTTTTCGGAAGCCTCAAAAGCCGCGCCGTGCGAACTGCGCTCGAGATCGATTGGGCTGCGGCGAAATCGATTGTTCCGGGTTCGCGAGATGGAACTCCCGGGTTTGTACTCAGTCGGAGGGACAGACAGCTTGTATTGCGCCGTGATAACAAGCTGGCACAGATGGGGTGAATTCGCTTCAACGACTGAGTGGCGTTCGATTTGGTGGGCATCAGGGGGGAATTAAAAATGAAGATGAGCAGGTGTTTCCTGACATTGTTGGCTGTCCTGTTTTCCTGCGCGCCTTCCTTTGCGCAAGCCGTCGTCAATTCAAGGTTGACGGGAGTTGTTACCGATCCATCTGGCGCGAGTGTTGTCGGTGCGCAGGTTGGATTGACGGAGACCGGCACGGGATTGGCTCGGGCTACCGAGACTAACGCCGATGGGGCCTACACTTTTCCTGATTTGCCCACAGGCCACTACCGGATACAGGTGAAAAAGGACGGCTTTAACACGTACGTGCAGCAGAACATCGTTTTGGAAGTCGGCTCGAACCCCACAGTAGACGTCGTCCTACAGGTCGGTTCGGTCGATCAAAGCGTGACGGTTGAGGCCAACGCAGCCATGTTGGAAACCCATAGCAACATCATCGGACAGGTCGTCACTCAGCAGCAGGTGGTGGAACTGCCCCTGAATGGCCGCGACCCGATGCAGTTGCTCACTCTCACGCCGGGGGCGCAGGTAAACGATATCGGACAATTCAATAATCTTCTGTCTTTCCCCAGTCCCTATACGGTCGCGTTCGTTGGTACCAATCCCGGCGCTGGCACGTACGTATTGGATGGTGGAAACGCCGGCGACATTCAGGAACTTAGCGCCTTTCCCCTGCCGTTCCCTGATGCTCTGCAGGAATTCAAGGTGGATTTGACCGCGGTACCAGCCCAATACGGTATGCATTCATCGGCCACGGTGAACGCCGTCACAAGGTCGGGATCGAACGAATTTCACGGAGACGCATTCGAGTTCGTCAGAAACGGCGACTTCAACGCGCGCAGTTTCTATGCGCCCGTACGGGACCCGCTCAAGCGCAATCAATTCGGAGGCGTACTCGGCGGGCCGATTAAGAAGGACAAGCTGTTCTTCTTCGGCGCTTATCAGGACACGAGGGTTCGCGATGCCAGCACCTCATCCGCCTTCTTGCCTACGGCGCAAGAAATGACGGGTGACTTCAGTACCTTCGCTTCCACGGCGTGCCGGCCAACCGCGGTTCAGTTAAAAGCGCCCTTTGTTAATAACATGATCCCTTCCTCGGACGTCATTCAAGTGGCCAAGAACATAGCGGCGCTGCTGCCGACGTCGCCGGACACGGCGTGCGGCAGCATCACCTTTACTACCAGAGTCCGCACGAACACCGACGAAGAGGTTGCCAAGGTTGACTACCAGCAGAGCGATAAGAACACGATGTTCGTCCGGTATTTTCGGGACCACTTCAATCTGCCGCCGGATTTTACCAATCCCCTTACGCTGAACCAGAGCATCCAAAACGATTCGTATCAAGATGTTACTGTGGGTGACACGTACCTGCTTTCGAATACGGTTGTGAATTCGTTCCACACGAACCTGAACCGGGCCAAGAACGTAAAGGGCGTACCCGACCTTCCTGGAATTGAGTCCCCGACACAACTCGGCGTAGGGGGTGACTTCTACAGCCCGTTCCCGAATTTGTCCGCCATCAGCGTAAGCAGCGGTTTCAGCTACATCAGCGCCGCCAACACACTGGTTCCCTTCGCGGATACGGACTGGCAAGTTGCTGACGATGTGGCCGTCACTCACGGAGCGCACCAAATCGCGTTTGGTGGAGAGTGGATTCGCTATGCCTCGAATTCCTTGAGCGCGCTGACGGAGAATGGCAATTTCTCGATTACGGGCGCCACGACAGGAATCGGAATGGCTGATTTTGTTCTTGGCGATGTCGCCAGCTTGACGCTGTCGAATCCAATCGAGCAGAGCAATCGCAAGACCTATGCCGCCCTGTACCTGCAGGACTCGTGGCAGTTGAACCATAAGCTCACCCTGAACTATGGATTGCGCTGGGAGCCTTACATTCCCTATCACAACCCCGAGGGGCAAGGGGACTTCTTCAACATGGCCAACTACATCGCGGGGATACACAGCAAAGTGTATCCAAATGCGCCGGCCGGCTTTGAGTATCCGGCGAAGCCCGGTGTCTCGTCGGGTGACTACCCAGGATATGGAAATTCCTATCTGGGCGACATGAAACATTTCGCGCCTCGCATCGGTATCAGCTGGGATCCGCGCGGAAAAGGTCGCGAGGTAGTTCGTGCGGCGTATGGAATCTTCTACGACTTCGCGAGTTTCCAACTGAACGAGGTTATGTACCAGGGTCCGCCGTTCGCCGACGCATTTACTCTGAATGCGGTGAACCTCACGAATCCATTTGCGAATTTCACGTACAACGGCGTGACCGGAGTCGATCCTTTTCCGATCCCGCAGACGCCGAACACTCCGTTCATAACCGCCGGTGCCTATGCCAGCTTCAATCAACTGCACATGAAATCACCGAGCCTGCAGCAATGGAACCTGAGCTTCGAGAAGCAGTTCGGGCAAACGTGGTCCGCCACCGCCAGCTACATTGGGAACCACGGCGTGCACAATGAGATCCCTGGAGACTTCAACCCGGCGCTCTACATTCCCGGTAATTGCACGGCGAACGGCACCTTCCCTGCGCCCTACTCCGGAGACCCGGACGGCCTGCAGGCCAACGGCCCGTGCACCTCGCTAACGAATACTCAACAGCGGCGGCTTCTGAGCCTAACTAATCCAGTCGAGGGGCAGCTGATCTCGACGGGATTGGATTATATGGACAACGGAGTATCGAGCTACAACGGGCTTCTTCTGAGCGTGGTGAAACGCATCAGCCATAGCTTCAGCGTGACTGCGAACTATACCTGGTCGCATTGCATCGACAACGGCGAAGCGACCACGTCGGTCAACGTTCCTGCTTTCCGAAACGATTTGAAGGACGAATACGGGAACTGCATTTTTGACCGCAACCAACAGTTCGTGGCAAATGGGCTGTACGAATCGCCGCATTTTGGTTCGAAGGTTGCACAGGCAATTCTCGGGAACTGGGAGATTTCGCCGATCGTCACATACCTGAGCTCAGATTGGCTCAGCGTGACCACCAACGCCGATAGCGCATTCATCGGCATCGTGGGCACGGTCAACGACGTCGGCCAGCGGCCGAATTCTGTGCCGGGTCAGGAGGTGTACGTGCCGCATACGCAGCTCCCGGTAACGATTTCGAACGGAGTCGTAACGAGCGGCCACTTGGGAGTGCAATGGATCAATCCGCATGCCTTTGTGGCGCCGACCGTCACACCTGGATTCACGGGAAACGTGATCAACAACGGCATCGGTCCCATCACCGTCGGCCCGCTTGGCAATGTCCGTCGCAATACGATTCAAGGGCCCGCCATCCACAGCTTCGATCTCGCCTTGACGAAGAAGTTCAAGATAAACGAGCGCAACGAGAT
>Ga0210391_10004844_pt1 | contig 11124 bp, 13 predicted proteins | sample IncBWC12OmetaG_FD_160573 | JGI IMG/M metagenome (GOLD analysis project Ga0210391, IMG submission 160573) | Forest soil microbial communities from Barre Woods Harvard Forest LTER site, Petersham, Massachusetts, United States - Inc-BW-C-12-O ...
GTTCACGAAAATCCAGGTTGACGGCGGGCCGTCAGTCTCATTTTCAACATGGCAAGGCGTGTCCCCGTTCGCTGCCAGTGGTCCTGGTGACATCAACATGGTTCATGTTCGGTATTTTCTAGACGGGAATCGCTTGCGTACACGGCGGGATGTAAGCCACGAAGAAAGCTGGTACACCCTCAGCTAGCCGCAGTTCGGCGAGAGTCAGAACCGCTTCTCGAAAATCCTCTTCGCCCACAACGCCGCACGCGTACTGTCATTTTGGTCATGGTTGCACCGTAGGATGCGAACTCGCTGCTGCATACGATGTCACCTTTCCAACATTGAGTTTGACAATCTTGACCGTTCCGTCGGAGCGCTCAGAGTACACGAACAACAAGTTTCCAGAGTCGTGGCTTCCACTGCCTTTTTGCAATCGAGCCGAGTACGTGCCAGCTTCGAGTCGGTTGTCGTTTGGATGCTTTTCAACTTTTGCATCGTATGAAACGCCATCGATGGTAACGACTGGTCGCATGACGCCCCAAATTGTATCCATCTTGTTAATTATCTGAACTTGCAGCGGGTAATCCTTCTTGTCCTGCGATTGAGCGAATGCTGTCGAGCCAATCAAAACTGCTAGAATCATTATTGCGATTTTCATCACTGCACCTCCGTCTCTGTGACTGCCGCAGGCTGTATTGGTTCAACGGAGCTTTCTTCGCTATCGTTCACCTCGCATCCACCTTCGCACGGGGAAATCCACAGGCATAGATGCACCAACGGGCAGGTGTGCCTAACTTAACAATTAACGGTCGCGTTGAATGTGCGGCAACCAGTTCTTGCGGTACAATGCGCCACAATCCACGCGACACGCGGTGTCTGTAGAGGAAAGATGAAGAGAACGGCCCAACTCGCACTGGTCGGAATCTCAATAAGTCTATTAGGGCTCGCATCGATGTTTGTCCCCATGGCCTACTACGCGTTCCCCTTACACCGTGATCGATTCCAGACGTTTTATTTCAAAGGTTCTCAAGTGCGGTCGCTTCCCGAGTGCACAGTCATGCTTGAGGACGTTGATCGTGCGGTGACGCTCAACCGTTCCTTCAATATGCTAGTGGATGTCCGTTTGGACCCTTCGGCCTTTGCCTGTAGGTCGCGAGTACAGCTATCGGCTGCGGCTTTCGACGTCAAGCCAGAATCTGTCGAATGCAATTTGTCCAAGGGCTCTGCTCAGCAGACAGAGCGAGTTTACTTTAATGTGCTCCCGAAAGAGGCCGGGACGCAGCAAGTGGTCTTTACTCATAGTGGGGATGGTGGCGGCGCGTCGAGGACGATGGAGTTTACAGTGTACGAGTATCCGCACGTCCCTCCTGATGTGTCCTTCTGGTTTCCAAGGATCGATATGTTGTTCGGCGGCATGCTAACAGTACCATGGTGGATTGAGCTGTTTCGCAAACGCTCGAAAGGGAAGCAGTGACAAGGTCTATTTCAATGGGCTCAATCGTACGTCGCGCGATTAGTCGGAGACTCAGGCCATCGGAACGACAGGAGGCACCATGAATTCCCATCCAGCCAGCCTCGGAGACCTACAGGAACGGGTCGTCAAGCTGGAACGGCAGAACCGCCGATTCAAACAATTCGGCGCTGTGGCTCTGATCATCCCGGCCTTACTTGTTGTCCTGGGCCAGGCCCCGTCGAAGAAGACCGTCGAAGCGAACGAATTCGTACTTCGAGATGATGCTGGCAACATACGCGCGAGACTTTTTATGACGAAGGAAACGACGACAACTGCGAAACAGCTTTTGGGTTTAGACGACTTGACCCCGGTGAAGATTCCGCCCGAAGCGACGTTAGCTATGTACGACAACACGGGGAACATAAGGGTGATGCTGAACGGCAGCGATATCGCTTTTGAGGATGCCAAGGGACACTTAGCCGCCGCGTGGTAACGAAACCTTGCTTACATCGCGCACAGCGCTAACTTCGACCACGACCCAATCAATCCGCAGGGAGCGCCAAACGGACCCGGCAGGCTTCTCACCGACACGGACGGCCCGGTAAAGCGGAAGCGGAGCCGATTTCATTGCACGCTCCGGCGTTCGGTTCGGGTTTCAGACTGTGGAAAGCACCAGTGGGAAGGAGCCTGCAATCTGATGCCAATTTCTTAGAACAAGGGAATCAATTGCACCGCTTATTTGTTCATTTCACGCAGGAAAATTACATCTGATTTCCGGTGACTTTTGGCAACGGTGCCTTTCATCAACGCGGCTTGTCGCTTCGTCAGACGCACCGGATTTCTTCAGGGATCGGTTCCCCTTTGTTCGTACTTAGCGTGCGAGCAAATTTGCAGAAACTAAAATATGTGGCGCTACTCTCCATGCCGACCAGGAAGATTCGCCCCAAAATGGACAGGTGCAGTCATGCGAACTAATCAGGACCGGATACCGGCTCGGTGTAGAATCTACGCACATGACTTAGCTTCGCATAGGAACTTCTGCTTTCATCGGGGGAGGGGCGATGTCGGATTTAATGGTGTCAGTGAGCCATCGGCTTTCGCAGGATGAAGCTTTGCGGCGAATTCGAGCAGCGGTCGCTCACGCCAAGGTGCAGTATTCGGACAAGATCAATGATCTCCATGACAGTTGGAACGGCTACAGCGGAGCCTTCGACGTGTCCGGAATGGGGCAGAAGGCTTCAGGAACCGTCGCGGTGAATCCGTCAGATGTGACGGTTCAAATCACGCTATCGTTCGCTGCATCGCTGTTCAAGTCAAAGATCGAATCTGGGATTCGTGACACCTTGTCGAGGATGCTAGCATAACAACCTGCCTCAGCAATCTCGGTGTAGAATCGCGTACCTAGCGCGACTAATCTAGAGCTAGCTCACCACCGTGGCTCCCGAACGACGACTACCGGCAGCGCGCAACTAAGCAGAAGGAGACAGGACGTAGTTCATTTGATGTAGCGATGGAGAATTTCAACCAGACTCTCGGCTGCTTTTGTTTCCCGCGAACCGGCTTTCGCATCCTTGCTCGACACGTGAAATTTTATCTCGCCTTCCACGATCTCTACCGGTAGGCCATTCGCAGCACTTCGACAGGCGGCAATCTGCTGCAGTACGTCACCGCATTCCCTTCCTTCCTCGATCGCGTCGCCAATTGTAGCAACGGGGTTTACGCTGTGGGCCCAAACCCCACAACATCATCGCGCACTCGATCGTAACACTCACTCATTGGCTAACCAGCTTTCCGCATTCTCGTTTGTGGTTCTTGACTTCGTCAGCACACGCGTCACACTAGAACCCCCTTCCCAAACAGCTCCGTCGTTAGCGATTGCACCTTTCCGTTGTTTGTCCGACGCCGTTATCGCTCAAGCTAATCGTCGAGGAGCAAAGCGTGCCGTTAGATATTCAGCCAGTCGAAGACAACAAAAGGCGACCGCAGGCTGATGGGCGAGGTTTTGGCTGAAATCAATCCGGGACCTGAAACGAGTTCGACGAGATGGTAAAAGGTCTCAATAATTTCTGGTTTATGCAGGTCAAATTGCAGCAACACAAGAAACGCGGATGAAAAACACTCAAAATCGATCAGCGTGGTCGTTGTGATCGCATCCGCATCGAGGTTGCTCGCGCAACACATGCTAGTAGTGTTTTTCGTTTATGGACTAGCCTTTGTGTTGTTTGGGACGGCTATCCTGCTCAAGGAGGATAAAAGGAATAAGCTACAGTTGAGACGGTTACTCTGGCTGCTGGGCGCCTTTGGATTGTTGCACGGTCTGAGCGAATGGTCGGATATGTTTCTGTCGCTTGGACAAGCATATTGGGCGCCATTTCTTTTCGGCATCATAAAGCTAGCCGGATTCTACCTAGGATTGACTTCCTTCATCTTTCTGCTGGCGTTTGGCGTCAGAGCCATCGCGGTGGATGACACGCAGTTCAAATGGCTAGAACGAGGATCACTGATCGCTTCGTTGCTTTTTGGTTTGCTGGTCAGCTTGTACGGCGCTAGGTCCAATCTGAGCACCGGATGGTATTTGACGAGCGGCATTCTCACGCGCTATTTGTTAGCTTTCCCGAGTTCGCTCTTCGCGGCGGCGGGGTTCTACCGGCAGAGCCACTCCCGCGAAGTAAGGTTAGTCTATCCGTACGCGGTACTCCGAAACATGCGATGGATGTCAGCGATTTTTATTGCCTACGCGCTGCTTGCGGGGATTGTCGTTCCTAAAGCGTCCTTCCCGCCGGCCTTGTTTGTTAATTACGATTCATTCCAGAATATGTTTGGGTTTCCTGTGCAGATTTTTCGCGCGGCGTGTAGCCTGGCGGCGGCGTGGTTCACCCTGGCAATCTTGAACGCATTTTCGGCGGCGAGCTATGGGGAGTTGGACAAAAAGGTGCAAGAACGAACGTTCGATCTTGAGAAAGCCAATGAAGCTCTCTTGAGCGACATCGCGGCGCGAAAGCGAGTGGAAGTGGAGCTAGAGGAGTCGCGCGATGCGGCGCTGGAGTCGTCACGCAGCAAGTCCGAATTCCTGGCCAACATGAGTCACGAAATCCGTACGCCCATGAACGGGATCTTGGGAATGACCGAATTAGTTCTAGGCACGGAACTGGATTCCGAGCAGCGTGAGTACTTGAGCATGGCAAGAACGTCCGCCGATTCGTTGCTCGCGGTGATTAACGACATTTTGGACTATTCCAAGATCGAAGCGGGAAGGCTGGAAGTCGACAACATCGACTTCAACCTGCGCGACAAGCTGACCGATACGCTGAAAGCTCTGGGTGTGAGCGCTCAGCAGAAGGGATTGGAACTCATCTGCGACATCGCACCGGACCTCCCGAACGAAGTCGTAGGGGATCCCGGGCGGTTGCGACAAATTATCGTGAATTTGCTCGGAAACGCCATCAAATTCACCGAGAAGGGTGAAGTATTGTTCTCGGTACGGATGGATTCTAGGGCTGATGACGAGGTCCAAATCCATTTCACAGTCGCAGATACCGGGATCGGAATTCCTCTGCGAAAGCAGACTGCTATCTTCGAACCGTTCACCCAGGCGGACGGATCCATGACTCGAACTCATGGCGGAACTGGCTTAGGTCTGACGATTTCAGCTCGGCTGGCGGCGTCCATGCGTGGACGAATTTGGGTGGAAAGTAAACAGGGACAAGGTAGTCGCTTTCACTTCACTGCCATCTTTTCTCTACCTGCGATCCCCGCGAGAACCATGGCGCCCGCGGACCCAACGATTCTCCGTAATATGCGAGTGCTCGTAGTCGATGACAACGCAACAAACAGGCAAATTTTGGTCGGGATTCTTGATCATTGGCAAGCGAATCCTACGGCCGTCGAGACTGGGGCAAAGGCGATCAGAACTCTGCAGGAGGGCCAACAACTGGGGATCTCGTACCCACTGATTCTCATCGACGCGCACATGCCCGGTATGGACGGGTTCGCCGTCGTTGAAGAGATTCGAAGGAATCCCAGATGGAGTTCCGCCACGATAATGATGTTGAGTTCGGGCGGTCAGATGGGCGATGCGCGGCGTTGTCGCGAACTCGGAGTCTCTGCCTACCTCACCAAGCCCGTGCAGCGGACTGAATTGCTCGAAGCAACCCTGACTTCGCTGGCGAATGGGCCTGTCACTCAATCCATTTCCGTCTCGACCGCGAGGCACTCGCTGATCGAAGCTACCAGCCACCTCACGATCCTGCTTGTGGAAGATAACGCCGTGAACCGTACGTTAGCGATCCGGTTGCTCGAGAAGCGCGGACACTCCGTCACAGTCGCCGTGAATGGCAAAGAAGCACTGGCGGCGCTCGACAGAAAAACGTTTGACCTTATCTTCATGGATGTCCAGATGCCCGAGATGGACGGCCTTGAAGCTACCAGAGCGATCCGTGAAAATGAAAAGCTTTCCGGTACCCACGTGCCTATTATCGCGATGACCGCTCATGCGATGGCAGGCGACGAGGAAAGGTTCCGTAGGGCTGGGATGGACGAATATCTTTCGAAACCTGTGAAAACTGGAGAACTAACTGAACTCCTTAACCGGTATGCCTCCGTCTCACTGTCAAATAAAATTGATTAGGCGACCTCTCCGGCTAGCCGCCGAGCCACAAACTGCAATCTTTCATCCATTGCCGAACGCTCCTTCCAAGGCATAACTCCCACCCCATTAGGCGCCCATGGCCGGCGACTCCGGGTTGTGCTCCGTTCCGGTAGACTTCGCCGTTCCGAAATCATTCCGTCACTCGAAACAGTCCACGCCCTACAGTTGGCTCGCTTGAGACATATTCGAGATGGATTGATGACGAAAGCTTTACACCTATTTCGGTTACGCGCGACCCATCACCGCGTCCAATTCTCGTAGGCAGTGGGTTCATGGAATGGACCGAGAGGATCTGAGCCCCGGATATGAAACCGTATTCACGGTGACGGACTACTCTGGCTGGCCGCGCAAAGGAATCGCAAATCATCAGGGCACACCACATTTCTACGAGTACGTTTCGAGCGAAGCAAAGAATCCAGACTCCAAGCTCTTTCGACTAACGCCCCTGAACGCGGAAATCTTTCAGTTGGCCATGGAGGACTGGGAGATTTGGCGAAGGTGGATGGTTGCCTTCTACGAAAAGAAGGCCGACATCAGCACGAGTCCCGCGCTTCCCCGCGACAGCAGCAGACATGAGGAACTGAAGCGAATCCTGGACGAATTTCTGATCTTCGATCCGGCGAAAACTATTATGCGAGTCGGTCGATTCCAGGTTCTTGCGGAGCCGAGTGTCCCCGAGCGCGTGATTCGACAACTGCAAGTCAAATGGACTCAGCCTTTATAGCCGGCTGGCCAGTTCCATTCCGGAACTCCAAAGGCATTAATAAAATAGTACTTGACTGCCGCGCGCCCGAGTGCGACACTCCACACCCATCGGCATCATAGCTTCCGATACTCGCAGACCAATCCCAGTCCTCTGCTGCAAAAATCTGAACGAAGCGAAATATCGGTCAGAAGCAGGGGTGTGACCGTGAATTACATGAACCGTCCTGCTCGAATTTCGCGGCTGCGTCTTGCTATAGCGGGATGTTTCCCAGATTTTCACGACGAAAACAGATCCAGGATGCAAAGGCTCGGTCGAATGCAAACCACCGTGTAGGGCTTGAAACGGACTTGATAAAAGATTGAATTTCTTTCTCAGTAATGTAGGGAGGAATGAGCAAATTACGATTCGTCGTTGGAAATAATCTAAAAGCTGGCTTCGTTCAAACGCCAGCTTCACAGGCCGAGATCCTCAATGCCGGACGAAATTTGGCATCGTCCTTCTCAGCTCAGGGGAGCGAGTATGCCGATTCAAATCGAGCATGGAGAACATCTGCAGAAGATCCTGCAAAAGGTGGAGTCCGGAACTCCTTGTACCATGCGCGACCTCGCGCGTGAATTCGGTTTGAGCCCCTCTCGGCTGCAGCATCTGTTCAAGGAACGGACCGGCGCTCGCCTGGGTCAGTGGTTGGCAGAACTCCGGTTGCAGCGAGCGGCTCGTCTGCTGGCCGAGAGCAACATGAGCGTCAAAGAAGTCGCCAGCGCAGTTGGATACGGTCACTCCTCAAGCTTCGTGCGGGCGTTCGAAAGGGTTTTCCACCAGGCGCCGGGACGATTCCAGCGAAAAAAGCTGAACAAGAGCGTATTTAGCTAACCACTTTCGCTTGCTCCGCGGCTCCGCGGCATCGAGGGTCGCGGGTTCAGGCCCCGGCTCACCCCAATTTTCTTTTGCGGTTTGTTGCCCGACGAGCGGCGGCTTCTTCCTCTCGGCGCGCCGATTCCACAAAACGCGGTCGTCCCATCTCTCGCGCCACGGCGTCCAGGGCCGCCTTGTCCCGCTGTTTTTTTGATCTCTTAGCTTTCACTGCTTCATGCTGACACCCCGCAAGAACTGATTCTGTTTCCTTTAGCACACTCGCGCAGCAGAGCTACCCACTGCGCACCGTGCGTCGTATTTCATAGCTATCCGCGCGGTTAACGAGTATGGTCGAAACAGTCTCACTAGCATCCTGCCGTCGCCTCCCCAAAATCTGCGGCTCCTTGCGAAATCAGACGGATTCCGTCGCGCACAGGAGCCTTATGGCTACCCCAAAACTCCCGCGTCAGGTCATCGCCAGCCCCGCCGGCACCGATGGCAACAGCAATAGCATCTTGAATTTGATCTTGCTCGGCCTGCCCGCCGGCGAATTGAGCGCTGCCGCCAGGAAACTCGAGTTTCTGGAGTTGCCTACCCACACCGTGCTGCATGAAGCCGGTGAGCTGCTCACGCACGTGTACTTCATCGACAGCGGCCTCGCTTCGGTGCTCACCGTCATGGCTGACGGAAAAAGCGTCGAAGTCGGCTTGGCAGGCAAGGAAGGATTCATCGGCCTGCCGCTCGTCGTGGGCCTCAGCACCAGCCCCACGCAAGTCATCATGCAAGTCGGCGGCAGCGCCCATCAGATGTCCGCGGCAGACTTCAAAGAACTTCTCTCACACTCGCCAGCGACGGAAAAAAGTTTGAACCGTTATGCGCAGATCCTGGGGATGCAGGCCACCCACGTGGCTGCCTGCAATCGCCTGCACGAAGTGGACGAACGGCTGGCTCGCTGGTTGTTGATGAGTCAGGATCGGCTTGGCGGAGACGTCGTGCCGTTGACGCAGGAATTTCTCGCGCACATGCTCGGCACGCGGCGCGCCAGCGTCACCGTCGCCGCCGGTATCCTGCAAAAGGCCGGCTTGATCACCTACAATCGCGGCAGCGTCCGCATTGACGACCGCAGCGGTCTGGAAGACGCCTGTTGCGAATGTTACGCCTCCATCAAACAACAATCCGAAAGGTGGGAGCAAGAACTCAGCGGCTTGGTACGCTACCGCGCTGACACCCCCCGCGCTCGACCATAGAATACGGCGCCGCAGGAGAATCTCCTGAAAATCTACGGTTCCTTGCGAAATTAGACGTTATCGGTGCGCACAGGAGCCTGATGGTCACTCCACAATTGCCTCGTCGCATCAACACCAATCCGGCCGGCAGAGATGGCAACGGCAATAATATTTTGAATTCGATCTTGCTCGACCTGCCCGCCGACGAATTGAACGCTGCCGCCAGGAAACTCGAGTTCGTGGACTTGCCCACCCACACCGTCCTGCACGAACCGGGCGAGACGCTCACGCACGCTTATTTCATCAATAGCGGCCTTGCTTCGGTTCTCAGCGTCATGAGCGACGGGAAAAGCGTCGAAGTCGGCTTGGCAGGCAAGGAAGGATTCATCGGCCTGCCGCTCGTCGTGGGTCTCAGCACCAGCCCCACGCAAGTCATCATGCAAGTCGGCGGCAGCGCCCATCAGGCGTCCGCGGCAGGCTTCCTAGAACTTCTCTCGCACTCACCAGCCCTGGAAAAAAAATTGAACCGTTATGCGCAGACCCTGGGAATGCAGGCCACCCACGTGGCTGCCTGCAATCGCCTGCATGAAGTGGACGCACGCCTGGCGCGCTGGCTCCTGATGAGCCAGGACAGGCTTGGCGGAAACGTCGTGCCCCTCACCCAAGAATTTCTCGCGCACATGCTTGGCACACGGCGCGCCAGCGTCACTGTCGCCGCCGGTATCCTGCAGAAAGCCGGCTTGATCACTTACAATCGCGGCAGCGTCCGCATTGACGATCGCAGCGGCCTGGAAGACGCCGCCTGCGAATGCTACACATCGATCAAACAGCAATCCAAGAAGTGGGAAAAAGAACTCAATCGCCTCGGTACGCTACCGCGCTGACTTCACCCGCACACGAACGTAGAATCCACCTCCGCAGGAGGACCCCATGGTCGAGAATAATTGGCGCGCGCTGTACAAAGCCGCCATTCTCGAGACTGATCCGGTCAGGCTGGAGCTTCGCGTAAAAGCCGTCGAGGACGCCATTCGCGCCCGTCAGGCGCTGGACGGTCAGGTTTCTAGCGGCGAACGTGCGGAAATGAAAGCAGCGCTGGATTCTCTAGGCATACTGAAAATAGAGTGGAAGCACTGCAAGAAATGAACCGCCCGCCAACGAACAGCTGAAGCCTGATGTCCTTTGCATAAAACATTTAGTCGAGCAACCCACCCGCTTGGCATGCTAGCGTGCGCAGTCGGGTGCTTTCCAGCGATCGGCTGTCACCCCTGAGGCCCGGAGGGTGGCATGCTATACCGCATTTTCATTGTCGACGATAATGCCGCCGTTCGCACCGGAATCCGAAAACTGCTGCAAACCTCGGGCTTTGAAATTTGCGGCGAGGCGTTTGACGGACTCGACGCAGTCGAACAGGCACCTGAAATAAGTCCCGATCTCATAATTCTCGACGTTTCTATGCCGCGTCTGAACGGCCTAGACGCCGCGCGCAAACTGCGCGACATCCACCCCAACGTCCCTATTTTATTGTATACCTGGCATGCGGCCGCAATTCGCTCCGACACAAGCCTGCCCGTTGGCGTTAGCGCAGTGGTTGACAAACGTGAAAATCTTTTGCATCGCGTCTTGCAGTTACTGCCAAATTCAGATGCGGGCAGCGCCGCACCGCGCTGATCAACAAGGAATCTTGACCGTGAATTCGCCTTTGAATCGCGGTGGAATCGTCACCACTTCCTGCTCGGCAGAAAAGCCCGTCCACTTCTCCCCGTTGATGGTCACGGCGCATATTTTTTTCCGCTCGGCGTTCGGGAGCGCAGCTTGATCGTCGCGGTGCGCTCATCCAGCGTGCGAATTAACCGTTGTAATTTTATCGTGCTGCACATCCGAGCGCGGTCCGTAGGAAATTCTCCCGAAGCGCGTCGGCGCATCCGTCACCGCGATCTTCTTTCCCTGTCCCAGCCACTCCCGCGGAATCGCCCGCGCGATTGGAACGGCGGATACAGCGGGTTCAGAGCAACATCCTGGGATATTTCAGCTACTGCTTGGCGACATTGACGTAGTACAGGTCGGTCGCAACATCGAAATCATCCTTACTTAGTGACGTGCTCATCGTCTTCCATTCGGTCGTTCCTTCGATGATCTGCCAGCTATCTTTTCGCCCAACACGCACCGGCATCACAAAGCTCGGTTCGTCCGCCTTCCAGCGATAACCAACCGTGCCAGCGGACTCGTCAAACTTCAATTCGAGTGTGGGAATCGCTGT
>Ga0210391_10004845_pt1 | contig 11121 bp, 7 predicted proteins | sample IncBWC12OmetaG_FD_160573 | JGI IMG/M metagenome (GOLD analysis project Ga0210391, IMG submission 160573) | Forest soil microbial communities from Barre Woods Harvard Forest LTER site, Petersham, Massachusetts, United States - Inc-BW-C-12-O ...
GTCTTTCAGCTCGATCACCCCTTTGGCGAAGGACTCGAAGTGAGTAATGACCGAAAGATAGGCAAGCACATGGGCCCAGGTTGCGGATTCATATCCGCTGGTCCACTCCAACACCCAGAGCAAGAGGCAAACACCAAACGTGGCCGCCCCGGCAATGATCTGGTTTTTGGTTAAGGTCGAAATGAAGGTGCCCAAGGCAAGCAACGTACCCGCTTGCAACAGCAGGCCAAGATAACCCACGGCGAGCGGCTTCCAGTCCGGGTGCCCGTAGCGAAAAAGGAAAGCAAAATTGATCGCGGTAAAGAATAGCAGGCAAGCGTAGAGGATCATCGCCGCCAGCCATTTTCCCACGATCACCTCAATATCGCGGACCGGCGAGGTGGCCAGCAATTCAATGGTCCCGGAACGCTTTTCCTCGGCAAAGAGGCGCATGGTGATCATGGGGATAAAGAAAAGTCCGACCACGCTGGCGTTCGAAAGCAGGGGCCGGATGATCTGCTCGTTCACGTTCATGGGAAAGTTCTGGCCACGTAGTTGCATCTCCAGCCCGGCGATGACGAAGTAACAGAGCGCGTTCCAGAAGAAGAACCCGAAGATCAGGGCAAACATGGTCAACAGAAGATAGGCGATCGGAGAAACGAAATAGCTTCTGAGCTCTTTGCTGCAGATGGTCCAGATATTTCTCATGACTGGGGAGCCTCGCTTCCGGTGAGCTGGAGAAAGATTTCTTCCAGGCTTCTAGCGGCGGGGCGGAGTTCACAGAGGTCCCAACCCGAAGCAACGACGGCGCGCGCCAGGTCTCCCCGCACCAGCTGTCCCTTCTGACTCTGCACTTCAAAAATTAGCCCAGCGTCTTTACTGTCAGTGCACACCACTCGACTGACTCCCGGTATGCCTTCGAGCTTCTGCTGCACGAGCAGAGGATCGGGCTGGCCCTCCCGGGCGGCAATTTCGAGCAACAGAGTTTCCGCGTCACGCGCCCGCGCCTGCAGGTTGCGCACAGAGTCGGTGGCGACCAGCTTGCCCTTGTTGATAATGAGCACCTGCTCGCAGGTCTGTTCGACTTCCGGAAGAATGTGGGTACTGAGAATAATGGTGTGGTCGCCGGCCAGGCCTTTGATCAGGTCGCGCGTCTCGTTGATTTGTTTGGGATCCAGGCCCGCGGTCGGTTCGTCGAGAATCAACACGTCTGGATTGTGAATGATGGCTTGCGCCAAACCTACCCTTTGGCGGTAGCCTTTGGAGAGTTTGCCCAGCAGCTTGTTCCTCACATCGGCCACAAAGCAGCGCTCGCATACATAATTCACGCGCTTTTCAAGGTCTGCGCCGGAAAGGCCCTTGAGCTTGCCCACGAAGCGCAGATATTCAGCCGTTTCCATTTCCGGATAAAGGGGCGGAGTTTCGGGCAAATAGCCGATTCGCTTCTTAACCTCGAAGGGCTGTTCGAGAACATCGAAGCCCGCAACCGAGGCGGTACCGGCCGAAGGAGAAAGGAAACAGGTAAGAATGCGCATGGTCGTCGTCTTCCCCGCGCCGTTGGGGCCGAGGAAGCCAACAATCTGGCCCTTCGCCACGGAGAAGGAGATGTGATCCACTGCAACCGCGCGCGCATACCTTTTTGTAACGTCTTTGACTATGATCATCGCTGGGAGGGAGTTAGATCCAGCTTAGCACTATAGATCCACGCACAAGCTGTCTGCCAAACACCATCGTAAAAAGGAGACTCCGTTGTGTCAATTCCAGCAATCGGAGTTACGAGGAATTAAGTCCATCAGAATTCCGAATCCACCTTGCCGGCCTGCACATCCTAAGAGACCTACATGAGCGCCGCCTCTGCTGCCACACTCACTCAGGCAGACCATGACTGGAAGCCGAAGACAAATCCATGGCTCATCGCCTTCGTGGTTTCGCTGGCGGCGTTCATGGAAGTCCTCGATACCAGCATCGCGAACGTGGCGTTGCCGCATATAGCCGGGAACCTCGGCGCCAGCCAGGACCAGAGTACATGGGTACTTACCTCATACCTGGTTTCAAACGCCATCGTTTTGCCCATTAGCGGCTGGTTGGTGAACCTGTTCGGGCGCAAACGCTTCTTCATGACCTGCATCGTCATTTTCACCATCAGCTCTCTGCTCTGCGGGATAGCGCCGAGTCTGGGAATTCTGCTGGTCGCGCGCGTGATTCAGGGCGGTGGCGGAGGTGGCCTGCAGCCCATGGCGCAGGCCATTCTGGCAGATACTTTTCCACCCCGTTTGCGCGGGCTGGCGTTTTCGCTATACGGGGTCACGGCGATCTTCGCGCCTTCCATCGGTCCCACACTCGGCGGCTGGATCACGGACAACTACACCTGGCGATGGATCTTCCTGATGAACCTGCCGGTTGGGATCCTGGCGATTTTTCTGGTTTACACGCTGGTGGAGGATCCTCCCTATTTGACGCGGGCGCGCCTGCTGGGTAAGCGGGTGAAACTGGACTACGTGGGTTTCTCGTTGCTGGCGCTGGGGGTCGGAGCCTTGCAGATCCTGCTGGATAAGGGGCAGGAGGACGATTGGTTTGGATCCCACTTCATCGTCACCCTAATGCTGATTGCCGGGGTATGCCTGCTGGCCCTGGTCATATGGGAGCTCTACCAGAAGACTCCTATCGTCGATGTCCGGCTCTTCGGCAACTTCAACTTCGCTACGTCGAGCATGATGATGTTTGTGGTGGGCGGTATGTCTTTTGCCACCACAGTGTTGGTGCCACAGTTTCTGCAGGCGAATCTGGGGTACACCGCGGAGTCGGCGGGCATGGTGCTTTCGGCCGCAGGTTTTGTGTTGCTGGGCGCTTTGCCTTTTATTGGTATGCTCGCCGGGCGGTTCCAGGGCCGATACCTGATCGCCACCGGATGGCTTCTACTGACCTGCAGCATGTGGCTGTCGACCCGGCGTATCGACCTGCTGATTAGCTTCAACTCGGCGACCCTGCTGCGGATTGCGCAGTATGCGCCTTTGGGCCTGGTGTTTATTCCCACGACCGCAGCCGCGTATTACGGGATGCCCAAGGACAAGAGCAATGCGGTTGCCGGCCTGGTGAATTTTATGCGCAATATTGGGGCCAGTGTGGGCACTTCGGTGGTGACTACGGTATTGGCGCGGCGTAACCAATTTCATCAGGAACGCCTGGGGAGCAACCTTACGCCCGACAACCTGGTTTTTCGCGGCGCCGTCAATGGCATTGCCAAACAGTTGCAGCAGAGCGGCATGAGCGGACACGATGCAATGGGCGGCGCCTACGGACGGATTTATCAGAATCTACAAGTACAGGCTTCGACGCTTTCGTATATCGACACGTTCTGGCTGCTGACGATTGCTGCCGGCGCCATGTTTTGCTTGACGTTTGTGTTGAAGGGAAATGATCCGCGCGGGGGCGAGAAGGTCGTAGCTCACTAATGAGTGGCAAAGAGAAAATGCGCGCCATGTGGATGGCGGGTGACTTCGGGAAGATTGCGGAGTACACCGCCATTTCTGCTGAGGCCTTTGTCGAGGCTCTCGATATTACTCCGGGGATGCAGGTGTTGGACGTTGCATGCGGCACAGGCAACCTGGCCATACCCGCGGCGCGTAAAGGAGCACAGGTGACCGGCGTGGATATCGCCGCAAACCTTCTAGTACAGGCGCGTGCCCGAGCCAAAGCGGAAGGCCTGGAGATCGCATTTGAAGAAGGCGATGCGGAACAGCTGCCTTTCCCGGATGAGCACTTCGATGTAGTAATGAGCATGTTTGGAGCGATGTTCGCTCCAGACCCGGAACGGGTGGCTTCGGAACTAGCCCGCGTCTGCCGCCACGGAGGAAGGATCGCCATGGCTAATTGGACTCCGGAGGGTTTTACGGGAAAGATGCTCCGCCTCTCTAGCCGGCACGTTCCGCCTCCGGTTGAACTTCCTGCGCCCACGTTATGGGGAGATGAAGCTGTAGCTCGACTGAGGCTGAGCGCCCATGGCGTGGAGGTCAAAAGCACGCGGCGTGCCATTTTGGTCGACTATCCATTTTCACCGCGCGAGGTCGTGCAGTTTTATCGCGAATATTTCGGACCTACCAAAGTTGCATTTTCCCGGTTAGACGTTGCGCAACAGGATGAGTACCGCGAAGACCTGGAAAAGTTGTGGTCACAGCACAACCAGGCGACCGACGGAAAGACCCGGATCCAGAATGAATATCTGGAAGTGATTGGCACCCGGTTGTGATGAATCAGGAAACATTTCCAAGACAGAGCATTCACACAGAGATCTCTCCACTGCGCTGCGCTCCGGTCGAGATGACAAAGGGGAGAGGGGTGCTTCCAGGGAGAGTAGTTGCTAAATGAAAGCGCCTTTTATCACCTTGGGCGGGCTCAGACCTTTCTGTTCAGCCACTTCTCTTTCTGGAAGCGCCCTTCTCTCCTTTGTCATCTCGACCGAAGCGTAGCGCAGTGGAGAGATCTGCGGTTTCTCTTCCCCTAACCTTAGCTCCGGACCATAGCGGCCCTACCCTTTGTCATCTCGACCGAAGCGTAGCGCAGTGGAGAGATCTCTGTGTGGATGCTTTTCCCTGGAAATGTTTTTTTCGGACTATTGTCCGCACTCCGCCAGCGGTGCGAGGTTGCGGCCGTAGTGACGCAGCCCCGCCTGGAGCGTGGCCGCAGTGTGTGCCCAGGTTTCATCCGCCTCATCCACATGCCCGTGCAAGCCGGTGAAGAGGAGGGCTTTGCTGGCGCCGCAAACGTCGAGCCGCTCAGCCGGATGCGAAGGCGATAACTTCTCCAACAAATCCGGATCTCCATAAACAGGCTCGCCCCCAACCGTCACCAGCATCACCTGAGCGGCGGTTGCGTGGGTGAGCGCCCACCAGGCGTCGTGCTTCGTCCCCTCCGCCTCGGGTCGAAGGATGAGCAGATCGGCATCGTGCCCGGGTTGGAGCGCGCCCAAACGGCCACTTGCCCCGATCAGGTCGGCAGGAACAGTGGTTGCCATGGCAACCAGTTCGCGATCGGTCAATGGATGCGGGGTCTGAGCATCGTTCCAGGCCGCGGCGTAATTGAGTTCTGCCAACAACCCATCACTCCCGGTGGGGCTCCAATCAGGCGCTACGGCGATCTTGACGTGTGCTGCCTTGGCCGCGACGATGTCGGCAGTACTGCCGTATAGCTCGAGATTGCTGCGCGGCGACCAGATCAGGTTGACTCCATGAGCGGCCATCTCGGTGAAATCTTCCGGCTGAAGGGCGCCTCCGTGAATGAGCGCAACCCCGGAAACCAGCAGGCCACGGCCTTTCAGCATGACGAACTCTCGTGCCGCGGATGCGTCCTGATGACCGCCCTCGCTGAGATGAATGAGAAAAGCATTGAGCTGATGGTTCGAGAGGCGCTGGCGAATCGGGGCGAGTTCCGCTTCCGTCATTTGAAGAGGGAATACGTTGTAGGCGACATGCCACTCGTCTTCGCTGTCGAGATTGTGCGCCAACCCCTGGCTGCAGGCATTCGCCAGGCTGCCGACCACAGACGTCTCGCCTTCTGCGAGAGCTTTCACTTCGGCATAGCGCTCCATCTCGCACTCCAGCCCGTCCGCGACCATCCCGGCATGCGGCGATTCCAGCAGAGTGTTGTAAATCGGCTTCTGCTGCCAGTCGTAGCGGTTGCCAAATTCTTCGTTCGGGACCCAGCGGGGAAACACATTGTAGGTGAGATGGTTGTGCAGATCGATCAGACCCGGTGCGATGATGCCATGCGTATCGATGGTGGTGGCGTTCGCGGGCATCTTCACCTTTGTCCCGGCGGCGACAATCTTTCCCTGTTGGATAACAACAGTGCCGTTTTCGACGATGCCGTCGGGCATGATCAGGGTACCGCGCAATGCAAGAGTGTCGGACGATGATTGCGCCAGGAGAGGATACGCGATCAGACCCAACCAAAACAGCCGCATGATATTTGCCATGCCACCCATGGTAAGCGGCTTTACGACGAAACATGAAGTTGATCTAATGGGGCCTGTCACGTCGGGCTTGCGCGCTCGCAGGGTGCGGCGCTTTTTTCCCTTTCCCTTCGTCCAAGGAGTCTTGAATGAATCGTTGGAGTCATCTGCTTGGCCGCGCCGCTGCCGTGGGTTGCCTTGTGGCCGGTGTCAGCTGTTCCGCGCAAGCACCGGCGCCGCTGCTGTTGCGCCATCCCTCCCTTAGCCAGGATAAGATCGCGTTCCTCTACGCCGATGATGTGTGGACCGTTTCGCGAGAGGGTGGGGAGGCGCGGCGATTGACTTCGGTCAATGCCGTCTTTGATGGGCCCTTCTTCTCTCCGGATGGCAAGCAGATCCTCTATTCGGCCCGCAACCAGCAACTCACGGATGTGTATGTGGTGAGCGCCGACGGTGGGGTGCCGCGGCGCCTTACCTGGGAGCCGGCCGGTAACTATGCGGTCGGCTGGACAGCGGATGGCAAGGATGTTTTGTTCGCCTCAGTCCATGCCAGCTATTCGGATTTTCCCCGGCTGTTTCGCACCCATGCCGACGGCACCGGCACTCCGGTCGTGCTGCCGCTACCCAGCGCGGCGGAAGGTACCTATTCGGCTGACGGAAACACCTTGGCCTACGTGCCCGTGGCACAGTGGCAGGAAGCGTGGAAACACTACCGCGGCGGCCAGACCACTCCTGTCTGGCTGATCAATATGAAAACGCTCGACCTGGAGAAGATTCCTCGCCAGAGCTCGAACGACTCGAGCCCGGTGTGGGAGGGCGCCAAGGTCTATTTCCTTTCCGACCGCAACGGCCCGGTCTCGCTATTCAGCTACGACACCGGCACAAAGGCGGTGGAACAAGTGGTCGAGAATCATGGCTACGACCTCAAGAACGTGGCGGCTGGCCCAGGCGCGCTGGTCTATGAGCAGTTCGGGTCCCTGCACCTCTATGACCTGGCCTCGCGTCAGGAGCACACGGTGCCGATTACCATTCATGGCGACCTGCCTTTGCTGACGCCGCACCTGGGTAAAGTTGCCGCCAGGGAAATGCAGAACTTTACTCTTTCCCCGACCGGAATGCGGGTTGCGGTCGAGGCGCACGGCGATATTTTTACCTTGCCGGCGGAAAAAGGCGACACGCGCAATCTCACCAAGACCCCTGGTTCCGCGGAGCGGGATCCTGGCTGGTCGCCTGACGGGAAATCCCTCGCCTACTTCAGCGATGCTTCCGGTGAATACGAACTCTACATCCGGGACCAGGACGGGCTGCAGCCGCCCAAGGTGATCGATCTCGGCCCCGATCCCTCTTTCTTTTATAGCCCGCGCTGGTCACCGGACTCGAAACGCATTGCCTTCTCTGACAAACATCTGCATCTCTGGTATGTGGATGCAGCCGGTGGCAAACCGGTGAAAATCGACACTGGCCTGCGCGGTTCCTTCGGCCCTTCCACCGAGCTTTCCTGGTCTCCTGACTCGCAGTGGATCTCCTACACGCGCGACCTGGAGAATGCGCTGCATGCGGTTTTTATCTATTCACTGGCCACGCACTCGTCTACCCAGATTACGGATGGGATGAGCAACGCTGCGCATCCGGTGTTTGACCCCAGCGGCAAGTATCTCTACTTCACGGCCTCGACCAACAACGGTCCCTCCGATGCCGGCATCGACCTCTCTTCGCTCGACCGCGCTACCAACAGCAGCGCTTACGTGGTGGTGCTGGCGAAAGATGGTGCCTCCCCTGTGCCCCCGGAGAGCGACGACGAAAATAAGAAGAAGGACGACGATAAGGACAAGGAGGACAAGGACAAGAAGGACGCGGTTAAGAAAGATGCTGCCAAGGGAGACGAGGCTAAGAAGAAAGAGGACGAGAAGCCTAAACCCACGGTGATCGATCTGGCGGGCATTGGGAACCGCATTCTCTCCCTACCGATCCCGGCTCGTAACTATGTCGACCTTTCTGTCGGCAAAACGGGGGTGCTTTTTCTGGCCCAGGGAGATCCAGTCGGCCGAGCGTCTGCCGGTGACGGGCCGCCGATCCGCTCCCTGTGGCGCTTTACCACCGAAAAGCGCAAGACGGAGGAAGTTCTCACTGGGCTGGCCGGCTACACCGTTTCATTCAACGGCGAAAAACTGTTCTACATGCGCGGCGACAGCTGGTTTATCGCTCCCGTTGCCGAGCTTAAGACGGACGCACCCGATGCTCCGCAGGGAAAGCCAGTCAACAATGGCGACATGACGGCTACCCTTGACACACGCGCTGAATGGCAGCAAATGTATCGTGAGACCTGGCACATCGAACGGGACTTCTTTTACGATCCGCACCTGCATGGACTTGACCTGCAGAAGATCGAAGCGAAATACAAGCCCTATTTGGATGGGTTAGCCTCGCGAGACGAATTTACCTATCTGTCGAACGAAATGCTGGGTGAGATTCAAGTGGGTCACATGTTCGTCCACGGTCCACAGGAAGGAAAGGATGCGCCCAAGCCCGGCCTGTTGGGAGCGGACTACGTGGTCGACAACAACCGTTACAAGTTCGCAAAAATCTACAATGGCCAGAACTGGACGCCTTCGCTCACGGCGCCGCTGACTGTACCAGGCATCAATATTGTGGAAGGCGAGTATTTGCTCGCGGTTAACGGACGCGACCTGCACGCAACCGACAACCTGGACAGCTTTTTCGACGGTACTGCGGGTAAGCAGACCGTGGTACGGGTTGGGACCAAGCCGGATGGCAGCGATGGGCGCGACGTCACGGTAGTGCCGGCTGATTCCGAGCACGGTCTGCGCAACATCGACTGGATCGAGTCAAACCGGCGCAAGGTCGATCAACTTTCCGGCGGTAAGGTGGCCTACATCTACATGCCGAACACCGGGGGCGCAGGGTATTCCAACTTCAATCGCTATTTTTACGCCCAGCTCGATAAGGAGGGCGTGGTGCTCGACGAGCGTTACAACGAGGGTGGCCTGATCGCGGATTACGTGGTGAATGTGCTCAGCCAGAAGATCCTCAGTGGTGCGATCGAGCGTGACGGGAAACCGGTTCATGATCCGCAGGGCGCCATTTTTGGAGCCAAGGCGATGATCATCAACCAATCGGCTGGCTCTGGCGGCGATGCGATGCCCTGGTATTTTCGCAAGGCTAACCTGGGCACGCTGGTGGGGGTAAAAACCTGGGGCGGCCTGGTGGGCATCGGCGGGTATCCAACGCTGATCGATGGAGGCTCAGTCACGGCGCCTCGCTACGCGATCTATGGTCTGAATGGGCAGTGGGAGGTGGAGGGTCACGGTATCCCGCCCGATGTGGAAGTGGAGGAGTTGCCGAAGGATGTGGCCGCGGGTCATGACATGCAACTGGAGCGCGCAGTAGCGATCGTGATGGAGCAGTTGAAGGAGCATCCTGTGACTGCACCGCCCATTCCGTCCTACCCCAATTACCACGAGCAGGACGATCTGGGCCATCGTTGAGCTGCGATGGCAAAACAGAGTGCAGGGCTGTTGATGTATCGGTCACGCGATGGTCAGTTGGAAGTCTTTCTGGTTCATCCGGGAGGGCCGTTCTGGGCCAAAAAAGATCTGGGCGCCTGGTCCATTTCTAAAGGCGAGTACGCAGCGGGCGAGGCTGCTTTAGAAGCCGCGAAGAGGGAATTTCAGGAGGAGACGGGCTTCGCCGCGCAAGGAGATTTTTTGAGTCTCGGCCAGGTGCAGCAGGCCGGGGGTAAGGTTGTCACCGCTTGGGCATTTGAAGGCGATTGCGACCCCAGCCAACTGATCAGCAATCGTTGTGAGATAGAGTGGCCGCCGCGCTCCGGCCGCAAGATGGAAATTGCCGAAGTAGATCGTGGGGATTGGTTTTCGATCGCAGAAGCGAAAGAACGCATTTTGAAAAGTCAGGCGCCGTTGCTCGAAAGGCTGTCTCAGTTGCTGCGGACACCCGGATTTCCTACTGAACGCTGCTAGCAAGGAACGAGTGTGCGGTTTTCCTTAAGAAAACCGGATAATGTTGATCAACGCCACGGATCTCGACAGGAAATCCGGGCCGGCGGATTAACCATGCGGCTTTTTGTGGGGATTCCACTTGCGGCTGAGGTGATCGAGGAGCTCTCAGCGGTGTCGATGCGGCTCCAAGCGAGCGAGGACGGTTTGCGCTGGAGCGCGCCTGAATCATGGCACATCACGCTGCAGTTTCTGGGCAACACACCGGAATACGAATGCATTGTCACGCGACTTAGGGAGTTGCGCTCGCCGCCGGTGCCGGTGCAGTTGGAAGACCTGGGTTTCTTCGAGCGCGCAGGGGTTTTCTTCGCCGGTGTCAGGCTCACCCCAGCATTGGAAGCGCTGCAGCAGCGTGTGACTGCTGCTACTGGACTTTGTGGGTTTGTCCCGGAAACTCGTCCCTATCATCCTCACATAACGCTGGCGCGGAGCAAGAGCAAGGGAGTGAAGGCGCTTCGCGCTCTGAAAGGCAGGATTCACCGCGAGCCGAAATTCAGTGGTTTTGTTGCGGAAGAGTTCGTTCTTTATGAAAGCGTGCCGGGAGCAAAGGGGTCACACTACGAGGTCCGCGAGCGATTTCCACTCTCTGCTGCGCGGTCTTAGTCGGCAGCGAAGTCATCTTTTCTTCGAAAGCGGTTCCACGGCCACGGACCTTTCGGGTGGTCGGGTCGATAGACGATGGCACCCGGCACCTGCAGATCAATTTGCGTGCCACCCTCTTTGCTGCGGCCCACGCGCAGCTCGCTGCGCAACTTTGCGGCACGCTCGCGCATGCCCTGCAAGCCCCAATGACCGCTGCGATAACCAGCCTTCAGTACCGTCTCATCGATGCCGGCGCCATCATCGCTCACGCACACATGCAGAGCAGTGGCATGGTACGATACCTGCGCTTCGATGTGACTTCCGCCCGAGTGGGTGAAGGCGTTGGTCAGCGCTTCACGGCCGATCAGCAAAATCTCCTCTTGCACAATCGCATCCAGAAGCCGCGGGCGGCCTTGCACCGTGACCTGAAAATGCGCAGGATGAATGGAGCGAAGCTGTTGACCCACCTGCGCCAGTGCGTCCGCGAGGCTGACGCGTGGCGCATGCCGCCCACGAAGATTCAACACCCGTTCGCGTCCTTCCTGCATGACCTTGTCTGCTTCTTGCAGGGCTTCGTCG
>Ga0210391_10004848_pt1 | contig 11119 bp, 11 predicted proteins | sample IncBWC12OmetaG_FD_160573 | JGI IMG/M metagenome (GOLD analysis project Ga0210391, IMG submission 160573) | Forest soil microbial communities from Barre Woods Harvard Forest LTER site, Petersham, Massachusetts, United States - Inc-BW-C-12-O ...
CCAGCAGCCAGGCGTCGAACTCGAAGCGGCGGATGGAATGCTGCACACAGGGCAGCGGCAGGTGCAGTCCGCGCAGGTAGGCGTGCATCCGACCGAAGGTCAGAAAGCGGTAGGGATAGGCGGCGACATCCATGTCCAGATCTTTCACCACATCCGGGGTGATCCAGCCGGCACACAGTTTCAGGCGCGGAAAGAGCTCCTTGTCGAGGATGAGCACCTGCGCGCCACCCTGGCGCAGCTTGCGCGCCGCCGACGATCCCGCCGGCCCGCCACCAATGATCAGTACGTCGCTGTGAATCACGCGTGCGCTCAGGCCATCGGTTGGGAAAGATGATCGCGGGTCATGGGCACGTTGTTGTTCTCGGCGGTCGCGAACAGCACCTGAAACAGCTGCAGCGTGCCGGTCGTGAAGGCCGCCGCGGAGCCGGCCAGATACAGCCGCCACATGCGCACGAACTTCTCATCGAACATGCTGCGCACGCGCTCGACGTTGGTTTCGAACAGCGTCAGCCAGTCCATCAGCGTGTGCGCGTAGTGCAGCCGCAGATTCTCGACATCCAGCACCGACAGGTTCCAGGGTTCGAATATCTGCGTCATCTCACTCAACGCCGGCGGACAGGCGCCCGGGAAGATGCGCTGCTCGATCCACGGATGCAGCTGCGCCGGGTAGTTGCGGCCGATGGTGTGGATCAGGCCGCGACCGTTGCCGCCCAGCACCTCATGCGCGACCTTGCCGAGCTGCCGGTAGTTCTCCACGCCGACATGCTCGAGCATGCCGACGGACACGAAGGCGTCGTAGGAACCGGAAATGTTCCGGTAGTCATCCTCGACGTACTCGATCTGCGAATCGAGCCCCTCCGACTTGGCATAGGCGCGGGCGAAGGCCACCTGCTCCTTGGAAATGTTGAAGGCGCGGACTTTGACCCCGTAGTGGCGGGCCATGTGCACCGCGAGGCGTCCCCAGCCGAAGCCGGCCTCGACCACCCGCTCACCCGCACGCAGCCGCAGCTTGCGGCAGACATGGTGCATCTTGGCATCCTGGGCCTCATCCAGGGTGGCCGCCGCGGTGGGGTAGTAGGCGCAGGTATAGGCCATCGTCCGACCCAGCCACAGCGCATAGAAATCGTTGCCGATGTCGTAGTGGTGGTGGATGTTGTCCTTGGATCCCGCCAGGGTGTTGACCCGGGGGCGGTTCCACAGCTTGCCCATGAAGCCGAGCAGGGTTTTCTGCTTCTCGGCCCGCGTCGACCCGCGGTACACCTCTTCCATGAAGCGCACGAGGTCACCCTCGATCTCGATCCGGCCGTCGCTGTAGCCGTCGCCGAAGCGCACGCCCGGATTGCGCAGCAGGCCCAGCAGCACGCCCGGCTCGCGCAGAGTCACGCGCGCGATCGGTTTGACCCCCTCCGGCACGATGCGCTCGCCGTTCCATAGCACGAACTCGAAGGGCGGAGAACCGAACATTTTCAATAGCTTGCCGACGCCGCGCGCCGCGGCCGAGCTGGCTAGCCCAAGCTTGGGCGCATCGGTCCTGGCAGCCGGCACCCCTGGCGCCGAACCTGAAGCAGTCCCCGTTCGATCTGCTGATGACGACAGGCTTTCCTCGAGGGCGTTCACTCGCGACTCCTTTCCATTCCGGCGGTTCAACCGCTCTTACCCCCGATGCTACACGGGAGTGCCGTCACAGTCACAGGTCCGAGGTTTCTGATGCGTGTCTCATAAATTCCTACATGGCATGAATATCATGGCGCTACGTAAGTCGATGAAAGGGTGCGATCTTTCCTGCACCTCATCGATCCCGCGGAGACCGCAATGAGTCACGCAAAGACCAAGCTACCCTGGTCCTGGGCGGTCGCCCTGGGCCATAGCCTGTGGCCCTTCTGGCTGTTCCAGGACGTGAATCAGGGGGACCTGTTCGCCCGGGCGGCCGCGAGCGACCATAACCGCCGCATGAGCGAGGTCCTGCCCCGCTACCTGCGCCGCTGGCTGCTGGTCTGCGGCATCGCCTGCCTGTCCATCTGCGCCAATGATGCCATGGCCACCGATGTGGCCCGGCGCCTGGACGTCTTCGTGCTCATGGCCGCCGGTTCAGGTCTGGTCTGCGCCTATGCGATCTGCGTGATGATCGTGATCGGCTATGCCTGGTGCTATCTGCGCCTGGCCAAGCGCTGACCTACTCATCCTCGTCCATGCTCTGGGTGCCGATGGCGCTGAACAGCTTGCTGAGCACGCTGTAGAGCGTCCGGCGCTCATCGCGCGTCAGCTTCTGGAGCAGCTTGGCCTGATTGCGCTGGGCGACCGGCAACACCGTCTTGTAGAGCGCGCGACCCTTGGCGGTCACCGTGAGTATCACGGGCACCGCCGCGGTGTCACCGGCCTTGCGGGCGCCCGGGGCCTGCGACTTCGTGGCGATGTAGCCACGCTTGATCATGCCATGCAGCGTGCGGCTGGCCTGACCCTTGTCCATGCTGCTGTTGGCCACCAGTTCCGAGAAGCGCACCGGTTGAAAGCGAATGGTCATGGCCAACAGCCGCCACTCCGGCACACTCAGCCCGAAGTCGGCGAGGTAACGGCGCGTCACGTTCGACTTCGCCGCATTCGCCAGACGGATCAACTGAAAGGTCAGGAAGTGCCCGATATGCAGATGGCTGCCGCGGTCACCGACATCGGACCATGGATCGCCGCCACTCTTCTTTTTTGCAACGACCCTGGATTTGCGCGCCTTAGTTTTGGCAGCCACTGGCGAAACTCCGAATTTTGACGAGAGGTTGGAAGCCGGGCATTTTACAGGTTTCAATCGAAAGAAGCGGGCAGCTGCGGATTACGATGATGTTCGAACATATGTTGCACCTGCCTGACACTGATGCGACCTTTGGACAAAGGCGGCAGTTCACTTTCGGAAAAAAATCCTACGTCGCTGGTCTCGACGCTCGCACGCGGTTCACCGCCCAGTAGTTCACACAGAAAGAATACCTTCCATATGTGATATCCAAACGGCGGATGAGGATGACGGTTGCGGTCGAACAGCGCCACCATTCTGCTCGCCCGAACCGTGAATCCGGACTCCTCGTGCACCTCGCGTTCGATCGCGACACTGGGGCAGTCGCCCACATCGGCATAGCCACCGGGCAAGGTCCATAGGCCGTCCGAACGTTCCTGCACCATGAGGATGCGATCATCGCGAAACACCGCGGCGCGCACGTCGATGCGCGGCGTCGCGTAGCCACCCCCGGGCGCGAACAGTTCAATGATGGCCTGGGGCTCGGCGCCGGTGCCGGCCGCCATCATCGCGGCGGCGATATCCCGCACCAGATCATAGCGTTGCCGGTCAAATTCGTTTTTCGCATAAGCGTCACCCGTCTGTGCGACGGCCTGCAACTGCTGCGCCCAATGCAACCAGCGAAAATCCTCCATGCGAGGCGGATTGAAGCATTGAATCGGGGTGATGCGCCACAATAGAGCGAATTTCATGCTTGCCGACGCCATAGAGGTTTTTGCCTCGCCGACCCGCAGGGAGTGCGAAGAGCGCGCCTTCGTGCTGACCGCGGTGGGTGTGCCGCATTTTCTGACGCAATCGCCGCAGGGCTTCGCGCTTTTGGTCGATCCGGAGTATCTGGCGCAGGCGCGCGACCATCTGTTGCTTTACCAACAGGAGCGCCGCCGTCCGCCGCCGCGTGCGCCCGTGGTCCCGGTACGCCACTATGCGTACGCCTGGGTGGGGAGTCTCATCTATGCACTGGTGCTGCTCGGCGTGGCCGCGGCGATCGGCTTTGGCTGGGGCCGCCTCGATGCCTTCGAGGCCGGTTCGCTCAACGCCGGACTGGTGCGCGAGGGGCAATGGTGGCGCGCCTGGACCTCGTTGACTTTGCATCTGGATGCGGCGCACATCGCCGCCAACCTCGCCGCCGGCGCCTGGTTCGGGTACCTGGCCGGACGGCTGCTGGGCCCCGGCACTGCGTGGGCCCTGGTGGTGCTCGGGGCGGGCGCGGCCAACTGGGTCGAGTCACTGCTCGCCGCCGCCGATCATCGCTCCGTCGGCGCCTCCACCGCGGTCTTCACCGCCTTGGGCCTGCTGGCAGCCTATACCTGGCGCGAGCGACATTCGATGGCGCTGCGCCCGGCGCAGCGCTATGGCCCGTTGTTCGCGGGAGTCATTCTGCTGGGTTGGCTCGGAACCTCCGGCGAGCACACCGATGTCATGGCGCACCTGCTGGGCTTTGCCGTCGGCGGCATGCTGGGCGCACTCATTGCGGGTGCCCGACTGCAGCGTCTGTGGCGGCGCCTGCCTCAATGGGTCGGCGGTGCGATCGCGCTCGGTGTACTCGGGCTCGCCTGGGCCTGCGCATAGCCCACCAGCTCCACATACCCTCGGGCCGTGATCGGCGCAGCGCGAAGCGTGCCCGTGACCTGCACCGCACCTTCCCAATACCGCGGCTGAGCCGACAACTCCTGATCGGCCAGCAGCGGTGTCACCTGCAGCTGCAACTCCAGCGATTTGACTCGCAGCGTCCACTGCGCCGGGTAGCGTCCACCGCGCGGACTGTTCCAGTAGCGCAGCACATCGATCCTCAGGTCGGCATCGCGCAGCGGGGTCACCTGTCCCGTCGCGGACACGTAAGTCCCGGCACTGTGCGCGTCGCGGCGACCGTCGCGATCGCGCAGCGCATAGAACATCAGGGCACTGCCATCGGAAAAGTCGAGTGCGAACCAGTCCCACCCTTCCTCATTCGCTCCCAATGAACCGCTGCCCCATTCCCGGTCCAGCCACACCTGCCCCGACACCGGCAGCGCAGTACCGCCGCGGCTCAGGCGGCCTGCGGCCGCCAGATGCGGCATCGAGTAGTAGTAACTGGCCGCGCCCGCCGCATCCGCCTTGCGGCTCAGGCCCGCCTCACCGTTCAACACCGGCACCTGATCGGAGCGCAGCTGCAGCTGCAACTGATAATCCCCATCGGCCGCCTGCAGCTGCCAATCCAGGGCATCCGTTGCCGCTGCCGCTGCCTGGGTCAGCGACCAGTCATCGACGTGGACCGCAAAGGGCTGCGCCGTGGCGCCCGCGAGGCCCAAGGCATCGCGGGCCAGGCGCGTCGCATTGAAGAACCGCCCGCGACCCACGTCGGTGATTGCAAAATGCGCGGCGTAGACCTGGCGGGTGCGCCAGGCGGAGGCCGCCGCCGCGGTCGATGGCGCCTGCGGCAGCAGCGCGAGACGAAAGAAAGTCAGCTCGAAACCGAAGTTCTCGCCCGCGGGCCCCGTGAGCTGACCGGTCAGGTACCACCACTCGTGACGAAACAGAGGATGGGGTCCATGGTCCAGCGGAAATTCGAAGCGATGCGGCGTGTCCGCCAGCGCGAATCCGTGACTGTCCCCCGCCCGCAGCACGCTCAGCCGGTCAATCGGTGCCCCCGGCGCGGCGCCCGTCGCTGTGGGACGCTGGCAGCCGCTCAAGGCGAGCAGCAGCAGTAGCAGTCCAATCCGGCCTGGCACCCTTACTCCTCCCGCAGGTCCTGGTACAGCGGCGCGTGCGCCATGCGCCAGGCCGGGTACACGCCCGCAAGCAGGGCGGCGGTCAGTGCCAATGCAATGGCGCTGCTGATCTGGCCCGGATGCAGATGCAGTTCGATTTCCCAGCCGAAGGCGCGGCGATTGATGACGCGCACCAGCAGTACCGCGGTGAGCACCCCCGCCGGCAACCCCGCCAGCAGCGCCGCCGCCCCCATGAACAGGGTCTGGGCCTGGATCATCAGCGCGGCGCCGGCGCGCGTCAGGCCCAGCACCCGCAGCAGCGCCAGTTCATGGGTGCGCCCCAGTTGCCAGGCCAGAAGCGCGCTCACCAGCCCCAGGGCGGCGACCCCGGCGGCCAGCCAGCTCAGCACCGCGGTGATGATGAACGTACGATCGAAAATGATCAGCGAAATCGCGCGCACCTGGGCCGGTGTATCGATCTGCAGCGCCTGGCGCGCGCCCGCCGCGGCATACAGGCGCTGCACGACGGTCGACACATCGGCCCCGGGCGCGACCGACAGCGCGAGCGCGCCGATCGAGTCGTCCTGCCACAGGCGCCGGTAGACGCTGCGGCTGATGCGCACACTGCCGCGGTCGTTGCCGTATTCGCGGAACACGCCGGCGACGCGCAAGGCGCGCGGCCCCTGCCCGGTCATCAACTGCAGTGTTGATCCGACGCCTAAGTTCAGCCGATAGGCCAGAGGCTGCGCCAGCAGCACCGCGCCGTCCTGAAAATCGCGCCAGACATCCGTCCTGGCCGCGGTCAATTCGACGCCGGCGCGCATCGCGGGCGTCACATCCATGGCATCGAGCACCACCGGCCCCTGGTTTGAATCAACCAGGGCCCGACGGCTGGCACTGTAGCCGGCGATGCCGGGGACCCGCAGCAGATCCGCCACCACCGCGGGCTCGAGACGGCGTTCGGGTCGCGCGAAACCGGGTCCGGGCGCACCCACGTAGATATCGGCCTGCAGCGTCAGCGACAACCAATCGCGCAGCGACTCGCGGAAGCTGTCGACCATGATGCTGATCCCGATCATCGCCGTCACGGCCATGGCCAACGCCGCCACGGCGACACCGGTGCGGCTGAGCGATCCGGCAATGCCGTCCAACGCCAGATGCACCGGCGGCGAGGCGGACAGAGGCGAGCGGGCGAGCCGCCGGGCACAGCCGTAGAGCATGGCGGGGCTCGCCGCCGCAACGCTGAGCATCGCGCACACCAGCGCCGCGAAACCCGCGAACACGCTGCGCTGTGTGCTCAGCACGATGACCACACAGGCGAGCGCCAGCACCACGCTCAAGGCCAGCAGGCCCCACACCGCGCGGCGCGCGCGGCCTTCCAGCACCGAGGACCGCAGCGTCAGCTGCGGCGCGCTGTGAACCGCTTCCAGGGCCGGCGCAGCCGCCGCGAGCAACGCCACGGCAAGTGCGGCACCCAACGCGAGCAGCGGCTCGGCCCTGGGCAAGGTGACACTGTTGACGGCGACCACGTAGTACAGATCATTGATCGTCCGCGACACCAGGCGCACGAGCTCGCGGCCGAGAGTGTAGCCCGCCACGAGCCCCAGCAGACCGCCCGCCGTCGCCATGCCGGCCGCCTCGAGCGCAATGATGCCCAGCAGCTGCGAACGTGTCGCGCCCAGCGCGCGCAGAATGCCGAGGCTGCGACGCCGCACCACGATGGTGAAACTCATGGTGCCGTAGACGAGGAACAGACCCACGAGCAGCGCCAGCAGGCCGAGCGCGCGCAGATTGGAGTTGAAGGCCTCGGTCATGTTGAGACCCGCGCGGGCGTGCCGCGCCGCCACGGCGAGCGTCACCCCGGCGGGCAACTCGCGGCTGAGCTGCGCCAACTCCGCCGCCGCCGCTGCACTCCCCGGCACCCGCAGGTCGATGCGCGTCAGGCGGCCGGACAGACCGAACCATTGCTGCGCGGTGCCGATGTCGGCGAGCATCAGCGACTGCATGCCGGCCGCATTGCCCGCGAGCACACCCAGCAGGTGGCCCGACAGCGCGTGGCCGCCGACATCGACACTGAAGCTCGAACCGATGCCGAGATGCAACGCCGCCGCCGTGGGCGCGGCGAGCACCGCTGCTCCCGGGCTTGCGAGCCATGGCCCCAGGTTGTCCTCGAGCGCCGGTTCGGCGCCCGCAGACGTGGTACCTGCCGCGGCAAAGCCGGCAGCGGCCAGCGGGTCGACTCCCAAGAGCTGCAGCGACTCCTCGCCGACGGTGACGAAACCCTCGACCACGGGATTGGCGCGCACCTGGTGCAGGGTGCGCGCCAGGTGCACGTACAGCGCCTCATCGATGCCCGCGGGGCCGCCGTCCAGCTCGTGAGTCGCGGGACCCTGCACCGCGGCCAGGGACAATTCAAAGGCGCGCGCCGCGCTGCCGGTGGCGACATCGACCGCAACGATGGTGGCCACCCCCAGGGCCAGTCCCAGCAGCGCCAGCAGCAGCTGTAGCGGATGGCGCAGCAGATGACGGAAGCTCGCCGACCACAGCATGCCCATGAGGTTTACTGCAACTGTCCCGCGCGCAGCGTCAGACAACGATCGGCGCCGGCCGCCAGCTGCCGATCGTGCGTCACCAGCACCACCGTCGTGCCGCGCTCGCGCGCCAGCTCGCGCAGCAGCGGCGCAATCTGCGCGGCCGTCACTTCATCGAGATTGCCGGTGGGCTCATCGGCGAGCAGCAGCGCAGGTTCATGCACCAGTGCGCGCGCCAGCGCCACACGCTGCTGTTCACCGCCGGAGAGCACATCCACCGGTGCATGCAACCGATCGCCGAGCCCGACACGCTCCAGCATCTGGCGACTGCGCCGCCGTCCCTGCGCCGCGCCCACCCCATCGAGCGACAGCACCAGCCGTACGTTCTCCTCCACATCGAGCGTCGGCAGCAGATTGAAGAACTGGTAGACGAAACCGACCTGGCGACGCCGGAACAGCGTGCGCTCGGGTTCGCGCAGCGCGCTCAAGTCCTGTCCGGCGAAGATCACCCGCCCGGCGTCGGGTTGGTCGATGCCGCTGATCAGATTGAGCAGTGTGGACTTGCCGGAGCCGCTGCGGCCGATGATGACGGTTTCACTGGCGGCGGCGATGCTGATGCTGACCCGGTCGAGTACGCCGCGTCGATGTTCACCGACGCCGAAGCTGCGACTGACCGAGTCCAGGATCAACACGCGGCATTGACACCCGGAGCGTAGCGCATGGCGCGCGCCGCCCCCATGCGCGTGAGCTCCTGGCGCAGCGACTCGCTCAGCGCCGCAAATTCGGGCCGCTTGAACGCGGGCGCCGCCGACCAGTCGTACGCCCAGGGATGCGTGGTGCGCAGCGCCTCCGGTTCCTCGACGTAGCGCGGAATCACATGGGCGTGCAGCGCCGGCTCGAGATTGCCGAGGATCGCGTAGTTGATCCGCAGCGCGTGGGTGACCTTCAGCAGCGCATCGCCCAGCCGCGCCATGTCGAGCAGAAACTGGCCGCGCTCCTTCGCGCCCAGGGCATTGAGGGTCGGCACCACCGGATCCGGCAGCAGCAGCACGTAGCCGCGCACGAACTGGCGCTCGCCGAACAGCACCCAACCCGAGGTCAACTTGGCCGCGACCCGTGGCTCCCTGCCTTCGCGCGCCGCCACGACCAGCTGGTGAATCGCGGTCTGCACTTCGGGCTTCTCACTCTTCATCTTGCGGCCTCCACGCCCAGCCGCAGCAAGGCCTCGCGTGTCTCGTGGTAACTTTTGTGAACGATGCCGTGCCAACCTCGGGCGCGGGCCGTTTCGATGTTCTCGGCGCGATCATCGATGAACACCGTTGCCGCGGGGGCGAGACCAAACTGCTGCTCGGCCTGCGCGTAGATCGCGGTATCCGGCTTCATCACGCCGGCCCGGAAGGAGGGCAGCGCCCCGTGACCGATGCGATCGAGCCGGTAGCGCGCGACCAGGTGCTCCCAATGCAGCTCACCGATGTTGGACAGCAGGTACACGCCATGATGGGGCGTGACCTGCCGCGCCAGCTGCATCATGTCCTCGCGCGGGGAGAGCAGATCGAGCCATTGTTGGCGTAGCACCGCGGCGGGCGCGCGCGGCGCCAGCGCGCGAAAGCGCTCGATCAGCTGCGCGCCGTCCACGCGCCCGGTTTCATGCTCCTCGAGCCGGACCCGCGTCAGCGCGGCGTTCAGATCCATCCGTGGGGCACCATGCTCGACCAGGCAATCGAGCATCGGCTGCGGATGAATGCCGACGAACACCCAGCCAATGTCGAAGACGATGTCGCGGATCAAGAACTTCAGCGCTCCTTGACCGCTAGTCTATCGCGGAATCGGGATGACCGTCCCCTGATCGCCCGCGGTCATATTCACCGACACCACGGTGGCCCGCGGAAAGAAATTGAACTCCGAGGCGCTCGCCCAGGTATAGGCGCCCATGGCGCGCCCGATGATCAGGTCGCCGACCTCGAGCTTCGGCAGCATCAGGTTCTCGGCGATCACATCGATGCTGTCGCAGGTCGGACCGGCGAGCACCGACGGCAACCGATGCGTGCTCTCGCGCAAGGGTTCGACCGGATAGCGGGCATGATCAAACAACTGCCCGCTGTATGAGCCGTACAGGCCATCGTCCAGGTAGTACCACCAATGGCCTTCACGCCGCGCCCGCCCCATGACGCTGGCGACACCGATCGCGGCGGGGCCGGCGATGAAGCGCCCGGGTTCGGCGATGACCCGGATGCGCTTGGGCAGCTTTCCCAGCTGCTGGCGGATCGGATCACAGAACCGCACGATATCGGGCACGGGTGCTCCGTACTCGATCGGAAAGCCACCGCCAATGTCCAAGGTATCGAGTGTACCCAGGCGCTCGCGGCGCGCCGCCGCGATCAGTTTGGTGCACACGTCGATCGCCTCGACGTGTTTGGTCGGATCGGGGGCCTGTGAGCCGACATGGAAGGAGACCCCCTGCACATCGACGCCGAGGCCCGCGGCGAGCCGCGCGAGCCCCATGAAGTCCTCCGGATCGCAGCCGAACTTGCGCGACAGATCGCACACCGCTCCGGGACTGCGGAACGAGACCCGCAGCAGCAGCCGCGCGCGCTCGCGCAGGCGCGCAAACTTGCGCACCTCATCGGGATTGTCGGCGACGAAGGTCTTCACGCCGAACTCCATGGCGTTGCGAATGTCCTGCGCGCGCTTGATGGGATGGGTGTGGATGCAGCGCTCGGGGCTGGCGCCGAGACTCTTCACCAGCTGCACCTCCCCGGTGGTCGCCAGATCCAGGTAGCCGCCCTCTTCCATCACGATCTTCACCACCGCCGGATGCGGCAGTGGCTTCAATGCATAGTGCAGGTCGACCCGCGGCAATGCCCGCTGCAGCAGGCGCAGCTGCTCGCGCACCCGCTCGCAATCGATGATCAGCAGCGGCGAGCCGAACTCGCCGACGAGGCGCCGGATCTGCTCGGGTTCAAACGGGTCCACAAAACGCGTCGGGCGCGATCGGGTCGGCATGGAGGGTCTCGTCAAGGCAGAACGGAGAACGCGCCGGTTTCATCGCCTTCGGTCACGCGCGTGGCGGCCCGCAGCAGTCGATCGCGCACCGCATCCCAGCGTTCGCCATCGGGCACGTC
>Ga0210391_10004849_pt1 | contig 11118 bp, 9 predicted proteins | sample IncBWC12OmetaG_FD_160573 | JGI IMG/M metagenome (GOLD analysis project Ga0210391, IMG submission 160573) | Forest soil microbial communities from Barre Woods Harvard Forest LTER site, Petersham, Massachusetts, United States - Inc-BW-C-12-O ...
ATGCCCCGCTGGGTCGCCGGCCGGTAGCGGCCGCGGCTGTCAAAAACTCCAGGATCATGGTATGCACCCAAAACTCGACGGACCGGCGCTGGACATCCTGTTTCGCACCGCCCGTACCCGCAACGGCTGGAGCGCGGAAGCCGTCAGTGAAGCGCAGATCCGCGAGCTCTACGACCTGCTCAAATGGGGCCCGACCTCGGGCAATGGCAGTCCGGCCCGCTTCGTATGGGTGCGCTCGGAGGAGGGCAAGAGCAAGCTGGCCGCGCTGGCCTCGGAGGCCAACCGCCCCAAGATCCTCGCCGCCCCGCTCACCGTCATCATTGGTTACGATCTGGACTTCGGCGAGCAGATGCCGAAGCTGTTTCCGGCGCGCGGCGAGGCCATGAAGGCCATGTTCGCGAACTCCCCGGTGATCGCCGAAACCACCGCCTTCCGCAACAGCAGCCTGCAGGGCGCTTACCTCATTCTCGCGGCACGCTGCCTGGGGCTGGACTGTGGTCCGATGTCCGGCTTCGACAACGCGGGCGTGGATCGCGAGTTCTTCGGCAACTCGCGCGTGCGCTCCAATTTCATCTGCAGCATCGGACATGGCACCGATGAGAAGCTGTTCCCGCGCAATCCGCGACTGACTTTCGAAGAGGCCGGCCGGTTCGCCTGAACCGCCCGGATTTGATCATGAGTTCACTTTCATTGCGCGATCAGTTGTTGCAGGCCGGGCTCGTCAGCGAGCAACAGGTCAAGGAAGCCGAGCGCCGGGCGCAACGCAAGCAATACCAGGGCCAGAAGCAACAGCCGCGCGCCCAGCGCAATGGCCCCTCGCCCCAGGAAATCGCCGCGAAAAAACATGCGGATGCCAAGGCCGCACGTGACCAGGAACTGAACCGCAAGCAGCAGGAAAAGGCGCAGCGCAAGGCGCTGTACGCCCAGATCCGCGAGCTGGTGAGCCAGAACCGCATCGCGCGACCGGATGTGGAGGAGACCTACAATTTCATCGACGGCGGCAAGGTGCGTCGCATCCGTGCGGATGCGGCCCTGCGCGAGCGCGTGACGCGCGGTGAGGTCGTGCTGGTGCGCTGTGAGGGCCGCTACGAACTGGTACCGCCGGATATTGCCGAGAAGATCCGCGAGCGTGATCCGCGCGCCGTGGTCGCGCCGGGCCAGTCGAGCCCGGCCGCGCAGGTCGTGGACGAGGCCTACAAGGACTTCGTGGTGCCGGATGATCTGATCTGGTAGGCGCCGCGGCTCAATCGGTCTTGCCGGTCGGTATGACAAAGGCCGACCCGGATGCGGCACTGCCGGACCAGCGCTGGGTGATGATCTTGGTGCGGGTGAAGAACCGGATGCTGTCCGTCCCGTATTGATTCAGATCGCCGAAGGCCGAGCGCTTCCAGCCACCGAAACCATGATGGGCCACCGGCACCGGAATCGGCACGTTGATTCCGACCATGCCCACTTCAACCTGCTCGGCGAAGCGCCGTGCCGCCTCCCCCGAACGGGTGAACAGCGCCACGCCATTTCCATAAGGGTGGCTCGAGACCAGGGCAATGGCCTGCTCCAGCGTGGCCACCCGCAGCATCTGCAGCACCGGCCCGAAGATCTCCTCCTGGTAGCTGCGCATCTCGGCACGCACCTGATCGAACAGCGTCGGGCCGAGGAAAAATCCGCCCGCATGCCCGGCCACGGTCAGACCGCGCCCATCGACGACGAGCTCGGCCCCTTCGGCCAGCGCCAGTGCGATGTAGTCCAGGACGCGCTGTTTGTGGGCCGCCGTGACCAGCGGACCGTAGTCGGCAGCGGGGTCATCCGGCGCCCCGACACGCAGTGCGCCGATCGCGGCCTTCAGGCGCTGGCGCAGGGCGCGCGCGGTGTCCTCCCCGATCGCGACGATCACCGGCAGCGCCATGCAACGCTCGCCGGCGGAACCGAATGCCGCCCCGACGATGGCCGCCACCGCCTGGTCCAGGTCCGCATCAGGCAGCACCACGCCATGATTCTTGGCACCCCCCATGGCCTGGACGCGCTTGCCGGCCGCTGCGGCCGTGGCATAGATGTGCTGGGCGACGGCAGAGGAGCCGACGAAACTCACCGCCTTGATGGCAGGCTCGGCCAGGATCGCGTCCACCAGTTCCCGATCGCCGTGCACGACGTTCAGCAGGCCCTCGGGCGCGCCGGCCTCCTGCAGCAGCCCGGCCAGTTCCACCGCCACCGAGGGCGTGCGCTCCGAGGGCTTGAGGATGAAGGCATTGCCCGCGGCGAGCGCCGGCCCCAGCATCCACAGCGGGATCATGGCCGGGAAGTTGAACGGCGTGATGCCCGCGACCACACCCAGCGGCTGGCGCAGCGACCAGACGTCGATGTCAGGACCCACGCCCTGGGAGAATTCGCCCTTGAGCAATTGCGGGGCACCACAAACAAAATCAATGACTTCCAGCCCGCGCTGCAACTCGCCACGGGCATCGGCCAGCACCTTGCCATGCTCGCTGGCCAGCAGCGTGGCGAGTCTTCCCAGCTGCTGTTCCAGCAGGGCCTTGAAGCGAAACAGAACCTGGCTGCGCCGGTGGGCACTGGCGCTGGCCCAGCCCGGCTGCGCCGCGAGCGCGGCCTTGACTGCCGCCGCCAGCTCCGGGGCACCGCCCAATGCCACATGAGCCCGGACCTGCCCGGAGGCCGGATCGAACACCTCGCCCCGGCGGGGGCTGCCCCCCGAGGTCTGGCGGCCCCCGATGTAATGATTTACCTCGCGCATCGGTCTGCAGATATACACCAAGGAGAACGACCATGTCCCTCAGACCCCTGATCGCGTCCGCCCTGCTGCTTTGCCTGGCTGGAACCGGTGCGGCGCTGGCCCAGGCGCCGGCCGCCTCCGCGCCCGCCAATCCCTTTGCCGGCCTGATCCGTTTCAGCGGCACGGTCACCAGCGCCGGCGGCTCTGGCTTCGTGATCCATTCAGACCAGAGCGGGGATGTGAAGCTGACCTTTCCTGACAAGCCCAACATCATGGTCAGCGCCAAGGGCAGCGTGGCCGACCTGGGCGCGGGCAAGTTCGTCGGCTGTACCGCCGTGAAGCGCGCCGACAACCTGCTGCATGCCACCGAGTGCCACATCTTTCCGGAAAGCATGCGGGGTATGGGCGAAGGCCACAATCCCATGGGTCCGCCGAACACCACCATGACCAACGGCAACGTATCCGCCATCACCACTGGTCAGGTGGCGTCAAACTCGGGCGGCGCCAGCGCGGTGATCACCGTTGCGTACAAGGGGGGCGAGCAGAGCATCCGCGTGGGTGCGGATACCGACATCACCCAGATCAACGCGGGGACGGCGGCCATGGTGAAACCTGGCGTCAAGGTGATGGGTGCCGCCAAGCCGGCTGCCGACGGCAGTGCGCAGGTGGTGTTCCTGAGCCTCAGCCGCTGAACAGTGCGGGCCACACGGCTCCCGGATCCCCTTCAGCCTCGATGACTTCCCAGCGCGCATGCGCGCCGGGAAGCTCGAAGCGTTCGGCGACCCGCCAGGGATGGGTCGATGCCAGAATCACCGCGGCTGACCCCAACCCCCCCGATCCCAGTGTGATCTCGCAGTCCAGCAGCGCGCGGGCCTGCGCCAAGGAGGCCGCCCCGGCCACGCATTCGGCCAGCGACTGTCCTTCGGGCAGCGCGACCGCACGGTCGCGCGCAAACATGAACACCGTGCCCACCTGCACGAGCAGCGCGGCAACACCGGTTTGGGTGTCACGCAGCCGCAGCCCCGCCAGCGGGCGCGCCACCACGGTCGGGTCGCGCAGCCAGTGCTCGATATAGGGCACATCCCGTCCTGCTTCGATGAGAACTTCTTCTTCCCACCACAGGCGCCCGGCATCGGTGCCGGCCCGCGGCTGGAAGTCGATCAGTCGCCGCCACTCGAAGCAGTCGCCGTCGAATCCCAGCCGCCCGGCAAATCCCGCCTGCAGCGCCAGCGCCGCGCAGTCCGCGAAGCTCAGGTCATGCAGGCCGCGCAGGTGCAGGAATTCCGGCAGCGCGGCGCCCTGGCGCAGGTCTACGAACAGCCTCGGGCCCTGCAGCCAGCGCACCTGGGTGGCCGTGTCGCGCGTGCCATCGGCATGAATGATGAGCGTCCGGCGCCACATGCCGGGCATTTCAGACAGCGGCGGGGCCGGGTGTCGCATGCAATAATCTGCCGTGTGACCTTCTCCATCGTTGCCCGCTCTGAGGATGCCCGGATGTTTGGCATCGCCATCGCCTCCGCCTCGCCGGCGGTGGCCGCGCATTGCAGTCATGCCCGGGCCGGCATCGGCGCCGTCGCCACGCAGAATATCACTGACCCGATTCTTGGCCCGCGCATGCTGGACGGGCTGCGCTGCGGGGCCAGTGCCGCCGAAGCCATTGCCGGCGTTCTGGACTCCACCGACCATGGCGCCTATCGGCAGCTGCTGGCCATCGGTGTGGCGGGAGCCCCCGCGCACCATTGTGGCGCGCATGCCTCGCGCGTGGCCGCCAGCGCCGCTGGTGAGCACGCCATGGCGGCGGGCACACGCCTCGCCAATCGCCAGGTTCCCGCGGCCATGGTTGCCGCATTCGATGCCACCTCAGGACACATCGCCGATCGTCTGCTGGGTGCGCTGCAGGCGGGCGCGGGCGCCGGCGGCGCCGCGACGGCCCTGCATTCCTCGGGTCTGCTGGTGGTACGCGAGGTGCCCTGGCCCATCATTGATCTGCGCATTGACTGGAGTGAGGGCGATCCCATCGCCGAGCTGACCGCCCTGTGGGAGCGCTTCGCCCCGCAGGTCGAAGACTGCGTGCGCAATGCCCTGCAGCCCGCCTAATCCGCAGGGTCCGGCGCGCGCGCCTCGTAGATCACGAATCGCTTGCGGGTGGGCTCCACGACTTCCCAGGTGCCGCTGAACCCGGCCGGAATCACGAACTCCTCCCCGGCGCGCACGGTCACCGCCGTGCCGGCCTGGTCGGTGATGATGCTCACACCCTCCAGCACCTGGCAGTACTCCTCTTCGGTGTAGAGAATTTTCCAGCGGCCGCGCTCGCTGTGCCAGAGGCCGGCGCAGAAGCGGCCCGACGGATCGGTGTAGTGCACCCAGGCGGTCTGCCGGGGATTGCCCTGCAGCAGCTTCTCCGGCGCCAGAAAATATTCTTCGCCAGGGCCCACGGCGGCCGGAAATCTCGTCACGCCGGCAGCGGCCATGCAGGCGCCTCAGTATTCCCTGAATTGATCCAGCTTGGCCTGTGGACTGGGCAGATGTCGCCCGGTGGGCCAGTTGGGTCGCATGCCGTAGGGCACTGACAGCAGCACGGCTTCGACCTGGCTGATCTTGCCGGCGGCATTGATCTCGAACAGTTCCTGGATCATCCAGGTCCAAGGTCCGGTGTTCTTGACCTTGAACGGCCTGCCATCCTTGAGCGCATAGCTGCGCACCGTGGCATCGTGATCGAAAAACACGCCCGCATAGACCAGCCCGCGCTCGGTATCCACGGCCAGGATGCGGCGATTGCGCAAGCGCGTGTCCTCCCGGTAGTAGCCCAGGCCGAAGGCCTTTGCACAGGGCAGGCTGGCTGCGCCGGGCTGGGCGCCCGCGGCCACCGCCACATTGGTGGTCGGAGTCTCATTCTCCAGACGCTGGCAGTCCTCGGCAAAGGCCGGGGGCTTCTCGCCATGATTGCCTTCCAGGCCGGTGAAGTAGCCATTGACGATGTCGCCCAGCTGCGCCGCGCTCAGGCGGGCGGACATCGGCAAGGCGGTCAGGAAAGCCTGGCGCGGTTCGCCATCGATGCTGGGGTCCTTGGGGGCGCCGAAGGCCGAGCCGCCGGTGGTGCTGCTGAGCCGCGCGACCACGGATTCCATTTCCGTGATCTGGTGGTTCAAGACCCGCAGGCGGGTGCCGATCAGCACCGGTGCGCCGTTCTCCAGACCCTTGGCGAAAAACCCGATCGAGTGATCCTCCGGATCCGCCACCGTCAGGCGATAGGTGCCGAGCTTATCGAGCGTGCGCCACAGTCCATCCGGCAGGCGCAGATCAACACCGTTCTCCGTGTAACGGGCGTTCACGGACAGCGGCGCCTGCTGCGGATCATGCACCAGCATGGCCTTCAGATAGCGCTCGGCGACGTCGCGCAGGCAGGCGCGGTCACAGGGTGAGCGGTCGAAGGTCGTCGGCGCGGAGCTGGTGGGCGTCGCACCGATGCTCAGGCCCGGAAACACGATGGCCGCCGCAACCAGCAAACCGGCCGCGCCGCGTGCCGCCACACTCTTGATGATGTTCATACGCCCCCTCTTTGCGGGTCGCACCGGCGAGCCGCGTGTCGGGCATTCTAGCCGCTGTTGCGCAGCGCGGTCGCCACGGCATTGATGGACAGCTGGATGCCCTCGCGCACCCGCGCGTCGGTCTCGCCGGCCCTGTGGCGCTTCAGCAACTCGACCTGCAGCAGATTCAGGGGCTCGATATAGGGCAGGCGCAGCCGGATCGAGGCATCCAGCGCCGGATGCTTCTCCAATAGACGGGTCTGCCCGGTGATGTCCAGCAGGGTATCGTGCGCCGTCTTCCAGGCGCCCTCGATGCGCGCGAACAGCGTATCGGCCAGGGTTCGATCCGCCACCAGCGTGCTGTAGCGGCGGGCAATCGACATGTCCGACTTGGCGAGCACCATTTCCATGTTGTCGAGCGTGGACTGGAAGAAGGGCCAGGTCGCCGCCATCTCGCGCAGCAGGCCGCGATCCTGGAAGGCGTGCAGCGCCTGCCCGGCGCCGAACCAGCCCGGCAACATGACCCGCGCCTGGGCCCAGCTGAACACCCAGGGAATGGCGCGCAGATCCTCGATGCGATCCGACTTGGTGCGCGAGGCCGGGCGCGAACCGATCTTGAGTTCAGCAATCTCGGTGAGCGGGGTCATCTGCCGGAAAAAGGTCTTGAAGCCTTCGGTTTCGTAAACCAGGCCCCGATAGGCGCTGAAAGCCGTCGCCGAGATCTCCTCCATGGCGGCGGCGAAGCGCGCCAGGGTTTTCTCCTCGGACACCGATATGGGCTCCAGCGATGCCAGCAGCGTCGCCGCGGTGATGGCCTCCAGATTCGCGGCTGCGCTTTCCGGCGTGCCGTACTTGGCGGCGATGACCTCACCCTGCTCGGTGATGCGGATGCGCCCCTGCACGGTTCCCTGCGGCTGCGCGCGGATGGCGCCGAAGGAGGAGCCGCCGCCGCGACCCACGGCGCCACCTCGTCCGTGGAAGATCTGCATGCGGATCTGTGCCGCGTCGAACACCTGCGACAGCGCCCGCGTCGCGCGGTTCAGGCTCCACACTGACGTCAGGTACCCGCCATCCTTGTTGGAATCGGAGTAGCCAACCATCACCTCCTGATAGCCGCGGCGCCGGGCGGCCTTGTGGATCTCAGGCAGGCTGAACCAGGCGCGCATGACTTCGGGGGCATTGTGCAGATCGCCGATGGTCTCAAACAGCGGCACCACCATGATGGGTGCGGCGGCCGGATCGGCCGGCCGGTACAGCCCGGCCTCCTTGAGCATCAGGTTCACCTCCAGCATGTCCGACACGCTTTCGCATTTGGAAATGTTGTAGGTCGTGATGCAGCCGACGCCGAAGCGCGCATGCGCCTGCGCCGCCGCGCGTACGATCGCAAGCTCCGACTGGGTCTCCTCGGTGTACTGCGAGTATGGGCTCCACAACAGCCGTTCACTGCCGAGCTCCCGGCGCAGCAGAGCCACCCGGGCGCCCTCATCCAGCTCGCCATAGCGCCGCTCGACGCCGGCGACCTGCAGCAGATCGGCGACCACGCGCGCGTGAACGTCGGAGTTCTGACGCAGATCAAGCGTCGCCAGGTGAAAGCCGAAGCTGTCCACGGCGCGGATCAGGCGGCCGAGAGCACCCCCGGTGGCCAGCAGTCCTGCACCGCTTTGGGCCAGCGAATGGGCGATGGCGACCAGATCGGTGCGCAGCTCCTCGGGGTTGGCATAGGCCACGCCCGGCACCGTCGGGCGCCGAGCCGGCTGGCGTCCCGTGATCTGCTCATAGGTCGCGGCGAGCCTGGCATAGCAACCGGTCAGCGCGCGCCGATACGGCTCATCCTGGCGCGCAGGACTGGTGTCGCCACTGGACTCTGCCAACGCCAGCAACTGCGCGGTCGGCGAGGCCAGCTCACTGGAAATGGAAAGCTCGGCCCCGAGCGCATTCAGCTGCTGCAGGTAGTTGTCCAGGGCCGCGGCGGCCGAGCGCCCCAGCGCATAGTCCAGCGTCGCCGCATTCACATTCGGATTGCCGTCGCGATCGCCGCCAATCCAGCTGCCGAGCCGCAGGAAGCTGCGCGGTCGCTGCGGCAGCTTGCGCTCCCAACGCGCGTACAGCACGTGAAGAACCGGGAGAAAAATGTCGCGCAGATACGCCAGCGCGATCTCCACTTCGTCCGCGACGATGATGCGCTCGCGGCGCAGCGGCCGGGTCTGCCACAGCAATGCAATCTGCCGCAGCAGCGCCGCCTCGATTTCATCACCGCCGGCGGCCTGCGACAGACCCTGGTCGCGCAGGCGCATGAGTTCGGCGATGCGGTTGCGATGGTCGATCATGCTCTTGCGCATCACCTCCGTGGGGTGCGCCGTGAGCACCGGCACGATCAGCGTCCGGTCGAGCAGCTGCGCGGCCTGATCGGCGCCAATACCCTGCGCAGCCAGCTTCTCCAGAGCGGCCGCGACATCCTCACCGGCCCGGCTGCCGCTGCCCTGACGATCCTCGGCGAGATTCGCGAGCATGGAAAACAGCATGAAGCTGCGCACGAAGGCCAGCGTGTCATCCAGGCTCAGCGCCTCAAGTCCCCGATCCATGGCCGCTGCATCGGCCAGACCGCGATGTCGGTCCACCGAGCGCGCGCGTATGTTTTCGATGCGTTCAAACAGCTCAAGGCCGCCATAGGCGCGGATCACATCGCCCAGCAGTTTGCCGAGATAGCGGATGTCCGCGTTCTGGGTGATCGGTTTTGCGGCGCGTGTCACGTGTGAGCTCCATGCAAGAAGCTGGCCGAGGGGGCCAGCAAGCTTACTCGCTGCACCACCATCCGGCACCTGCAACCGCGCCGCGTATCAGAGGCTGAGGCGGATGCCGGCGAATATCTCGAGCGGTGCGCCCGGGCTCAGGAACCGATTGTCGACGCCGGGGCCGTTGCTCACGGCATCCGGTGCAATGCCCGGCGCGTTGATCCCCGTGGGATCACTCAGGATGCCCCAGGTCGCGTACCTGCGATCCAGGAGATTGTTGACGCTGGCGAAGATCTCGAAGTGTTCAAAGGGCCTGTACGAGGTGTGCAGGTTGACGAGCGCATAGCCTGGAATCGGCGCCAGCTGGTTCGACTCATCCCCGACGTAGAAGAAGCTGCTGAGATAATTCAGCTGCGCACCCACCGTCCATTGCGGGATGATCTTGAAGTCCGCGCCGAGCTTCACGCGATTCTGCGGAATCCCGGGCATCCGAGCGCCGGGCACCACCGCGATGTCACCGTTCTGGTCCTGGAAGGGATTCGAGGGTGAGGGCACGGTCAGGGCTGACTGGAAGGTCGCGCGCACGAAGCTGTAGTTGGCATAGGCCGACCATTGCTGCCCGTGATAGCCGATTCCGGCCTCGAAACCCTCGCGGCGCGTATCGCCGATGTTCTGGAAGAAGCCCTGGCTCACCGAGGTTGCGATGCCGAAGATGTCGTGTTCGAGCAGGGTGCGAAAGGCGCTCAGGTTCCAGGACACCTGACCCTCCGGCACGGCGGCCAGCGTGCCGCGCAGGCCCACTTCCGTGGTCTGCGCGAGCACCTGCTTGAGGTTGGGCGGATCGCCGGCAAGGTTCGTGGGCAGCAGGCACGGCGTCAGCGGATCCGAGCACTCGATCTCGCTGGCGGTCGGCGTGCGCGTGTTGTCAGCGATGCCGCCGTAAAGGGTCATGGTCGGCAGCACCTTGTAGGTGGCGCCGATGGCGGGATTGAAATGGACGAAGCGGTTGTAGCCGTCGAGATTCGTGCCCAGCTGATCGTAGAGATTGATGTTGCTGAGGTTGTAGCGGCCGCTCGCGGTGAGCGCCAGATCCCGGGTCACGTTGAACGTGTCGCTCACGTAGAAACCGAAGCTCTTGTTGGTGGAATCGACGCTGACCGGCACCGGGTCACCGAACTCGCTCGCCGCTGCGGAGTCCTGCGCGGTATACACCAGCAGGTTGGAGGGCAGCACCATCAGCTGCGAGTTGATCACGCCCAGCTGCGCGCCGGTGTAGAAGCTGGTCGCGGCATAGTCGAGCGCCAGGCCCGCGGTGAAAGCGTTGCCGTGCCCGAAGTACGCGTCCTGGCTTGCGACCTGGAAGGCGGCGCCGCGGCTCCAGGCGGTGACCTGCTCGAAGTCATTTTCACCGAGGATGTTGGCGCCACCGGCGGAGATGTCGGGCAAGGTGCCACCCGTCGCGTTCGTCAGCGGCGTAAGCCCGTCGGGCTGGCAGAGAATGCCGGGGGTATTGGTGCAGGCCGTGTAGTCGGTGGTATTGCCGTTCGAAACGGACTGCGAATACTGGCGGTAGTAAAGCACGCCCTGCAGCGACCAGGCATCGCTCAACTTCAGGGTGCCGTTCAGGGTGAAGAAGTTCAGGTCATTGATATTGGCCTGCGGACCGGTGAATACCAGCGAGCGGTTCACGGCCAGTTCCTGCACCGGCGCGGGGCCCTGGCCCTGCATGTCGTTGTCCGAGCGGCTGTAGCTGAAGTCGAGCGTTGCGCGCTGCGTGTGCAGGCTCAGTACGGCATAGACATCGCGCATCCGGTCAGCGGAGAACTGCCGCCAGCCGCTCCAGTCCAATGCGCGGCTGGCCACGTAGAAGCCGAAAATGCCGGTGTCGAGGCCGTATTGCGCGGTCAGCGAGCGTTGGCCGTAGGAGCCGCCTTCCAGCTCCAGGTCGCCACCCTGGTAGCTGAACCCGTTCTTCATGGTGACCGAGATGGCGCCGCCCAGCGCGTTGCGGCCAAAGACCGGACTGGAGCTCACCACTTCCACCTTCTCGACCGCAACGTCCGGGAACAGGTCCCAGTTGACGGTGTCGCCGAAGGCCTCGTTGATGCGCACACCGTTCTGATAGACCGCCAGT
>Ga0210391_10004851_pt1 | contig 11115 bp, 9 predicted proteins | sample IncBWC12OmetaG_FD_160573 | JGI IMG/M metagenome (GOLD analysis project Ga0210391, IMG submission 160573) | Forest soil microbial communities from Barre Woods Harvard Forest LTER site, Petersham, Massachusetts, United States - Inc-BW-C-12-O ...
GTCCGCGGTTTGGCCGTATCGACGCGGGATTAGATCAGGTAGAAAACTCGGTTGCGCGGGCCCGCGATTTCCTCTTTTCCCAGCAGCATGCCGATGGTTATTGGTGTGGCGAGCTGGAAGCGGACACGACGCTCGAATCCGACTACATCATGGTGCATACGTTGCTGGGTACTGGCGACGAGCGCAAGATGAAGCGGGCCGTCCAGGAGATTCTACGAAAGCAGAATGAAGACGGGGGCTGGAGTATCTACGCCGGCGGCCCTTCCAATATCAGCGCCTCCGTCAAGGCATATTTCGCCTTCAAATTGATGGGCTGGCTACCCGAGCACCCGGTCATGGTCCATGCCCGTCAATGGATTCTTGAACATGGCGGCGTGATCGAATGTAATACCTTCACCAAGATTTACCTCTGTTTCTTCGGGCAGTACGAATACGACGCGGTACCGGCTATCCCTCCTGAGCTTGTCCTCTTTCCAAACTGGTGCTACTTCAACATTTACGAGATCTCATCCTGGTCGCGCGCCATTCTGGTGCCGCTTTCTATCGCCTACGCGAAGAAGCCGTTCAAAAAGCTGGCGCCGGAAATGGGAATCGATGAGCTCTTTGTCGGCGGCAAGACGAACGCCAAGCTGCATCTGCGTTGGGATCACAAGAATGTAATCGGCTGGCGGAACTTCTTCTTGATTGTGGACCGGCTCTTCCATTGGGCCGAGCGGGTGCACATCCGGCCTCTGCGCAAGGTCGCCATCCGCAAAGCGGAGAAGTGGATTCTGGAACGCCTGGAGATGAGTGATGGCCTCGGCGCTATTTATCCTGCCATGCTCAACGCCATTCTTGCTCTGCGTTGCCTGGGCTACTCGATGGACGATCCGCAAACCATCCGGGCGATGGATGAGTTCGAGAAGCTGGGTATTGAGGAGGAAGGGGTCCCTGATTATCTGGAGCCAACCTTCCGCATGCAGCCCTGCATGTCCCCTGTTTGGGACACCGCGTATGCAGTCTACGCGTTGGGCCAGTCCGGAGTCCCGCGCACCGATCCGCGGCTGCTGAAGGCGGCTGACTGGATGCTATCCAAGGAAGTGCGGCACAAGGGCGATTGGGCGGTGAAGGTAAGAAATGCGCAGCCCGGCGGCTGGTATTTCGAGTTCAATAACGAGTTCTACCCTGACACCGACGATTCCGCGCAGGTGTTGCTCGCTCTGAATAAAGTCGACAATCATGCCCGCGAACGCTATCAGTACGATGTTTGCCAGCGGGCAATCTCCTGGATCTTCGCCATGCAGTGCAAGAATGGCGGCTGGGCCAGCTTCGACAAAGACAACACCAAGATGGTGTTTGAGAACATCCCCTTTGCCGATCACAACGCCATGCTTGATCCGCCCACGGTCGACATCACCGGCCGTATTTTGGAGATGCTGGCTACCTACGGCTACACCCAGAAAGATCGGCGGGTCGAAAAGGCCATTCGCTTCATCTATAGCGAGCAGGAGCCGGATGGAAGCTGGTTCGGCCGCTGGGGTGTGAATTACCTGTACGGCACCTTTCTCGTACTGCGCGGTCGGGAGGCGATCGGGGTGTGGAACCACGAGCCGCAGATTCAGCAGGCAGCGGAATGGATCCGCATGGTGCAGAACGCAGACGGCGGGTGGGGCGAAAGCTGCGCCAGCTATGACGATCCAGTAACCCGTGGGATTGGTCCCAGCACGCCCTCGCAAACAGCCTGGGCGATTCTTGGTCTGCTGTCCGCCGGGGACACACGCAGCGATTCGGTTGCCAAGGGTGTTCGCTGGTTGCTGGAGCGCCAGCTTCCCGACGGTTCGTGGGATGAAAGTATGGGCGAAGGGGCATCGCGGCAGGCGGTGGTCACTGGCACTGGTTTCCCTCGGGTCTTTTACCTTTCCTACCACCTTTACCGGAACTACTTCCCCTTGCTGGCGCTGACCGATTATCGCCGGGCGATGGAACGGGCTTGAGCGAACGAGCTTAAAGGAGATTTGAAACGATGGCAGTGCCGATCTCACAAATGTGGACCGTGGCCAGCTATGTGCTCAAGCAGCGCATGACCGGGCGGAAGCGTTATCCACTGGTCCTCATGCTGGAGCCACTGTTTCGCTGCAATCTGGCTTGCGCCGGATGCGGCAAGATTCAGTATCCTGCGCACATCCTCAAGAGGGATCTCTCGCCGGAAGAGTGCTTCGCCGCGGTCGAGGAATGTGGTGCGCCTATGGTGTCCATTCCAGGCGGCGAGCCGCTGATGCATCCGCAGATCGCTGAGATAGTTGAAGGATTAGTTGCGCGCAAGAAGTATATCTACCTGTGCACCAACGCTTTGCTGCTCAAGGAGAAGATCGGTCTTTTCAAGCCCAGCAAGTACCTGACATTTTCCGTGCATCTTGATGGCCAGCGGGAGCACCACGACTTTTCCGTCTGCCGCGAAGGCGGTTATGACAAAGCCGTCGAGGGCATCCGCGAAGCTGTTTCGCGTGGGTTCCGGGTCACTACCAACGCCACCCTGTTCGATGGCGCGGATCCTAATAGCGTGCGTGCTTTCTTCGACGAAGTGATGGCCATGGGCGTCGAGGGCATTGTCATCTCGCCGGGCTATTCCTATGAGAAGGCGCCGGATCAGAAACACTTCCTTGGCCGTGCGCGCACTCGCAGGCTCTTTCGCGCCATCTTGTCTAACCGCGAGAAGCACTGGAAGTTCAACATGTCGCCGCTGTTTCTCGAGTTCCTGATGGGCAAGAGGAACTACGAGTGCACGCCCTGGGGCAACCCTGCCTATAACATTTTCGGCTGGCAGAAACCCTGCTACCTGCTGCAAGACGGATACGCTTCTACTTTCAAGGAATTGATTGAGGAGACGGAGTGGGAAAACTACGGCACCGAGTCGGGCAATCCGAAATGCGCCAATTGCATGGTCAGCTGCGGATATGAACCTTCTTCGGTGAACGATATGTTCGGCTCTTTCCGTGGGTTCATGTCCGCGGTGAAGGCCACCCTTTTCGACAGGTACGAAGATCAGGGAGCACGGGATCTGCTGACCTCGCCGCAGTTGAACGGTCATTCGTCGCCGTCGCTAGTTCAGATCTCGAGCGATGCCAAGCGTCAAATGGAAGAGACACGGGTATGACCGGCCAAAAAGGAGCCACAACCCCGCAACTGGATCCCGATTCCCTGGAGCTAGCCCCGGGGACCGAGCACCAGAACCTCGAGGGCTGGGTGCCCGTTCTGGGCAGCGACGCCGAAGTGCTGGACGCGCTTGAAAAAGCCTTCGACTATCGTGGCGACGTCACCATCACCTGTAAGGATGGTTCCGTGATCGAAGGTTATATCTTCGATCGCAAAACCGGCGCATCGCTGGCGCAGTCGTGGGTCCGGCTCTTTCCTAAGGATTCAACTGAGAAGCGGTCTCTTGCCTATAGTGAAATTGCGGGGCTGAACTTTACCGGGAAAGACCGTGCCGCTGGAGCAAGCTGGGAAGCCTGGGTAAAGAAGTGGAACGAGAAGAAGGCCTCGGGAGAAAAGGGTTTCGGGCTGCATCCTGAAGCGCTTGAGTAGCTGAATTGAAGGTCTTTGTCACCGGAGCTACGGGGTTCGTCGGGAGCCACGTAGCGCAAGAGCTTTCCCGTCAGGGCGCTGATCTACGCATTCTCATCCGCTCCTCCAGCAAACTTGCAAATCTTGAAGGAATCCCCGCTGAAACCGTGGTCGGGGACCTGTTGCAGGTGGACGCGCTGCGCAGCGCCGTTTCCGGCTGCGATGCGGTGATGCACGTGGCGGCCGATTACCGGTTGTGGGTGACCGATCCGGAGAAAATGAACGCGACCAATGTGACCGGCACGCGTGATTTGCTGCGCCTCGCTCGCGAGCAGGGGGTTCCCCGCGTGGTCTACACCTCGAGCGTGGCCACCATGGGTTTTTTCTCCGACGGAAGACTGTGTGACGAGGCGACACCGGTTTCCCTGGCCAGCATGATTGGCCACTATAAAAGATCCAAGTACCTGGCGGAGCAGGAGGCGGTCGCCGCGGCTCGCGCCGGCCAGCAGGTGATCATCCTGAACCCCACCACCCCAATTGGTTCCGGCGACATAAAGCCGACGCCGACCGGGCGCATTATCGTGGATTTTCTCAAGCGCAAATTTCCCGCTTATATGGATACCGGGCTCAACCTGGTGGACGTGGATGAAGTAGCCCGGACGCACGTGAAAGCGCTTACAGCAGGACAGCCCGGGGAACGCTACATCCTGGGTGGAGAAAACCTCACATTGAAGCAGCTTCTGGATAAAATGTCTGCCATCACCGGCTTGCCTTCTCCCACGATGCGGGTTCCCCATGGTGTGGCTATGATGTTCGCGTTGTGGGATCAGACCTTTACCGGGAAGCTGCTGGGACGGGAGCCGCGTGCTACCGTGGAGGCGGTACGAATGGGAAAGAAAATGATGTTTGTCTCCTCTGCCAAAGCGGAGCGCGATCTGGGCTTTCGTGTGGTCCCGGTGTATGCGGCTCTGCGCTCGGCGATTGACTGGTTTCGCGCGAACGGGTACGCACCCCCGGCATGAGACGCATCGGCATTATCGCGGCCATGCCCGGCGAGTTGAAGCCGCTGGTGCAGGGATGGAAGCAGTTGCGTGCGAGTCACGGAGAAGCAGCGTGGCAGGGCACGATAGATTCAACTGTCTGTATCGCCGTGTGCGCCGGGATGGGCAAGCAGGCTGCGGAGCGCGCCTGCGCTATTGCTGCCCAGCAGGGTCCGTTGAATGCACTTGTCTCCATCGGCTGGGCCGGTGCGCTTTCTTGTGGAATGCAACCGGGTAGCGCCTATGTGGTGAATGAAGTTGTGGATGGCGCGACCGGGGAGGCGTTTCCTACCAGCTTTCCTTCCCACCAGGAAAACCTCGTTGCCCTCAAGTTGGTCTCCATCGATCATGTGGCCCAGGCGGCGGAGAAACGGCGCCTCGCGGAGACCCTACGTGCCGTTCTGGTGGATATGGAGGCGGTCACCGTGGCCCGGATTGCTCGTCGCCAGGGCATCGGGTTTTATTGCCTGAAGGCGGTTTCGGATGTCGCAACGGAGACCTTGCCGGACTTCAGTGCGTACACGGATAATCTCGGGCATCTGCGGCTCCCCGCCTTATTGGCTCATGTCGCCATAAGACCCCGCTTTTGGCCGGGGCTGGCACGGATCGGCCAGAACGGCCGCAAGGGCGCGATCGCCATCGCTGCCGCCCTGGGTCCTCTCATGGGTGGGACTTAGCAAAATATTGAGCGAAGGAATAATGCAGACTTTTGCGGAAATTGTCGTGCCTGCGACCATGCAGGCCGCGGTTTATCACGGCGTCAACGATGTGCGCATTGAGAGCGTTCCCGTGCCCGCCATTGGGCCGGGCGAAGTGCTCATCCAGGTTCACAGTTGCGGCATTTGCGGCACTGACCTCAAGAAGATCCACACCGGTTCGCACTCCGCGCCGCGAATTTTCGGCCATGAGACCGTGGGCACGATCGCTGCGGTGGGAGCGGGAGCAGAATCGTTTGCCGTGGGCGATCGGGTCGTTGTCTTCCACCACATCCCTTGCGGCGCCTGCTACTACTGCCGCAAGAAGACGTTTGCCCAATGTCCGGTTTACAAACGGGTCGGTTGCACCGCCGGTTTCGAGCCTTCCGGCGGAGGATTTGCCGGATACGTGCGGGTTATGGATTGGATCGTGAAGCGTGGGCTGATCAAGATTCCTGATGATGTTCCTTTTGCCCAGGCTGTCTTTGTCGAACCGCTGAATACCTGCCTCAAGGGTGTGCGCAGCCTGAATCTGTCGATGGATGAGACGGTGCTGGTGATTGGACAGGGGCCGATCGGAGTCATGCTGGCATCTCTGGCCAAGCGGTCTGCAGGGAGGGTGTTCACTTCTGATCTGTACCCGGAGCGGCATGCGGTGGCAGCTTCGTTTGGGCTCGATTCACCCATTGACGCTTCGCGGGACGATGTGGTCGAGGTGGTGCGCACCGCTACCGATGGCCGGGGCGCGGATGCAGTCATCCTCGCTGCCGCCGGAAACGCGCTGATCCGCACCGCAATGGATGCGGCTCGACCGGGTGGGCGGGTGCTACTTTTTGCGCAAACGCAGCGCGGTGAGGCGATCTTCGACCCAGCGGCGGTCTGTGTGGATGAAAAGACTTTGTTGGGATCCTACAGTGCTTCGGTAGACATCCAGGAGGAGGCCCTGCGGCTTGTATTTGAAGGATATGGAGAGGGGTACGATCTAACCAGGCTAGTCTCGCACCGTTTTCCGTTGTCCGAGGCAGTGGAGGCGATTGCGATTGCCTCCAGGCCCACGGCGACCTCGATGAAGATTGTGATTGAACAGGCCTGAAAACCGCAGATCTCTCCACTACGCTGCGCTTCGGTCGAGATGACAAAGGGTAGGTTCGTGGAGGCCCGCAGCAACGGTCTAGAGATGGGCAAACCGCAGGTCCCTCCTCGGGATGACAACACTGCTGCAGGGATCAAACGTACCGTCGAAGCTTTGGCGGAAGGCCAAAGGAATTGTCATCCCGACCGGAGGCCACCCAAGGTGATGAAAAACGGCTCCTGTTCAGCATCGACTCTCCCTGGAAGCGCTGCCCTCCCCTTTGTCATCTCGACCGAAGCGCAGCGAAGTGGAGAGATCTGTGGTTTAGTGGTCCTTTCTTGGAAATGTTTTTCGACCGGAACCCCGTAGGAAGCCTCTGGACTGGAAACTCCCCGACCCGCAAAGCACGTAAGCGCGGTTTGGGTGAGAATAGGTAAGGCATGATAAGTGAGATGAACGCTGCCGTACTTTACGGCAAAGAAGACGTCAGGATTGAACGGGTTCCTATCCCCGCCGCAGGTAAGGGGGAGATCGTAATCCGGGTTCATGCCGCTCTCACTTGCGGTACTGATCTAAAAGTCTTTCGCCGCGGGTACCATGCCAGGATGATCGCGCCCCCGGCTCTCTTCGGGCATGAGTTGGCCGGGGTTGTCCATGAGGCAGGCGCGGGCGTGCGCGGTTTCAAGCCGGGTATGCGTGTGGTAGCGCTGAATTCGGCCCCTTGCGGCGCCTGTTACTGGTGCGTTCGCAAACAGGAAAATCTCTGCGAAGATCTGCTCTTCAATAACGGTGCCTACGCGGAATACATCCGCATCCCCGCCCGCATTGTGGCCAAGAATACCCTCATCGTCCCGCAAAGTTTGCCCCTGGAGCACGCGGCCCTGACGGAGCCGTTGGCCTGCGTGGTGCGCGGCCTGGAGGAAACGGGAGCCAAGCGAGGGGACAGTGTCGTGGTCATTGGCGCCGGACCGATTGGCCTGATGTTCATGCATGTGGCGCAGCTCTCAGGGATGAAAGTGATCGCGGTGGTCAAGCGCGATGAGCAGATTGCCTCGGCAACTACCTTTGGTGCATCCCATGTGGTGCAGACTGGCGCCGTGGCCGATGCGGTGGCTGCGGTACGCGATTTGACTGCCGATCAGCGGGGCGTGGATGTGGCGATCGAGGCTGTGGCCACCCCGCTCACCTGGCAGTGGGCGGTGGATATGGTGCGCCGCGGTGGAACCGTTAACTTTTTCGGCGGGTGTGCGGCCGGGACCAAGGTGGAAATCGATACCGATCGGCTGCACTATAACGACATCACGCTCAAAGCGAGCTTCCACCATACTCCCGCGGCCTGCCGCAAAGCGTTTGACCTATTGGCCAGCGGCCGATTCAAGTGCAGCGAATACATCACCGGCAGGGCGCAGTTGTCTGACCTAGAAACCGTACTGCGGCGGTTGAACGATCGCTCCAACGACATTAAGACGGCAATCATTCCATGAGAGTTAAGAGTGTTCAAGATGACCGGGAATTATTAGAGCATGGATGGGCCGCGCTGCCTGCTGAGTACCGCGTTCCCGAGCAGCGCCCGACGCTCGAAGAGGCGCGCGCCTACTGCCGGCGCCTGGCGACGACCCACTACGAGAATTTTCATGTGGCGTCGTGGTTCCTGCCGACCCGGTTGCGCCCTCATTTCTACAGTATTTACGCCTACTGCCGCATCTCGGATGATCTGGGTGATGAGGTAGGCAATCGCGAGCAGTCGCTGGCGCTGCTGGATTTCTGGGGCCGGGAACTCGATGCTTGCTACCGGGGCGAGACCCGTCATCCGGTCTTTGTCGCGCTGGCCGAAACCATACGCACCTGTGAGATTCCACAGCAGCCCTTCGCCGACTTGCTGGTGGCTTTTCGCCAGGACCAGACCGTTCCCCGCTACCAGTCCATGGATGATGTGCTCGATTACTGCAGATACTCGGCCAATCCCGTGGGGCGGCTCGTTCTTTACGCGTGCGGCTATCGATTTCCGGAAATGTTTCTTCTTTCCGACTTCACCTGCACGGCTTTACAGTTAGCGAACTTCTGGCAAGATGTCAGCTCCGATTATGCGCGCGGCAGGATCTATCTCCCCCTCGACGATCTCAATCGTTATGGAGTGGACGAAGAGACGATCGCCCGCCGTGAACCCAGCAAGGCTTTTCGTGACCTGCTGCATTACGAAGTTGACTATGCTCGCCAACTGTTTGCCAGGGGCTTGCCGTTGATCTCTATGGTGGACCAGGAGCTGGCGCTGGATCTCGATCTATTCAGTCGCGGCGGTCTGGCCATTCTTGACGCGATTGAGGCCCGGCAGTATGACGTTCTGACCCAACGTCCCGTGGTGTCAAAAGCAAAGAAGCTGGGCCTGGTGGGGCGCGCGTTCTGGGGCAAAATCAGGGGAAGGCGACGGGCGTGACCCCGGAAGTTCAAGCAGCCTACGCGGCATGCCGGGCTATCGCGCGCAAGAAGGCAAAGAATTTTTACTATGCATTTGTCGCCTTGCCGGCGGGCAAGCGAGACGCGATCTGTGCCGTATACGCGTTTATGCGTCAGGCCGACGACCTCTCCGATGATGAATCGGTGAGCATACCTGACCGGCGGATCGCCCTCAATCGCTGGCTCGGTGATTGGCATCGGGCGCTGGACGGGGGAAGCACCAGCGATCCTGTGTTTATCGCGATGCTGGATGCGCAGCGCCGCTTTGCGATCCCGGCGCAGTTGCTGGATCAACTGGTACAAGGCACAGCCACTGATCTTGAACCAAGGTTCGCTGCCTATGCCACTTTTGCCGACCTCTACCGCTACTGCTACCTGGTGGCTTCAGTGGTTGGGCTGGTCTGCATCCGGATCTTCGGGTATCTCGATCCGCGGGCCGAGAAGCTGGCGGAAGAGACCGGCGTCGCTTTTCAGTTAACCAATATCCTTCGTGATGTGCGGGAAGATGCGCAGCGTGGCCGTCTCTATTTACCCCTCGAAGATCTGGAGCGTTGCGGGGTGACTGCCGGCTCCATGACCGGAATTTCGAGTGGCCGGCAATTGACTCCGCAGCAGCGGCAAGTACTGGCGATTCAGGCCGAACGAGCGGGACAATTCTACAAGTCGGCGGAGGCGTTGTTGCCCTTGATTTCACCCGACAGCAGGGCCGCGATGTGGGTTTTGGTAACCATTTATCACCGTTTATTGCGCCACATCGAACAGCGCAACTTTGATGTCTTCTCGGCGCGGATTGGCGTTCCGGCGTATGAGAAGCTGAGCATATTGGGATGCGGCCTTTTCAAGACGCTGGCACAGGGAGTGTGGGCCTGAACGTAACTGTGGTTGGCGGTGGATTGGCGGGCCTGTCGGCCGCGTGCGCACTGGCTGAGGCCGGATACCAGGTTCGATTGCTGGAGAAGCGACGCTATCTTGGTGGACGGGCCTCGTCTTATGAGCATCCCGGAACGGGCGAGGTGATTGATAACTGCCAGCACGTGTTGCTGGGCAATTGCGTCAACCTCATTGATCTTTACCGCCGCCTGGGCGTGAGCGATGCCATCCGGTGGTTCGACCGCATGACCTTCCTCGAGCCCGGGGGACGGCGGAGTATCCTCGAACCTTCCTTCCTGCCGGCGCCATTCCATGACATGCCGGCCTTTCTTCGCGCGGCGGCCTTCTCCTTTTCTGACAAGCTCGCCATCGGCCGCGGACTTACCGCGTTCATCGCCGGCGTGCCGAAGGACTCTGAAGAAAACTTTGCCCAGTGGTTAGCCCGCCATGGCCAGACCCGCGGGGCTATCGAACGATTCTGGAAGCCGGTGCTGGTGAGCGCGCTGAATGAAGACCCCGAGCGCATGTCGGTGCACTACGCCGGGCAAGTGATTCGTAAATCGCTCCTCCTTTCGCCGGGCGCCGGACGCATGGGGGTTCCCACCATTCCGCTGAGTGATCTGTACAGCCGGGCGATTGATTACGTTCAAAGCCGAGGCGGTTGTGTAGAGTTAAACTGCGCCCCAGATTCATTTCACTGGACTGACGAGACGCGACAGTGGACAGTGTCCACGAGCGGACAGACTTTCTCGAGCGATGCCATCATATTGGCATTGGCGTTTGAAGGACTAAGTAAGTTGCTGCCGTTGCTGCCCGGCAATCCTGAGGCCGACCGATTGGCAAAGGATCTGGAAAGTTTTGAGCATTCGCCCATCACTGGCATTCACCTTTGGTTCGATCGCGAAATCACCGAGCTCGACCATGCGATTTTGCTGGACGCGACCATCCAATGGATGTTCAACAAATCGCGTTTGCAAGCCGAGAAGCGGCGCCATGAACCGGGCAGCTATGTTGAACTGGTGGTGAGCGCGTCCAAGTCCATGGTGGGGATGCAGCGGCAGGAGATTATCGACCTGGCGCTACGCGAACTCATAGAATTCTTTCCTCTGGCCGGGCAGGCAAAGCTATTGAAAGCAGCGGTGGTGAAAGAGGTTCGGGCCACGTATTCCATTCGCCCGCGGCTCGACTCGCTTCGCCCATCGTCAGCGAGTCCGTGGCCGGCTGTCGTTCTGGCAGGGGACTGGATAGCCACTGGGTGGCCTGCCACCATGGAGGGGGCGGTGCGTAGCGGCTACTTGGCTGCCGAAGCGCTGAGCCGCATGGAAGGCAAGCCGGGACGTTTTATGCAACCAGACCTGGCCGCCACCGGGTTGATGCGCCTGCTTCCTTAGTGCCAGTATCTGCTCTGCTGCGAAGCAATCTCGTGCTGACCGCAGATACAGAT
>Ga0210391_10004852_pt1 | contig 11114 bp, 7 predicted proteins | sample IncBWC12OmetaG_FD_160573 | JGI IMG/M metagenome (GOLD analysis project Ga0210391, IMG submission 160573) | Forest soil microbial communities from Barre Woods Harvard Forest LTER site, Petersham, Massachusetts, United States - Inc-BW-C-12-O ...
GCGATAAGGCGGCGGATATAGAATTCGTAGCGCAGTCCATACGTCACGGTCAACTTGGCAGTCGCCTTCCATTGATCCTGGGCGTAGCCGGCATACTCCGACCAGCGCAGGGAATTGGGATTGGTGAGTTGTGTCTCCTTCGCGACAGCAATCCCGGTGCCGTTGTTGGGTAAGCCGAGCAGGAAATCAGCCAGAGCGTTGTACGCGGTGATCACCGTCGCCGAATTGCTGGTCATCCCACCCTGGAACATGAAGCCGCCGCGGGGACTGCTGACCCCGCCCCCGCTGGTTGGCTGAAAATGGTTCAGCAGGAAGTGATAGTAGGTGAAACCGTACTTCATCGAGTGGCTGCCCTTGTTCCAACTCAGGTTTACGTCGCCGGTAAACTGATTGTCGCGGAACAGAAAAGGGTTGGCGCCGTTGCTATTTCCCAGGGACGAGAAGGCACTCGTCCCGCCGGTGACTGAGGTCGACGATCCAAATGCGAAGGTCGGCTGGCCAATGTAATTGGATCCCACGCCATTGGTGCCAGGGATCTGCAACACATTCAGCCCGAAGTTGCCATCAGCAATATCGATCGCAGACTGCGCGCCCGTCCTCTGGCGGGTGTAACCGAAGTCTGCATCGAGGACCAGGTTTGGGGTGAGAACGTGGCTGGCGCCGAGGCCCACGTTCAGGATGCGGCCGCTCGCTGCTCCCGGCTGTCCACCGTCGAAGGTGCCACCACCGGCCGCACCCAACTCCTGCGGATCGCTAACCGTAAATGGCTCGATGGCGAATTTACCGAACACGGTGGTGTTCTGGCTGGCGATGTAGTCGATCCTGGTGTCGGACTGGTTGCGGTTATATCCGAGCGTCCCACTGCCGAGATAGTCGTTTGCCAGCTGGGCAGCATAATTCGGATTGCCTATTTGCGACGAAATCGGGCCCAGCAGGGCCAGCATCTTTGCTGCAGCCACAGACTGGCGCGACGCGGGAATGCAATTGCATCCGTATTCTGACAGGAACGTGGGTCGCGACCCGACGGGCAGGTACGGCCCCGTGCCCCCGGGCTGCGGATCGTACAGGGTAGTGTTGGCTGCTCCGGCTCCGGCGAGCACCGCCGAAAAATCTCCGCCCAGCATGGCGGTGGTCGGAACCGTCTGGGTTCCGGTAATCAATTGCCGGCGCGTGGTCCGATCGAAATCCTGGAAAAAGAAAAGCTTGTCCCTGCGGGTCAGGATTTTAGGAATATAAACAGGGCCGCCGATGGAGAACCCGTATTCGTTGAAGATGTTCTTGGGCACGGTAGGCTCTGACTGCGGCGTCGCTGTATAAGGGCGCGCACTGATGGCAGCGTCCTGGTAGTACTCCCATAAGCTGCCGTGCAGGCTCCTGGTGCCGCTCTTGGTAATTACGTTGATCGAAGCGCCTCCGGCCACACCCTGCTCGGCGTTGAACGAGTTGGTCACGATGTTGACCGTCTGGATAGAATCTGCCGGCGGAACGTACGCAACCAGGTAGGGCAACCAGCCATACGTATTTACCGCGCCATCGATCCGCGTTGTGTTGCTCATGTCTTCCACACCGTTCACGTTCAGCGACAGGGCGCGAGACGGATTGGAAGCAGTCGAGTTCTGTTCCTGGACAGCCGCTGCCCCGGGAATGAGCGTGTAAAGGGACTGGTAGTTACGTCCCTGGCTGGAAGTGATGGGGAGTTGGGCGATCTGCTCCTCGCTGATCTCGTGGTTCACCTCCGCCGTTTCCGTCTGCAGTATCGGCGTAGCATTCGTCACGGTGACCACCTGCGTTACACCCGCAGGCTGCAGTGTTGCGTCTACCCGGGCCTGCCGGTTGATCTCGATGACGATGTTCTGTTCCGTGAATCCCGCAAAGCCCGACTGCTGCACCGATAGGGTGTACGTACCGGGGAGCAGGTTGGTCAGTTGGTAGTTGCCCTGACCGTCGGCGGTTGAAGTGCTGACTTGGCCGGTGGCCGGGTCTGTCAGTGTCACGGCTGCACTCGCAATGACGGCGCCGGTCTTGTCCGTGACTGTCCCGGTGAGTGTGCCGTAAAGTACCTGCGCCGTTGCCGCCAGAGTGGATATCAGGGTTACGATCAGCACCGTCGCCAGCAACCACGTCATGGCGGGTCCCGATCCTGTAAGAAGTTGCGCGTCTGTCCTGGTTCTCATAATGCCCCCAAAATTAGTATTGTTCGGGCGTCAAATTAAATAGATTGGTATCTTCTGTAAACCCGGGCGTCCTAGCGGGTCCAGTTTGTTCCGCTGCAATAAAATCCTCTGATAAAACCTGAGACAAGGGCCAAGTGACTGAGCCCTGGTCAAGTTAATAGGCGACCCGAACTATAAGAGTTCGTTTCTGCGATTGTCAAGAGCTAGGATGGGCAACGCAGGGGGAAATCAACGTGGCAAGGCAGTTGCGTACCCTGGGCAGGACAAAGAGGAGGGCGATGGATTAACATCTGAGCTCTTAGGTTGCAATTGATTCGCGATCACAACGAAATGGGCAACGGCTCGTTTTGTTGTGGGTGGCGATGCTGCGTGATCGGGCGATTGACTCGGGGTGTGGTTTTGAAGAATTCCTGGCAAGCAACGAGGGGGATGGGCCGGGTCGACTTGAACGCGATTGAGTCGGCCTCGAGCGAGACTGCCCGGCACATCAATCGGGAGATTGTTCTGCAGTTGATCCATGCGCGTCAGCCGATTTCCCGGGCTGATCTTGCCCGCGTGTCGGGGTTGCAGCGCAGCACGGTCTCGCAGATCATCGAACAGCTCATGCGGGAGCGATGGATTCGCGAAGGGTCCATCGCGCAGTTGCCGCGTGGCCGGCATCCGACGATGCTGGTTTTGAATGATGACGTGGTGGTTCTGGCAGCCGACATTCATCCCCGGCAGGTCACGGTTGCGATGCTCGACCTGAACGGTCACCTGCTTTCCCGGTCTACGCTTCCTCTTGGTTCGGATCCGGCCAAGGCGATGGCCGCCATCATTGAATGCATGCAGCGCATCCGGGACAGGTATCCCAAAAAGTCTCTGGAAGGGATTGGGGTGAGTGTTCCCGGCCGCGTCGATAAGCAATCGCAGTGTCTCATCTTTGCTCCTAATTTGAAGTGGCCGGAATACGACATCAAGCATGCGATCGAGCGCCGGATGGGGCTGCCCACGGAGATCGAGAACGCCGCCACCGCCTGCCTCATGTCCGAACTCTGGTTTGGCAGAATGGATGGCGTTCGCGATGCTGTTTTGATTACTGTTTCAGAAGGTATCGGAGCAGGAATCCTGGCCAATGGACAACTCGTCTCCGGCCAGGACGGAATGGCGGGCGAGTTTGGACATATTTCGATTGACCCTTCCGGGCCTCGCTGCGCTTGTAAACAGAACGGATGCTGGGAGGTTTTTGGATCCTGTAACGCCGCCCTCCGTTACTACGCAGAGTTGGAGCCAAAGGCAAAGCGCCTGACATTTCACGAACTGCTCAACCTTGCTGAAGAAGGAAATGCGCATGCGCTCGCTGCCATGGCAAAACAGGCTAAATACATCGGGCGGGGCTTACGAATGGTGACCGCAGCTCTATCGCCGGAGATCATCCTGATTGCGGGCGACGTCACCTCAGCCTGGGACAAGTATGCGCCCATCATCCAGGCGGAGCTCGACCAGCTGACATTGAAGCGGAATGCACCACGCCTTCTACCAACGCACGAAGGCGACGTGGCCCGGCTTCGCGGCGCCGCGGCGCTCCTCCTTCAGCGCCACTCTATTCGCAGCTAGACTCGGCACACACAACGGAGAGCGGATTGGTTCAACGCGCGTCCGAGAAACTACGATCACAGCCAGGCGGGGCAACTACCACCGGTGCTGTACAAGGCCGGTGAAAGTACCTTATTACTTTTTCCGCTCAGCAGTCCAAATGCCATCGGCGCGGCCTTCTGCCTTCATACGGCCGGTAGCGTTGTCGCCATCGATCCAACCGGCCATCGTAGCGGTGACAGGGCCAGGATTGTCGTCCTCCCATTGGCCGGAGAAGGTCAGTTGTACGTATCCATCGCGCCATGTTCCAGTGACGGAACGGTTGTTACCGAAGGCGCCGGACCATGAGCCGCTGATGGCGGCGCCTTCACGATGCAGATCCATCGTGCCCGTGAACCTGCCGTAGTCGCTGGCAAAGGTCACGCTCCATGTTCCAATAACGTCGCCGCCGTTGTGAATGGGCTCCGGTTTCTCAGGCGTGACACGAAGATTGGAAAAATACGACTCTTCTCCTGGGTAGCCCCAGAGCGCAACGCCGCCCTGAAGATCTTCTCCTTTGAGCCCGTTGATGACCAGGCTGGCATGATCGGAACCGTTGATGAATAGACGAGCGGAGCGCCCGTGCAACTCGATTTTCACGTGGGCCCATTTCTCCGGCTGAAGATCTGCCCACGATTCGTAGACGGAGGGCCATTGGCGGCGCAGAGGATACCAGTCGAATCCGGGCTTGGCGACATACTGCACGGAGTGGTTGCGCATGGCCTGGTCATCCGAGAGCGAATTGCGCGGACGAAGATAGAACATGTCGTAGTGCGACCCATCGGGCCGCGCGCGAAAGGCTATTCCGGCGAAGCCAGGCATGCGGACGCCCGGAGGAGTGGTGATTTTAACCGCGATGTCGACATCGATGGTCCCATCCTCGATGGCCGTTCCGTTGACGAAGGCGAAAATGTCGCCCTCCTTTTCAGTGGTGAGACGGATAGCCTTACGGGCGAGGTATTCGACAGACTCGGCTTTTCCTCCGCTAACCGTGATGGCGGTTGCGTCTGCGAGAGGGAAGGTTTGCGGTAGAAGGGAACTGTCTCCCGCACGAGTCAGCTGGGCGAAGCCCGAGGTGCACGCGACCGCTATGAGCGATAGGCCCAGAGATCGCACAGCCTGCCGAAGGCAGACTGACCGGCGCAAATTTTGATTCTTCATATTCTCTTTGCCGCAAAGACTGGCGTTCCGGAGAAGACGAGCGTACTTGCCTCAGCAATCACATCGCCATCTTGCCGACGTCAATTTTCCCAGGACTTGCAAAGACTTGAGAGGGGAAATACGCTGCCAGGAATGTTTAAAAACGAAAAGGCGTGTCCGTTTCTGAACACGCCGCCGGTATGCCACGGGCCAGGACAGATGGTACTATCCCGACGGGAGTCAAGAGATGGAACAGACAAAACCTAAACTGCCGAGCGAAGCCATACAGCTCTACAACGAATTCATTCATGGCGAAATCAGTCGCCGCTCCTTTATGGAAGGCTTGCAGCGACTGGCGGTAGGCGGCCTGGCAGCGGCCACGATGATCGATGCACTGATGCCGAATTACGCTCTGGGCCAGCAGGTCTCGCGCACCGACGATCGCATCAAGGCCACCTACGAGACCGTGCCCTCCCCGCAGGGCAACGGAAGTATCAAGGGATATTTCGTACGGCCTATCAGCGCCGACACCCGCTCTGAGACGGTGACGAAACTGCCCGGCATTCTCGTCGTCCATGAGAATCGCGGCCTGAATCCGCATATTGAAGACATCGCGCGGCGGCTTGCCCTGGTCAACTTCATGCCATTTGCGCCCGACGGGCTCACCTCTCTGGGTGGCTATCCCGGCGACGACTACAAAGGTGGCCAGTTGTTTAACAAGGTCAACCAAGAAAAGTTGTTCGAGGATATGGTGGCCGCGGCGATGTGGTTGAAGGCGCGTCCTGACTGCACGGGAAAGATCGGCGCCACCGGCTTCTGCTTCGGGGGCTCAACTGCCAACAAGCTGGCGGCGCGGCTAGGACCAGACTTGGCGGCCGCGGTGCCATTCTATGGCGGGCCTCCTGCCACGGAAGAAATCCCGAAGATTAAGGCTGCGGTTTTGGTGCATCACGGGGAGCTCGACACGCGACTGGTCCAGACGTGGCCGGCTTACGACCAGGCCCTGAGCGCGGCGCACGTACCCCATGAAGGTTATATCTATCCGGGCGCAGTGCATGGCTTCAACTGCGACGCAACGCCGGAACGGTACAACAAAGCCGCAGCCGACTTAGCCTGGCAACGCACGATCGACTGGTTCAACAAATACGTGCGCGTCTGATTCATCCAGATCCAGAGACATAAATCGAGCATTTGGGGGGCTCGCTTTTCTGCGCGCCCTCCACGTTGAAGGCGGACCGCCTTAGAATGAGCCGGAGGACGAACCATTGCTAAAGCCGCCCAACGACCCCAGGGAAACGACCATCCTGATCGTTGGAGCAGGGCCCACCGGCCTGACCCTTGCTTGTGACCTGGCGCGTTGCGGCGTCAATCTCCGCATCGTCGATAAGGTACCGACCTACTTTGCCGGATCCCGCGGAAAAGGGTTGCAACCCCGCAGTCTCGAAGTCCTGGAGGACTTGGGAATCGTCGACGAGATCCTGGCCAACGGACGCTTCCACCTTCCTTTCCGCGGCTACGACGGCGCCACCGTCCTTGGCGACCTCGACATGCACGAGGGCCGCCAGCCCACGCCCGAAGTGCCTTATGCAAGCAGTCTCATCATTCCCCAATTCCGCGTCGAAGAAATATTAAGGAAGCGCCTGGCGGAGAGGGGAGTGCACGTCGAGCTGGCGACTGAATTAGTCGACTTAGAGCAGAATGACGAGATGGTGACCGCCACCCTCGAGCGCGGCGGTCTTCGCGAACAGGTTGCGGCCCGGTATGTAGTAGGCGCAGACGGAGGACGAAGCTTTCTCCGCAAACACCTCAACATCGGCTTTGCCGGCGAGACGTGGAAAGACGAGCGCATGCTGGTCGGAGACGTTCAGGTGGACGTACTTGATCGCGACCATTGGCATTCCTGGCCTAAACACAAAGACGGTTGGGTCGCGCTCTGTCCGCTACCCTCAACCAACTCATTTCAGTTTCAGGCGCAGATTCCACCCGAAGAGCCAGATGAGCCGTCGCTCGAACGCTTTCAGCAAATCATCGATGAGCGTACTGGCATGCCTGACCTCCGCCTGCACGATGCGACCTGGCTCTCGCTCTACCGGGCTAACGTAAGAATGGTCGATGGCTTTCGTTTGGGCCGCATTTTTCTGGCTGGCGATGCTGCCCACGTTCACTCACCCGCAGGCGGCCAGGGCATGAATACCGGCATGCAGGATGCCTATAATCTCGGCTGGAAACTAAGCGCGGTCCTGGCCGGGGCGCCTGCCTCACTGCTCGATACCTACGAGGAGGAGCGGCTTCCCATTGCGGCCTGGTTGCTTGGCGCCACCACTAAGCTACATCGCCAGGTATTTCGGTCAAACGCGGATCTTCACCGCGACGAACAATTCCTGCAACTCGCGTTGAACTATCGAGGATCCTGCTTGGCCCAGGGCGATGCATCGCTCTCAACCACACTGCAGCCAGGGGATCGCGCCCCGGATTCACCGCTCGAAGATCATCTGGGCAATCCGGTTCGCTTGTTTGATCTTTTCCGAGGCCCCCATTTCACTCTTCTGGAATTCACGTCCAAAGCAAACACGAATCCCGGAGCGTGCGATCCCGCCATACCCCGCTATCAGATCCTCCGCAGCGGCGAGACACCTTCGCGGGAGTGGCAGCTGTCGGGTAGAGACGAACATATCTGGAAGAGCTACGGCGTTCGATCGGATGCGGCGTTCCTGATCCGGCCCGACGGATATATAGGCTTCATCGGACGGCAGGGAACCGCGCCTCAGGTGGAAAAATATCTGCAAGCGGTTGCTATGCGGCCGGTTGCCTGAGTGCAACCGGCCCAGTGTTGCTCAGGCAAGTGAAAGCTCGGCCCCTTGTGGCTGGGTGATACCCAGTGCTTTTTCTATCAAGTCGGCGGCCAGATCCAGTCCGTGAGTTTGTGATATGACCCTCTGCATATGACAGGCTCGGGCCTGGTAGCTTCGATTCGTTCGTACTTGCTGAATCAGTTCTGAGAGCCGCTCTACTGTCAGGTCCTCAAGTTCAACGAATTCGCCTACGCCGTGGTAAGCAATCCTGGAGGCCACACCCGGCTGGTCATAACCGATGGGTATCGCGACCATGGGCACTCCTTGCGCTAACGCCTCCAGCGTTGTATTCAGCCCTGCGTGAGTGACACAAAGCACCGCCCGCTTCAGCAGATCGATTTGAGGAGCCGATCGTACAACCAGTGTGTTGGATGGAATTGGTCTCAGATCGTCGAGAGTGACATTGTCGCCTGCCGACAGAACCACCTGGATTCCAGGAATGTTTCCTACGGCGTCCAGGATCGTGCGGTACACAAATTCCATGCCATGGACCAGCGTTCCCATGGATGCGAAAATCAGTGGCTCTCCCGTCAATTTGTCCCACGGGAAGGGGATCCTCTTCCTTCCTTTATTGTCGTGAAAAGGACCCGCATAGTGAAACTGCGCCGGCCAGCGCGTGTCCGGGTAATCAAATTCCCTGGGCGTCTGCGAGATAACGGCGAGCTTGGATGTAGTTGCGGTGGGGTCGTTCCAATCGATCTTCAATCCGGCTTTCGCCGCGTACGGCTTCGCGATCTCGACCAGGGGAGCGATTACCTCGCCGACTGCCTTGAGTCCTTCCATATTGCGCGCAACTGCTTCCGGAGTAGCCTCGTGCTGCCAGCTGAAAAGGCAGGCTGGTGTCGTTCCGGAATAATCCACGTGCAACACATTCCAAATGTGCACGTAGGGTATGTTCAGGTGCATCGCCACCAATTCAACATAGAAGTAGATCGTATCCAACACCAGCGCTTCTACACCGGTCTCAAGAATCTTTGCCGGCAGGTGCTCAAGAGTGGCCTTAAGCAGACCGGGTGTCAATTCGCGTATCGAGTGTCGCACTACTTCTTCCCCATGCAGCTTGGCAACGGAGGACCAGTTTTGAGCAATGGAACCGGCTGGATACTCTTCTTCGCAAAAGGTTACGAAGTTCAGATTAGCCGCACGGAGCACCGGTTCTGCATCCGGAACAGTAATGAATACAATCTCATTTCCGCGCGATTGCAGCTTGCGCGCGAGCGCAGTCATAGGATTTAGGTGCCCGAATAGCGGTAGGCTCAGAAAACCGATTTTCATAGTTGATCCCTTTCTGGAGTTGAACGTCCCTCGAATACAGCTCGGACGATCGTGTGAGTTAAAACACGGTTTGAGGGTCCATATTCCCGCTGCGGGCGGGAGGGACGGTTCTCGTTTTGGCCATCCCAGCGAAAAATTTTCTGCAATCAGAGTCGGACTGTCCATTTCGCCCCCTCAGAATCGACTTATATGTGGAGGTTGGAAAATGACGACCGGTGATGTGGTGGTTGACGTCAGTCAGGATTGGGCACTTGCCTGCAATGTCCAGCAGCGGTTTATGCAGGGCCTCGGCAGGAACAGGGGCTCTGTGGACTCGAGCGCACGGTGCCGCCAACTTCATGCCCTCGGCGGCGATTGCTACGATTTCATGACTCTCGCAGAGGATCGCCTGGCGTTGCTGGTTGGCGATGCCTCAGGCAAGAGTCTCGCCGCGGCGCTCATGATCGCCAGTGTCCAGTCCTCACTTCGGACAGCGGCGTTATTCACACGAAATGACCTGGCCGCGTTACTCAGGGTAGTGAACCACCAGGCATACACATCGTCGCCCACGAACCGTTATGCGACCTTGTTCTATGGTATCGTCGACGGAGCCAGGCGCACGCTGCGCTACGTGAATGCCGGACACAATCCGCCGCTTGTTTACCGGCGTAACGGCTCCATCCAATGGCTTGAAAAGGGAGGGGCACCCGTAGGAATGTTCCCTGATTCGAACTATGAGGAGAGTTCGGTGCAGCTTGATCCCGGCGATCTGGTTATTGCCTACACCGACGGAATCATTGAAGCGGCAAACCCGTCCGGCGAAGAGTGGGGAGTGCAGGGCCTTTTGCAAGCGACAACTGCGTGGGCATCACAATGCGCCGGAGATTCTGAAGACCTCGTTCGGTTCATTTTCAACTCGATGGATGAGTTCTCCCAGGGCCGCCAGATCGATGACGCGACCGTGGCAGTCTTGCGCAGGGCCTGAACAGAAACGGATCAATTGGCAAAGCCATTATTAAATACTCGAGCGCGGCTGCTGTTGAACGCGACTGCTCTCTGCACCCTTACTCTACCGGCGCAGTTAATGGCCTGGAGAGCGAACGGATGGGAAGGAGAGCTGCTCGGCGTGAATGGCCGGCCGATGCGCTCGGCGGAAATCCACCTGATCGGCGGCCACGGAGAGCTGGTAGCCCGCACCGGCGAGAATGGAGCCTTCGTGTTTCCTGATGTTCCGCCGAACGATTATGAATTGATAGTCGTTTCGCTTGGTCGTGAAGTATGGCACGGCAAACTGCTGCATTTGTGTGCTTCCTCGCCAACCGTTCGCACTCATTCACGAATCCGAATCGGAACAAAGCTTTTGCTCACTTCGAGCAAGGGCCAGTTTCAACCCAATAGCGCCACCGCGTGTCTCCGTCGTGTCGGAATTCTGCGATATCTGGATCATTGTCTGCCACAAACCGAATGTCCTATCGCCGTTGGCCGCTCCATGCAATCTTGACCTGATGGCAATTACGACTGTGCATTGCGGAAAGCGGTGATCGCGGCCAGGACCGGTCCGGGCTGCGTCGCAGTGCTACCATTGCCGGATGTTTCGTTTCGGTAAACCGAGCACTCCGGGGCAATGGATTGGCCATATCCTTGCGGCGATCGTGGCCCTTTTTCTTATTTGGTGGATGCTGCGGCTTTTCGTTCTCTGACGCTCGGCCGGATTCCCGATCCTACCTTCAGGCCAAACAGGGCATCGGGTGGCCACCCGCCGTCGGAATTGCAACAAACCAGCATTTTCTGCAAAGACACCATAAACGACGAGCATCAAGATGGTCTGATGAAACGGATCGCTTTCTTGCTGGTTGTCGTGGGATCCCTGGCCGGCGTTGTCGCCTTTTCGGCCCCCGCATCAGGACACGCGGATGAACCGCCCACCTCGATCTTCGGAGGCGCCCCTCCCCCCGGATACCGCGACTGGAAGTTGATCTCCGTGGCCCACGAAGAAGGCAACCTCAACGATTTGCGGGCCATTCTGGGTAACGACATAGCGATCAAGGCCTATCGGGAAGACAAGCTTCCGTTCCCGGAC
>Ga0210391_10004853_pt1 | contig 11114 bp, 11 predicted proteins | sample IncBWC12OmetaG_FD_160573 | JGI IMG/M metagenome (GOLD analysis project Ga0210391, IMG submission 160573) | Forest soil microbial communities from Barre Woods Harvard Forest LTER site, Petersham, Massachusetts, United States - Inc-BW-C-12-O ...
GGAGGCGTCGGGCGGAGGGTTTAGAACCGCCGACTTGCCGGTGTGAAAAATGGACTTGAAAATAGACCCCATCGGATAAACCACGTCCCCCGAAAAGTGAACCCGAGCTACGGCGCAACTGCGGGAGCTAGTCCCTGGCGCGCAGTCACCATTTTAATCTGAATTCGAGCTCGGCAGAGAATATGGTAGCGTGAACGTTTCCCAAAACATGCCTGTCCGATAGTGCAAGAGCGGTACAGCTGACCGCGGGTCCTTGTGGGATCACCTCATCCAGGGCCGGGTTTGGCTGGCCGAAGGTTTCGGGCGATGGGCGGAGGCTTATGCGGTTGACGGCTCGCGATCGAAGTGACGGCTGCGTGGAGGCGGTTTCCGCAGTATGCTAGATGTGCGGAGATACATCGAGGAAGTGGCGGCGGCCGGTTTGCCGCCGCAGGGGATTTTGGGGGAGGGAACGTGGACGCCAAAGCATCGCCGGCCGTGAAGGCGCAGACACGCATGGAATCAGACAGTATGGGGAAGATCGAGGTGCCCCAGGATCGCTATTATGGCGCGCAGACGGCGCGTTCGCTGCTTCATTTTGATATCGGGCGCGAGACGATGCCGCCGGAACTGATTCGGGCATTCGGCGTGCTGAAAAAAGCAGCGGCGCTGGTGAACAAGGATTTGGGCAAGCTTTCGCCAGAGAAGGCGAAGTTGATTGTGCAGGCGGCGGATGAAGTGATCGCGGGGAAACTGGACGAACATTTTCCATTGCACATCTGGCAGACGGGCAGCGGCACGCAGACGAACATGAACGCCAACGAAGTGATTTCGAATCGCGCGATTGAGATTGCGGGGGGCGTGCTGGGGAGCAAGAAACCGATCCATCCCAATGACGACGTGAACATGTCGCAATCGTCGAATGATACGTTCCCGACGGCGATGCACATTGCGGCTGCGACACGCATGGAGGAGGTGTTGATTCCGGCTGTCGAGCGATTGCGCGATGCGTTGGCTACCAAGGCGGGCGTATTCGCCGACGTGGTGAAGATTGGGCGTACCCATTTGATGGATGCGACGCCGCTCACGGTGGGGCAGGAAATGTCGGGGTGGGTAAGCCAGCTGGATCGCGACGTGGAGCGGCTGCGCATGGTGCTGCCGGGGTTGTACGATTTGGCGATTGGTGGCACGGCGGTGGGCACGGGATTGAATGCGCATCCCGAGTTCGCGGAGCGCGGGGCGCGGAAGATTTCTGAATTGACGGGATTGCCATTCGCTTCGCACCCCAATAAATTCACGGCGCTTTCGGCGCACGACGAAATCGTGTTTGCGAGCGGCGCGCTGAAAACGCTGGCGGCTTCGCTGATGAAGATTGCGAACGACGTGCGCTGGCTGGCTTCGGGGCCGCGCGCCGGCTTCGGCGAGCTGGTTCTGCCCGAAAATGAGCCGGGATCGTCGATCATGCCGGGGAAGGTAAATCCCACGCAGTCCGAAGCGATGACGATGGTAGCGGTGCAAGTGTTCGGCAACGATGCAGCGATCGGTTTTGCCGGGTCGCAGGGAAATTTTCAGCTAAATGTTTTCAAACCGGTGATGATTCACAACTTTTTAAATTCGGTGCGCTTGCTAGCGGACGCGTGCCGTTCGTTTGTGGACCATTGCGTTCTGGGCATGGAGCTGGACCTGGAGCGCATCGAGCAGAATGTGAAGAATTCGCTGATGCTGGTGACGGCGCTGAGCCCGAAAATCGGATATGACAAGGCCGCGGAGATCGCGCACACCGCGCATCATGAACATACCAGCCTGAAGGCAGCGGCGCTGAAGCTCGGTTATCTGACGGAGACGGAGTTCGACGGGCTGATGAAGCCGGAGAACATGACGCATCCCTGATCGAGCGGCGCGGCTTTCGCGCGTCGGGCGCCGGGTGTTCGTGGGAGGGCAGCCAAGAGTGACGCCTGTGGAGAGATGAGCCGCCCTGTTAAGCGCTCAGCCCAGGAACCCACCGAAGCCATCCCGCAAAACCTGCGGGACGCCGCAAGAATCCTCTTCACTTTAGGAAGAAGAGTACGTCAATGCCTGGAATTATCTTAGCCGTAACCCCGAGCTACTGTAACACCTTCGTTTGCGTTCCTTAGAGTTTGCTTCCCTACTTACGTTTTCTTTTAGTTTTGTCTCCCTGCCCCTGGGAGCTCACAGCGCGAGTGCGCGCTTTGAGCCGGAGCGAACTTCCGCCGTACGCAGATACCAAATCCCCGTTACCGAATACATCGCGAACGAAACATGTGCGGAAGGCTGATGGGGAAGCAGTTTGTGCCGATGTCAGTTTGGTTGCGCGCTCACAGGCGGAGCACTGGCGGGAGCCGCCGGCGTCGTCGCAGCAGGCGCCGCGGCATTCGAAGCAACTTCCTTCACCACTTGCGCGGCGAGCTTCTTGCTCACCGGGCACGAAGTGTCGTTGATCCGGCATTGCGCCAGCGTCAAGGTGCAGCCGCAGTCGCAGGCTTCGGAATTCATGCGTTTCAACGCGGCTTTTTTCTGGTCGGGATTCAGGCCGGTAAAATCCACATTGGGCAGCTCAGTCGCCAGAACCGCATTCTTCAAAAATATCTGCCCCGTATCTTCAAAAGTTTCGACCGTCGCATCCACCGGCAATCCCAACAAGAGACGCACCTCGGCTTCATACAGCGCGTTGGAAAAGAGTCCTTCATGCTTCTGCACCACGTTGCCGTCGGGATTCACCACAAACAGTGTTGGCAGCGCCGCCACGCCGCCGTATTCCGCCACGATCGCGCGGTCGGCCATCACAACCGGGTAATTGATTCCAGCCTGGCTCGCAAACTTCTTCACTTGGGCCGGATCGCCGTCGTCCACAGACACGCCCACAACCTGCAGACGATCCTTGTAACGATTCGCCAAATCAATCAGAACGGGAATTTCCGCGCGGCAAGGCGGGCACCACGTGGCCCAGAAATTTATGAATACAACTTTGCCCTTCCAGGCTGCGGTAGATACGGGGTTGCCATCGAGATCATTCACCAAAAACGCCGGCATCGGCTGCGGATGGCTGGCGAATCGTACCACGTGATCTTGCGGCGAATTCGCCGCGGATTTTGTTTTGCGCGTGCCCAGTGCGGATGATGCCGAGGACGCTGGCGACGCAATCGCTTTTGTTACGTGCGGCTGCTCGGTACGACTCGCAGCCAGCCCGATAGCCAAGCCGGCTAGCCCAGCTATCATCGCAAGCACCAAAATAAACGATCGCTTCATTCGCTGCCCCGCAACACCGGACACTATTATGGGCCACAGAGAATCAGCGGGCAAGGCGCGAAGCGAGCGCGGTTGCGAAAAAAGCGTCAGGCTAGGAAAAAGGGAACGGATTCAAACCGGGATGCCAATTCCCGAATCGGTGCGGCGCTGCGATATTGGTTTCACATTCGCCCCCAACTTGACAGTTAAGTGCTTGCTAATCCGCTCCGTCCGACTCCGCCGCGTTCGCGCACTTGGGCACTCTACTTGCAATAGGTAGGGCGTGGGTCGCGCTCCAACACGATCCGCATCGTCCAGTAAGTGGGGAGGAAGGGGCCCACTTACAGGATGGTATGGGTCGTTCCCACCTGCCTCTGAGAGGGAAGCTGGATGGATGACCCCATGATTCGGTCACGCCTAGGCCGAATCACCGGAGCGCGATCTTTGGGGCCCTGGATCCCAAGCCGGGGCCCCTCTTTATTTCTGCATGCTCGCTTGGCGGGGTATGCGCCATCCTCGCGCTTCAACTATGAGCGCATTTCGTGATAGCTTCTCGCCATGAATCCCTTGCTCATTCTCTGTCTCGCCTTTGCGATTGGCGTGATCGCCGGGCTGCGCACGTTCACTGCTCCCGCCGTCATTTGTTGGGCCGCCCATCTGGGCTGGATCACGCTGCGCGGTTCCCATCTGTCGTTTCTGAGCTCTCTAGTGACTGTCGTGATCGTCACCCTGCTCGCGATATTCGAGCTCGTGAATGACAAACTTCCCAAGACTCCAAGTCGTACGGCTCCCGGCCCGTTCGGCGCGCGTATCGTGTCGGGCGCGCTCTGCGGCGCGGCGTTAGCCATCGCGGGTGCGCAGGGCGTGTTGCTAGGTGCCGCCGTCGGGATCCTGGGAGCTGTCGTCGGAACGTTCGGGGGTTACCAGGCGCGCCACCAGATCGTTACGCGGCTGAAAGTGAAGGACATTGGCGTGGCGCTGGTGGAAGATCTGATCGCAATCGGCGGCGGGCTGCTAATTGTTACTAGGTTCTAGTTTGCGCAGCACGGGGATGCGGGCTTCGCGCAGCACATGCTCCACGATATTTTCGTGCAATCGCGAAGCGTCGTAATCGATGTGCAGATAGTTCGTTTTTTCATCCAGCCGAAAACCTTTGAGGCCGTACGTGTTCGCGAATGTGCCTAGCGCGCGGAATTGTTCGGGCTGCAGGCGGCCTTGCAGTTCGTAGGTAACCGTCATCTGTGTCATGCGTGGGATTATACCAGCTGACGCGCGCCCTGCGTGCGGGTTTACAACTTGATGCGGCGCAGGCGCAGCGCATTGGTGATGACGGAGACGGAACTGAACGTCATCGCTGCGCTCGCGAGAATCGGGCTTAGCAGCAATCCGAAGAACGGATACAGCACTCCGGCAGCGATGGGCACGCCCACTGCGTTATAAGCAAAGGCAAAGAAAAGGTTTTGGCGGATATTGCGCATCGTTGCGCGGCTCAACGTGCGGGCGCGCGCTAAGCCGCGCAGATCGCCTTGCAGCAGCGTGATTCCCGCGCTTTCGATCGCTACGTCAGTGCCCGTACCCATCGCGATGCCCACATCGGCTTGCGATAGCGCCGGAGCATCGTTCACTCCGTCGCCGGCCATTGCCACGATGTGTCCTTCGGCCTGCAGCCTCTTCACGATTTCGTTTTTCTGCTCCGGCAGCACTCCCGCGAATACTTTTTTGATTCCCAATTTGCGCGCCACCAATTCGGCGGTCGCGCGGCTGTCGCCCGTGAGCATCACGACGAGGATTCCGTCCTGATGCAGTTGCTGAATCGCTTCCGCCGTCGTCGCTTTGATGGGATCGGCCACGGTGATCAATCCCGCCGCTTTTCCGCCGATCGCGACGAACATCACTGTCTCGCTCTCGGCTTCGCGCTGCCGCGCCGTTTCCTCCAGCGCGTCCGCCGCAATACCTAATTCCGCGAAGAGCGCGCGATTCCCGAGCGCTGCCACTTGGGCGCCTATTTTCGCTAACACGCCTTTGCCCGTGCGCGACTGGAAGTCGGTGCTGTCGCCAGGCCCGATCCCGCGTTCCTTCGCGCGCGCAAGAATGGCAGCCGCAAGCGGATGCTCGCTCGCGCGCTCCAATGTCGCCGCAATTTGCAATATCGTCGCGTCGTCAAATCCCGGCGCCGCGCTAACGGCCACCACCTTCGGCCGTCCCTCGGTCAGGGTTCCGGTCTTGTCCACAATAACCGTATCCACTTTTTCCAGCGACTCCAGTGCTTCTGCATTCTTCACCAGGATGCCCGCCAGCGCGCCACGTCCCGTGCCCACCATAATCGCCATGGGCGTCGCCAGACCCAGCGCGCAAGGACATGCGATGATCAGTACCGCGACGGCGTTCAGCAAAGCATGAGCCATGCGTGGCGGGGGGCCCACTGCGGCCCACACCCCAAAAGTGATGGCAGCGATCAGCACCACCGCCGGAACGAAATATCCGGCTACGCGATCAGCAAGTCTCTGCACCGGCGCGCGACTGCGCTGCGCCTCGCTTACCATCCGTACAATCTGCGCGAGCAAAGTTTGGCTACCCACTCGCTCGGCCCGCATCACGAGCGTGCCCGTGCCATTGATTGTTCCGCCGATCACCCGGCCACCGATCGATTTCTCCACGGGAATCGCTTCCCCGGTCATCAGCGACTCATCGACCGCACTTTCCCCGTCGGTGATGATGCCATCCACCGGCACTTTTTCGCCCGGACGCACGCGCAGCAGGTCCCCCACCTGCATCTGTTCGAGGGGCACATCCAGCTCGGTGCCATCTGCGCGCACCAGCCGCGCATTCTTCGGCGAAAGCCGCAGCAGAGAACGGATCGCCGCCGAAGTTCGGCTGCGCGCGCGCAATTCCAAAACTTGTCCGAGCAGCACCAAAGTCGTGATCGCCGCAGCAGCTTCGAAATAAACCGGTACCTCGCCGCTCAGGTCGCGAAACGTGCCAGGAAACAGTTGCGGGAAAACCACCGCCACGACGCTGAAAAAAAACGCCGCACCCGTTCCCAGCGCGATCAGCGTAAACATATTCAGGCTTCGATTCAGCACCGACGCCCATCCGCGCTCGAAGAAGGGCCTGCCGGCCCACAGCACCACCGGCGTCGCCAATGCCAGCTCGATCCAGCCCATCGCGCGCGCGGAGAGCAAGTACTGGATCGGTTGGCCCGGAATCAGGTCAGACATTCCCAGCACCAGTAGCGGAATCGTCAGTACGACGCTCGACCAAAATCTGCGCGTCATCGAAACTAGCTCTGGATTCTCCGGCTCCTCGGCGGCCACTGCGCGCGGCTCTAGCGCCATGCCGCACATCGGGCACGAGCCGGGCCCGGGCCGCACAATTTGTGGATGCATCGGGCAGGTGTATTCCACCTGCGTCGCGCGCGGCAGCGGCAACAACGGCTCCATAGCCATCCCGCATTTCGGGCAGGCTCCCGGATAGTCCTCGCGAACTTCCGGGTCCATCGGGCAAACGTAAGCCTTGGCTGCCGCGGGTTCCTCCGCGCGACGCTCGGTTCCATGGATATTTTCGTGCAAGACGGCCAACGCAGGAACTGCGACCGGTGCCCCGGCGCGGCTGAATTGCACCAGGATGCTGTCGCGTTGCATCGCAGTCGGAGCGGTTGCGTGCGAATATTTCGCGGGCTCCGTGCGAAATTTGTCCGCGCACCCTGCGCAGCAAAAATGGTAACTCTTGCCGGCATACACTACCTGCGCCGCCTCCGGACCGACCGTCATTCCGCAAACTGGATCGCGTTCCATCATTTCGCCTTGACTTGCTAGGTCTTGCACCCCATTACCGCGCGTGCGTGTAAATCAGTTTCATCAGCTCATCGTACGTTGCTTCCGCTTGCGCCGTTTTTCCTGTGCGGATCGCCTGCGTGGCGCAGTGCCGCAAATGGTTTCGCATCAGACCACGCCCCACGGCGCGCAAAGCCTCCTGCACGGAGGAAATCTGCACCATGACGTCGGGGCAGTAACGGTCCTCTTCGACCATGCGCGCCAGACCTCGCACCTGTCCCTCGATGCGCTTCAATCGTTTCAGATTTGCCGATTTAATTTCCGGGCTAACCCCAGCGGCCTTGCGCGTGCCGCCCTGAACTTCGCAGGCGCAGGCGGCCGCAACCCGGCCAGCAGGAACACGTCGCTTCATGTTCATATACCCCTAGGGGGTATTGTGGCGGATGCGAGCGCAATTGTCAACCCAAGCGAAGCATGCGGGAGATGCACTCGTGTCGTGCGCTTTGCCGCAAACCGGGTCGAGCGAAGGAGAACTACGTGCGCAGAAGCGTTACTTCGCGTCCAGCAGCGAATCAACGTAAGCACTCATCTCCGGGCTGGTCCAATCCTGCGGCCCGACGATTTTGCGGTCGAGCTTTCCATTCCGCGCGATTACATACGTGTCCGGATACATGGATGTGCCGTACTGCGCGGGAATCTGCTTGGTGGTGTCGCGAAAGGTGGGAAATTGAATCCGATACGTTTTCAGAAATTCCTCGTACGCCTGCGGATCGTCGTCCTCGCTGATGCCCAACACCAGCCCGCCGCGCGACACAATCCGCCTCTGCAGCTCGTTCAGCGAAGGAGTTTCCTCCACGCACGGCGGGCACCACGTCGCCCAGAAATTCAGCAGCACCAGTTTTCCGCGCAGGTCGGAAAGTCTAGTCGGTTTGCCATCCAGCGAAAAAGTAAAATCCTTGGGCGTCGCTCCGCGCAAGCTCGGCTCACCTTGGCGGTAGTCTGGCTGCGCGAATAGCACCAGCAGCCCCACGATGAACGCGAGCACCAAGGCTGTATTCAGTTTCCGTTTCAATCCTTTGTCCAAGCACCCTATAATAACGGTATCGGCGAATCGAATGCGAGCGATTTGCCAGCCCTACCGCGGGCCTGGTTGAAGGCTTCGGCAGGAGCGCACGGAATTTAGCCCACGATCCTTAGCCCGCGGGGCGGCGTCACATTTTCGACCAGCCCAACAAAAATTATGGTTTCCGCCATCATACCGGCACGCAACGAAGAAGCCTCGATCGCGCGCGCGGTGGAATCCGTCGCTGCGCAACCCGAAATCGTCGAGATCATCGTCGTGGATGACCAATCCACAGACAGCACCGCCGCAATCCTCACCGCACTCGCCGCGCGCATCCCCAAATTGAAAATACTGCGTACAGCCGCGCTGCCGACCGGCTGGATCGGCAAGAATTACGCCGTCGCACTCGGCGCCGATGCTGCACAGGGCGATTGGTTGCTCTTCACCGATGCCGATACTTGCCACATGCCGGGTTCAACCCGCCGCGCGCTCGCGGATGCTGTGGATCATAACGCCGTACTCGTTTCTTATTCGCCGGAACAAGAGCTCGGCTCGTTCTGGGAGCGCGCGCTCATTCCGTTTGTGTATTGTCGGCTCTCGGCCAAATTTTCCTTCGCGCGCGTCAATAATCCCGAACTTCCTGACGCTGCCGCGAACGGCCAGTTCCTGATGATCCTGCGCGACGTGTATCAGAAAGTCGGAGGGCACGCCGCCGTGGCGGGCGAAGTTCTGGAAGATGTGGCCCTGGCTCGCCGTGTGAAGCAAACCGGCAATCAGCTTTATTTCACTGCGCCCATCGGGAGCGTGCGTACGCGGATGTACCGCAGTTTACCGGGGCTGTGGCAAGGATGGACCAAGAATCTCTACCCGCTGATGGGCGGCACGACCCAGCGCGTGATTGCTGAATTCGTCGAAGTTTTCCCTGTGGTAGAGATTATCGTCCTGGCCTTGTGCTGGCTTTTTGGGACGTCATTCGGACGAATGCACCGGCCGCCGCTCTGGCTCCTCGCGGTCCTGTTGTTGCTCGCGATTGCCCGGCGTTGCCTGCGCTTCTGCGAGCGGCTGCAGCGGAATCTTTATCCGATTTCGTACATCAGATACTACATCCCTGGAACCTGTCTTTATGCCGCCGCGCTCATGGCCTCGTGGTGGAAAAGTACGCGCGGCTCGTTCGAATGGAAGGGACGGAGCTACCCGTCTGGCGCTCGGCCCGTAGCACACAAACCATTGCCGCAAAGGACGCAATGATCCGCATCACACGCAAAGTCGAGTTCTCAGCGTCGCACTTTTATCACAACCCGAATTTTTCGGTGGAGGAAAATCACCGTGTCTTCGGCAAGTGCAATAATCCGCACGGCCACGGGCACAACTACACTCTGGAAGTAACGATCGCGGGCGAGCCCGACCCTGCCACAGGAATGGTTCTCGATCTCAAAGAGCTCAAAGATATTCTGCAGCGCGAAGTGATGGATCGCATGGATCATCGGCACCTGAATTATGAGGTGCCCGAACTCGCCGGGAAAATACCCACGTGCGAGAACATTGCTGCCGTGATCTGGCAGCTGCTGGAGTCAAAAATCAGCCACGGCAAACTCGATCGCGTGCGTCTGTACGAATCGCCCAATCTTTTCGCGGATTGCACCGCCGCATCGGCCAACGGGGCAGGGAAGCGCGCATGAAACTCTCGCTGACACGCCGCTACGGCTTCGCCGCCTCACATCGCCTGCACGCGCCGAATCTCAGCGCCGAAGAAAACAAGCGCATTTACGGCAAGTGCAACAATCCCTACGGTCACGGCCACAATTACGCGCTGGAAGTCACGGTAACCGGCCCGCTTGATCCAGCTACCGGGATGATCGCTAATTTGGGCGACCTCGATCCCTTCGTCGAACGCGAGGTTCTCGCAGCCTTCGATCAGAAAAACCTGAACGAAGAAGTCGCTGCGTTTCGCGACGCTGTACCCACGACCGAGAATGTCTGCCGCGAAATATTTCGGCGCCTGCAAAAGTTTCAGGCCGCCCACCTGGAACGCGTGCGCATCGAAGAAACCAGCAAGAACAGTTTCGAAATTGGAGCGGAAGACTTTGCATGAGGAGCACACCCAACATGAGTGAAGCCACAGAAATCGCGGTGCCGGAGCCGGTCTCCGGAAAAATTGCCGAGTTGGTCCGCGAGATGCTCGTGCAGCTGGGCGAAAATCCCGACCGCGAAGGACTGCGCCGCACACCCGAGCGCTTCGAGAAAGCGCTGCGCTTCCTCACCAGTGGCTACCGCCAGGATCCCGACAAGTTGCTGAACGGCGCGATGTTCAACGTGTGCTATGACGAAATGGTTGTGGTTAAGGACATCGAACTCTACAGCCTCTGCGAACACCATCTGCTGCCTTTCTTCGGGAAATGCCACATAGCTTACATTCCCAAAAAGAAGGTCGTCGGGCTCAGCAAAGTCGCCCGCTTGGTGAATATGTACGCCCGGCGCCTGCAAATTCAGGAGCGCCTCACCAGTCAGATCGCTACGGCAATTCAAGAAAAACTCGATCCCGCCGGAGTCGGCGTCATCATCGAAGCCCGCCACCTCTGCATGGTCATGCGCGGCGTGGAAAAACAAAATTCCACCACGACCACCAGCGCCATGCTGGGCGACTTCCGCGAAAACAAGCAGACCCGCGATGAATTCCTCGCGCTCGTTGGTTCGCCGCGACCCTAGACGCCGCGACCCTAGACGCCGCGACAACCACATCCAGAACCACCATTGCGCCCAGCCGGCTCAGCAGATGATCGCGCTCCCTCGCCCCGCTGAAAATTCCTTGGTACAGGAATCACTGTATGTTAGCATTTTGGAGTCGAAGAGAGACCAAGAGCATAGAGCAGGGCACGACGTTTCAGGAGGGGTCGAGTTGAGCGCAGCCAAACTGGCATTAATCGAACAGTTCCGGGTTCACACGAAAGACACGGGTTCACCGGAAGTGCAGATTGCTTTATTGAGCGAACGCATCAGCTATCTGACCACTCACCTTAAGTCCCACGCAAAGGATCACGCCTCACGCCGCGGAT
>Ga0210391_10004856_pt1 | contig 11111 bp, 12 predicted proteins | sample IncBWC12OmetaG_FD_160573 | JGI IMG/M metagenome (GOLD analysis project Ga0210391, IMG submission 160573) | Forest soil microbial communities from Barre Woods Harvard Forest LTER site, Petersham, Massachusetts, United States - Inc-BW-C-12-O ...
GGCGACGGCAACGGCTATACCGGCAATCCTAATCTCAAGCCGGAGACGGCCGACACCGCCAGCATTTCCGGTAATTGGCACGACCGTGATGCCCGCGTATGGCTGCTGCGGGTCACCTCCTACTTCACCGCCGTGCAAAACTACATCGGCGTGCTGCCGCTCTGCGGGCCGGCCTGTTCAGGAATGCCGGCGTCGCAATTGATGTTTGCCAATCAAAGAGCCCGTCTGTATGGAGCCGATGCGAACGCGGCCTACACACTCTCGGACAACACCGCGAGCGGAGTCCTTCGGATCACGGGCACAGCCGGCTATGTGCACGGCGAAGACCTATCGACGCTGACGCCCCTGTACCACATGATGCCGCTTCACGGCAGCCTCGCGCTTGAGCATGAGTTCAGGTCTTGGTCGAGTGCCCTGAGATTCAGCGCGGTCACCCGCAAGACCGCTGTCGATCCGATGCGCCTCGAGCCCCCCACGGCCGGCTACTCATTGGTCGATTTACGCACGGCCTACGAATGGCGAAATATTCGACTCGACTTTGCCATCGCCAATCTGCTCGATCGCCAGTATGCGAGTCCCCTGGGCGGCACCTGGCAGTCGGCCCCCTATCCACCCGGATTCGCCGGCCCCACATTCCGGCCGCTGCCGGCGGCGGGCCGATCGCTCGATACCGGGTTCACCGTGAAATTCTGATCACCTTTTGCGTTGAACAAGATCTGCTGATAGGTCTCCGGTGACATTTCCGGCATTTTTCGTACGAAGGAAACAACCTCCCAGATCGCCGCATCATCGAGTGTCTTGCCCCACGAGGGCATGGCGCTCATCTTGATGCCGTGCTTGACAATCCAGAACGCCCGCCGGCCGTCACGCAGATCCGCCTGCGCAAGGTTGGGCGGGTGAGGATAGAGTCCGGGGCGGATCTCCGACTTCGTTATCCCGGGCGCCAGGTGACAGCCGACGCAGAGTTCCGCGTACCGTTTCGCGCCCGCGGCAATCCTCTGGGGATCCTCAACGTAGCCTAAGTCGATTGAACGGGCGCGTACCTCGATGGAGCGCTCCCGCAATTGCTCAATGAGGGCCAACACAATCTTTGTGTGGTGATCGTCGGCACCGATATTGTAAAGCCCCGTTTCGACGAACAGTCCGGCGCCTATCACTCCGGCCAACAGCGTACCGGCAATGACAAACCCCATTCTTGCCTTGCTGATCATGCGATTCACTGAACGACGATCGTTCCGACCATGCGAGGATGGATCGAACACGTAAAGTGATAGGTACCCGGTTTGTCGAATTTGAAGGAGAAGCTCTCGTTGGTATCCATTCCACCAGACTTGAACAGTCCCGTATCGCTGACGACGGTGTGTGGCTCATCGTCCATATTGGTCCAGGTTACGGTGGACCCGGCTTTGACCGTCAATGGCGTCGGGTTGAACATGAAGTCTTTGACAGTGATCTTGGTCGAGTCTGTCGTATCCGCGACCGACGGGGCGTACACCTCCATCGTTCCGAGGATCACCATGCCGACCGCCGTCAACACCATTTGAGTTCGCCGAATATTCACTGGAGTGTCTCCTTGGTTGATGATTGGTGCCGTGCTAAGCGAGCGCGGTGTCTGTGAGCGCCAGTGCACTCGGGTGTTTCACGACCGAGACACTGGTTATGCCGAGCATGGCCGCCAATTGATCGGCGGGCACCTTGAGCGGCCCGGGTCCCGACCCGACGCCGGCGACGGGCTGCGGATAGGAAGTTGAGCGCGCCGTGTGAAAGGTCATGTTGCCTTCGACTTTCTGCACAATCTGATGGATGTGACCGTTGAGCACGGTGACGGAGCCGAAGCGGCGCAATTGGTTCAAGAGTTGATCCGCATCACCGGTACCCCAGCCCCACGGCTCGTAGATCGTCCACAGCGGCATGTGGGCGAAAACCACAATCGGAGTGCTGGCCGATCGCCCTTTCAAGTCGTCAGCCACCCACGCCAGCTGTTCCTCTCCCAGGGTGCCGAGACCACCCGGCTTGAACTGCAATACATTGATGAGTCCGATGAAGTGCACGCCGGCGTGATCGAAGCTGTAATAGCCCTTGTTAATCGAGGCCTTACCGAATCTGTTGAAATATTCGGTGACAGTTGCATCGGTCGTGTCGTGCTCGCCCGGCACGGTATGCATCTCGGTGGTGCGAAGGCGCGTAAACAGCTGTTGGGCTAGGTCAAATTCGGCGGCCTTGGACAGATGCGTGATATCGCCCGTATGGATGATGAGCGACGGACGATCGTACATGCCGTTTACGATGTCGATGGTCTGAGCCAGGGTCCCCGCGACGTCCGGGTTCGCCTCTTTATTGAAACCGATGTGGGTGTCGCTGATCTGCACGAACAACGGTTTACCGAGTTTTGCAGCACCCATTTTGTCGCCGGCCGCCATGGCGAGATCGATGGGCGTGAACACACCGCCCGACAGCGCGAAAAGCGTTCCGGCCCCACCGTAGGCCAGGCATTTCAGGGCGTTGCGGCGCGATAGCAGCGAATGGTCATCCGACATGTCCGTCTCCTAGAGTTGCAATTCAGGAGACAAGACTTCGACCGCGAGCCATTTATTCCAAAATCATCCACCATCGTGGAGAAAGACGGCGGCTATGCCGCGCCCTCTTGAGAATTATGGGCGCCGACATCTTGCAGCAACCGAATGAGTGCAAACAGCTCTTCCCAAGAGGTATCCGAAACCGCGCAATACACGATATTGCCCGACTTCCAGAACGCCAAGTGGTAGCCGTTGCGGGTGGTATCCTTCGACAAGTCGCGCTGATTCGAAGCCCAACCGAATACGTTCATGACGTGCGAACCATGTTGGTAGACCACGGCCGCCGCCCGTTGATGATCAAAATAATCCGCACGCCCGCCGATTAGCCGATAGCCCTGCAGTTCGAAGTCCGCAACCACAGGCGACACATCCGTGTGACCTGCAAACCACGGCTTGACTGTGTGCTGGTCGGTGGACACCACGTCAACCAGATGGTCCGGTATCAGCGACCGTAGATGAGCATTCACAAGGTCGTCGAGTAGCGGATTGGACATCGGCGGCGCCATCAGTAAGAAAGCAACGCCGGCCGCGAAGGCGGTGCCGCCGATGCCGCTGAAGGCACCGGTGCAGAACGACCGCAGTCGCCCACGCCGCCGCTCCCCTTTGAGGAGCAGCCCCTTGGCTGCATCTACCTGATCGAGCGAGCGCATGATCCGGGCGCGCAGTGCGGCCGGCGCACTCGCGTAGGCCGAGGTCCGTCGCACCATGGCCCGTGTTCGCCCCAGATTTCTCAGCCGCGCGCGGCATTCGGCGCAGGCTTCCGCATGTCGCTCGATTTCCGCGTCAGAGGGCGCGTCGAGTTCGCCGTCGAAGTGTGCCTGCACGCGCAGTGACTCAGCGCACTGCATGCGGTAAGTGTCCGCGCATATCTATTACACACTCTCTCTGAAGGTACCAACATGATTGATTCTGTCCGGCAGTAAGACCGCTGGGCAGAATTGTTTATTCCCCGGCGCGTCGCTACCTGGCGCGAGCCGTCTACTCCAATCGGCCGATGGGGACTGGCGGGCGACTTCGATGGGGTTGCTCAAGTGGAACGCCGCGGCGAGATCGTTCAAGGGGCGGATGAACCGATTGGTACCGAGGGAATTAGGGAATAAAGCGCATGCCCCGTAAGTCAACGAGCTGACGGATGCCATGCCGCTCGTCGGAAGGATGCGGCAGGCGTAGCTATGTGGTCATTTACGGAGTAATGCGCATGCCCAATTCCAAGAGGATTCTCGTCTGTTCTTGCCTTGTCGCGTCTCTCACCGCTTTCGGGGCTCGATTCGCCGGAGCCGACGGGCCGCAGCCGCCGGCTGGAGCACCAACCGAGGCGCCGGCGGGGTTCAACACGCCGAGCTTTAACGGCGCCGCCAGCATCAGCAATGGGCTGGTCGAACCGCCCGGGGATACGTTTGCACACGATCAACAAATCTACGAACAGAACAAGGCAATCGCCGATGGGCTTGGGCCGGTGTACAACGCAACCTCCTGCGTCATGTGCCATCAGGATCCGAATAGCGGGGCCGCAGGCCAAATCACTGAACTGCGGGTGGGGCACAATGACGCGAACGGCAATTTCGTAAACCCGACCATCTACATCAACGACGGCCAAAACACGATCACGGGCAGATCCATCGTCAACGATCGAGCCATCGGTCCGCAAGCCCAGGAGCACATACCGGCGACAGAGAACATCCGTGCGTTGCGCGCGACCCTCAACACACTGGGGGATGGCTTTGTGGAAGCCATCGACGACAACACCTTGATAGCGATTGCCGCGGCACAGCCCAAATTGAGCGACGGCAGAGTGAATGGCGAAGTCGTGCAGGCTCCAATTTTCGAAGCCCCGGGGCAAACCCGCGTCGGACGGTTCGGTTGGAAAGACCAGCACAGCAGCTTGCTCTCCTTCATCGCCGATGCCTACCTCAATGAAATGGGGATCACCAGCAGGCTACGCCCCAATGAAGTCACATCGGTGCTTCTGACCACTACGGGCATCAACGACAAGGTAGATGATCTTGGCATGGAGGACATCGACCACTTCGCCCAATTCATACGCGGCACGATGGTTCCGCCCCGCGACACGGTGCTGGCCGCGACTCCCGACGCCATCCGGGGAGAGTCTCTGTTCGCGCACGTCGGTTGCAATGTCTGCCATGTCCAAACCATAACGACCGCTCCTGCCGGAACGGTCATCGATGGCGGTATGTTCACTGTGCCGGCCGCGCTCGGAAACAAAATCATCCACCCCTATGGTGACTATTTGTTGCATGACATCGGCACCGGCGACGGGATCGTTCAGGTTGGGCCGCAGGACACGGCCAACAAGTTGAGGACTGCACCCCTGTGGGGCGTGCGCGACAAGGCTCGCTTCATGCACGACCTGCGGTCGCTCTCTCTCGAGGATGCCATCAATCGCCACGAGGGCGAAGCACACGAGACCGCCCGGCGCTTCAGAGATTTGAGCCGCGAGGACAGAGAAGCGTTGATCACCTTCTTGAAGTCCCTGTAAGGGTCGTCGCGAAATTCGAGGCGCCAGGGCCGTGGGCTAAACGCGTGCCTTAAGCCCTGGCGCCGGGGGCGGGAAGAGCCGACAAAGCGGCCAAGTAGCTAAGCTGCCGGGCAAGAAGCCGCCCTACCGGGTCTCCTGCGCGTAGATCGTCTGCCGAGATGACCGCGTGCTCGCGACAGGCGCGACATGACGGTGCCGATCGATTTCCCAGTCAAGTCCGCAATCTCGCGGTACGACAGGCCATGAAGGTGGCGCAGTACGAGGACTTCGCGATAATGCGCGGGCAACGCCGCAATGGCGTTCTTGAGATGTGCTTCGTCTTCCAGGTCGATAAACCTGCGCTCCGCCATATCGGCGTCCGGATCGGGCGATCGCGCATGCTCCAAGTCTTCCAAGTTCTCCGCCAGGACAATGGCAGCCGGCCGATTTCTGTTGAGCCAGTCATACGCAGTGCGGCGTACGATGGTCAACACCCAAGATCGCGCATCTCCACCGCCGAAATTGCCGATTCCGCGCAGTGCTCGTAGACAAGCGTCCTGGACCACGTCTTCCGAGTCGGCATGATTGCTGGTGAGCCAACGAGCCAGTCCATACGCATCGGCGAGATACGGCAGCACCACGGTAGCAAAGCGCCGCCGCGCAACACAGGGCGATGTGTCGGTGATTGAAGCGTGAGCTTCGTCGGTATCCATGGCGACCCCCAAGAGACGCGAACGTTTGAACGCGATGCCTGTTTGCGCCTGCTCGACACAAGCCTCAATGGACAATCGCTCCTTTCTCGCTGAATACTGGGTCCCCGGTAAAACTTAATAAAATCCGATATTTATGGAATACTCTCCCCCGCTTCGCAGCGCGGACAAGAAAATCGGGTGCCTCTCGAGAGCGCCTTAAAGGGCGGATTTGCACTCGAGACGGGGGCGTGATGGGTCAAGCCAGCCAGGCCGGACGTTTGAGGTTCGGGGTTTTCGAAGCAGATCTCGATGCTCGGGAACTCATGAAGCTCGGCAGGCTATTGCCCTTGCAAGAGCAGCCCTTTCTGCTTCTCGCCATGCTACTGGAGAGACCGGGCGAACTGGTGACACGGGAAGAGTTGCGGGAACGGCTGTGGCCCCAAACCGTCGTGGATTTCGATCATGGCCTGAATAAGGCAATCAGCAAGATCCGGGATGCGCTCGGGGATTCAGTGGAAAATCCGCGGTTCATTCAGACCGTCGCCCGCCGCGGCTACAGGTTTTTGGGGGACGTCACGGTGGTGAACGCCGGGGAAGTCGAGGCCGCATTACCCGAGGGAGCATCGCGCGCGAGCACGCCTGTCGAGCCACACACTCCCGCAGAGCCGGCTCCGGCGAAACGCCGGCCGCGATCGACCGCCGCCTGGGCGGTGGCGGCAGCTACATCGCTGCTGCTACTGGCGGCAATGGTGGTGTGGATTCGCTCGACGTCGAATTCCGCACTGCCATCCATTCGTTCGCTGGGCGTGCTGCCGCTCGAAAATCTGTCGGGCGATGCGTCGCAGGATTATTTTGCGGATGGAATGACCGATGAATTGATCACCCACTTGGCCCAGATACCCGATCTGCGAGTGATCTCGCGCTCATCGATGATGACCTATAGGCAACTGCATAAACCGCTCGCCGAGATTGCACACGAGCTCGACGTCCAAGCCGTGGTCGAAGGCGGTGTATTGCGTTCCGGCGAACGTGTTCGAATCACGGCTCAGTTGATCCGAGTGCCCGCAGACGAACACATATGGGCGCGTAGTTACGAGGGCGACGTTCGCGACACGCTCGTCCTGCAAGACCAGGTTGCGCAAGCGATTGCGGATCAGATTCGAGTCACCGTGGGTAACCAGCAGCAAGAACACAAACCCAGGGTGGTGAACGCGCAGGCGTACGACAGCTACCTCAAGGGACGATACTACTGGAACAAACGAACCGCCGAAGGATTGAAGGAGGCCATCGACTATTTCAAGCGTGCGATCAGCATTGATCCGAGCTATGCCGAGGCCTATTCGGGTTTGGCCGACTCGTACGCGCTGGCCGGCGATTGGGGATATGGAGTCCTACCGCCCACCGAAGCGTTCCCGCTTGCCAAGGCCGCGGCGAACGAGGCGCTCGCTCTGAACGACCGACTCGGCGAGGCTCATACCTCTCTTGCCTTTGTACTGGATCTCTACTATTGGGACTGGGATGCCGCCGAGAAGCAGTACAAACTTGCGATCAATCTGAATCCCGGTTACGCGGTTGCCCACGAGTGGTACGCATGGCACTTGCTGGTGTTGGGACACAGTGCGGAGGGTATGTTCGAAATGAGGCGAGCGGAAAGGCTCGATCCTCTTTCTCTAATTATCCGCTCGAACATGGCGGACGCGTTGACCACATCCCACCTCTTCGAAGAATCCATACAACAGAGCAGAAGAACTCTCGCACTCGATCCGAACTTTGCCGTTGGCCACTTTTATCTGGCTGAAGCATTGGTGCAAGTACACCAGTACGAGGCGGCCATCGCCGAGTTTCAGCACGCGATCGCGCTCTCCGGCCATCTGACATCTTTCGATGCCGGGCTCGGCAACGCCTATGCCCTTTCAGGTCGAAAGGCCGACGCGTTGAAAATAGCCAAGGACATGGAGACTCGACCCGATCAATATCCAGCGGCCAACGCCGGCATTGCATTGATCTATGTCGGGCTCGGGGATCTTGACCAGGCAATGAGCTGGCTCAACAAGGCCTATGACGCCCGATTCAACCCGTCGGTTCTAGTTCGCCCCGGTTTTGATCCTCTGCGGTCGGACCCCCGGTTCCGCGAGTTACGGCTCCGCATCGGACTCCCTCCCTGAGGAAGCGCGGCGGCAACGGCCGTATAGAATGAATGGCGAGGCAGCGGATCAGTTTCCGTGGCTCATCAAGAGCTGCTGATATGTCTCGGGCATCATACCGGGCATCTGGCGAATAAAGGCCACAATGTCCCAGATGGATTCGTCGCTTAGCGTACTACCCCACGCAGCCATGGCGCTCATCTTGATGCCGTGTTTGATGGTCCAAAACGCCCGGCGGGCGTCCCGGATATCTTGCTGAACGAGATTCGGCGGGTGAGGGTATAGTCCTTTGCGCAGATCGGACTTCGTAATGCCGGGCGCGAGGTGACAGCCGGCGCAAAGAACCGAATACCGCGCAGCTCCCGCCGAGATCTTCGACGGGTCCTCGAGGTGCGGCACTTCGATCCCTTCGGCGCGTGCGTCGATCGAGCGCTCACGCATCTCCTGCATGATCGCCAGCACCGGCGCCGTGTGGTGATCGTCGGCACCGATGTTGTAGACGCCCGATCGAACGAAAGCGGCGACACCGATCACCGCCAACGCAATCGCGGCGGCAATTCCCGCAGCAGTCTCCCTGGATGTTCGCATGGGGTTTACTCAACGATCAGGTGTCGCGCCCGAATGACACGATGACCGCCTCCTTTGTGACGATTCAGCAGAGCAGACAGCGTATCCCGCCGCTTTATTCCAAGACTTTCCATGAAGATTAGGCTGCGCACGGGGCAATTCCGGGAATAAAGCCGCGCGATCTGACGTCTTACCTCCCAGCGATATAGGAGTGGGATATGTCTGACGTGCATCTATTGAAATCCGTTGCCCGGGGCGATCGGCGCGCATTCGAGGAGCTGTATCGGGGTTACTACCGGCGACTAACCAGGTACTTGGCCCGGCGCTTGCCGGCCTCTCACAGCGCCGACGAGATCATCGATGACACCTTTCTGATCGTCTGGAAACACGCCGGGGAATTTCGCTACCAGTCGCAAGTGTCGACTTGGATCATCGGGATTGCCCACCGGGTCGCGCTCAAATCGCTCCGCAAGCAAAAACGATGGTCCATTGCACCAATCGACGAGTCTCCGGAACCGGTCTTTGACCCTCACTCGGAGATTGAAGAGCGGGATTGGCTCGCCGAAGGATTGCGACGCTTACCGGACCAGCAACGTGTGAGCTTGCTGCTGTACCAATTGGGGCATTCCATTGAACAGGTTGCCACCATGACTGAATGCGCGGCCGGTACGGTAAAAGCGCGGATGTATCACGCTCGCGGCAAATTGCGGCACCTTCTGCCCGCGCTTTCGTAGGCGCCCGCGGACACGACGGCCGCGGCGCTGCTCTCTGCATTGGAACGGACGGCCGCATTTTCAATCAAGTTTCGCCACGTGTGTGCAAGCGTTTCTCACCGATTGAGCATTACTCTTTGCCCGGGAAAGGTCGGTTTGTGGGTACAGGACAACTATGCTATCGATACAACACCCCGGCAGAACTGATCTGCAGCTTGTGCGATGCGCGCAATCCGGCGAGACAGCCGCATTCAATCAATTAGTGACCAAATATCGGCCCCAGGTTGTACAGCTGGCAATGAGGTTTACGGACAATGCCGCCGACGCGGAAGATGTAGCACAGGAAGCGTTCATTAGCGCGTTTAGAGGGCTCCATCATTTTCGCTGCGAGAGCACCTTTTACACTTGGCTTTATCGCATTACGATCAACACCGCCAAAGATGCGTTGAATTCGCGCAATCGCGAGCACGCTGACGGCACTATCGAGTCACCGAACGATTGCGACATCGACCACGATACACCCGAACATCTAGCTCTCACCGACGATGTCAACGGTATGGTCGATGCCGGTCTCGCAGCACTATCGGACGCATTCCGGGCGGCAATCATATTGCGGGAAATCGACGGCCTGTCCTACAAGGAGATCGCCGCGGCGATGGCGATTCCAGTCGGCACCGTACGCTCGCGCGTTTTCAGGGCGCGCAATTTCATGGATCGTCAGTTGCGCCAAGTTTGCACTGCCGGTCTGGGACGACATTCCAAGTGACGGTCCGTTTATGCCCGAATCTGACGCAGCGTCGAGCCACGGCGACAAATGAACCCCGCGTCTTGTCAGAGATGCGTTCGCGGACGCATCCAGTGCTGCTGCAAAAAATTTACGAAGGCGCGCACCTTCGGCAGAAGCAGGCGGGTGCGCGGGGCAAGGATGCTCAGTGGCGTGGGCGGCCGCTGATAGGCCTCGAGCACCACCTTAAGCCGGCCGTCAGCGAGAAAGTGTCCAACCTGCCAGGATGGTGCTCGGACGAGCCCGGTCCCTGCCAAAGCCGCACTGACCAACGCATCGAAGTCATTGGCACAAAGCCGCGCTGGAATGCGCAGTGACCTTCGCACGGCGCCGTCTTGGAAGCTCCATTCGGCCAACCCGGGTACATCGCCGAAGGCCAGGCAGTCCTGCTCGACCAGATCATCCGGCGTCGCCGGCTCGCCGCGCCGGCGTAGATATTCCGGCGCGGCGCAGACCACGAGCTGGATGTCGTCGAGCTTGCGGACAATGAGGCCTGAGTCTTCCAGCGGTCCAATGCAAAGGGCAACATCGATACCTTCCTCGGCAAGACGTACCGGTCGATCCACCAGCATCAGGTCGACCGAGACCCGACTCTGCTCCGCCAAAAAACCGGGCAGCATTGGCGCCAACCGCAACCGACCGAGCAGCGACGGAGCGCTCACATGCAACCGGCCGGACGCGACGCCCGTCTGCATCGTCAGGCCGCGTTCCATCTCGGCGATCTCCTCCAAAACCTGCTTTGCCCGCTCGTAGTAGAGTCGACCGGACTCGGTCAGCGAGAGATGGCGCGTCGTCCTCTCGACAAGCGTGGTGCCGAGGACCTCTTCGAGCGCCATGAGTTGGCGGCTGACGGAGGTCAGTGAAAGGCCCAACTGACGGCCCGCGGCCGACAGGCTGCCAGCATCCGCAATTTGAACGAACACCCGCATCGCCGCGAACTTGTCCATGGGCCCATTATTGCGCAAAACGGGAAGATGTATCATCCGATATCTGGATACTCATCTAAAACGGGAGACTCTATGATGTCGCTCACTGGGTGACAGAGCAAAGGAGTGAGTTATGAAGATCTGCGTATTCGGCGCCGGGGCGATCGGCGGTTACATGGCGGGGGAACTAGCGTTGGCGGGCCATGAGGTGTGTGCAATTGCCCGCGGTGCGC
>Ga0210391_10004857_pt1 | contig 11110 bp, 16 predicted proteins | sample IncBWC12OmetaG_FD_160573 | JGI IMG/M metagenome (GOLD analysis project Ga0210391, IMG submission 160573) | Forest soil microbial communities from Barre Woods Harvard Forest LTER site, Petersham, Massachusetts, United States - Inc-BW-C-12-O ...
TGTTGGTTCGCGCTTGCAACGGGAAGGTCCGCGGTTCAAATCCGTAGCCGCCCGCCAAAGTTTCAAGCCTGTTTCACCCCACGCGGGGGACGTAGTTCAGTTGGTTAGAACGCTGCCCTGTCACGGCCTATTTACTACGTCCTTCCTTCTCATCGCTCGACATGCACAGAGAGGTATAGAGTGTAATAGAGAGTAACAAGTAGTACTATCCTCAGTGAGTTACTGCGTTTAATGCGTTAAATTCCAACTGACACCACGCGCACGGAAGTGAATCCAAGGCAACTGAAATGCACGACGGACTGACACCAGTACTGACACCAGAACGTCGGAACGCGCGTCATGTCTACGTACACGTAAAAAACGCATTAAGGGGCTTCTTGCGTAATCCCCTACGCATTAAATCAATTCAGGAGGAAAAAACATGGCTCACGAAGGGAAATTCCAGTGTCCGGCGCTGGTGAATTCCAGCCCGCACGGTCAGTGCATTCGCGTCGAGGGGCATGAGGGCGATCATCTCGCGGCTACATCAGCGCAAGGCGGCTTTGGGTGTCCCAACTGCAAAAAATTGTTCGCCACGATAGACGACTTGGACGCGCACGTTCCCTGCCCCGCGTGATGGACTGGAAAGTTTGCTTAGACGTTGCCGCATTGCTCGTCGGTATCGTGGCGCTGATTGTCTCGATTGCCGCGATTTACGACGCGCGGAAGGCCGCACACAAAGCGATTCTGATAGAACGCAACCGCGCTTGGAGCAGAGCACTTTCAGGAATCATGTGGCTGTATATGGACCGGACCGAAAGAGCGCACGATCCGGCAGTGGCCGATGCCATCAACGAGTGTTTCCAGCTATTCGACGCGGCTGAACCCGGCAAGTGGACACCAGAGAAGGTAAAGGAAGCGGTCGAAAATGAATCGCTCCAAGCCGCAGCGGAAATGGTTGACATTGGATACGGTCACTGGAAACCCGACTTCTTGATTGAAAAAGGTCAACAAAAGCTGCAACGGTGGAAGTCAGACAAGAACCGCGCGCGGATTCAAAAACTGCTTGGCAGAACGACGACCTTGAACCCTTTGTAGAAGATTACTGTCGTATTATTTACGTCGGAAGAACGATAGGCGAAGCGGTCATCAGGCACGAAATCGCTCAGTGGTTCGAGAGGTCAATCGTCACGCTATCCGAACTAGCCAAAGCCTTCGCGAGTTCCTGACCGCGAGGCGTGTAGTCTATTACGAATCGACAGTTCTTGAAGTAGACGCCGTCGAGTTTGGTCGAGCCGCCGCGATAAATGACCGTACTGTCTTCAAAAAGCACATTCTTCCACGCAATACCGTCCAATTCTTCGGAGCAACCCAAGAGATGACTTTCCTCCACGCTCAATTCAATCACGCTGGTATCAGGAGCAGGAAAGCAGCTCTTTCGAGTGAGGTACGACGTGTCTGGACGACTCTGCGTGGAACGATAGCCCACTATCCCGAGCGCGGCAGACCACACGCTCGAATCGGTTCGAGAAGCTTCGAGGACGGTGGTGCTCGCGGCATCCACCAGTTTCGGCCTCAGTTTTAATCCACTCTCGGACGCTGCGTTCACTGCGCCAATAATTTTTCCAATATTTGACGGGTCAAGAACGTTTGGAGAAGTAGTGAGCGATTTCAAGCGCACGTCGAGCGCGGCAGCATATACGTGCGGCGCCGGATTTAAATTGGCGAACAGAAGAATAATCCCGACGGACACCAAGCTCAGCACGGTCATCTTTCGATTCGCAGAGAAAGCGAATTTCCCCTCGGCTGCGGAATCCTTCTCCGAGAACGTGGATCGGACGTGCTCATACGCTGAGTAAATCAGAGTCAGGGCAATCGCTAAGCACACGGTCTCCCAAGTGACCCTCTTCTCCGGGCGCCCGAGGTATATCGAGTTGAAAACTGCGTATGAAAATGAAAGTACAACCGACAATAGCTGAAAGCGTCGCCGTGTTGCGAACGGTTCGTGCGCGGACGCGACCGACTGCGCGCCTGGTGGCGTCGGTAGCTTTTGCTCCGAAAGTTGAACGCCCGCTATCATTGCCCTAGCCTTTTTTCCCGAGCGCGTGCCAGATCACTTTTCGCAGCATGTCGGCCAAAAAAGTCAAAAGACATGCAAGATACGCCCAGTAATGCAGAGTCTCCATTATTTCGACGCGCTCGGATGGGTAGCCGAAAGCTGCCATCACGCCGAGAGCGAGAAAAGACACTGTGAGACCAGCAACCACGATGCACAAGAGCATGGCGTCTTCGATGAGAGCGTTCGCCGGTGTTTCTATGCTCTTCCATCGCTGCTCCCAGTATCCAATCGGTTTGGGGTCTGTCGGGGATCGCCGCGCCACGCAGCGAACCTACCCCTTATTAGACGTTTATGCAAGACTTTGGGTAGTACTTGCATCTTGCAATCACGTCGCCTCAATTGTCCTCTCCACCGGTAGACGGGTCAACTGTACGCAGGGCCAGCCAGAGGGACAGGGCGCGCCGCGAAGCGCGCCCCCGGGTTTCCCCCTCGCCCGCCGTGTTGAGTGGAGGCAACGTCGCGGGCAAGATCGTCTACTTGTTTGTCCAGGTGCCCGGCGCGCCGATGGCGATTGCCGTCTTGACGTAAAATTGGTGCGTCGAATCCACTACGTCGGTTCTGTGAAAGTGGCTGCCAACGCCGGCGTTTTGGATCGAATGGTTGCCGTCATCCGTGGCTGCAACATTTGGATCGCCGGGTCCGCAAATAATCACGACACCGCAACTGCCAAAACTGAGACCGCTCAACGGCCCAACAATTGGTGGCATTTTGCTCCATCCTCCTTTCAGAAAAACGTGTGAGTCAGAATTATTCTTCGACGTACCCGCAAATAAGGTTTCCCGCTGCGTCATATTCCCGCACCCATCCGTTAACGGACCTTTCGATCCGGGCCCCTTTCCCTTTCACAGTTCCGCACGCAAGCGTCGCGCGGGAGTCGCCCGCACGTTTGGCGAAGGTTTGTGTGTTTCCGTCTGGCGGAAGCCAGTTCGCAATCGTCGTGTGGAACGATTCATGCGCCCCGACACCGTGGTCCAATGCCTGTTTCTGAACGAGTAGCGTGATCGCATCTGGCACCTCTGGCTGTTGCCGCACTTCCGTACTCTCCGCGACTTCCGAACCGAAAATTTGCTTCATCAAAAAGTCCATCTCACACCTCCGACTTGCAGATTTGACGCTACAAACATTTTCTCCGGCAGAAAACGATTAACACGCCTCTGTGCCCAAATCGCTCATGGTTTGAGCGCCGCCCACGTCGCCAGCGCCTTGTGGAATTTATCCTTCGCCGCGTCCACTTTCGCGACGAGCGCCTTCAGGTCGTCATCGAGTTGATCGCGGTCGTGCGTCGTCACGTAGATCAAGCGAGTGGGCAAGGCTTGAAAATTCTCATTCACAAATGCCTGTAAGGCGCGTTGCGCCTCAGCGAGCACACTCTCGGCCCGCTTCACTTCTTTTTCCGCTGCTTCGAGTTTGACTTGTTGCCATGTTTCAATCATCGTTTCACCGTCCTCAGAACGACGCCGCGATCGCGCGTCGCAGTCAAAATTTCCAGTTCCCTGCCCGGTTCGTCGAATTGAACGCCGCAAGCGTTGCATCGGATTCCGCCGCCGCCGACACGAACCGTGATGGTCTCTCGGCATTTCGGACAGGGCGGCGTGGGCGTAACCTTCCACGACGCTGGGCCGCCCGAAGTGCTGGTGTCCGTCAATCCGCGCAGGCTTTTTTGGATGGCGAAAATTTCGGCGCTGCGCGACGGCTCTGGGGCTTTTTCCGGCATGGCGAAAATTCCCTTCGCGACTCCGGCCGCCCAATCCAAAAAGCCAAAAACCCCGCTGCGATTACGCAAGAAGTTCAACGCCTGGACGAGCGCGTCTGTTTGGTCATCGTGCGCGCCGCGCGGAAAAGCGCACAACTCGTCTTCGAGATCCGCGCGCCAGCTTGCGTCTCGCGCAAACAGAATCTTTCCCGCTTCAAAGTATCCGGTCGTGGCAGCGGCGCGCGTTGTTTTGTCGGAATCCACCTTTACGGGAATAACGGGATAATCGGTGCTCGTTTGTAGCTCTTGAATCAGGCTGATGCCGCTGCTTTTGTCTTCGAGCAGAATTTCGCTCGGGCGCCACATCTCTGCCAGCGCGACGAACTGTCTCTTGAGTTCGGGAAATTCCAGTTTGCCGCGCCACACGTCGAGCACGTAATAGTGCGTATCCGTCGTGCCAATCGTGACGCACGCGCTGTAGTCGTTTGCCGCGCCAGTTTTGAAAGCGGTGTCCCAGCTCGAAACCACTCGGTCGAATTTCGCCGGTGGCGCGTCGTAGTACTTGAACCAACTGCGCTGGAATACATCGCCCAACGCCGCGATGGGGTCGCCCAAATACAAACAATTCCACGCGTTCGAGCCGATGGCGGCGCGGATACTTTGCAACACCGGCAGTGGAAAGTGACTTTCCCATAGCGCCGTACCCAACGGCCGGTTCAACGGATCGCCGTCGCCTTGGGATACCGCCGGAAGTACCACGCTTTCCCAGCCCGGTTGCTGGAGCAGGAAACCCATCGGGTCTTTCGCGGACCATCTCGTCGAAACGGCGACGATTTTCCCGTCTCCGGTTCCGCGCGTCATCACGACATGCTGCAACCAGTCAATCACGGAACGCGTCACCGCATCGCTGCGCGCTTCGTCGCTGTCTTTCAAAAGATCATCGAGAACAATTAGCGCGCCGCCCTTGCCGGTCATCGGACCGCCGCGTCCTACGGCCGAAAACTCGCCGCCTAGCGTGGTCGCGAATCGGTGCGCAGCCTGCGAATCGGGTGACAATCTGCAATTCGGAAAAATGCTGTTGAACAGCGGCGACCCGACAATGTTCCGAACTTTGCGCCCGAAGTTTTCCGACAGCTCGCCGGAGTACGACGCGCAAATTACGCTACTGGCAGGGTTGCGCCCAAGAAAGTACGCGGGCAGCAAAATCGAACACAGATTCGATTTTCCATGTCTTGGCGGTGCGACAAGTCCCAACTTCCGCGTTCGGCCGCGTAGAACTTGCTCAATACGTTCGATCATCAACCGAGTGTGCGGCGCACTTTCAAAGCCCGGTTGAATGGCGAGCGCGAAACATTCAAAACTCGTCCGCGCCAACAGCAAAAGTTGGTCGGGCGTCATTGCCATCACATCATCCAGGTATTTGTTATTCGCCATCGCGCTCCCCGTTGGCCTTGAGAATTCTCTGGCGCGCCAAAAAAGCCGTCGCCATCGCCTCGCCCGTTTTGGCGGACACGTCGAAGTTGACTTGCATCACATTCGTCGAATGTTCACGCACCTCGCGCACATGCAATTCGACTAACTTCAGGCGCCGATCTAAGACCGCGAGTTCTTTTTTCCAGTCTTTGTCCGTGCGAGCCTCAGCCTGGATACGTTGTAAATCGCCACGGATTTCCGCGAGTTCGTCTCGCAGTTCGCTGCCAAGTGTTTTGATCGGCACGATTCTCTGTACACGTGTCATTGCTTTGTCTCCCGTGGATTGACGGCAATCCAAATTTCCGGGGTTCGGCCTTTCGTGTTCGTTAGCGATGGCACGCTGCGCGCCATGCGCAAATGCTCGAGATTTTTCAAAGCGTTTTCGATGCGCGCGGCAGGTTGGTTGCGGCCAAACATCTGAAATAAATCGTTGCGCGACATGCCCGCAGGATTCGCGCGCAGCGAGTTGAGAACGGTGTCGGTTAAGCGGTCGCCCACCGCATCGCCGAAGACAAACCGAATTGAGTCGCAGCAGTAGCGCCATATTTCGAGCGCGGCTTCCAAATGTTCACGCCGAATGTAGTGACTCCGGTCCATCGCGGCGCAAATCATCGAGAGCCGCAGGACGTGGGCAGCACCCCGCGCGGAGAGGCTGCCGTAGATGCCTGGATGTGCGCTCGTGAGTCCTTCGTACGCCGCATCCCAGAGGCGCTTCGCTGCTTCGTCGCGCTGCATCAATCCCACGCGCGTCGCAAACGAAATCGCGCCCGCGACGCCAGCGGCGAGGCTTTGAAATTGCTCTTGCGGCATCGAGCGCGATTCCGGCAGGAGCTTCGAGCGTCGGGAGTGGCAAATTAAGAACCTGTTCAAGAAACCGTTGCACGCGTCGGTGTCTTCCAAATGGCGACGCAAATCAGACCTCGTCGAATGCGCGATGGTTGAAATGTGAGGCCCAGTCGCGCGGCACGGGTTATTCTTCGTCAAGAGGTTTAGGTCGCCGCCGTCCCAAGCGACGCGAATCAGCTCCGAGAGGACAGAGCCACGGCGGGACATCTGTTTCAAGACACTCGCGAATTCCGTCTCGACTACGCAGAGCCGTTTGTCAACAACGCCAACGTCAATATCGCTCGCGTCCCTAACCGCGAAAACCAGGCCTTCACCGGATGAGAGTCCCGATTTAATGCAGTGCGTCGCCCATTCGCTGTCGGCCGGGGTGATGAATTGCCGTGCGTTGGCATACGCAGTTCCCTTTCTGCCGTCGCTCGTGTCTCCGGCGATCAAAACGTTTTCATTCACACCGTGCCGCACCGAATCGGCGTAGGCGTGCGGTCCACGTCCGATGCAACTGCCTACCAGAACGTAACTCTGAATTAACACCGCGCTGGAGTCGCTTTCGGTGTAGGGGTCGTTTTCCATCACGACGTCGCCGAGAATGCCGTGGAACGCTGCCTTCCCCATTGGCTCGGGTGCCTCAATGGCGATGGCAGGTTCCGCGATGATTGTCGTGGCGCTCAGAGCAACACTCCCATCACCCGCGCACGTTCATCGCGGACGTGTCCGCGCGCTAAAACTCGTTCGTGCCATTGATGGCGGCGCTCCGGGTGAAGCGTGTAATCGAGACGTGCCTCGGGTCTTGCGAACGCGAGGAGAGTGAAGCCGGCAGAAAACTCGCGGATCAGCGAATAGCAGATACACATGGTTTCGCGCAGACTGTCCGCCGTCTGATTGTCCACGCGGTCTAGTAGTTTCCCTGAATGTCGCACGATGGCTTCGAGCAACAACAGCGCACGTCGAATTTCGAGAAACAATTCGCGTTCTGCGCGCTCGTCGTGTTCCTTCTTACGGCGCGCCTGGATCGCCTTTTGCCGTGCACGCCAGATTTCGGCGCGCTCGCTTGGCTTGACTCTTTTCCACGCGCCCAGTTTTTTCGCGGCTTCCACAAAATTCACGCGATGCAACAACATGGTCAACGTGAGAGCATCGCCGCCAGCGCCGCACCCGTGGCAGTAGAAAAGTTTTTTGGTGGGGTCCACCGCGAAGGACGCTGTTCGTTCGTTGTGGAGTGGGCAGCGCCCCCAAAGCCGCGCGCCTTTTTGGCGCAAGTCGGGAACGGCGTCGTGAAACACCATCAACGCGTCCACGGCATCGCGATCAAACGCAGCGTTCACGGCGTTCATTGGGCCTTCCGGCGCAGGAAACTTTCGATGGCCCGAACCGGAATCATCCGTCTGCGCCCGATGACGACCGAAACGAGTTGGCCGCTTTTGATGAGGTTATCCACGCTCCGCACGCATATGCCCAGTTGTACCGACGTGTCTTTCCTGCTGGCGACCAATGGCTTCGTGGGGGTTTCTGTATTCACTTTCTTGCGCCTCCGTGCAATTTGCTTGCGTTCCGAGTGCAGGCTACCGTAGAATGCGTTATGCGTCGAGAGCGAATGCGTAACGCAGATGAGACACATAACGAGCCCGTAACGGCCCGACCGCGAATCTTTTTCCCTGCCAAACTGAAAGAAAGATCGCTCGCGACGACCATTCTTGGAGTGACACACCAGCGCCGCGAATTCACACCCGCGTATTTCCAGTTGGGCAGCGAGGAAAATAAAGAATTGTTAGCGTCAGTAAGCGAGGAAGATCGCGCGACGTTCAAGGCACTGCTCGCGTTGCGCGGTGCGTCCTCGGCCGACGAGCCCCTCGCAAAAAAACACATCGAAGCCGCCACGCGATTGCTGATGCCGAAGTATCCCGAGAGTGCCAATGCCGTACGAGGCGTGGACGCCAGAAAACTCGGACGCCGCCTGTATCCAGCCGTGCTCGAAGAAACAATCAGACGCGCCCGCGTCATCATCCAGCGCGATTTCGCTCCGGCAATCTACTGCCCGAATCTCAGCACCGCGATGTTCACCTTCGCCGCCTACAAGGGCGTCAGTGTGTGCCTCAACTGTCAGACGATTTTTGCCGTGGATGTTCCACGCCCCGACGGCTACAGGAGTGACAAGTACTGTTCGTCGGCCTGCCCTTCCCGCTATCGCCAAAAGGTCTATCGAGCGAATCAGAAGAAACGTGCGACAAAATCCAAACGCAAGGAGCGCAGAAAATGAAAAAGCCAAAAGGCCGAACGCGTGGAGTGTTTGAACGCAAACCCGGCGAATGGTGGTGCAGATACGTGGACGCTGACGGCCGCTTGAGACGAGAGAAGTGCGGCACTTGGGCTTCCGCGCGCGATCAGTACACGACGCGCAAAAATCAAGCCATCGCCGGAATAAAATTGCCGCAAAAACTCCGCGCCCGCGTCGTTCCCTTCTCCGAACTGTGCGACGACGCCATCGCGTACACGAAGGCCAACAACGAAGGCTTTGTCAGCGATACCTACCGCATGGACAAATTGAAAGAGGAATTCGGCAACCGCGCCGCAGAAAACATTGACGTGGCAGACTTCCGCGAATTTTTTGAGGCGCAAGACTGGAAGGCCGGTACCTGGAACCGCGCGCGCTCCGTTTTGTTTGCGATCTACAGATTGGGCATCGAAAACAAAAAAGTGAAAACGAATCCCGCAAAAGTTTTGAAGAGACAGGCGGAAGCCGATGGCGTCGTGCGCTTCCTCAACCAGTACGAGCCGCTGCCGACGAAGATTGATTATTTGAAACCGCTGACGACCGAAGAGGCGCGCCTACGCGCTGTGATTGAACATGACGCGCCCGAACACCTAGACGAGTTCGTCGTCAGCGTCAACACCGGCATGCGCAACGGCGAACAGTTCAGCCGCATCACATGGGAATGCGTGGACTTTGCCCGGAAGGATTTGTTCATCCCGCAGTCGAAGAACGGTAGCAGCCGTCACATCCCACTAAACCCGGACGCCCTTGCAGCATTTGAACGCCAGCGCCAGCGAGCGATTGGAGACGACGGCGTTATCCCGATGAGTCTGACTGGCCCAATCTTCATCGGACGCGCTGATGAGGCGCTACACTCCGCGCGCCATTGGTTCGAGCCTGCGGTGAAGAAGGCTGGCATCAAACATTTTCGCTGGCACGATCTGCGGCACACGTTTGCGTCGCGCTTGATAATGAAAGGCGCAGACATCACGACTGTCGCGTCCCTGATGGGCCACAAACGCATCCAGATGACCATGCGCTACGCGCACCTCGCGCCCGAGCATAAACGGGCTGCCGTTGATCTACTCAGCGCGTTCAACGGCTGATTGAAACCCTCGATTTCATTGGCTTTTTCGCAGGTCGTTTTTTGACTTCCTGCGTTTAATGCGTACGGTATTTTCCAATATCTATCCCATTCATTCTTGACCGCTTGCGGATTTCCTCGGCTCGAAAGTCTCTTTCAAAAGCGCACCGAAGTGAAAAACGACACTTCTTGCGTTTAACGCGTGTGTGTGTAGAATAAATGGGCTGTCCGAGTACTAAGGCATTCGGACGCATACTGACACCGCTAGTGACACTGCGTTTTTTGATCTTCGGTGCGATGTCTGTAAGTGCTTGATAACACGGCGTGGGGACGTAGTTCAGTTGGTTAGAACGCTGCCCTGTCACGGCAGAGGTCGCGGGTTCGAGTCCCGTCGTCCCCGCCATTCTTCTTGAGAGAGTTATCGGACGTGGCACCGAAAACTCCAACCCACATCTCAACCCACAACTTTTAGTTGACCGTCGTGCTCATTGCCACGGCGTTCAGAAATTCGCCCTGCGCGGTCCGTGTTTCATCGCTGTCTTCCTGTGTGTACAGGTCGAGCGTCGTCTGAATCTTGCCGTTACGCAGAATGCCCTGCACGGTTTTGGGTTCGATTTTCGCCTTGTTCACCAGCCAGTTGCTTAAACTGCGGCGAAGACTGAGAAGCCCGAACCTTTGTCCGTCCTCGATATGGACTCCGGCCTTCTTTGCTGCAGGCCGCAGCTGGTCGGCGACGAATACGGAAGAGCAGGGCGGTTTCCTTCCCCTAGCTCTCATGGACGGAAACACAAAGTCCGCTTTCTTTGCGTGCGGCGCGTCGCGAAGCGTGCCGCTTCAGTGAACGCGAAAATCAACCTGTAGATTTTCGAAGGACTTGATCACGTGGAAAATTTCGCTATCGAGTGATCGTGATGTAGACTGTGCCTCGCATCGGAAGCATCAAAAACAACCTGCATGGGCTCCAACCTCGAAGAGAAGAAGGCAGTTTTGTTGGCTTCGAGCCAAAATTCGCCCACTACAAACGGCAGGCTCCGAGCTGAAAGAACTCACCTGCAGCAGCTTCTGCAAGAATTCGCCGCAGAGTCGAATCTTAATCGCCGCCTTAACTCATTTTCCAGATTGGTAGATTGGACCAGGTCTGCTGGCCGTTTGGCTTCGGTGTCCGAACGCATCGGACGCGTAGATGAACTTTTGTCCTTGCTGGAAGCGGACGTCGCCCTGCGCGTCCCGTTTCAGAAAGCATTTCACGACATGCTCGGAGATACACAAGCTGTGGGGCTATTTGCGGAGGCTGGTCTGCACCCGCGCGAGAGCCTCTGGTCCGAGGCAGCGCGAAGAATTGTAGAGCGAATCTTACCTTCCGCTCGAGCGGATGCGGACCTTTCAAAGCTTCTATATCGGCTACATCCTGACGATGGCTATAGCGCGGGATTTCTGCAATGGCCAGAGCAACTCTTTCAGCGGACGGTGCGAGTACTTTCGCCCGACGATGACCCACATGCATGGAATCGGCAAAAGGAAGATCTTCGACAAGCGCTCGTTCTGCTAGGAACTCATGTGGCTGGAATGGGCTTATCGCCAGAAGTTCGAGAGCGGTGCCATCCTTACGTTGTCGAAGACTCTCCATTCTATCGAGTCCAGCAGCTGGTCGGTGAACTCACCCACAGC
>Ga0210391_10004858_pt1 | contig 11110 bp, 10 predicted proteins | sample IncBWC12OmetaG_FD_160573 | JGI IMG/M metagenome (GOLD analysis project Ga0210391, IMG submission 160573) | Forest soil microbial communities from Barre Woods Harvard Forest LTER site, Petersham, Massachusetts, United States - Inc-BW-C-12-O ...
GAGCCCGTTGCTCCACGCGCGGAGTCCATCGTGGCGGAAGCATCGCGGCCCGTCCTCTCCGCGACGGGCGACGTCGCGGAGGTGGTCGGTCCGTCCCCCCGATTCGTGCCGAAGACGTTCGCGGAGCTGCTCGAAGCGACGCTCTTGCTGTAGCGAGCACGCCGTTACGCGAGAAAAGTTACGTCCGCGTGGTTGAGCCACGTGCGCTGCCGGCGCGCGAACGTACGCGTTGCGCGGACGATCTCGACCTCGAGAGCGTCGTGCCGAAGCAAGCCTGCGGTCATCGCGCGAACCTGCGCATAGCCCACGCTGGCCATCGCGCGCGCGTTGCCCATGCCTTGCGACAAGAGCTCCTCCACCTCTTCGACCCAGCCCGCGGACAACCACGTTCGCACGCGGGCTTCGATGCGCGCCGTGAGCTCCGCCGGAGCGCACGGGAGCGCCACGAGGCGCGCGTCGTACGCGGCGTGCGCGAATCCGTGCTCCTGCTGCCACGCGCTCATCGGCCTTCCCGTCAGCGCGCGGACCTCGAGCGCTCGGCTAACGCGGACGAAGTCGTTCGGATGCAGCCGCTGCGCGCTCACCGGATCGACGTCGCGAAGACGCGCGTGGAGCGCGGCGCGTCCTTCGCTCTCCGCGAACACCTTGTGCTGCGCTCGGAGCACGGGGTCCGCCGCCGGCGCCCTCGCGAGGCCCCACAGGAGCGCCTTCACCCAGAGAAACGTGCCTCCGCAGACGATCGGCGTCTTGCCGCGCGCGCGGATGTCGTCGACTGCGCGCGTAGCGCGTTCGGCCCATAGCGCGGCGTCCATCGGTTCGAGCGGATCGATCGTGCCGACCAAATGGTGGGGGGCGCGTGCAAGCTCTTCGGCCGTCGGCTTCCCCGAGCCGATGTCGAAGCCGCGGTAGATCTGGATGCTGTCCGCGCTGACGATCTCACCGCCGATTCGCTCGGCGACGGTCACCGCGAGGGACGTCTTTCCGCTGGCGGTCGGGCCGACGATCGCGAGGATAGGCTCGGGCTGCGCGCGCACGATGGCGAGCGCTTGTTCAACGGCCGACGCGTCGTTCGAGCTCGTCATATCCGATCCGTGTCACGAGCGGCCGCCCATGCGGGCAATGGCCTGCGAAGTCGATGCCATCGAGCGCGGCCAGAAGAGCCGCGACTTCTTCGCGGGTGAGTGTATCGCCGGCGCGGACGCTCCCGTGGCATGCCATCGTGGCCAAAACGAGATCCGCCGCGTCGCCGAACGGCCGCTTGGCCATACGCGACAGCTCCGCGACGAGATCGCGCACGATCCGCTCGGGGCCGGTCCGTACGAGCAGCACCGGGATCGCATCCACCACGACGGCGCCGGCGCCCATCGGACGCGCCTCGACCCCGAGGGCCGCCATCGCTTCGAAGTTCTCCTCGACGACGGCGACCTCTGCGGGCGACATCTCGACGAGCTGGGGCATGAGGAGTCGCTGCGTCGCGATGGCACGCGAAGCGTAGTCCCTGCGTAGCCGATGGAACGTGACGCGCTCGGCGGCGGCGTGCTGGTCGATGACGTAGAGGCCGTCCGGCCCGCTGCAAAGGAGAAACGTGGAGCGCACCTGCGCGAGAAACTCGAGGGTCCCGTAGAAGCCGACGCCCTCGAAGAGAGTGGCCGGGGCGTCGAAGGGGTCCGCGGACTGGTTCGGCGCGTCGTCCTGCGGAAACGCAGCGGGGGCTGGAGCGACGCCGAGATTCCACGGGTCGATCGCTGGGGATGGGGAGGGCTCGGCCACGCGCTCGGAAAGGCTGCCCGGCCAGCCGAGAGCCGGCGGCGCTTGCAATGGGGGCATCTGCGACGGCAGCGCGTGCGTCGGCCCCGCCGGCCATGCGCGTGTCCCCAGTGCGGGGAGCGAAAACGCGCGCGCCAGTGATGCGTGCAACTCGCGCGTCACCGCATCGAGTAGCCCGCGGCCGTCGGCGAACCGAACTTCGGCTTTCTGTGGATGCACGTTCACGTCGACCTGCTCGAACGGGAGGTCGACGTACACGACACCGACCGGATACCGGCCGACTTCGAGCACCGACCCGTAAGCTTGCGCGACGGCGCGCGCGAGACCGCGATCACGGACGGGCCGGCCGTTGACGAGCAGGTGGAGGCCCCCGGCGCCGGCCCTCGCACGTTCCGGCGCGCCAAGGTGCGCTTCGATGCGGAGAGGCCCTCGTTCTCCGAGGCATGGATGCAGGCGCTCGCCGTCGAACACCTGTGCGGCGCGGTCGCTCCGCGTGGCGACGCGAAGCCATTCGCGCACAATGCGCTCGTCCCGAACCAGGACGAAGGTGAGCGAGGGCCGCGACAGCGCCGCCATCTGCAGAGCCTCGGTCACGTGGGCCGCTTCGGTGCCCGTCGACTTCAGAAATTTGCGTCGCGCCGGGACGTTGAAAAATAGATCGCTGATCTCGAAGCGCGTGCCTTCTGGAGCCCCGGCCGGGCGAACATGCGTGCGGCGCCCGCCGTCGACGACGACTTCCGTTCCGGAGGTGGCGCCTCGCGCGCGCGTGACGAGCCGCAACTTGCAGACCGACGCGATGCTCGGGAGCGCCTCGCCGCGGAACCCGAACGTGCGCAGCTCGAAGAGGTCCTCCGTGCGATGGATCTTACTTGTCGCGTGCCGTTCGAGCGCGAGCACCGCGTCGTCGGCGTCCATGCCCTCGCCGTCGTCGGTCACGCGAACCAGGTCGATTCCGCCGCGTCCGATCTCCACGTGCACACGCGTCGCGTCGGCGTCGATCGCGTTCTCGACGAGCTCTTTGACGACGCTCGCCGGCCGCTCGACCACCTCGCCTGCAGCGATCTGATTGGCCAGATCGTCCGGCAGCTGCTGAATCCGGCCCATCGGGGCGTCACCGCCCTCGGGCGCGATCGGCTGCGGGCTCGAAGTACTCCAGCGATCGGCGCCGGGTGAGGCCGACCACGATAAGGGCGCTGGCCATTGTCCCGAAGGCGATCGACACGGGGAACCCCCGCACGAGCGCGTCGGAGCGCATGGCGGCATCCTCCTCGCGGGTACGATCCGGGCGCATGTGCAGCACGGCGAGCCCCACCGTTTGCCGGAATTGGATGTACGCGCTGACCGCGTCCCGCATGAGCCAGTAGCCCGCTGCGTTGGCGGCGGCCTGCGCGATGATGAGCTGGACCAGGGCGGTTCTCGCGCCCCGGCTGCCGCGCAAGGTCCGAAACGCGGCGATGAATACGGCGATTCCGAGAAGCATGACCAGCACAGAGAGGGGCCACCCGCGGGACTTGGCGGCGTCGACGGCGTGCAGGAGCAGTTCGAACTGGGCGACTACGGCGGCGCGATCGGTGGCGTCCGTGAAGACTTGCGTCAGAGCCGTCGGATCGTTCGGAACTTGGTAGATCTCGATCCCTTCCTGCCCGACGCAGGCCCCCATCGTTCCCATGCCCATGGCGCCGACCACGGCGAGAACGAGATACCAGGGGCGCTTGCGGCGCGCGGTCGCCATCCGAGTGGCAGCGAGATAGCACGGCTATCGAACCGATACGACGGTATGGCACCCCAAGACGATCTCGACCTGGCTCGCCTCCGAGGCTTGGAGCTCCGCGCATGTCGCCGGACATACATCGATCGCCGTTGGCATCGTGCCCGTCGTGCCTTGGCTCGGGTCGACGTCGTAGTACCAGCCTCCGGACGCGGGATCGCAGCCCTGGGAGCTCGCCGCATAGGGGAGCGTCGCGATGGCGGCGTCCTCACCGCCGGCCGCCGCCGACAGCTCCACATTCACTTCGCTGTAGTCCGGGATCTGCGACGACGCACTCGTGAGCGCCGGGAGCTGGAACTGGCAGGGCAACGTCGAGCCGCGGATAGCGTTCAGGGCCGCGACGAACTGGCTCTCGATGGATCCGCCGCCGTCGGCAAGCTCGGTCGAGATAATGTAGGGGTTTCCAGTGCCGCCGGCGGCCGCGATACGGTCGAGAGCGTCCGTGCCCGACGTGATGTCGTCGGGCGTGAAAACGCCGATGCCGAACGTTTCGATGGAGGGCGTCGCAGCCAACCCCGACGCCGCGATCGCTGCGACGACCGCGACAGCATCGGTCGTGCCCGAGGTGGAGCAAAGCGGCCCGCTCTGGCCCGCGGCTTCGTTCGGCATCCCGTCGGTCGCCAGCACTGCGACGACCTTGTGGTCCGGATGGGCCGCGGCGAAGTTGCTGGCGCCTTGCAGTGCCCCCTCGAGCGCGGCCGCCGTCGGCGTGCCGCCCTGAGGCGTGCGCGATGCGAGCGATTGCGTGACGGCGTCCGCGATTCCGGGAAGCGAATCGATGCCGACCGCTGGCGTCGCGTAGTCGGCGCTCGCGCAACTGTCGCCGTTCGCGCAGGCCGGCGTCGACGTCTGGCAAACGCCGAGATCGAAGCCATTGGCGTCGCGCCCGCAGCCGCTTCCAGGTGTGGTGCACAACGTATTGGGATCGCTCGCGCAGGTGCCGACCGGCACGCAGGACGCCGCGAAGCAATCGTCGTCCGAATGGCACGAGGCTCCCGAGCCGTCATCGCAGATCCGCGTCACGCACGGACCGGCCGCGCCGCATTGCGAATCCCTGGAGCACGAGGACGGAATACCTGCCGCGTACGAAGGGAAGTACTGGACGCCCATCCCGAGCCCGGCGGACGCCGGATCGGATGTGAACGCCGCGACGGCCGCGGAGACCTGGCTCCACTTCGATTGGCCGTCCGCCACCAGATCGTTCATCGAGCCGGACGTGTCGAGCATGAAGAAGAGGTCGAGCGGGGTGCGCACTGCTGGCACGCTGCGCGTCGCGCACGCGGCGAAGCCATCGGGCGCTGAGTCCCCGACCGTCTCGAGCGAAGTGCTCAGCGGTCCTGCGTCGACACGCCCGTAGACCGGGGGCCGTGCGTCGGGCTCGTTCGCCTCGGTCGATCCGATCGCGTCGCTCGCGCTTGCGTCGCTCCCCGGCGAGGCCTGCGTAGGGGGCGGCGCGGCCGTTTCGCCGGCGGGCTCGGTGCCGCATGCGGCGGTGACGAACAAGATCGCAGCGAGAAGCCGCGGGAAAAATCGCATGTTCGACGGCACGTAAAGGACGGGACGACGAAACGAGAACGCGAACGGAGACCAGAAACCCGCCATGAGCCACCTCGTCGGTTGGCCGCGCGCGAAGAGGCGCAGCTTTGCTCCCCTATCGGACGGGACCCGGACGAGTTGCTTTGCGCGAGGGTGCGCAGGACGAGTTGCGTTGCTTTGCGCGACGTGCGCTGGACCAGTTGCTCTGCGAACGAGCGCGCGGTTACCTTTTGGGAGGCGGCAAGCGCGAGGACCCGGCACGGAGAGCCTAAATGACGAAGTGGAAAAGCCCTATGTTGGTCGCGGCGGTGGCGGGCCTTTTGGCCGGTGCTTCGGGCTGCGACAAGAAGGATTCGGCGGCGCCTTCTTCGGGCGCCACGCCGGCGTCGGCCGCGACAGCGACCGCGTCCGGCAAGCATGCCTGCAAGGGCCAGAATGCCTGCAAAGGCCAGGGCGGCTGCAAAACGGACAGCCACGGATGCAAAGGACAGAACGCCTGCAAAGGCCAGGGCGGCTGCAATATGTCGTGAGCGCTTCCGCCATACGGCGGAGTCGCCCGCGCGCCGCTTCATGCCGGCGGCGATGCGGGGATTATTGGAGCAGCTTGAGCGCGAGCTGCGGAGCCTGGTTGGCTTGCGAGAGGACCGACGCGCCGGCTTGGGCGAGCACCTGTTCACGCGCGAGGTTTGCGGTTTCGCTGGCGACGTCGACGTCCTGAATCGTGCTGAGCGCGGAGCTCAGGTTGTTCTGCATGTTCGTCGTGGCTTGCGAGGCGTCCTGAAGGCGGTTCATCGCCGCGCCGAAGACGCCGCGCGTCGTGTTGAGCGACTGCATCGCAGTGTCGATCGTCTGCAGGATGCCGGCGCTCGTCACCGTCGTGCCGGCGACGCCGAGGCCCGCGGTGTCGCATCCGCCGAACGTGACGCCGATTGAATCGGTGGCCGTGCCGTCGATGCCAACCTGAAAGTTCACCGTCGTCTGCGCGCCCGCGAGGAGCGTGTTGCCGTTGAACGTCGCGTCGCCGGCGACACGGTCGATCTCCTGTAGGTCCTGCTGGAACTCGGTGTTGAGGCTCGTGACGTCGTTCGAGCTCATCGTGCCGTTCTGCCCTTCGACTGCGAGCTCGCGCATGCGGGTCAAGAGGCTGTCGATCTGATCGGCCGAACCGTCCGCCGTCTGGCACATGCTCACCGCGTCGTTCGCGTTCTGAACGGCGACTCCGTACGACTGGATCTGCGCGTTCATGCTCTTCGCGATGCCGAGACCGGCCGCGTCGTCAGCCGCGCTATTGATGCGGTAACCGCTCGACAGCTTCGTGAAGCTGCCTTGCACGGAGTTCTGGGTGTTCGACAGGTTCTCTTCCGCAACGAGCGCGGAGGTGTTGGTCTGCAGATAGATGGGCATGGCTGGTTTCCGTCCTCGTGGGTGACTGAATCCACGAAAAGCAGGAATCGGGCCGCCCGTCCGGGTGCGCTCTAACTGACGCTAACCATTCGACGAAAATCGCGACGCGCCCGGGGGCGCCGAAAATTTGACGGCGCCCGGTGCGCGCGTCCGTCAGGAAGTTGGCGTGACGAGGCGCGGCGAGAGGTCATTGCGCACAGCAGATCGTCGCCGGCGACGTGAGGGCCACGTTCGTCGCGGACGAAGCGCCCGTCGCGGTGCAACTCGCATTCACCGCATCCGGCACGAACGTGTAGGAGGTGGCATTCATCGCGCTGAACGAGCTCTGGCACGACCCGTCGACGCGGAACGCCGTGTCCATCGTCTGGCACGTATTGTCCCTGAATGTGTCCAGCGTTCCGCTGCATGTATCCGCGCCGATCGCGCAGCCGCAGTCGCTGCACGCAAGATTCGCCGGGCCGCCGACCCAGTGTGGCGTGGAGAACGGCGAGCCTGCGGGGCACCCGACCGGCGCGCCGGGCATCATGATGCAGACCATGTAGTCCCCGTCGATGGCCGCGCCGCACGGCTCACCCGTGCTGCAGGCCTGGGTCAGGGACACGCCGGCCGTGCACATGCGCTCTTCGGCTCCGTAAGTGATCTGGCTCGGATCCCCGACGCCCGGCGACGAGCAGGAACCACTGGCCGGAGCGGGCGGCGTGTATTCTACGGCGTCGAACGTGTTCGGGCCTTGGCCGCCAGGCGACGGATACGGAAGGCAATTTCCTCCCGGATCGAGCGCGAGGGCCGCGCCCGCGGTCGTGCACGTCGCCGGTGCCCCGCCGTTGCTCCCGAAGCCTCCGAAACCACCGCCGTTGCTGGTCCCGTACGCAGCGCCGATCGTCCCTTGATCGCATGAGGGCTGGCTCGTGACGGCGCACGCGCCGCAGCTGCATGCGTTTGCGGCGTTCGGCGCCTCGACCACGTCATTCGGTCCGCCGCTGAAGTCGGCCGGGCAAGGCTGCGTGCGGTCTCCGGCGAACGCCACGATCGACCACCCCGTTGGAACGACGACGCACGTCGCTCCGTTCGTCGCGGTAGCGCAGGTCGGCGCGTCGAGCGAACCATCATTGCTTCCGACGACGAGGACGTCGGGTGGCGTGCCGTCCGGTACGCTCGCGTCGTGGCCGCTCGAGTCGGGAGCCGCGCCGTCGCGGAGAGCTCCGTCCGGCAGCGTCGCGTCGGAAAGGCTCGTGTCGCTCGCATCCGGAGCGACCGATCCTTCCATGGTCTCGGTCGTCCCGTCGGGGCCTAAACTCGAAGCTTCCGGACCGTCCGCAACGTCACCGAGGGGGACCCCCGTCCCGTTCATGTCGAGCGAGCATCCTGCGATCGAAACGAGACCCGTGGCTGCCGCGCACCACGCGACACGGAGAGCAAAGCGCGGCATTCGACAAAAAACTTACTTACCGCGCGCCTGATCGTCCACCGCCTGGCGCATCGCCTTCAGGAGCGGGTCCTCGTTTACCGGCGTTTCGGGCGCCGTTGGCGTTGCGGTGATCGAAGGCGCTGCTGCAGGAGCAGGCATGGCGGCCGGTTCGCTCGTGGCTGGATCTTGCGCGGGAGTGTCCTTGCGCGAAGGTGCTACCGCCGCTTGAACCGTAGGAGGGTTGGAATCCTCGGTCGTCGTGTCCGAATCGCTGGTTATGCTTGTCGCGTCACCCGCGGCGCGCGCCGCACCACTTCGCGCCGGGCGAAGCGGATGGGGCACCGCCGGCGCTATCGGTGCCACATAACGGCGAGACGCGGGCACGCGCGGCAGATCATCGACGTTCGCCGTGGCGACCAAGCCGCCGGGCGGCGTCGGCGTTTGCGAAGCGCTGTCGCTCGATGGAGAAGGCGCGTGCGCAGGACTCGCGTGCGCGCTCGCGGACGACTGAGCCGCTCCTTGCGCCTGCGCGGACGTCGACTCGGAGTCCGTCGATGGAGCGCCCCGATGCGCTTGCAGCATCATTCCGATCGCGATCAGAAGGCCGGCCGCGACGACGCCCCCAGGAATCAAAAGCGAGCTGCGCCTGCGGAGAGACGCCGGGTACTCGAACCCGTCGGCCATCGTTGCGGGGAACACCGGCGCGACCATCGGCGCAACGGAGGCTTGCGACGGTGGGGCAGCCAAGAGGGCGGCGGTCGGCGACAGCATCGGCGCTACGCACGGCGGCGCCGACGGAGCGGCGTACGATGGTACCGGCGGGCGCGCTTCCAGGTGCGAAGGAACGGCGTACGATGGTACCGGCGGGCGCGCCTCCGCGTTCGTTGGCGGAACCGACTGCGGCGCCGGAACGAATCCGGAGGCATCGATATACGGCACCGGATGAGGCAGCGTGCTCGCGATGCTTTCGAAAGAGCGCGGCGGCGGCATCATCGGCGGAACAAACGCGCCCGACCCGGGGGCCGGCGCGTGCGAGCCGGATGTGGGGAGCGGCGCCGTAAGACGCGCCGCTGCGGCCACTGCGCTACCGGTAGTTCGCACCGACGGCGACGTCACCGTAGGGAGCGGCCCGACGACCGAGCTGGCGGACGCAGGGAACATCGGCGCCGAAGACGCGGGCGCAGGGGCTCCTGGCGGAGCCGGCGTCGATATTTTACGAAGCACGAGCTTCCGCGGGCGCTGCGGAGGAAGGCCTGAATCAGAGCTCGACATGTTGGTTTGCCCGGACAGCTGTAGGCAACTGGGGTTCTTGCTTTCCGTCCCTCCTTTTCTTTTTGCACAACCGGTGTGCGACGCAAGGGCGACGGTAGGGCTCTAACGGTGAAAAACGCGCATCGTGGGCCCAGACGCGCGGGGGACGGCACACGGAGCGCCGCGTCATTTTCGACGGAGCTCTGCCTTCGCGAAGGACTCGACCTTGGCTCCTTTTACGAATCTTCACGCTGGGTACGCGCGCTCTCGACCCACGGCGACACATCGATCTCTCCGTCACGCGAATCAACGCGAACAATGAAATAAGAGGAGAGTTCGACATGCTCGGATTTATTCTGGGGGCGCTCTGCGTCGTCGCCGCGGTCAAAGTGATGCGTCGCGGCTGGATGTGGCACCATGGCGGACGCTTTTGCCAGCCGTTCGCACACCCCTTTGTTGACCGCTTTGGGGGCTATCGGCCCGGGTACGGACGAAGCGGATGCGGCGGATTCGGCCGCTTCGGCGGCTTTCGCGACGGCTACGGCCCGGACCGCGATCGATGGGCCGGCGATCGCCACGGCGACGCCGCGCCGGGCGCCGGAATCTGGAACGGTTTCGACGGACCCCGTCGATGGCTTTTGCGCGGCCTCTTCGAACGCCTCGAGACGACGCCCGGCCAGGAAAAAGCGATCCTCCTGGCGCTCGACCGTCTTCGTGACGAGCGCAGTCAGGTGTTCGACGAGCTTCGCCAGTCGCGTGCCGCAGTGGCGCGCGTCATCGAGGGTGGGCTTGTCGACGATGCAGCGCTGGAAGAAACGTTCGCTCGCCACGATCGCGTGCTCGCTCGGGCGCGCGTGTCCTTCGTCGAAGCGCTGAAAACGGTAACGGAGGCGCTCGACGAGCGGCAGCGGAAAGAGCTCGCCGCGCTCATCGCAAGCCGCCGGTTCTTCGGGGGCTAGCGTCCTCGGCTGGCTCGCCACAATTGGTACGCCCCGAACGTGGCGAGCAGCGCGCCGAGGACGATGAGCGGCACGGAGGTCGTCGTCCCCGGAAGAACGAATTGTCCGCTGGCGCCGGCAAGGGCGGCGACGAGACCGAAGCCCAAATTCCAGATTCCGGATTTCACGAAGACGGAGCCTAAAAAAATTGGCTTCCGAGCGCGAGCGATGGTCACCTATTCGCTCCCGATGAAGGATCGAGCACGCCCAAAGCCCCCGCGCGGGTCGCGTGCCAATGAGTGCACCGAAGAAGCCGACGCCCAGGGTCCTTCGTCGGAAGTCCGGCCGGTCGAAGCCGTCATTGCGCGCTCGCTTTACGTCGCGACGCGGCTTCGTGGCGCCGACGCGCAGGGCGCGATCGTCACCGTGACCGACGTGATCGGTCGCGTGCTCTTCGAAGGTGGGCTCGGCACCGACGGCACCGTGCACATCGTCCTCGACGGGCTCGGCGAGCGCGCCGTCGTGCGCGTCTTGCTCGAAACCGTGCGTGTTCACCGGCAGGCCGAAGTCGTCATCGCCCGCCCGGTCACCGAGCACGCCTTTACCTAACCGCGCCCAAAAGATAGGGACGCGCCGCAGCGCGGTCTCCGCGGCGCCTGTCGGGGTGCGCCAAGCCCGGGCGCGCGGTGAACGCCCGCCCGGCATTGGGCGAACTCACTGCCTGTCCGGAGACACTCGGCGCCATCGCGAGACACCCGACCGGCGCCTCGGGGACCGGCCCGCGGCCCGATACCCCGGCTATCGGCCTTTGATTGCCTTGGCAATGGAATGCCCATTGTGAGGCCAATTTCGCGGGGGCTTCGAAGATCGCCCGGCGGCGACCGCGAGCTCGAAGGGCGCTTCCGCTGGTTGGCACGAGACGTGTTCTTTGGGCTCGGAATGCACCCCGTGTTCTTCGGTTTGAAGCGCGCGTACTACGCCACGCTCGGGCTCACGCGACGGACGCTCCGCAAGATGGGGCTGACCGCGGCTCGCATG
>Ga0210391_10004859_pt1 | contig 11108 bp, 8 predicted proteins | sample IncBWC12OmetaG_FD_160573 | JGI IMG/M metagenome (GOLD analysis project Ga0210391, IMG submission 160573) | Forest soil microbial communities from Barre Woods Harvard Forest LTER site, Petersham, Massachusetts, United States - Inc-BW-C-12-O ...
CTGACCGAGTTTTTGCGCGCGATGGAGATCGACCCCAGCAACGAGCTGGCGCGCCAGGATATTCAAAAGGCGCGGGAGAAGCTTGCTATGCCCGCCCCTAACCAGGAAACCTCAATCCCGGAGGCCAAGGAACACGAACTGAACGATGTGGGCAGCCCGGTAGAGCTGAAGGCTGTTTCCAATGAACCGCTCACCCTGCACATGACCGAAGACAGCAAGGTGGTCTACTCGACCATCGGCAAGGCAGCAGGGATCAACGTGCTGTTCGACCCCGAATATACCTCCAAGCGTATCCAGGTGGATATCGCCAACGTATCCCTATTCGACGCCCTGCGCATCGTGGCCACAGTTTCCGGTACATTCTGGCACGCGGTCACTCCCAACACGATCTTTGTGGCCATGAACACCCGGGCCAAGCGACAGGAATTAGAGGAAGAGGCGGTACAGACCTTCTATCTGGCAAATACTGCCCAGCAAAACGACCTGAACGACATTCAGACCGCGCTACGCAATCTGCTGGTGAATGCCAAGCTCTATGGCGTACCGAGCCAGAGCGCCATCGTGATGCGGGCGACGCCGGACGAGCTGTTGCTGGCGCAGAAGCTGATCTACGACCTGGATAAGTCGCGTCCCGAAGTTGTGGTCGATGTAGCCCTCCTCGAAGTGAATCGGGATAAGACACGAACCATCGGCATACAGCTGCCGGGTACTGCCAGCATACAACTGCAGCCCCCGAACGCCACCAGCACCACTAGCACCACCAGCACTACCAGCACCACCAGCACCACCAGCACCACCACCACTACAAGCACTACAAGCACCACCGGCACCAATCTGACCCTGAACAATCTCGCCCACCTGAACGCCACCAACTTTGCTGTGAGCATAGGCCAGGCGACCGCCAACCTGTTGCTTTCGGATTCAGATACCAAGGTTTTGCAGAATCCCAGTATCCGGGCCACAGACGGGCAGAAGGCTGACCTGAAGATTGGCTCACGTATCCCGGTGGCTACCGGCTCTTATCAGACGGGTGCGGCGACCGCCGTTGTCAGCTCGCTGGTAAACACACAGTTTACTTATCTGGATGTTGGTGTGGAGATCGAGATTACGCCCATCGTGCACTACGATCGCGACGTGACTCTCAAGATCAAGATCATCTCCTCCGAGGAGAGCAGCCAGGTCAACATCGGAGGCATTACCGAACCGGTCATCAGCCAGAGGACCTCCGAGCAGGTGGTCCGCCTTAAAGAAGGCGAAGTCAACATACTTGGTGGATTTTTGCAGAAGCAGGATCTCATTACCGTTGGCGGAACGCCGGGCCTAGGCGAACTTCCGATCCTGAAGTACTTCTTCGCCTCCACGGCGCATGAGGTGTCGGACCAAGAGATTGTCTTCATGCTGACCCCACATGTCGTCCGCGCCACGGATATCTCTCCTTTGAACCTCAAGGAAATTGACACTGGCACGGGTACCAATGTCGAGTTGCGGCGCATCTCTGCGCCGGCGAACCAACAGCCGGGCGGCACAGGTACGCTGCCCCCCGGGCTGCAACCTCATCCCCCGACCGGGGCACCCGCAGGTGCCCCGGCCGCAGCGACCCCGCCTACCGCAGCGCCCACCCCACCGCCCGCGGTGTCAAGTACGATGACCCTGCAAATTGCTCCGCCTCAGACTCCGCCCAAGGCCGGCAGCACTTTCCAGGTGGCAATCAACCTGAGTGGCGGCCAGGACGTTTTCTCTGTACCAATGCAGGTCCATTACGACAACTCCAAGTTGGCACTGATCAATGTCGACACCGGCGGATTCCTGGGCCATGACGGCCAGGCCATCGCCTTAGTTCATCGCGACGATGGGGTTGGCAACGTGGTCATCTCGGCTTCACGCCCACCTGGAGTCGCCGGCGTGACCGGGGCGGGAACGGTTTGCGTTCTCACTTTCCAGGCCAACGCATCCGGGGACGCGGGCATGCAAATTATCCGTGCTTCGGTCAAGAACAGTGCCCAACAACCCGTCAACATTGCCGGTTCGCAGACCGTGGTACACGTTCAATAGGGCCCTGATATGCAGTACAAATTACCTCAACGCAGCGCAGCGGCAGGCAGGCAGGAGGGGCTGACGCTGGTGGAGTTGATTGTGACGGTGGCCATCCTGGCCATCCTGGCTTCGGCCGCTGTTCCTCTGGCCCGCTTCCGCGTGCAGCGCGAAAAGGAAAGGGAACTGCGGTACGACTTGTGGCAAATGCGCGATGCCATCGACCGCTACAAAGACGCCGCGGATAAGCACGCCTTTCAGACCAAGCTCGACAGCAACGGCTATCCTCCGGACCTCGAGACCCTGGTCAAGGGCGTAGACGCTCAGGGCAAGAGAATGAAGTTTCTGCGCCACATTCCGGTGGATCCGATGACCGGAAAGGCCGAGTGGAACTTACGCTCCATGCAGGACGAATCGAACAGCGACTCATGGGGAGGGCAGAATGTCTTCGATGTCACTTCCAAGTCGCAAGCCACTGGGATGGATGGAACGAAGTATTCCGATTGGTAGGCCTGTAAGCATGTCTCGCCCTCGCACACAATTCGCGCGTGGCTTCACCCTGGTCGAGTTGATGGTGGTGATGCTGATCATCGCCATTCTGGCCGCGATCGCCATCCCGGCGTATGTGGCATCGATCCGCGCTGCCCGGGAAGCGGTGCTCCGGGAAGACCTGCACGTCCTGCGGGACGCCATCGACGCCTACACCAATGACAAGAACAAGGCGCCACAATCTCTGGATGACCTGGTGAGCTCCGGCTATCTCAAGACCATTCCGATTGACCCGGTGACCCACAGCAACGCCACCTGGGTACCGACCATCGATGACACCCTGCAGAGCGTCGACCAAACCGACCCCGGCATGACCGATGTGCACAGCGGATCGGACCAGGCCGGGAGCGACGGCCAGCCCTATAACACCTGGTAGGGCTGGCGAAAACATTTCCAAGAAAAAGCATCCACACAGAGATCTCTCCACTGCGCTCCCCCGGATTTCCTGTCGAGACTTAGTGGCGTTGATCATCTTCATGCGGTTTCCTTTACGGGAAACCCGTTGTCTTGGCAAGTGCCGCGAAGTCGGAAATCCGGGTACGCTTCGGTCGAGATGACAAAGGGGAGAGGGGGCGCTTCCAGGAAGAGTAGTTGCGGGAAAGAAACCGTACTGGCAACTATTCTCGCTGGAGGCGCCCCTCTCCCCTTTGTCATCTCGACCGAAGCGCAGCGCAGTGGAGAGATCTCTGTGTGGATGCTCTTTCTTGGGAATGTTTCTTACTCGCCTGCCCGGGATAAGATCTGTGCCCACAATTCCTTAGTGCCGTAACCGGTCTTGCTGGAGCACAGAAGGATTTCGCTGAGTCCTAAGCCTTCCTTGAGCCGGGCTACCGCTTTTGGCTTCTCGTTCCCGGAAAGCTTGTCTGCTTTGGTACCTACCACGAGAAAGCTCCGGTCCATCCCTTTGAGGGAAGCAATCAATTGCTGATCGCTGGCCTGGACCGGGATATTACTGTCTACCAGGCAAACACACAGGACCAGGTTGGCCCGTTCTTCCAGATAGGGATTGATGAATTTAGGCCACTCCGCAGAAATCGACCGGGAGATCTTGGCATAACCGTAACCAGGTAAATCAGCCAGCAAAAGGCGAGGCACTCGCGCGGTTGACGAGTCTGACAAGGCAAAAAAGTTGATGGCCCGGGTGCGGCCCGGAGAAGCCGAAACCTTAGCCGCCTTTTCGCCTAACAATCCGTTGATCAGGCTCGACTTGCCAACGTTAGAACGGCCCAGGAACGCAAATTCCGGGGCCGTAGCAGGAGGAAATTGTTCAGGCGCTAATGCCGACAGCAGGAACTTTGTAAACACTACTGGGCGCGCGGCTGATCGGCAGCTACGGGAGGCTTGACCGCGGCCAAAGCCTCGGGAGTTTCCTCGTGCAACTCCGGCAGCGGAGCTTCCAGGGCGATCCTCAGCACGTCGTCCATTTGATCCACAAAGTGCAGCTTCATCACGCTGCGAAGATTCTCAGGAAGGTCGGCCAGATCCTTCTCGTTGGCTCGCGGCAAGACAGCTTCGAAGATACCTGCCCGGTGAGCTGCCAGCAGCTTCTCCTTCAATCCCCCAATGGGCAGAACCTTGCCCCGAAGAGTGATCTCACCGGTCATGGCAATGTCGCGCCGAACGCGTATCTTAGCCAGCGCACTCGCCAACGCCGTCGCAATGGTGATGCCCGCGGATGGACCATCCTTAGGAATGGCGCCCTCTGGCACATGCACGTGGATATCGAGATTGCGATAGAAGTCCTTGGGTAGCCCCAGATGCTGTGCCCGGCTGCGGATGTAGGAAAGCGCGGCCTGTGCAGACTCCTGCATTACATCGCCCAGTTGACCGGTCAGGGTTAATTTACCCTTGCCGTCCAGCACCTGCACTTCGGTGGAGAGAATGCTGCCCCCAACCTCAGTCCAGGCAAGCCCGGTAACCAGGCCGATCTCGCTGGTCTCGTGCAACTGAGAGTCGCGAAACTTGGCTACTCCCAAAAACTCGTTCAGGTTGCTATCCGCGATGTCTTCCTTGTGTTTCGCCCCGTTGCGGACCACACGGCGTGCCACCTTGCGGCATACATTGCCGATTTCGCGCTCCAGATTGCGGACGCCGGCCTCGCGCGTATAGCCGCGAATAATGTCTACCAGGGCCGCATCGCTGAAGATCGCGTTCTTCTCGCTAAGGCCGGTCGCCTCGCGTTGCTTCTTGACCAGGTACTGCTTGGCAATCTCAAGCTTTTCCGCTTCGGTATAGCCGTGCAGGCGAAGAATCTCCATGCGGTCTTGCAGCGGGGCTGGGATGGTGTGCAGCACGTTCGCCGTAGCCACGAACAACACCTGCGACAAATCGTATTCCACGTCGAGGTAGTGATCCATGAAGCTTGTATTCTGCTCCGGATCGAGCACCTCGAGCAGTGCGGATGCGGGATCTCCGCGCAGGTCCGACGCCATCTTGTCCACTTCATCCAGCATGAAGACCGGGTTCTTGGTGCCCGCCTTCTTCATCGACTGGATGATCTGTCCAGGCAGGGCGCCGATATAGGTCCGGCGATGCCCGCGGATTTCCGCCTCATCCCGTACGCCGCCCAACGACATGCGCACGAATTTGCGGCCGGTAGCTTTGGCGATCGACATCCCTAACGAGGTCTTGCCAACGCCTGGAGGTCCGACAAAGCAGAGGATAGAACCCTTGGGATTTTTGACCAGCTGACGTACCGCGAGAAACTCAAGAATGCGCTCCTTGATTTTCTCCAGGCCGTAGTGATCCGCGTTCAATACCTTCTCGGCATGATCGATGCTGCGCGTTTCCTTGCTTCTTTTCTTCCACGGCACCGCCAGCAGCCAGTCCAGGTAGTTTCTGGACACGGTCGACTCAGCCGACATCGGCGGCATGGCCTCCAGCTTCTTCAACTCCTGGATGGCTTTGTCGAACACATCCTTGGGCATGCCAGCGCCGTCGATCTTCTTGCGCAGCTCATCGAATTCACTCTTTTCCCCGCGGCCCAGTTCCTTCTGGATGGCCTTGATTTTCTCGTTGAGGTAATACTCTTTTTGCGCGCGCTCCATCTGCCGCTTCACCCGGCTCTGCACGCTGCGATCCATGTTCAACTTCTCGATCTCGATGTCCAGAACATCCGCCACCCGGGATAGGCGCTCGCTGGGATCAAAAATATCCAACAGCTCCTGCTTTTCTTCGATCGAAAGCTGCAGGTTGGCGGCGATGGTGTCTGAAAGCTTCGCCGGCTCATCCATCCGCACGGCGGCGATCATGGTCTCGTAATTCAGTGACTGCTGCAGCTTGACGTACTGCTCAAACAGGGAAGTAACCCGCTGCATCACCGTCTCAATTTGCGGATTCACTTCCAGTTGCCGGTTGGCGACTCGCACCGTGGCTACGAAAAAGCCATCTGAGTCGTTCATTTCGACAGCTTTGGCCCGTTCCAGCCCCTCGACCAGGACCTTGATATTTCCGTCCGGCATCTTGACGCTCTGGACGATGTTCCCAATGGTGCCCACCGAGTAAATGTCTTCCGGCCGCGGCTCATCGATGCCGGCGTCGTGCTGGGTGGCCAGAAAAATCTTGCGATCCCCGGTCAGCGCCTCTTCCAGCGCTCGGACGCTGGACTCACGCCCAACCACAAAGGGCGTCATCATGTAAGGAAAGATCACCATGTCCCGAATGGGCATCATGGGGAGCTTGCGAAGATCGCCTTTGTCCCGGGTTTCCTTTGCTTGTGTCACGTGATTTTTCCTTTCACTTAATTCCCTTATACAGAGGAAAAGGGACTTGCGCCAATGACCCGGCCGTTGAGGCGTTCAACCGATCAACAACCTCGGGTGCCCCACACCTCCCGTCTTTGGGAGACGTGGATACAACAACTATTTGATGGCGCAACTGGCAGCACGGAGTTGCACATCCCGCAAAACACGCAGGATGTGCAATTCCCAAGGGGGGAGTAACCTAGCCTGCCTTCTCCAGCAGAGTTACGGAAAGGTCGCGTTTTTGCACCATTTCCGCGGTGATATCCAATTCCTTGATCTTCTTGTTGCTGGGGAGGTGGTACATCAAGTCCAACATCAGCTCTTCCAGGATCATGCGCAGTCCGCGCGCGCCCACCTTGCGATTCAGGGCCTCGCGGGCGACCGCACGGGAGGCGTCATCGGAAAACAGCAGGCGCACACCTTCATACTCAAACAACCGTTGATACTGCTTGAGGATGGCATTGCGGGGCTTGGTGAGGATCTCTACCAGGGCAACCTCGTCAAGCTCATCGAGAATGCCGATTACCGGTAACCGTCCGACAAACTCAGGGATAAGCCCGAACTTAATCAAGTCCTGGGGCTGAGCCTGACGCAGCAGTTCCGTGTCGCGTTGTGCCGGCAATGTCCCTGCCTCTTGCGCATCCTTTTCCGAGAGTGCCTTGAAGCCAAGAGCCTTCTTTCCTACGCGCCGGCCAATGATGCGTTCCAGCCCAACAAAAGCGCCGCCGCAGATAAACAGGATGTTGGTGGTGTCGACCGGCGTGAACTCCTGGTGGGGGTGCTTGCGTCCGCCCTGGGGTGGGACGTTGGCTACTGTGCCCTCAAGAATTTTCAACAGGGCCTGTTGCACGCCTTCACCGGAAACATCGCGGGTGATGGAAGGATTTTCATCCTTCCTGCCAATCTTATCGATTTCGTCAATGTAAATAATGCCGGTCTGGGCTCGGGCTACGTCGCCATCCGCTGCCTGCAGCAGCTTGAGGATAATGTTTTCAACATCCTCACCCACATATCCGGCTTCGGTCAGCGTAGTCGCGTCCACAATCGCGAACGGCACGTCCAACATCTTGGCGAGTGTGTGCGCCAGCAGGGTCTTGCCGCTTCCGGTTGGACCCACGAGGAGGATGTTCGACTTGGAAAGCTCCACATCGTTGCCCCGCGTACGGTTCATCTGGATACGCTTGTAGTGGTTATAAACCGCCACCGCCAACTTCTTCTTCGTCTGCTCCTGGCCGATGACGTACTCATCGAGAAAGCCTTTTACTTCCTGCGGTTTGGGCAGATGCGCCGGCGCCGCCCCGGGCTGAGTTTCGCCCCGGTCATCCTCCAGGATGGAGTTGCAGACCGCGACGCACTCGTCACAAATGTATGCCCGCGGGTAATCGCTCGGTGAGGAGATCAATTTTGCAACGGCGTCCTGCGATTTATGACAGAACGAACAACGGAGCGTATCGTCTGTTCCCCTCGGCGTTTTCATACTGCAACTCCTTTGGCCTGGCGGCCTGTCACGTGCGCGGCCGGTCTATGATTTCGTCAATAATGCCGTACTCTTTGGCTTGCTGGGCGTTCATGATGAAGTCTCTTTCCACATCGCGTTCAATACGTTCCAGGGGCTGCGCGGTGTGTTTCGACATCAACTTGTTGGTGATCTCGCGAATGCGCAGAATTTCGCGGGCGTGTATATCTATATCGGTCGCCTGACCGGAAAGGCCACCCATCGATGGCTGGTGAATCAGGATGCGTGAGTTGGGTAGAGCAAAGCGCTTCCCCTTGTTGCCGCTCATCAGCAGAAAGGCCGCCATACTAGCCGCCTGCCCGATACAGTAGGTCACCACGTCATTGCGAATGAATTGCATCGTGTCGTAAATGGCCAGGCCTGCAGTGATCGAACCACCCGGCGAATTGATATACAGTTGAAGGTCTTTCTCCGGGTCTTCACCGGAGAGGAACAACATTTGGGCGATTACCAGGTTTGCGATCTGATCGTCGATCGGGGTTCCCAGAAAAATAATATTGTCGCGAAGCAAACGAGAGTAAATGTCGTAGGCTCGCTCGCCTCGACTCGTCTGCTCGACCACCATAGGTACAAGTGCCATGCGCTCCCTTGCTTCTGTTCCCGCGGACAACATTACGCCCGCTCTTGAATTACCCGTTAGTTCAGGACGCTAACCGCTCATACAACATCGCGCCCATCTTCTCTCTACGTAAGCGTTCCCGGATTCTAGCGAGGCTGCCGTCCTCAGTCAAACGCACGCGCAGGGCATCCACCGGCTCGTGCAACTGCACTGAGATGCCATGCAGTTCATTTTCCACATCTTCTTCAGGCACGGTCACGTTCTCTGCGTCGGCAATCCGATCAAGCAGAATGGATCCCTTCACCTCAGCGGTAGCGGAAGGGCGCTGAGCCGCCCGCAGCCGATCGAAATCAAGATTGCGCATGTCTTCTGTACGCATGCCCTGGGAGGCTAGTGCGCGTAGTCCACGATCCAGGCGCGCATCTATCTGCTGTTGCACGAGCGACTCCGGCACCGGAAACTCGAAGCGGGTGACCAGTGCATCCAGCAGCCGGTTGGTGGTTTCGCTTTGTACCTGCCGTTGCTTATCGCGGGCCATGTACTCGCGCAACTGCCTGGTGAAGTCTTCAAAGCTTTCGTACTTCCCCAACTCCCTGGCGAGCTCGTCATTCATTTCCGGCTCGATCTTTTTCTTGATGCCTTTCACTTCAAGATCGTAGGCCACCCTCTTGCCAGCTAGTTGCCGCTCACCAAAGTCCGGCGGATAGCTCACCTCGAACTTTAACTGTTGGCCCACCGTCGCCCCGCGCAGAGCGGCATTGAAACTGTCCAGTGTGTTCGGACCGCCGACCTGGACCATGACATCCTGCCCGGTAATCGGTTGCTGCGCGTCAAGTGTGTCGGGGGGTGTGGCTTCGCTTTCCGCAGGCTGCACGTTCCCGGTAAAGCTGATTTGTGCAAAATCGCCATCGGCCAGTGGGCGATCTTCGGTGACCGGCTCCATGGTGGAGCGGGAATCCCGAATCCGCGCTAGCTCAGCATCCACCTCGCCGTCAGTCAATTCTGTGGAAGGCTTCTCCACCTTCACGTCTTTGTAGCCATCAATCGAGAAGTCCGGAAGCACTTCAAATGCTGCTTTGAAGCGTAGAGGCTTGCCGTCTTCGAGGTCGATTTTGGTCACTTGGGGCTGGGAGATGGGCTTCAACTGCCTCTCGGCGATCGCCGTGCGAAAGTGCTCCGGGAGCACTGCTTCCATCACGTCCTGACGGATTTGTTCGGCGAAGCGGCCGCGGATAAGCGACTCCGGAACCTTGCCCGAGCGAAAGCCCGGGATTCGCGCCATCTTTTTGTATCGTTTAGTAACTGCCTGAAAATTGCGGGTCACTTCGTCCGCAGGGATTTCAATTTCAACTTCTCGGGTGCAGTCAGGGTTTAGGGTTGCCACTGCATGCGAGTGGCCCTCATGGTCGTGTCCGCCAGGTTCCTCGGTGGTGGTGTCCACCTCGCCGGATTGCGGAGTCGTTTCAATCATTTCGCTTGAGCTCAACGTTATGCCTTCCAGATTCGCTCGCTCTCTGCGCGGCTGCAATGGCGAAAACGATGCAAGCGCTCAGGAGCCCATAAACAGCCTGCTTTCATCGTATGGGGCTTTGCCGGGAGGGTCAAACCCGCAGCGCAAGGAATGCGAAGCCGCTATTAACCAGAATACACCCTTTTCTTATTACCTTTGGGGATGCGGCGGGCTAGAGCTCCTCTTGCCGTGGCGTGCGGACATGCGTAACGAACCGTGGATCGGCAGCCTGGTAGTGCTTGAAATTGCGTCGTCCGTCACTCAGAGAGAGGTTGCCGTTCACGGTCCTGCGAACGACATCTGCGTCGCGGTCATCCTGACCATCATCCTGCCACCAGCAAACCTGGCAGAGCTCCAGGGCTTCGGGCAGCGCCAGCGTCTTGTACCCGCAGCAGAGGCAGCGGGCCGCAGTCGCTCTTCGCATGTTACAAGTATCCTCCGAATCCGCGCACTACTGCGAGGACCTCGCGCTGGGACGCCATTACGACGGTAACTTCAAACAACTTCGGCCGCCCATCCCTGGCGGCTCTTTCCCTTGCGAAGCGCAGGCAAATCCCTACGGCTTGAACAACGCCAAGCGAACCTTCCAGGTAACCGATTGTCCTGGACGAAGTGTCACCATGCCGGTATCCATGCCCTTCCATTGCTTGCCAAAAGGATCGACGTAATTAAATTGATCTTCGATGGCAACAAACGAACTATTTTTTGGCGAATAAACCTGGATCGTCCTGATCTCCGGAGACAATGCAGAAACCACTAGCCCGTAATTCGACTCCGGATCCATTAGCTTGACCTCCGCTGCGCCGCCGGCTCGCTCCAGGTGGGAGAAATTGTCATCAAGAAAGTGATCGTCCAGGGCAACGCCGTCGGGGGCGTTGTAGTCGTACTCTGTTCCCTTGACTGGCTTGAGTTGTCCGGTGGGGAATGCGTCACCGTAATTGTTCACCAATGCCATCATCGACGCCGGAACGTGCAGTCTGGCTTGGGCCCGGTGCCCGCTCGGTATCTCGAAGTAGGGATGCCAACCGATGGACATAGGCTCCGGTTCTTTGCCCACATTTTTGGCGGTGATGGTGGCGTCGACCGCATCCCCGGTGAGGGCGATGGTCAAGTTCAGGTCGGTGTCGGAGACCCAGTGGCCACCGAAATCTCCGGCGTGGATAACACCGGTTACTGTCTGTCCGTCCGCGGTGGTTTCGG
>Ga0210391_10004860_pt1 | contig 11106 bp, 6 predicted proteins | sample IncBWC12OmetaG_FD_160573 | JGI IMG/M metagenome (GOLD analysis project Ga0210391, IMG submission 160573) | Forest soil microbial communities from Barre Woods Harvard Forest LTER site, Petersham, Massachusetts, United States - Inc-BW-C-12-O ...
GGTGCATCTTGGTCCCCGTGTCGGCAATCTGCTTGCCCTTGGTGACCGCCACTGAATAAAATTCTCCGGTGGATTCGTCGCCCTGGAGGATGACGCTGGGATACTTCCACGTTATGGCGCTGCCCGTTTCCACCTGGGTCCACGATATTTTCGAGCGGGCGCCCTTGCAGATGCCGCGCTTGGTCACGAAATTATAAATGCCTCCCTTCCCGTCCTTGTCTCCCGGGTACCAGTTCTGGACCGTGGAGTACTTGATTTCGGCGCCTTCCAGGGCAATGAGCTCGACCACAGCGGCGTGGAGCTGGCTCGTGTCGCGGCGCGGCGCCGTGCAGCCTTCCAGGTAGCTGACATAACTACCTTCATCCGCAATGATCAATGTGCGCTCAAACTGCCCCGTATTCTCGGCGTTGATCCGAAAATAGGTGGACAGTTCCATAGGACAACGCACCCCTTTTGGGATGTACACAAAAGACCCATCGGAAAATACACCTCCGTTAAGGGCCGCAAAAACATTATCGGAATGAGGTACTACCGATCCCAAATACTGACGCACCAAATCCGGGTGCTCCCGCACGGCCTCTCCCAAAGAACCAAAAATAATTCCGAGATCAGCCAACTGCTTTTTATAGGTCGTCACGACCGATACGCTGTCGAAAATGGCATCCACCGCCACTCCGGCGAGGGCCTTTTGTTCGGAAAGGGGGATGCCCAGTTTTTCAAAAGTGGCCAAAAGCTCCGGATCCACCTGATCCAGGCTTTCATATTTAGCCTGCTGGCGGGGAGCCGCATAATAAGATGCCTCCTGGAAATCGATGTCCGGGAGGGTAAAATTCTGCCAGGTGGGCATGGGGGACTTCAAAAAGGCGTGATAAGCCTTGAGCCGCCATTCCAGGAGCCAGGCCGGTTCGCCCTTCTTGGCGGAAATGAATCGGACGGTGTCTTCGCTGAGCCCCAGGGGAGCTACTTCCATGTCTATATCCGTGACAAAGCCAAACTCATATTCCCGGTTAGCTAACTGTTCTAAGATATCTTGGTCATTACTCATGTTACACTGCGAAACTTTCCCCGCAACTACAGGTCCTTGAAGCATTGGGATTCTTGAAAACCAGCCCCTTACCATTCAATCCCCCGCTATAATCGAGTTCGGTGCCATACAGGTAGAGGAGGCTTTTCATGTCCACCACTACCTTGACCCCCTTGTCTTCGAAGACCTGGTCGCCTTCTTTTTCATTATTATCGAAGGTCAGAACGTATTCCAGGCCCGAACAGCCGCCACCCTTTACCCCCACCCTTACGAACGAATCCGCTCCCCGGTGCTCAGAAAGCATCTGACCCTGGATATAGTCTTTTGCCATTGGCGATACTGTAATCATACCCGCAAAATTACGTCATTTTAGCCTTATTCCCGAGGTGAGAAGGGCAAGAGGACAGTAAAATGACACTTGGAATTTGCATCGTACGAAAAAAATCCTACCTTAGGGCTATGAAAGAAAAAATTACGGTTGAACCTACGAAGGCCGAACTAGAGATTTTACTCGTCTTGTGGCAGCACGGCCCCGCCACCGTTCGCTTCGTCAATGACACCCTCAACGAGCAAAAAAGGGCCGTCCAATATACCTCTACCCTCAAGCAAATGCAGGTGATGGTGGAAAAAGGGTTGCTCCAACGCGACGAAAGCAGCATGAAGCACGTCTATCGTCCGGTGGAGGAAGAAAATAAGATGAAAGGGCAGCTTCTGGACCGCTTTCTCGACTCCATCTATAACGGCTCCGCCAGCACCCTGCTCATACAACTACTGGGCAACCGGAAGGCCTCCAAAAAGGAACTCCAGGCCATCAAGGATTTCATCAACCAACAAGAAAATTTATGACTCAAGCCATTACGTGGACCCTCCTCCATTCCCTCTGGGAAGGCGCCCTGGCGGCCCTCCTGGCCGGAGGTATCCTCCTGGGCACCCGCGCCACCAGCCCCAGGCTGCGCTACAACCTTTTACTGGTTGTCTTCTTCGGACTCCTCGTGGCAATCGGCTTCACCTTCCGGCACGAGTGCATCCGGGCGGTACCCACCACCGTGGCCCTGAATACCGCCACCGGGGTGTGGGGTACGATCCGCACCACGGGTGAGCGGGGAGCGGTTCCGGCGCCCGTGGTGACTACCCGGGACGCCGATCCCCTGGCGGCCGTGGAGGGATTTTGCGATGCCTGGTCCGGGTGGATCGTCGTGGCCTGGATGCTCGTCCTTATCATACGCCTTACCCAAACGGGGATATCCCTGGGCTACGTGCGCCGCCTGCGGCGCATGGACACGCATCCGGTCCCCGGGGACTGGGAGGCCCGCATTGCGGAATTGGCGCACTCCCTGCGCATCAGCCGACCTGTGCGCCTGGTGGAATCGGGACTGATCACGGTCCCCATGGTCATCGGATACCTCAAACCCATCGTCCTCGTTCCCCTGGGCGTCCTGGCCCAACTTCCCCCGGACCAGCTCGAAGCCGTCCTGCTGCACGAACTGGCGCATATCCGCCGGGGTGACTACCTCGTCAACCTCATCCAGGGCCTGGTTGAGGCACTCTTGTTTTTCAACCCCGCCGTATGGTGGCTCTCGGCCCTGATCCGCGAAGAAAGGGAGAATTGCTGCGACGACGTGGCCATCCGGGCTACGCGCAGCAAGTCCCAACTGATCAACGCCCTGGTCGCCTTCCAGGAATATCGTCCCGTCACTTATACCCTTGCTTTCCCCGGACCACGTTATCCCTTGCTTAACCGGGTGAAGCGCATTGTTTACAACCGTAATAAAACATTAAATGCCATGGAAAAAATTCTCCTGGGCGCCTGCCTCCTGATCGGCGGGTCCCTCACGCTCGCGTTGGCCCCCATCGGGGGATCCAAGCCCTTTTATCAAACGGTCCTGTCGCGGGATACCGCGCCTCCCGCACCTCCGGCTCCTCCGGCGCCACCGGCACCCATCCCCGCCATACCCGCGATGGTGCCCAACCCACCGGCGCCCGTCGCCGCCCTGACTCCCGGCGCCCCCGCGGTAGCGCCCGTGGCCCCCGAACCCCCGGCAGCCCTTGGTAGTGCGGCCATAGCCCCCGTCCCGGCCGCCCCTGCCGTCCCGGCTGTGGCCCCTGTCCCCCCTATTCCCGATACTGCGCTGCCCTTTCTCTCCGATGAACTCCAGGGTGGCAATTTCGAGGGCAGCCTCCAGATCGAGGACCATAAGATTATATATGCGCGTGGCGTCTGGACGAAAGATAATATCGTGCGCTACTATACCACGCACTACCGGATCGAATTAACCAACGGGACTATTACCTCCATCCTGAAGGACCATCAACAACTCAACGTCGAAGAAAACCGCCAATTGGCCGAAAGCATCATCGACGACCTGAAAGCTGACCTGGAAGCGCAAAACACGCAGCGCAAGGAGGCAGCCACACGCGAAGTGCACGGCAGCAGCGCCAGCGGCGTTAGCGGCAGCGGCTACGTAAGCGCGCTCAACTATTCCGAGAGCAACGGCGAAGCCGTCACGATCACAGGCAGGGGTTCATCCGCCACCATCCGGGGTAAGGCCGGAGGGCACGAATCTACCGCCCACTACATCGAGTCCATATTAGACGACATCGTGGCCCAGAACCTGGCCTCCAATCCCAAGGAACTTGTCTTTTCCCTGAACAACGACCAGATGGTGATCAACGGGGAACGCCAGCCCGATAAGGTCTTCCAGGCTTTCAAGGAAAAGTACATCCGCAATAGAGGCGACAGCTTCGCGTATTCCCGCCATGGGGATAACTCGACCAGCTCGGTCAGTACATCCAACGAGTAACCGCTCGTCAAGGAAAGGCGATACATGGGCGCAATTTATTTATCTTCCGCGCCTATGTATCGCCTTCTCATTTTTTCGACCCTCCTGCTGGGATACCTTCAGGGGTCCGCTCAACTCTACATGCCCCGGAATATCAGGGCTGCCTATGAAAAAGGCACCCGATCGCCCGACGGTCAACCAGGCAGGAACTACTGGCAAAACTCGGGGGTTTACGACATCACCGTGACCGCCGCTCCACCGGACCGCATCGTCAAGGGGACCGAAACCATCGCCTATACCAACAACAGTCCCGATACCTTACGGGCCATCGTGATCCGCCTCGTTCTGAACATCCACCAACCCGGCGCCGCCCGCGAACAAGGCGCTGGGAAGGATTACCTGACCGAGGGGGTACATTTCGACAAATACATGGAAAACGGACAGGAGCGCACAGCACCCGCGAGCAACGGCACCGCGGTCGCCGTTCTACTGGCCAAGCCCCTGATGCCCAAGGAAACGCTGAACCTGTCCATAGACTGGCACTATGAGATTTCATTGGAAAGCGGGCGCGAAGGGATGCTGGACTCGACCACGTACTACCTCGCCTATTTCTATCCGCGCGTTTCCGTCTATGACGATTACAATGGGTGGGATCGCGTGCCTTTCGTCGACTCCAAGGAGTTTTACAACGACTTCAACGACTATACGCTGCACGTAAAAGTTCCCGATAACTACCTCGTATGGGCCACCGGCATCCTGCAAAACCCGGGCGATGTATTGCAACCCGAATATGCCACCAAACTAAAAAAATCTTTTTCTTCTGATGCGGTTTCGCACATTGCGACGCTCGATGAAGTTACCGGTGGCAAGGTGACGGCGCATAATCCGATGAACACCTGGACGTGGACGAGCCAGCACATCACCGACGTCACCGTTGCGTTGAGCAACCACTACGTGTGGGACGCCACGAGTGTTCTCGTCGACGACGCAAGCGGGCGCCGCGTCAGCGTACAGGCCGCCTTCAATGATAAGGCCGCCGACTTCCACCATATGGCGGAGTTCGGGAGCCACGCGATTGGTTGGTTTTCGCATAACTGGCCGGGCGTGCCCTTTCCCTTTCCCAAAATGACCTGCGTGCAGGGAGAGGCCGATATGGAATATCCCATGATGATCAACGACGGGTCCACGCCGAACCTGAACTTTTCGCGCCTCGTGGCCGACCACGAAATCGCGCATTCCTACTTCCCCTTTTACATGGGCATCAACGAAAGCCGCTATGCTTTCATGGACGAGGGATGGGCTACCACGCTCGAATTATTGATCGGCCGGAGCGAATTGAAGGGCGATTCCGCGGATGCTTTTTATAAAACTTTCCGCGTGCGGGGCTGGATCAACGACCCCTCCACCGAGGAAGACATGCCCATCATCAACCCCGCCAACGCCGTCAACGGCATCGCCTATGGGAACAATGCCTACGGCAAGCCCAGCCTGGGCTACCTCGCCATGATGGACATGCTGGGTCCCGATTTGTTCGGGAAGTGTCTCCACGAGTACATGGACCTCTGGCACGGAAAGCATCCCATTCCCTGGGATTTCTTCTACACCTTCGATCATGAGTCGGGACAGGACCTCGATTGGTTCTGGAACAACTGGTATTTCACCAACGGGTACATCGACCTCGGCATCAGCGGCGTCGCGGACAAAAAAGTTACGGTGGAAAACATTGGCGGGTACGACGCCCCCTTCGATCTGATCGCCACATATACGGATGGTACGAAACAGACCTTTCACCAAACCTCCATGGTCTGGAAAAGCGGCTCGCGCGAAATTACCCTGGACGTAGCTTTCGCTAAACCTTTACAATCGCTGGACCTCGACGGAGGCATCTTCATGGACGCCGACCGGAGCAACAATAGTTGGAAGCCTCGATAATGATTGAACCGACCAGCACTGCGGGTTGGTCTGAGGGGCATACGAGGGAGAAAGCGTGCACTTCCTTAACCCCCTTGAACAAGGCGCCCCTGATGCTGACCCGATTTCCGGGCAGCATTCGGTAACGCCCGTTGAGGGAATAGGAATCGGGGAGCTGGCTCCGGTCGGCAAAGACGATCCGCCCCGTGCTGCCTCTTTCACTGGTTTGATTCAACGCGCTGTCCAGGAGTGCTGACAAACCCAGATTGTCCTTGAAAGAAACCTCGTTTTGAAAGCTGCTGTTGGTGAAGATAGGCTTGGGCAATGCAAGCTGAATGGAGGCAGCTACGCCCGGATCCACTTCCCCTATATCGAAGCTGTTGCCACCGAAAGGCTTGGTGATAACGGGGTCCTGGACTCCTCCAATATCCCGTGCCAGCTCCCTGACCTTGTCCGCGCTGAACTGGAAGAGGCGGTCCACATCCACATATTTGGATTCCCCCAGGGCTGTGCCCGTTTTCATCCCGTAGAGGAGGCTATAGGTGAGCAAGCCCTGGCCGTAAATTGACGTTTCATAAGCGCTTTGATTGGCTGCCGCTCCGCTGAGAATGAATGTTCCCGTACGGCTGTTGAGGCGGTCCAGCGCCTTGATCTGGCTGCTGGGAATGCCTTCCCTCTTGCCCAGCGCGTCCCGCATGTCCTCCGCCAGCTTTCCTGAAGCACAGGCATCGAGGATCATCACCTGCTTATTGGCGGCAATTCCGTTTAGCCAGTCGGCAAATTCATTGGTGCTGATGGCCACATCTTTGGTTACGCCTTCCAGGTCGAAGCTCCCCGCATCGGCGGTCAGGTAATAGAAATTCGTGGCCTCGGTCCCATACTTTAACCCATGGCCCGCAATGTATACTACCAGGATATCCGCCGCCAAAGCCTTTTCGCGGATATCGGCGAAGGCCCGTGAGATATTTTCCTTGGTGGGCGGATCGTCTCCCCCGCTCACCAGTGTGTGTACAAAGACGTGCTCCTTTCCATCCACGTTCAACAGGCGCCGGGCGCTCCTGGATAAGGCATTGCTGAAGTCCAAAGCATCCTTGGCGGCAAATTTCAGATGCATTCCGGCCTCCTTGTAATCGCTGACACCGGCCACTACCGCGTACAGGTCGGGGGCATTGGCCGAGTCCCGCTTGTCCTGGTAGACAAACCTGCCGCCCCGGCTGGTCATGAACATATCTCCCGTATAGGCCTTCAGTTCGATAGTGTTATCTTTCCCCGGCTCGAAATACCTGGTATATTTCCCTACTTCCAGAATCAGCGTGGCAGTGTCGTGCAAGAAAACCAGGGAGTCCCCGTTAAAGCGGTCGATCTCCTTTCCGTTGATGAGCACGGTCACGCTTCCCATGCCCCCGCTCCGGCGCACGACACTGTAAACATAATGCGCGGAATCCTTGTGGGAAAGGTATACCAGCGGGGACTTGTTACAAATGTCCATATCCTCGGTCCGGCGGCCAATGAAAGGCTCCTTATCCAGGCCCATGGCCTTTTCCACGAGGCGGGGCTCCCAGGCCAGGTCCTTGATCTGTTCCAGGTCGATTATATCATTCCCACAGGCATAATAGAGCAGCTTTCGCGCCGCTTCGGTGCCGTCGAACCGCCCCACGGTGTCCAGGACGAGGAAGTCCTTCCCGTCGAGGAGAAGGAGGCTATAGACCAATTGATGTGCGCGGTTCCAAATCCGGATCGTATGGTCTCCTGAATAGGTGGCGACATAGTCCCCCTTATGGCTGAATTCCAGGAAAGCGCCCTGGCTGTCATAACCGGAATGACCCGGGATTTCGAACCGGCGGTCCCAGGTTTTGGTATCCCAGGCTTCGAAGGTTCCGTCAGCCCGGTGGGTAACGAGGTGTTTCCCGTCACGGCTGAAATAAACATTATCGGCAGAGACCATCAGGTGCTTTTCCACGCTCCCTTTACCTATGTCATACACAGAAACTGTCGAGTCCCGGGACACGGTGGCCAGGTACCGGGAGCCGGGGTCTATGGAAAATTCCATGCCGGGAAGCGTATACAAAAACTGCCCGGAAGGAAAAGCGTAGACAAACAGGTTGTAGGTTTCCTCCGAAGAACCGAGCGATTCCACGATAGTGTATTTGCCGTCGGAAGAAGCTTGAGCACCTATGACAAAGCCGTAATTTTTATGCACGGTTATTTTTTCCATCACTAGCGCCGTCCGTGTATTTATCGCAAATACGGTATCCTTTGAGCTGATGAAAAGGTATCGACCATCGCTGCTGAATGCCAGGGCAAAACTCAATTTACCGTTACGCCACTTAAAGGCTTGTTTTCCGGAAAACACCTCCCACACCGTGACGACCCCTTCCTCATTGCTGCCCGCCACATACCGGCTGTCCGGGCTAAAGAAAAGGCGTTCTAAATGAGACTTGCCCAAGGGGAAACCATACAGCAGCCTGCCGGAAATCAGGTATAGTTTGAGTGAATCTTCCGCCCCCGTAGTCGTGGCAAAATAAGCCCTGTCCGGGCTGAATGTTTTGTGGCCCTGCACGTCAAAAGCCGGATCATGAATGACCCTATCCACCTGCCCCTTGGCAATATTCCAGGACCGGATCCTGTTGGTTCCCGTCATGATCTCGAGGGTGCGGTCGTCGGGACCAAAGGTGACATCATTTATGTAATCGACCCTTGCGTTCAGGCCGGCCATCGCCTTGCCCGAAAAAGCCTCCCAAACCTGGGCGGCCTTTCCATAGCTGGTGGCGATGAATTGTCCATCAGGGCTGAACAACGCATTATCCACCTCGTCGGAATGGCCAAAGCTTTGGATCAGGCGCCCGGTGGCCAATTCCCATACTCTGGCCTTCCCCTCCCGGGCGGAGGTTACAACATACTGCCCGTCGGGACTGAAATGCGCTGACAATACTTCCATGGTATGCCCGTAAGACCGGATCAGCGTACCCGAAGGCACTGCGTAAAGACGAGCGCTGTCCCCCCAGCAGGTCAGCAGGAACTTTCCATCGGGACTGAAGGTAGCGGACCGCTGTCCCTGGATCGTCCTGATCAGGGCACCGGAAGCGGGGTCCCAGATTTTGGCGGTGCTGTCCATGGCGGTGGTCGATACGAATTGCCCATCGGGGCTGATCTCGAGGGAAGAGATATAGGCCATGTGCCCCGTCAGGGTGTGCAATACTTTTCCGGTGGCAAGGTCCCAAACCGTGGCAGTGCCATCGTCAGAGCTGGTCACGACCCAGCGCTCATCCGGACTGAATCGGACATCCTCAAAACATTCCAGGTGCCCGGTCAAGGTTGCCAGTGGCTTCCGGGTAGCCAGGTCGAAAATCAGGGCGCGATAACAATCCCGGACGACCAGGAATTTGCCGCCGGGGCTGAACCTGAGGCCCGACACCATGCTATTTTTGGGGAAGGAAAGGGTGTCAAGGAGGGTACCGGTGGAGAATTTCCAAAGGTAGACGGTATTTTCCCTGACAGTCGCGATCAACTGTCCATCGGGGCTGAAGGTTCCACAACTCACCGGCCAACGACCGTCGAAGGTATACAGGACCTTCCCCGAGGACGCTTCCCATATTTTGGTATTCTCGGCATTCGTCAGGAGCCACTTGCCATCCGGGCTGAACTGGAGATTTTGGATCTTTTCCACGTGGCCGACGGGAAGTACCAGGCGAGCCTGCTGCGCATTTGCAGCGAATGAAAGGATCAGGCACCAAAGGCAAGCGAAGACTCTCATGTCCTGAATATACAAAATGCCCCCTTACCTTTACCCCATGTATACCGAACGACGCAGAAGATTGCGCGAGATGGTCGGAAAAGGGCCGATCCTTCTCCCTGGAAATGCGGAGAGCTCCATGAATTACGCTGCCAACGTCTATCCTTTTCGCCAGGACAGCACCTTCCTGTATTACTTCGGGCTGGACCGGCCGGGACTGGTGGGGGTGATCGACGATGAGGACGTTATATACGGAGACGATATTAGTTTGGATGACCTCGTTTGGACGGGGCCCGTCGAGCCCCTGGCCGAACAGGCGGCGCGCGTGGGTGTCCGGCGGGTGCGGCCCCTGCGGGAATTGTCGGTTTCAAATGCGCTTACGCTGCCTGGTTATCGCCCCGAGCACACCTTGCAGGGCAAACCTTCCATCGACCTGATCCGGGCGGTCGTAGCCATGAGGTCCATTAAAGATGCGGCAGAGATCGCGGAAATCGAGAAGGCCGTCAATGTCACCAACACCATGCAACTCGCCGCCATCAATGGCGCCAGGTCATGGATGACCGAAGCGAAGGTCGCGGGCATGCTCCAGGCAATTGCCATCGGCGAAGGAGGCAACCTCGCGTTTCCGACGATCCTGACCACCAACGGACAAATCCTGCATAATCATTATGGACCCTATCCCCTCGCGCAGGGCCGCATGGTGCTTTGCGACTGCGGGGCCGAAGGTCCGTCCCATTACAGCGGGGACCTCACGCGGACCTTTCCCGTCGATCCCCAATTCACTTCGATACAGCGCGACGTCTATCAGATCGTTCTGGATGCGCACCTGGCGGCCGTCTCGGTCCTGAAACCAGGGATACCTTACAAGGACGTACACCTCCTCGCCTGCAAACGCCTCTTCCTGGGCCTCCAGGCGCTCGGCCTCACGCGGGGCGACGCCGACTCGGCGGTGGCCGCGGGGGCCCACGCCCTATTTTTCCAATGCGGCCTGGGCCATATGCTGGGCCTGGACACCCACGACATGGAAAACCTGGGGGAAGCCTACGTCGGGTATACGGAAACATTACGAAAGAGCACCCAGTTCGGGCTCAAATCGCTGAGGCTGGGGCGGCCCCTGGAAGCGGGGTTCGTGATCACGGTGGAGCCGGGGCTTTATTTCATTCCGGAGCTCATCGAAAGCTGGGCCGCGCAGGGGCTGCACAAGGAGTATATCAACTACGATAAAGTACGGATGTTTGCAGGTTTCGGAGGCATTCGGATCGAGGAGGATTTTTTGATCACGCCTGATGGCGCGCGATTGTTGGGAGAGCCCCTTCCGAAAACGATCCTTGAGATTGAAGCGTTGCGCGCCGGTTAAGTCGTCCCGGATATTGGGCTGCTCGCCGGCGCTTCGCGCATGGTTTTTGCTGATGAATCGGCAATGTCGAAACGTTTTGCAATCACCCCTGTAGATTTTTTTACACACTTATGAGCTCCTGCGGTCTCCTCATGTTGGCCGCCGGCCCCTCATCCCGCTTGGGAGAACCTAAACAACTCCTGAGGGTGGAGGGAATTTCCCTCCTGGAGCACACCGTTCGTCAAAGCCTGAATGCACACTGTTCCCCCGAACTGCTGATATGGGGCGCGCACCGGGAACGCCTCCGGGAATTGGTCGAACG
>Ga0210391_10004862_pt1 | contig 11103 bp, 9 predicted proteins | sample IncBWC12OmetaG_FD_160573 | JGI IMG/M metagenome (GOLD analysis project Ga0210391, IMG submission 160573) | Forest soil microbial communities from Barre Woods Harvard Forest LTER site, Petersham, Massachusetts, United States - Inc-BW-C-12-O ...
CGCCGGGCTGCCGCAAATGAACACCAATGAAAGCGTTGCAGCATACGTAGCAGCTGTGAGATCGGCCGGATCCCTGCATGCGCAGCGCACCGCGATGGCTCGACGCGCTCTCGCTCTGCCGCCCCCTTTGACTGCCCAACCGCCCCAGGCGCAAACTCCGCGGGGGACTCTCAGGGAGGCCAAGCACATCGCAACGGATCGCAATCCCCCAACCCATTTCGAGTGTCCGCGTAAGAACTAGAAGTAACAAAATTCAAGGAGTGATATCCATGGCACGTATGACATCGATTAAAGCGCTAACTTTGACCGCAGCAGCCATCACCCTAACTAGCTTCGCATCGTCGGCCGACGCGCCGGACCCCTCCATCGGTACATGGGTGCTCAACGCAGCGAAGTCCACCTGTGATCCCCCTCCGGCACCCAAGAGCCACACCTTAACGATTGCCGAGGCCCCAGGGGGCGCAATCCACGAAACGATCGATTTGGTGGAGGGTGACGGGACGAGAACTCACATGGAATTCACCTCAGCGCGTGACGGCAAGTATGTTCCCGTCACCGGAAGTGGATACGCCGATTCGGTGAGCATCACGCAAGTGGACCCGAGTACAATGAAATATGTATTGAAGAAGGCAGGGAAGCGCCTTGAATCAGGTACTTTCGCGGTCTCAAAAGACGGCAAGACCATGAAAGGCTCGCTTTCCGGAAAAGATGCCGAGGGTGCCTGGAAGTGCCAGTTCGTCTCTGATCGTCAGTGACACGCCGCAGACCGGGCATACCAAGTTTTGGTTCTGCTCGGTCAACAAACCCGGTCCCGTGCACAAAACCCCGGCGGATTTGAGCGAAGCTCTCGGCGCGGAAGCGACGACGAGGGCGGCCTGGAAGGATCTGACGCCACTGGCACGGAACGAATGGATTTGCTGGGTCATCTCGGCCAAGCAGGCAACGACGCGCAGCCGCAGAATCAAGCGCGCGGTCCAGGAACTCCAGGCGGGCAATCGCCGCCCCTGTTGTTGGCCCGGCTGTCCGCATCGGCGGCCCAGCGCAAAGAAGTGGTTTGAGAGACGAACGCTAACCACACGCAAATCCCGTAGGTCGGTCTAGGGGCCAAAGAGCGGACTATCATGAAGTCCTGCTCAGGGTCGACACCGTAAGTAGCGACGGCACCGGCGACAACCGGTCCAACTGCGGTCGCTGGAACACTTGAATTCGCTGCCCTACGGCGGATCTTCTCGACGTAATATATTCATGAATGTTGTGCGGTCTGGATTGCCGCAAAATAGCTGGTCAATCACTTACGAGGAGAACGCCGCCGATGACGATCCATCTCAACACGCCGCGTGTACACAACGGGATTTGCGCGAACCGCACCAATCCGGCCGAATTGCGCATCCTCGCCGCCGCGCTGGTTGCCGCAACTCTGGGCTTGCATAGCGGGTTGTCACAAGCGACCGAGTCGGCTGGGCCGGCTGCGATGGCGCCGATGGCAGCACCCCCAGCGGGCGAGTACAAACTCGATAAGTCCCACGCCAGCTTGGTGCTGCGTGCCAGTCACATGGGCTTCTCCACCTACACGACGCGCTTTAGCCGCTTCGACGTGGACTTGACGTTCGACCCTCGTAATCTACCTGCCTCCAAGGTGGTGACGACCATCGACGCTTCATCATTCGAGATGGACGCCGCGCCGCAGATGTGTCTCGACATCATGAAGGGGCCGCAGATGCTCGACACCGCGAAGTTTCCACAGATCGTCTTCAAGTCGGAGGAGATCCGCATGACAGGCGCGAAGTCGATGGAGATATCCGGCACTCTCACGCTGCATGGCGTCACGCGGCCGACGGTGCTCGCGGCGACCTATAACGGCGGCTACGCCGGCATGCCGAACATGGATCCCCAGGCGCGCGTAGGGTTTTCCGCGCACGGTTCGTTCAAGCGCTCAGATTTTGGCATCGCCTACGGCGTGCCTGCTCCGGGTACGACGATGGGCGTTGGCGACTTGATCGATTTCTCGATCGAAGCGGAGTTCAGCGGACCGCCGCTGGCAACGCCTGCCGCTCAGACCCATTGAGAAACCTCGAGAGCGATGACCGCGCATCAAGATGAACGCACTTGGCGACCTGTAATGGGGAAAAGTACCGCCTTCAATTCAGCCTACTTCCGAAAGTACTACCGGAGCACCTCGACCCGCGTCACTACGGCGGCGGAAATGCGCAGTCGGGCCCGGCTCATCGCCGCCATCCTGGGCCATGCCCGCATACCGGTGCGCAGCATTCTGGATGCAGGCTGCGGCATCGGGCTGCTGCGCAAACCCTTCGAGGAAGTATTGCCGCGCGCCCGCTACACGGGGCTCGAGACCAGCGAGTATCTTTGCGCCCAGTACCCTTGGATCAAGGGGTCCGTGGTCGACTACGCGCCGCGCTCCCAGAGCGATCTCGTGGTGTGCTACGACGTTCTGCAGTACCTCGACGACCGCGATGCGGGCCGCGCAATTGCGAACCTCGCCAAGCTGACGCGCGCCGCGATCTATCTGTCCGCGCTGACTCGCGAGGATTGGCGCGAGAACTGCGACCGCACACGCACTGATGGCGCCGTGCATTTGAGGCCGGGGGATTGGTATCGCCGCCGCTTGCGCAGGCGCTTCAACTATCTGGGTTTCGGGGTCTGGCTGCGCAAGGACGTGACGGCCATCCTCTGGGACCTGGAGCGCCCATAGCCGGGCTGCCCACGAACGAGAGAGCTCGTCTGACGACGTAGGCCGGAGAGGGATAGGCTATTTTTCCGGAGCGTGAAAAACAGGATGTTTTTCGCGCAGCCCCCATGGATGGGTTTACGGCGGTCCGGAAAAATAGCCTATCCCTCTCCGGCCGGCGTTCATCGTTCTCTCGTACGCGGCCAGTTGGCTAAGGGCGTTACAAGTTGTCCAAAATCCAGTCCACCAGCGCCGCGTGCACCGGCTCACCTGCGCCGTAGTCCGCGCGCGCGTGATTGACCATGGACACGAGGACGTAGGCCTTGCCGCCGGGCGTCGTGACGTAGCCCGCGACCGCGCTCACGCCGTCGATGTGCCCGGTCTTCAGCCGTACCGCGCCTGCCGGAGCCGTTTTCATCCGGGACCGCAAGGTTCCGTCGACCCCGGCCAGCGGCAGCGACGCGAGAAACTCCGGCGCGTAGCGGCTGTGATAGGCCACGCCCAAGATCGTGGCCATTTGCAGCGCCGAAATGCGGGTGCGGCGCGACAGTCCCGAGCCGTTGTCGATGTCCATCCCCGAGAGATCGAAACCGCGTTCGCGGCTCCACTCCTCGATCGCAGCCGCACCCTTGTCGGGCGTCGCCGGAGCCCCGGAATGCTCCTCACCCAGGGTGAGCAGCAGCTGGCGCGCCATCAGATTGCTGCTGAACTTGTTGGTCAGGCGCACGATCTCGCCCAGGGTCAGCGAATCGAAGCTGAGCAGCGGCTGGGCATCGGCGGGAGCCGCGCGCACCAGCATCTTGCCGGAGAAACTACCCCCCGACTCATGCCAAAGCTCGACGAAGGTGCCGAACGCGTAGGTGGCCGGCTGCAGCAGCACACGGGTAAAGCTCCGCTCCGCGCAATGCGGCGACAATGCGCCGCTGAATATCGCGCGATCCCACTGCTCGGTTGCCACTTTGAAATCGACCCGGGCAGTGGCGCCGCCGCAGCGCCCGGCCGCGAAGCGCACGCGATTTTCGATGACCAGATTGTCGGGGGCGGGATTGGCGATGACTTCGACCCGACGCGCCGCGGCGTCCGCCACCACGCGAAATTCAATAGATTGGAAGTTCACCGTCAAGGCATCGGGGACCACGTTGTACGGTCGATTCGGGCGGCCGTCGAACTCGCCCGGATCCTCGGGCGGCAGTGCGAACGCGGTGTTGTCGATGATGATGTCGCCGTGAATGCTCTTGAGCCCGCGCGCCCGCAGAGCTTGGGTGAAGCTCCACCAACGCTCCAGTGTCATGTAGGGATCCCCGCCGCCCTGCAGAATCAGGTCCCCGTCGAGCACGCCCCCATCGAGCGTGCCGCTGGTCAACGCTCGCGTGTGCCAGGAATATGCCGGCCCCAAGAGGTCCAGAGCCGCAAAGGTTGTCACCGTTTTGATGGTGGAGGCGGGACTCCGCGGCGTCTCCGGATTCAGATCGAGCACTAGCCGGCCGGAACTCAAATCGATGACGGCGACGCTGACGGCGCTCGGCGGCAGCCGCTGCGCGGCGATGACTTGCGCGATCGGCGCCGGCACGCCGGCGGCCGCGCCCGCCCATGCGCACGGGGGCACACCGAAGATCAACGCCAGCGCTGCTCGTCTCACGTCGCCATCCACCTCACGTCAGCGGCAAGGTGATGCGCCGCCACGCGCCGGACCACCAACGAAGAAACAACATCAATCCCAGGCAGCAAACGTAGATCAGCGCCGCAAACCATCCGCCCACCGCACCCAATCCGAACTGCGGCAACCAATGAACCCAGCCGGTGCCCGCGGCAAACGACAGGCTATGCGCGAGCGGCACGAACAGCAGCCAAGATAGCGCAAGTACCATGATGGCGGGAAGCCGCACATCGCCCGCGCCCCGCAAACAGGCGCTGCTCGCGATGTTGAAGCCATCGAACAACTGATAACCGGCGGCAATCCACAAGAGCACGCAGCCGCGCGCCACCACGCCCGCGGCATCCGGATCCGCGCGATTGGTGAAGAAGGGCAGCACCCAAGGCCCGGCGGCGGCGAGCATCACCCCGATAGCACCCATGTAGAACACGGCCATCCAGATGATTCCGTTGCCCACCTTGAACGCCCAATCGCGGCGGTGCGCACCGATGGCCTGCCCGACGAGCGTGGTCCCCGCCATGGCAATGCCCACGGCGGGCATGTAGCAGAACGACGTGAGCATCATGACGATCTGCGTGGACGCGCCGTCGACAGTGCCCAGCCGCACCTGCATCAGCTGAAACAGGGCAAACCCCAGAATGTCCGCCGCGATCAGCACTCCCATCGGAAATCCCAACTTGAATTGGCGATACAAAGCCCGCGCATGCGGTCGAACGGTGAGACAGGGGCGGTACCGCCGCCGCGTTCCCTTGGCCATGAACAGCGCGCCGGCCGCGACCACCCCGATCAGCTGCGCCGCATCGGTCGCCCAGCCCGATCCTGCAACGCCCAATCCGAAATCGAACATGAACAGCTGGTTCAGGATGGCATTCGCGAGCGCGACGCCCAGGGTCACCCATAGAGTGACGGTCGGGCGGCCGATGCCGTTGAAAAACCCGAGAAGCGACCACAGCGCAATCCCCAGCGGACCGCCCAGCATGCGCGGAAACCAGTATTCGAGCGCCAGCCGCAGGGTGTCGTGGGGAATACCGAAGGGCGCGAAAATCCACGAGCCTTCGAGGCTGAGCCAAAGGAACAGCGGAACCGTGAGCAGCGAGGCCCACAGCGCGGTCCAGGTCGCCTGCGAAGCGCGCGTGTACCGGCGCGCGCCGTAGGCCTGGGCCACCGATGTCTGCACTGACAGTCCGATTCCGCCGAACAGCAGCACGCACACCAGAATCGGCCAGTACACCGCGCCGATGGCAGCGGTGGCCGCGGGAGACAAACGCCCGATGAACCAGGTGTCCGTCGCATTCAGCACTGCTTGTACGGCGCTGTTCAACATGAAAGGAAAAGCCAGCCTCGCCACGGCCCGGTAGTCGATTCGGGGACGGCCGCCGGCGTCCAATACCTGGCCGGGGAGCAATTTCAACGCGTCGTGCATACCGCGTAGGATGCGGTAATGAATCGGAACATGCGATGCCATTTGCCCGGGAAGTTCACGGCGCAGGATCTCGGGGGCGGCGCCTGGCGTCTGGCGCGGCGCAACCCCATGCCCGCCGAGGTCTTGCTCCGGGGCGCTGACCCCCGAGCGGCCGAGGTCCTCTCCTCGCACGACCTCGGCGACATCGACATCGAGTGGCAAACCGCGACGGTGGAGTTGTGGGCGACCTCGTCCGGGCGGCGCACAGCCATCGCTTCGCACAGCGCGATCGTGCACGAACCCATGGCGCAACTCTACGAAGGCCTGCCGCTGGCCCGTATCGACGGCAAGTCGCGGCGCTTTTGGCGCAGAGTGTTCTGGCTGGTTCGGATTCCCGGCGGCCGTCTGCTTCTCGCCGCCGTCGCCCGCCGCACGCGGGCTCGGCAATAATCCGCGATCTGCATCACAACTACCCGCTTTTATTGTCAATTCATGGGATGAACGCTGTTCAGGGTTTTGCTGAATTGCGACGCTCGTCAACGCTCGATCGGCCCTTATTACGCACATTGGCCACTGAGTTACGACCCCCAATTCGCTAGGACGGCATAAGTGCTGGAAATGAAATCTGCCGGCATCGAAGACGCTACCGCGGACACATCGTTCGACCCCTACGGCCGGCTGCTGCGAATGCTCATGCCCAGTTTGCGCGGCGTGGTCGTGCACGACGGTTTCTGCAACCTCGTGTGGGCGTCGGATGAATGGGATCTTTCCGAAAACACCGACATCATCAAGGACGCCATCGCGACGGCGCTGTCGGATACGGCGGAATTCGCCGGTGTCGTGCGCACGCTCGACGCCGACCGCGCGGTGTACTCCTTCGCGATGCGCGGCGAGCACATCGAGCTCCTCGGCGTCGTCAGTTTGATAGCGCGCTTGTCGGGCACGCAAACCGAGGCGCGGCCCCTGCAGACGGTACGCCAGCTGGTGCAGCCGGCGTTGGAGTGCTTGCGGCGCGAGCTGTCGCTGCGGACGAAATTGGGCTCCCGCGAGCGCGATCTCAACGTGCGCGAACGCGACCTCGATCTCATGGTGGAAATCTCCTCCCATCAGTCGGCGGCCTCGAGCGACAACGACGAATTCGGCCTGATCATGAAGACGGGACTCGAGCGAACGGGCTGCGCGCTCTCGGCTCTGTGGGTGCCCGACAAGAACATCGCGCTCTCGCTGACGCGCAGCGGCCAACCCATGTCGCCGGAATCGCTGCAACGCGCGCAGCATCACTTGATGGCCTGGATGCAGCTGCAGCAGCGGACCATCGTGGTCAATCACATCTCGAAGGTCGCGAGCGACGTCGCGGCGCCGTACAAGATTCTCGCCTGCCCGGTCCGGCACCCGTCCGAACGGGTCATGGGCGTGCTCGCCCTGTTCAATCCGCCGAGCGCGCCGGACTTCGATTTGCATCAAACGCGCATCGCCGAGGTGCTGGCGAAACGGGCCACCAGCATCATTCAGGCTCAATACGATGCGAGCACTGGGCTCATGACGCGCCAGGCCTTCGAGCGCCAGGCCGCGGCGCTGCTCGGGTCGACGAATTCGACCGAGACCCACATCATTCTCTATCTCGACATCGATCGGCTGCACGTCATCAATGAAACCTTCGGCATGCACGTCGGCGACGATGTGATCGTCAACGTCGCCGAATGCATGGCCAAGTCGCTGCCCGCGGGCGCTCTGTCGGCGCGCATTTCCGGCGATCGGCTCGCTGCGCTCATCCCCAATTCCAGCATGGAAAAATCGGCGATCGTCGCGGAGAAGATACGCGCAGCCGCCGCCGCCATCGTGCCCCGCGCGGGGCACGGTTCGTTCGAGGTGTCCGCCTGCCTCGGCGTGGCGCCGATCATCCGCTCCGACAATCCGCTCGCGCATGCCTTGGCGACGGCGGAGATCGCCTGCAAAGCAGCCAAGGACCGCGGCAGAAACCGCGTCGAGATGTTTCAGGATTCGGATCAGAGCATCATCAGGCGGCATACCGACATTTTGGTCATCGGCAAACTTCGGGACGCGCTTGGCAACGACAGTTTCCGCCTGGATGCGCAGCCCATATTGCCGCTGCGGGGCAATTATGGCCGCCCGCGCTTCGAGATCTTGATCCGCATGCTGGGCGACCGCGGAGAAATCATCCCGCCGGGCAAATTTCTCTCGGCGGCGGAGCGCTATCAGCTCATGCCCACGGTGGATCGCTGGGTGGTGCATCGCGCCTGCGAACTGCTCGGCGAGCACAGTGCCTCGGTGGGCGAGGAAATCGCTCGATTCGCCATCAATCTATCGGGTCAATCGCTGCAGGACGAGTCGTTCCTGGAATACGTGATCGGCGAAATCAAGAACAGCAGCCTGCCGCCCGGAGTCCTGTGCTTCGAGCTGACGGAAACCGCGACCATCGGCAATCTCGCCAAGGCGCAGAATTTCATGCGCAGCCTGCAGGATCTGGGTTGCCAGTTCGCACTGGACGATTTCGGCACCGGCGTCAGTTCGCTGGCGTACCTGAAGGACCTCTCGGTCAACTATCTCAAGATCGACGGCAGCTTTGTCCGCGACGCGGTCGTCAACGCCCGCTCAGAATCGATGATCAAGGCCATCGCTCAGCTGGCCAAGGTCATGTGCATGGAGACCATCGCCGAATACGTCGAGACCGACGTGTTGCGGGCGCGGATGGCGGATTTGGGGGTCGACTACGGTCAAGGTTTTGCGATGGGCAAGGCGCAGCCGCTGCCGGACCTGCTGCGCGAACTCGCCATCTACGAAGCCACCGTCAGCGATTGGAGCTCGGCGAACGACGCCGGATTGGGCGAGATCCTGGTCCGTCACTAGGCTCCCTGCCGGCACCCGGTCAGCGCAGTCCTACATCCAATTGCCGAAAATCGCCAATGGCCAGGCCGCGGGCGGCATGAGTCAATGGGACACCGATGGGAGCCCTCTCATGCTAATACTGACCCGGCGCACCGGCGAGACTTTGCGCATCGGCGACGACGTCGAAGTGACCGTGATGGCGGTGAACGGATTGCAGGTTCGCATCGGCATCAAGGCGCCGCGCAACGTTGCCGTCGATCGTCTGGAAATCGCCGAGCGCAAGCAGCGCGAACGAGAGGCGCCGCCGTAATTCGGCGCCCGTAGCCTGTTAAACGGGCTCCTAACTCATCGACGCGGAAATCGCAAGGATTTCAGCGCGTCGCTCGTACCTCTTGTAATTGATACGCGCTTCGGGCAAACAATAGCCCGTCCCATCGAATAACGACAAAGGAACAAGGCGCCGCCGGCCGGCGGCGCTCGCGCCATTCATGACAACCCCAACTTACGCGCCCGAATTTCTCGTGCAAACTTGGTTCAACACCGATCGGCCGCTGCTGCTCTCCGGATTGCGCGGCCGCGTGGTCGTGCTCGCGGCGTTCCAAGCCCTGTGCCCGAACTCGGTCGGCGCCGGAATTCCCCAGGCGCAGAGAATTTACGAGACCTTCGAACCGAAGGACGTGGCCGTCATAGGCCTGCACGCCACCTTCGAACACCACGACGCCCTCAATGCGGCGGTGATCAAGGCCTTCATTCAGGAATACCGCCTGAAGTTTCCGGTCGCCCTCGATCAGCCGAATCCGTCGAGTCCGATTCCGCACACCATGGAGCGGTATAAGATGCGCGGCACTCCGAGCATCGTCCTGATCGATCGGCACGGGCTCGTGCGCAAGCACGCATTTGGTCCGGTCGACGATCTGCGGATCGGGGCCGAGATCGGTGCGCTCACGCAGGAGTCGGTGTCGGCCGCGCTTGCGCGGAATTCGGCCGCTTGAAGTTCAGGAAGCGAGGGTGAAGCGGATTCGGATGCGGGCCCGCTGCGCCACCGCCTTCGCGTCGCGAATCACCGGCTTGAAACGCCATTGCGACAGGGCTGAGGTCGCGGCGTCATTGAACACCCCGGAAGCGCTCGCGGCGTGTATCGCAATATCCTTCACATCGCCGCTCTCGGCGACGGTGAAATCCAGCTCGACCCACCCCTCGACCTTGCCGGCTTCGGCCTTTGGCGGATACTTCGGTTTGACCGATTTGACCAGGGTGAGCTCGCCGGCGTCGACGACGTTCGTCAGAAATGCTTGAGCGGCGAGGGCGGCGTCCAGATCGCGCCGCGCCGACATAGCGTCCGGTGACGCAAAGCCGATCGAAGCGGCTTCATCCAGCCAGCTCTTCGCAGCATCGTATTGGGCGAGTCCGATGGCGCGACGCGCCTTGACCACCAGCCGCGTTCCCAGATCGGAAAGCGCAGCGGCGAGGCCGGGGTTGCCGGGGTCCAGGCCTCGCAACGTCAGCAGGTAGTACTTGGCATTGTCCTCCGGCGGTTCGATGAGCCGATCCTGCTGCAATCGATCGGTGGCATTCTTGAGCAGCGAATTCCAGGCGTCGGCGTCGGCCTCCCGGCGCGCCGCGGCGAGCGACTCTTGCGCGGCGCCGATGTCGGCCGCGGCCGCGACGCCTTTGGCCGCTTCGATCCAGCGCGCCGCGTGGGTGAAATCGCGGCGATCGATGGCCGCGCGCCCTTCCGCGAGCAGCCTGGCGGCAAGGGTCTGTTCGGCCTGATGCGCGGCCACGCTCTCGGGATCGAGGCGCAATGCCTCGTGCACATAAAAGAGAGCGCTATCTTTGTCCGGCTCGATGAGTTGCGCATCCCCGAGGCGCTGCGCGGCAAGCTCGAGCAGCGGCGACACCTTGTCCTCGGCGGCCAGTGGCGCGCTGCGCGCGCGAGCCGCGGCTTGCGCCGCCTTGACTCGCTCCCTTGACTTTCCGAGCTGCGCCGTCAGAAATGCAATGCGACCGCTTTCGACGCCGGACTTGCGCGCCGTCTCGATCGCGGCCGCCGCCTCGTCCAGGCGCTCCTCGAGCAAGGCGTTTTCCGCCCTAGCCAGTAGACGCTCGCGTACTTCGGCGACCCCGGCGCGGGCGATCGGATCGGCCGGGTTGCCGGCCAGCGCCCGCAGATACAGTTCCAAGGCATTGTCGCCGGCGGGTTCGATCAGCCGATTGGCCGCGAGCGCGGCGGCGGCGGCGGTCAGCAGCGGGGACTCGACGGGTGCACGTGCGAGACCGCCGGGAGGCTGCGCACCGCCGCCGGTCTCACCATCTCTGTACAAACTCCACGCGATGACGACGATGATCCCAAGGGCGCCGATCGCGCCGCCGGTCAGCCATCCACGGCTCGATCGTGAACGACGTTGAATCGGCGGGCCCGCGGCCGTGCGCCTGCGCTGCTCGTCATATCTCTTGACTGCGGCTTCCGCGAACAGCTTGGCCCTGCCGGGCGACATTGGCTTGTGGATGAAT
>Ga0210391_10004863_pt1 | contig 11103 bp, 9 predicted proteins | sample IncBWC12OmetaG_FD_160573 | JGI IMG/M metagenome (GOLD analysis project Ga0210391, IMG submission 160573) | Forest soil microbial communities from Barre Woods Harvard Forest LTER site, Petersham, Massachusetts, United States - Inc-BW-C-12-O ...
GACTAACTGGTTCAGCGTTCCACCATAGCCGACCGGACCGCCATTGGCAAAAGGAGGCGGCGCGGTTGAGTCGTTAAAGCAGGTTGTGGTAGCAGGATTACAAGTTGGCGGCAACAGCGCCGGATTGACGTTTCCTCCAACTCCAGAGCCACCATAATAAGCAAAGGCATCGAGTGTGGGGAGCATGGCATTGCGTACTGCTTTGCTGCTGAGGTCGCGGGAACTGAGATCAATGCGCGATTCGACCAGTTCAGCACGATGATCGAGCGCTTCATTGATCATGTCTTGAATGGGAACCGCCGTTTCTTCCTGCGGAACCTGCATCGTGGAGGTGGGAATCATGTCAGCTTCAGCCAGCACTGGATCGTCGATGCTGCGGCTGAGCGCGTTCTTCATAAGCAACTTTTCCAGTTCCAGATTGTTCTGTGCCAGGATCAGGTTCTGCTCGTCCGTCGAAACTGTGCTCTGCGCGCTCACCACTTGAATCGGAGGCGCGGTGCCGACTTGCGCCTGCTGCTTGGTATCGGTCAGAGCTTTCTGGGCATAGGTGAGAGCCTCCTCCTGCACGCGCACGTTCTCGTAGGCATAGACCAAATCCCAATACATGTCCTCAATCTGATCGACAGTCGTGATAATTTGCAGGCGGAAGGCGACATCGGAAATCTCCCGATTATTCTTGGCAATACGGATGAAGCGCAGGTTGGGCAGCGAACCGAAGCCTTGCAACAGGTTTTGCGTTATCCTGAATTGAAAATTCGAGCTTATCTCCGGAGTCAGCAAGTTGGTTGGGTTGTTGGTGGTGACGTGGGTGTTGTTGAATCCAACGCTCATCGCCGTACCCCACTGAAAGCCTTGCGTGTAGGCGAAGTTGGCGGTGTAAGTGTTCTGACCGACGACCGGAATCGGACTAAAAACGCTGGTGGATTCGGCGTCATCCTTGTCGAGCTGCAAGGTGCTGGTAACGATGGGATCGAAGCTGGTAATGTTCGAGCCGATGCCGAGCGTGGAACTGACCAGGCCGTTCGTGCCGGTGCCCACGCCGCTGGGGGCTACAGTCGTGCCTCCGGTGCCGGAGCCTACCGTGCCGCCGAGGCCGCCCACGCCCCCGCCTGGGGTGTTCTGCACGATGCCGGCGTTGACGCCGAGAATGTTTGCCCCCGACTTCGCCCGCAAGTAATCAGTGTCGGCGATGTTGAGATTGTAGCGGGCAATATCGATGTCGAGATTATTTTCCAGAGCGAGGGAGACGGCGTCGTCAATCGAAAGATAGATTTTGCCGTCGCGCATAAGCGAATCGATGCGCGGCGAGTTGCCCAGATTCGGTTGCGCCACCTCCTGCCCCTCATAGGGCCGCAGGACATGAGGGAAGACCGAACGCGGCTTGGAGTAATCCTGCAGGTGAACCGTCTGTGGCTGAGCGGGAACTGGCGCGGTTTGCGGCGCGGGAGCGGCTGGAACATCCTGCGCGCGCATGCACGGCTGTAACTGCAGGCAAGCCAGGAGGACAGAGGCCGCCAACAGAAGGCTTGGCCGCCGGTTGGCCGCGGTCATTCGGGGTAGAAATAAAAACATGGTTCGTCTCCTTGAGTCAACACGGTCGGGGATCCTGTTAAAACGGCAAATATAGATTCTGAGAGTGGATGCGGAAAACATAAAAGCGTCACTCCATCTTAGCGGGACGGAGCGAATGAAGCGGACGCGGGTCGCAAAGAATATTGTAAAGAATTGTGAGGAAGAAAAATAAGGCGCGGCTATGAACCGCGCCTGTTTTGCTTGCGCCGCCCTACTGCGGTTGCTGCGCAGGGGCTGCCTGCGGCACGGGCTGGGCCGTGGAGGGCATATCCTTGCGCGGTGCGATATAAGGCGCGCTCGGCAGGCGCGTGACTTGGCCCCTGGCTGCATCGTCCACGCTGATACCGTCATGATCGAGCAGCGTGCCGGTTGCGCGGTCTAGTTCGATGCGCGATTTTTCATAGGCTACCGTGGCATTCACGAGAGCTGATTCTGCCGTAGCCAATTGGCTCTCGTACTGCAGAACCAGTGTCGTTGTCGAAGTGCCGAACTGATATTTCTTCTGCTCGGCGTCCAGCGACTGCCGCGCCAGTTCCGCGGCCGCTTGGGCAGAGTCCACGCTGGCGCGGTTTTGCTGGACGGTATACTGCGCGTTGCGGATCTCGATCCCCACCTGGTTTTCGATCTGCTGCAGCCGCATCTGAGCCTGGCGGAATTCGAGTTCGGAGCGAATCTGCACGGCCTGCGCCGCGCGGTTCCGCAACGGGATGTTGAGTTGCAAGCCGACGCCCTTGTCCGGCGCGGTGGAGTTGACGAGTTGATTCAGAGTCGCACCGTAGCTCGTGGTTGCAGCAATCGGAACTTGCCCAGCTGCGGTTCCGGCGCAGCCGAACTCCTGTAAATCCGGGCTCAGGTTCGAGCAAAGACTGGCCGGGTTCTGCGCGCCCCCGATGCCTGCTCCGCCGTAATAGGCGAACAGATCGAGCGTAGGCAGCAGCGCGCTGCGTACAGCCTTGTTACTCAGTTCGCGGCTGTTCAAGTCAATACGCGACTCGACCAGTTCAGCACGATGGCGGAGCGCGTCATTGATCAAATCTTCTGTCGGGACCACCGGCTCCTGCGCGGGAATCTCCATGGTAGAAGTTGGAATCACATCGGCGGTGGCAAGCGTTGGATCCTTCAGGGTGCGGGTGAGCGCATTCTTCATCAATAATTGTTCCAACTGCAGATTGGTTTGCGCTGCCGTTACCTGTTGCTGATCCTGGGCGACGGTGCTTTGCGCTCGCACGGTTTCAATGGGAGCCAGACTGCCGATCTCGACCTGCTTTTTTGTGTCGGAGAGAGTCTTCTGGGCAAAGGCCAGCGATTCATTCTGTACGCGGGCATTCTCGTAGGCGTAGACCAAGTCCCAATAGATGTTTTCAATCTGGTCTACCGAGTCGATGATCTGCAGGCGGAACGCTACATCGGTGAGTTCCCGATTATTCTTGGCGATGCGAATGAATCGGGTGTTGGGCGCGAATCCAAAGCCCTGCAGCAAGTGCTGGGTAACGGTTGCCTTGAAGCTGGAGTTCAATGCCGGACTCAGGCTAGTGAAAAAGTTGTTCGTCGTTGATCGCGTGTTATTAAAACCCACACTTAGGTTTGTGCCCCACTGAAATGCCTGGTTGTAGGCGAAGTTTGCCGTACCCGTGTTCTGCACCAGGCCGGTCCCAGGAGTGACGCCCTGGAAAATGCTGGTGACTTGCTGGCTGAAGTGATCTTCCTGCAACGTGCCGGTGACGACGGGGTCGAAGCTGTTGATGTTCGGCCCCAGGCCGAGAGTCGAGCTAACCAAGCCATTGGTGCCGGCGCCGATGCCGCCTGCTCCCAGACTGGTGCCGCCTGTGGAAGCTCCGGAAGTCGCACCGATGCCGCCGATGCCCCCGCCGGGCGTGTTCAGCACGACTCCAGCATTGACTCCGAGGATGCTCGCGCCAGCTTTCGCGCGCAGTACATCGGTGTCGGCAATGTTCAGGTTGTAGCGCGCGATGGCGATATCGAGATTATTCTCCAGCGCGAGGGCGATGGCGTCGTCGAGCGAAAGATACAGCTTGCCATCGCGCATGAATTGATCAATGCGCGCCGTGTTGGCCAGGCTTGGGTCGGCCAGATGCCGCGGCTCGTAAGGGCCAATCGGATTGGGAAAATGAGAGACCGGCTTGGAATAATTCATCACGGGAAGCGGCCGCGTTTCCGGCGTATTTTGCGGGATGGGTGCGGCGGGCGGTTCCTGAGCCCAACTTGTAACGGCCGAACCTGAGAGCGTCAGCGCTCCGAATAAAACCGCGGCCGTGGTCAGCCGGATATTTGAGGTCAAGCGTGCGAATGGCATCTACTCATCTCCGTTTGTAAGGACCGATTCGTTAAGATCGATTCGTTAAGACCAGTTCGTTAAGACCTTGCAACCAGCAAGCTAGGTTGTACGTGAGACAGCCCGGATTCGTCCGAAATGGCAGTTCTACTCAGTCGCGGTTCTACTCAATCATTGATACGCAAGCAGCGGTGTCTTGGTTCCTGAAAATGCGGTTCCTGAAAATGGTCCTGAAAAGTCGCGAAAAACGGCAACTCCCCGAAGGTTTGATGAAAGGCACCAGTATATCCGACCCCGCTGCCTCCCTTTCGAGTCTTCGAGCAGTTGAAACTGATAAAGTGCTGGCGATGGTCGGGCGTCTCGCCGGAAAGCGGAATCACAGTTGCCGGGCAAACCCATCCTATGAAATGACTTGGATGACCCGGCGTGACGGTAGGACTCGCGGCTGTAGGACTTAGGGTGCAAGACTGGGGCTGCGAAGACTTAGAAGATCGCATGCGCAATCTCAAACTGATTCTCTCCTATGACGGTTCGGAATTCGCCGGCTGGCAAGTGCAGCCCGATGCTGCGACGGTACAGGGCACGCTGGCCTCAGCCATTGGACGAGTTACGGGCGAAAAGGTATTGCCCCAGGGCTCAGGGCGAACCGACGCGGGAGTGCATGCGCTGGCCCAGGTGGTGACATTTGCCACGGAATCCTCGGTCCCTACGGCGAATTTTGTGAAAGCGCTGAACGATATTCTGCCGGCGTCGGTTAGGGTTCTGGAAGCGGAAGAAGCTGCGGCGGATTTTCATGCGCGGCATTCGGCGCGGGCAAAGACTTATCGGTACCGGATTTTTCGCGCTGCGATCTGTCCGCCGTTTCTGGCGAGGTATGTCTGGCATTATCCTTATACGTTGGACGAGGCGGCGATATTGCGGGCCGCTTCGCAGGTCGAAGGCGAACATGACTTCACTTCGTTTGCCGCAGTGGATCCCGAGCGTAGCGCCGGCGTCCTGCCGGCTTTCGCGGATGGCGAGAATGTCCGAGGACGAGAAGGTGCGCCGGTCTCGAATCTGCGGAGGGTTTTTTCTTCGAACTGGCAGCGTGGCGGGGATGAGTTCGTCTATACGGTGAGGGGATCCGGGTTCTTGCACCACATGGTAAGGAATCTGGTTGGGACGTTTATTCTTGTGGGTAAGGGAACATTGCAGTCCGAGGATGTCACGCGCATCCTCAAGGCGCGCAACCGATCTGCTGCGGGAGCGACGGCGCCGGCCAGTGGCCTCTGCCTGGTGAATGTGGAGTACTGAACCGCTGCTTGTGTCGGGGAGCTTTGTCCTCGACTCCGCGCTGGACAGTGGCGGCAAGACGTAGCAAGCTGCGTCTCTACGGAATCTTTTGTCATGGCTATTGATTTACAAGTCGCGGCGCGGAGGATTTCGTCGGTGAATCCGGCGACGGGCGAAGTTCTACGCGAGTTGGAGTGCGCTAGCGTGAGTGAAGTGCAGGCCTCGGTCGCGCGGGCGGAGGCAGCGCAGACGGCTTGGTGTGATCTCGGCATCTCCAAGCGGATCGCCGTGCTGCGCGAGTTTCAGCGCAGGCTTCATGAAAAGAAAATCAAAACCGCCGAAGCCATCACGCGAGAAGCGGGTAAACCTGTGGCCGAGGCGCTGACCACTGAAGTGCTGGTCGTACTGGATGCGGCGCGATTTCTGATCGACAACGCCTACCGTCTGCTGCGCGATGAACCGCTTCCACACGGAAATCTTGTTACCAAGCTCAAGCGCGGACTCCTAGTGCGCGAACCCTACGGTGTGGTGGGGATCATTTCACCTTGGAATTATCCCTTTTCGATTCCCGCGACCGAGACGCTTGCGGCCCTGGTAGCAGGAAATGCAGTGGTTTTGAAGCCTTCGGAGTTTACTTCTCTCGTTGCTCTGGAACTGGAGTCGCTGCTGCACGCGGCAGGCGCGCCCCGCAATGTCTTTCAGATTGTGACGGGCGATGGTGCAACCGGGGCGGCACTGACCGATTCACACATCAACAAACTCGTGTTCACCGGCAGCGTGGCCACGGGCAAGCGCATCGCCGCGGCTGCGGCAGAACGGTTGCTGCCCGTCGTGCTCGAATTGGGTGGCAAAGATCCCATGCTAGTGCTTGATGACGCCGATGTGGACGTGGCTTCGAGCGCCGCGGTTTGGGGAGCGTTCGTCAATGCCGGTCAGGCCTGCCTGTCGGTGGAGCGCTGTTACGTGCATCGCACTCTGTATGAACAATTTCTTCGCTCCTGCACTGAGAAGACGAAGAAGTTGCGCGTAGGCTCGGGGCTGGATCGTGAAACCGACGTGGGGCCGATGATTCACGAGCGCCAGATGTGGATTGTGGAAACCCAGGTGGAAGACGCCGTCGCGCGCGGGGCAAGGCTTCTGACTGGAGGGTCCCGCTTGCCAGAGCTGGGAAAGAACTTCTATAAGCCCACCGTACTGGCGGATGTTACCCATCAGATGCGTATCATGCGCGAGGAAACATTCGGCCCGGTGCTGCCCGTCATGGCATTTGATAGCGACGAGGAAGCGGTGCGGCTGGCCAATGACTCCGAATACGGGCTGGCCGCGAGCGTCTGGACCCGCGACCGCGGTCGAGGCGGGCGCCTGGCGCGCCGCATTCAGGCGGGCACCGTGATGGTGAACGATGTGGTTTCGTGTTTCGGCATCAGCGAGGCCCCGCACGGCGGCGTAAAATCGAGCGGCTTGGGCCGCACTCACGGACGTTTCGGCCTCGAAGAAATGGTGCGGGTGAAGTATGTGGATGTGGACTTGATGGCTGGCATGAAAAAAGTCTGGTGGTACGAGTACGGAAAGAATTTCTCCCAACAGATGAAGAGTTTCCTCGACATGCAGTTCGCGCGCGGTTTGGGGACGCGGCTGCGTGGAGCAGTAAGAGCGACCGGCGTGCTCAGGCGCAAGCAGTTGTGAATCCATAGTTGTGAGTGCCGAGAAACTCGCAGCCGAGAACTGGGAACTGAAAACTGAAAACCGGAGGCACTTCATGAGCATTCCTTCAACCACAGATCCGAAACGCGAATTGCTGCGTCACGCCCTGGCCACGCTCGCCTATCGCGGAGCGAAGGCCGTCCGGAACGCTCCCGAGGGCGTCGCCGTTTTTCGCGTGGATGAGGGAGTGCGAATGCCGGGGCAGATTCTGGCGCACATGGGCGACCTGATGGATTGGGCGCTTTCGATCGCGACTGGAAAACCCGAGTGGCGTGACTCCAAGCCGCTGGCGTGGGAAAAGGAAGCGGACCGCTTTTTCGCCGCGCTGAAGATGTTCGATGATTACCTGGCTTCCGCAGAGCCATTGCAGGCGCCTATGGAAAGACTCTTTCAGGGTCCGATCGCCGATGCGCTGACTCACGTTGGTCAGATTGCGATATTGCGGCGACTGGCGGCAGAGCCCGTGAAGGCAGAGAACTACTACAAGGCCGAGATCGTGATTGGGCGCGTGGGTGCCGATCAGGTCAAGCCCAAGCAGGAATTCTAGTTGCCAGTTGGGAGCGGGCCCTGATTCTTCAACGGCACTTCCGCCCGGTAAATCGCCTGCCAGCGGCCGGCTTTGAAGATGTAGATCGAACTGCCGTTCAGGTGAACCGGCAATTTCTCTCCGTTGCAAGTGCCATACTGCTCGGCTTGATAGGTGAGCAGGTACGCCCCGGTGGCGAGCGGCAGCGCTCCGAAGTCGGAGAGGCCGTAACCTTCCACGGTGCAGGTCTTCGCAGAGGTTTGCTGCTCGGCGAGTTGCTGGTCACGGGAGAGTGTGCCGTTCTCACCCCAGAAGATTGCATTCTCCGGCATATGCTCGCGAAAGTAGGCTTGATTGTTCGACTTCCAGGCTTCGAAAAAACCGGATTCAGTGCGCACCAGTTCAAGTTGAATACTTCGAGTGTCGTTTGGAGCATCGTTGTGCGGGGTTTGAGCGCTGGTTGTCGTTAGATGGAGGGCGAGCGAGAGAAGAAACGCCGTGGCAGTGAGGAAGGTCTTCCTTGCAGGAAGCGGTTTGCGATTCATACGATGCTCATTCTGGCGCTGGTCCGCCGCTCACGAGAATTAGGCCTAGGATACGACATCGGTCGGCTTGGCCTTTGCCTTTAGCCTTCGAGTACAATGACGCTCGTAGGAATCCGGCGGCGCAAGCGCCGCGCGAACGAGGGTAAGTCCTTTGGCGACTGGCGAAATGACCACTTCGGGCACGCAAACTCCTCCGCAGCTTCCGCATCATAAAGTCAAGATCAAGAAGAACGGGCAGCGCGCCTGCAATGAGAAGAACGAAAAAGGCAAATTCTGCGGCGGCCATTTGAAACGCTGGTTCTACTCTGAGGATGTGATCGAGCAGGCCTGCGGCGACGCGCAAAAAGCCTGGGGACCGGATGCCGAAGTCTACCGCTGCGAGCATTGCCAGACGCTCTATTTGCCGAATCCCGCCGAAGCCAAGGTGAATGTCGCCGGGCAGGGGATGATTTCGGTTTTCGGGCTGACACTGCCGCCGAAAGAGAAGTAGGCAGCTTCTTATGGCCGGCTTCTAGCCGTCGGCGAAGCTCCGGAACAGGAGGATGGGGTGAGCGTGTCAAGCTGGGTATTCCCAACCGGCGCGATTCTGACGATCGGGGGCGTGGTTCTGTGTGCTCTGCTCGAGTGGGAGAGCTTTGGGGATACGCGGAGCTGGGCGTTTGCAATTTTGTCTGTGGCATTTCTTCCTTCACTGTTCCTAGGTACGCCGCTGGCCATTGTCGGCTCATTTGTCGATAGGAAACGATTATCCCTGGCCCAGGTCAGAACCAGAGGCCAGGTGTGCTGGGCCGTCAGCGGCCTCTCGCTTCTGTTGCTGATCACTACGGGCAACGTGCATCGTTGGACGTTCACCTATATTTTTCCCACGTTTGCCGGTTTCGTGGCAGGTGCGGTGCTCCTCTCTAAGGTGCCTGAGAGCGAGACGTAGCGCGTGAGCCTTCCATGAATACCTCCGAACTCATCTACGACTGGAACAAGAATCATCCGCCGGCACTAAAGCCGGCGGGAGCGGTTCTACTTAATGATGAGAGTCTGCGCGATGGCTTGCAGTCGCCTTCCGTGCGCGATCCTTCGATTCCCGAAAAAATTGAGATTCTGCATCTCATGGAGGCGCTTGGGATCGACTCGCTCGATCTGGGATTGCCGGGCGCGGGCACGCGCGCGGTCGAGCATGTGACCGCGCTGGCGCGGGAAATTGTCGCGCACAAGATGAGGATTCGCGCCAACTGCGCGGCGCGGACGCATGAGAACGATATTCGTCCCATTGCCGAGATCGTGCAGAAGACGGGCCTGCGCATCGAGGCCGCCACTTTCATCGGTTCCAGTCCCATCCGGCGGTTCACGGAAAATTGGTCCGACGATTTTCTTTTGCAGACCACCGAGAAGGCCGTGAAATATGCGGTTTCGCTCGGCCTCGACTCGATGTACGTCACTGAGGACACATCGCGCTGCGATCCGGAGACGGTGAAGCGCTTGTATTCGACTGCGGTCAGTTGCGGCGCGCGGGCGATTGTCGTCTGCGATACGGCCGGTCACGCCACGCCCATGGGCGCGTTCGCGCTGGTCAAGTTTGTGATCGAAGAAGTGGTGAAACCCTCCGGAGAAAAGATTCGCGTGGACTGGCACGGGCATAGCGATCGTGGACTGGCGATTGCCAACTCGATGGCGGCGCTGATTGCCGGGGCCGATTGCGTTCACGGATGCGCCATTGGCCTGGGCGAGCGTGTGGGTAATACGCAGATGGATCAGATGCTGGTGAATCTCAAACTCATGGGCATTGCGCCTTGGGCTGAGCAGGACCTCAGCAAGCTGAAGCAATATTGCCAGGCCGTGTCGCGGGCGACTGGGGTGCCCATTCCTGCGAATTATCCGGTGGTGGGGGACGACGCTTTTCGCACAGCCACGGGCGTGCATGCGGCCGCGATCATCAAGGCTTATCGCAAGAACGATGTTGTGCTGGCGAACACGGTTTACTCGGGAGTGCCCTCGCATGTGTTCGGGCTGGAGCAGATTATCGACATCGGTCCGATGAGCGGGAAGTCGAATGTGCTGTTCTGGCTGGAGCGGCGCAGCATTCCTGCGACCGACGACCTGGTGGAGCGCATCTACCAACGCGCCAAGGCGAGTGATCACACGCTGAGCGATGCTGAGATTGCGGAGTGCCTGCCGGCGGCAGTGAAGCACAACTGAAGCAGGAGGTCGAATGCCTGAAGCCATGCGACATGCGATTCTCGGCGCCGGCGGCGTCGGTGGACTGATCGGCTCTTGTCTGGCGCACGCGGGAGACTCCGTCACGCTCGTGGTGCGGCGCGAGGCGCTGGCACAGTATCCCAGGCAACTTAGTTTGGAAAGTCCTTTCGGCAACTTCGCCGCGAATGTTTTGGTGGCTGCGGAAGTGCCTCCGGTCGACGCGCTCTGGATCACGGTGAAGGCTACGCAGTTGGAGCCGGCGCTGGTCGCTCTCAAGAACCCTGATGCGGTGCGGGCTATCGTTCCCTTGCTCAATGGCATTGACCATGTCTCGCTGCTGAGCGCCCGGTACGGTTCTGGCCGAGTGGTGCCGGCGACGATTGCGGTTGAAACCGAACGTGTCAGTCCCGGACACATCGTTCATCGTTCGCCCTTTGCGCGTCTCAATGTGTTGTCCGCCGGGCGCGCTCTGCTCGGAGGCACCGTCGATCAACTGCAGCAAATCGGCTTTGCCTGCGCGTTCATCGATGATGAGCCGACGCTGATGTGGAGCAAGCTGGTTTTTCTGGCGCCGTTTGCGCTGACCACCACCGCTGCGGATAAAACTACCGGCGAGATCCTCGCTGACCCCAACTGGGCGCAGTTGGGATTGACCTGTCTGCGGGAGGCCTGTGCGGTTGCCGTAGCCGAGGGCGCAAAAATTAATGCGGATGCTGTGATCGCCGGGGTGATGAAGATGCCGGGAAACATGCGCAGCTCCATGCAGAAGGACGTGGAGGGGCACAGGAAGCCGGAACTGGAGGCGATTGCTGGGCCGATCCTGCGCGGCGCTCGGCGGCATGGGATTGAGGTTCCAGCGACGAAGAAGCTTGTTGCCGCCGTCGAGCAACGAGCGGGCTACGTGGAAGTCGGCTGGCGTAGAGATCCGGACCAAGAAAATCACAGATCGACGGTGTAAAATATCTCGAATCAATCACTTAGGGATTCGATCTGTTTCCAAG
>Ga0210391_10004864_pt1 | contig 11103 bp, 8 predicted proteins | sample IncBWC12OmetaG_FD_160573 | JGI IMG/M metagenome (GOLD analysis project Ga0210391, IMG submission 160573) | Forest soil microbial communities from Barre Woods Harvard Forest LTER site, Petersham, Massachusetts, United States - Inc-BW-C-12-O ...
CTCGACGTTTGTTGGAGTCAGCTCGGCAGGTGGAAGGGAACCGTGGTGATCACGATCCCCGGCAGCTGGCGCAGCGCGCGGCGCAGGCGGGGGGCGATGCCGTTGTGCAGGGCGCGGTGCCAGTAGCGACGGGGCACCAGTTCGGGGAGCACGACGGTGATCGTGAAGTGGGGCGCCTGGTCGTGCAGCAGGCGCAGGTAGCGCCCCAGCGGGGCGACCAAAGCGCGGTAGGGGGAGAGCACGATCTCCAACGGCACGTGGTCGCCCCACTCCTGCCAGTAGGAGCGAAAGCGCTTCGCCTCTTCCTCGTCGGCGGAGATGTGCAGCGCGAGCACCGGCTGGCCGAGCGAGGTGGCGTAGGCGAGCGCGCGCAGCGAGGCGAGGTCCATCGCGATGACCGGCACCACGGTGAGGTTGAGCACCTGATCGGGCGCCTCCTCGTGCTCGCTCTGGCCGCTCAGCACAATGCTCGCCCCGCGCTCCAGTTCGGCGAGGCCGCTGGGGGGCGGCGTGATGCTCCGCACGCGCGCCTTCGCGGCGAGCGGCTGCAGCGCCACCGCGCGCCCCACGGCGAGGTAGTGCTTGCGGATCCGCAGGAACAGGGTGACGAGCAGCGGGATCAGGATCACCACCAGCCACGCGCCCTCGAGGAACTTCGTGAAGGCGGTGATCAGCAGCACGATCGCCGACAGGAAGGCGCCGAGCGCGTTGAAGCAGATGCTGCCCTTCCACCCGGCTTGGCGCGTGCGCAGCCAGCGTTTCACCATGCCGCTCTGCGAGAGCGTGAAGGCGAGGAACACGCCGACCGCGAACAGCGGGATCAGGCTCGTGACCGAGCCGTCGAACGCGGCGAGGATCGCCGCGGCCGCGGCGCCCAGCACGACGATCCCATTGGAGAACGCGAGGCGGTCGCCCATCCGCAGGAAGAGGCGCGGCGCGGAGTAGTCGCGCGCGAGGAAGAACAGCAGGCGGGGGAAGTCGCTGAAGGCGGTGTTGGCCGCCAGCAGCAGTACCAGCGCGGTGGCGGCCTGCACGTACCCGTACAGCGCGCCGCTGCCCAGGTTGCGGTGGGCGAGTTGCGAGAGCACGGTCTGCGAGGACTGGGGCACGATCCCATCGAGCTCGATCAAAGCGATCGTGCCGATGAACATCACCACCAGCAGGCTCACCATCCAGGTGAGCGTGGTGCGCGCGTTGCGCCACTCCACCGGCTTGAACGCGGGGATCCCGTCGGAGATCGCCTCGATCCCGGTCATCGCCGTGGCGCCCGAGCCGAACGCGCGCAGGATCAAGAGCAGCCCCACCCCCTCCGCCGCGTGTACCGGCGGGCGTGGCGTGGCGTGGAAGCCGTGCCCGCCGGCATCCACCAGGCCGACGACGACCATCAGCAGGATCCCGAAGATGAACATGTAGGTGGGCGCCGCGAACAGCAGCCCCGCCTGGCGCACGCCGCGCAGGTTGCCGGCGACGAGGATTGCGATCACCGCCAGCCCCAGCGGCACGGTGTCGGGCGCCAACGAGGGGATCGCCGAGGTGATCGCCGCGATCCCCGAGGCGACCGACACGGCGACGGTGAGGACGTAGTCGAGCATCAAGCCGGCGGCGGCGACCAGCCCCGGAACCAGGCCGAGGTTGTCGGAGGCGACGATGTACGAGCCCCCGCCGCGCGGGTAGGCGCGGATTGTCTGGCGGTAGGAGAGCCCGACGGCGACCATCAGCACGACGATTGCGATCGAGATCGGCACCGAGAAGCCAAACGCCGTCGCGCCCCCGAGCGCGAGCACCACGAGCATCGCTTCGGGGCCGTACGCCACCGAGGAGAGCGCGTCGGAGGAGAGCACCGGCAGGGCGATCAGCTTGCGCATCCGCTCCTCGAGCACCGCCGCGCTGTGCAGCGGGGGTCCCAGCAGCGCCCGGCGCGCCCGCGACGAGGTCCAACCGCCGCGGGTGGGCGCGTGCCCCGCCTCGCGGGTCGCTTCGAGCTCCTCCCCGGGCTGGCCATCGGCCTCGACCGGCACGAAGCGCGTGCGCCTGCCCCCCAGGCGCGTGGTGCCCGGGTGGCCGATCCTGGTGCCCGGGAAGCGCGCCCCGGAGCGGCCCGCGGCGGCGGGCCCGGCCGGCGCCGCGGGGCCGGTGGGGGCGCCGGCGTCGGCCGAGGCGCCCCTCTGGCCGAGGTTGGGGTCGCACGGCAGCGCTTTGATCCACTCGGCGCGGTCCCCCAGCGCCGCCCCCCAGCGCTTGCCGATCCCGCGCAGCACCTCGAGGTCGGTCTCCCCGAGCGCCGGATAGCCGGTCGCTGGGCTCAGCACCACGGGCACGTGGTCGCCGTCGAGCGCCGGTGGCGAGGATGGCGCTGCGGGAGCAGACGCCGGCTCGGTCTGCGACTCGGTGGGGCTCGTCATCGGGGAAATCGTCGCAGAGCGGGCGGGCGAGCCCCGCTCCCCGGGTCGCGTTTGGCGCTTGCGGTCGTGGGCCACGGAGCAACCGGCGTTGAAGCCAACTCGGCGAGAGCGACGTTTCCGATATCCGGGCGGGCGAGAGCAGGGACTCACCAGACCACGTAATCGTTCCACATGGGTTAACGTTCCCGGATCTCACCGAGGGGCTCGGATCATTCATGAGTACGCAAGCCGGACAAGCGGAACAGAACAAAGACACCGAAGGAACGGGGTCCGAAGGGCTCGACTGGTGGATCGCCGCCTCACCAGCGCTCGGCATAGTGGTGGTGTTTGGTTACGCGGTAGCCGACCACTTCCATACCAAGGTCACGTTCTTGTCCGTCTTCAGCCTCGGCGTAGCGGTTGTGCTTGCCGCGCTCATCGGGGGCCTGTTCCTGGGCTTCCTGTTCGGCCTTCCGCGCACGTTGGAACAGCCGAACAGCAAGGCGCTCCTTACGACCAACACCAACCTCGACCAGATCTCGGACTGGCTGACGAAGATCCTGGTTGGCTTGGGTCTGGTGCAGGTGGGGAAAATCTCACATGCGATCGGCACGCTCTCCTCATCGCTGGCACCCGGGCTGGGCGGTGGCGAAGGCGCCAAGGCACTCGCCACCGCGCTCATCCTGTACTCCGCGATCGACGGCTTCCTGGTCGGGTACCTGTGGGCGAGGATCGTGTTGAGCAAACGCCTCAGGCTGGCCGCCGACTACCTCTCGGAGGCCGACAAGCAGCTTGAGCTGACGCCAGAGATCCCGCCGCCGGCGCCGGAACGAATCAAGGCGGAAGTGGCTTTCGATGCGACGAGCAAGCCTTCTGGAAACGCGCCTGCGCAACCGCCTGGGCCACGCCCTTCTTAACTCGGAGCGCAGGTGTAGAATGGAGGCATGGAGCAGAGAGAGCTGGAGGCAGTCAGGCAGTTGCAGCAGGACTACGATCAGCGGCGGCGCGATTATGAGCAGCTCTCAGATGAGTATCGAACCGCGCAGGCAAGTGGAGAAACGGAGCGCGCGGAGGCGCTGTACGCGCAGCTCAACGATGCTTATCCGGCGGTGGAGAGCCTCTACGATCAGCTCAGGGCCAGGCGACGCGACCTCGCCGCTGCGCGAGACGAAGTCAAGACCACGCTGGCCTGACGCGAGATCCGAGCAACCCAATCGCTCCCGGAGGCCGGCGGGACGCGATCTCGTGTGCGCAGCGGCTCAGAAGTAAGTCCGTGGCGAGATCGAAAGCAGCGCGTAGATCTGCGTCAACGCGGCCTGGCCGAGCAGTTCGGCGGTCGGCGGGGAGCCGTAGGCGAAGAGGTTGTCGCTGAGGCGGTGGCGCAGCCAGGCCCAGTAGGCGTATTCGCGCGCCGAGAGGGTGCCGGGGGCTTCGTGGGTGACGGAGTCGAAGTAGATCTGGTTGCGGAAGTAGACGGCCGCGAAGAATGGGTTTTCCGAGGAGAGCTTGCTGTAGTTGAAGTAGACGAGCGCGGCCTTCGCGGTCGCGCGCGCCTCGCTGAGGTAGGAGCTTTCGTGGGTGACCTGCCACAGCAGCGTGCCGGCGCCGATCATCACGCCCTGGGTGTAGCTCCACAGCGCGTGGTTGATCTCGCCGTCGAGTTCGATGTGGTCGGCGTACATCCCGCTCGGTTCGAGCAGGCATTCGCGCACCCATCCGTACGCCATCTCGGCGAACTGCAGGTAGCGGGCTTCGTGGGTGATGCGGTAGAGCTGCACCCCCAGCTCGGCTGCGGGGCCGTCGGTGATCGTGTTGCGCTGGGTGTTGTTCTTGGCGTTGGAGAACGGCACGCCTCCGGGGCACGGCAGCGTCTGGCCTTCGGCGCCGGTGGCTTGCCAGCCGGCCATCACGAACTGCATGATCTGCTGGGCGCCGGTCAGCGCGGTGGCGTCGTGGTTGAGCTCGTAAATGCGCGCCAGCTCGATCCCCACCCACTCGTTGTCGTCGTAGTAGCTGGCGCCGCCGGGGCCGATCGGGGGCGCAGTGATGTCGTCGTAAGAGTGCACCGTGATGGCCGTGGAGGCGCCGCTCGCGGTCGTTTCCCCGGGGGCCACCGTGGAGCTCGCGTACACCTGCAGGCTGGCGCCGAGCGCGTGCAGGCTGGGTTCGAGCTTGGGCTGCTCGCCGGCGATGTGGGCGACGCTGACGCTCGCCGCCAGCGCCTGCGAGAAGGGCCACAGGAACGAATACTCCGGTTCGCCCTTGTACAGGCCGGCGCTGGCGACGTAGAAGTTCTGCTGCATCGCCTCGTACGCGGCTAGGGCGCGTTTGGCGTAGAGGTCGAGCACCGGCGCCTTGGGCTTGACCGGCGCGTGGGCGTGGCGCGAGCGGGCGGTGAGCGCTGGCGCATGGGCGTGCGAGCGCGCGGCGTGCGCGGGCACCGGGGAGCGCAAGCGCGCCCCGAGCGCGGGCGCGCAGAGCGCCGCCAGCGCGAGCACGGTCGCGAGGCATGCGGCGAGCACGGGTCGGTGAGCAGTCCGGGGCGGGGTCATCGGGCCGTCACTGATCGAGAACAGGCGGGCATTCGATTCGATGTGGTTGGGGCCGTAATGAAACGTGGGGTCAGAGAGACATGGTAGGGGCGTGGCCGAGACGCGACGACGCGGGTCTACGGACAGCATTAGCCCACGATTCCCCACGGATCGGGTCAATCCTTCGTCGAGCCCCCGTGAGCGTCGTCAGATGGCTGGGTCATGCAGAGTGAGGTCCCTATTTCCGCACATGTTCGCAACAGCCAAACTGACAGGAGAACATATGAGAGCGGTGAACAAGAACTTGCAGCGCCTCGGCGGCAACCGTCGCGCGATCCCGGCCGGGAAGCGCGCCCGCGTCATCCCGCCGAGTACATGCCGTCCGGCGATTCCGCCGACCGTGCGCCGCCCGCCGCTTCCCGCGTCGATGCGGTTGGAGTTCGAGGGTGGGGAGGGGATGCCGCTGCGGGCGGCGGTGCACGGCGAGATCGACTACTCCGGCGCCTTCTCGATGCAGGTGCGGATCGCCGCGGCCTGCCGGCGGCGGCGCGCACGAGGGCTGATCGTGGATCTCTCGGGCACCGAGTTCATGAGCTCCAGCGGGCTGGCGGCGCTGCTCAACCTGCAGCGGGAGGCCGCCTGCTTGCGCGGCGGGATGCTGCTGGTCTTGCCCACCCCGGAGGTGCGATACCTGCTGGCGATCACCGGCGTCGACCGGCGTCTGCTGGTGGTGGACAGCTGCGAAGAGGCGGAGATTCTGCTGCTCTACAGCGCCGCCGGCGCCGACACCAGCCCCAGCCTCCCGCGGGACCCCAGCTTCAACTGAACGCCAGCCGGCGCCAACTAAACGCCGGCCGGCGCCGCGCTCGGGTACCGTTCCCAGCGTGAGCACCGTGAGGGAGGCGACGTTCGAGCTGCTGCGCGCGCGCGGCATGACCACGCTGTTCGGCAATCCCGGCTCCACGGAGCTGCCGATGCTGGGCGAGTTCCCCGCCGACTTCCGCTACATCCTCGGCCTGCAGGAGTCGGTGGCGGTGGGGATCGCCGACGGATACGCCCAGGCGAGCGGGCATCCGGCGCTCGTCAACCTCCACACCGCGCCGGGCCTCGGCAACGGGATGGGGGCGATCTTCAACGCGCAGGCCAACAAGTCGCCGCTGGTCGTCACCGCGGGGCAGCAGTACCGCTCGCTGATGACGCTGCAGGCCAATCTGACCAATCGCGACGCCACGCGGATGCCGCATCCGCTGGTGAAGTGGAGCTGGGAGCCCCCCTGCGCGCAGGATGTGCCGCACGCGCTGGCGCGCGCCGTGCACACCGCCGGGCTGCCCCCGCGCGGGCCCGTGTTCGTGTCGATCCCGATGGACGACTGGTACGCGGATGTGCGCTCGGAGGACGAACTGCGCCACCAGACCTCGCGCACCGTGAGCGGCGGGGCGGGCCTCCCCGACCGGTCGAGCGTCGCCGGCATCGCGCGGCGCCTGGTGGAGGCGTCCAACCCCGCGCTGATCGCCGGCCCCGACATCGACGCGGCGGGCGGCTGGGACGCGGCGGTGGCGCTGGCCGAGCGCGCGCGCCTGCCGGTATACGCGACGCCGGCGACCGGCGGCGGGCGGCTGGGCTTCCCCGAGAACCACCCGCTCTTCCAGGCGATCCTGCCGCCGGCGGTGCAGCCGCTGGGCGAAGCGCTCGCCCCGCACGACTTCGTGCTGGCGGTGGGCACCTCGATCTTCCCCTACTACCCCAACATCCCCGGCCCGCTGCTGGCGGAGGGCACCAGCCTGACGGCGATCACCTCCGACCCCGACGAGGCCGCGCGGGCGCCGATGGGCGACGCGATCGTGGCCGACGTGGCGCTGACGCTGGCGGCGCTGGCGGACGCTGTGGAGGCGCTCGCCGCCGACCGCGAGCGCGCGGAGGGCGGCACGGGCGCCGGCGCCGGCGGCGCGGCCGGGGCGGCCGAGCTGTGGCGCGAGCCCCCGCCTGTGCGCCCCGCGCCCGAGGCGGTGCCGCTCACCGACCCGATGAGCCCCTCGACGGCGGTGCGCACGCTGGCGCAGGTCTTCCCCGAGGAGGGGATCGTGGTGCTGGAGTCGCCGTCGGCCACGCCCGCGCTGCGCAACCAGCTGCGGTTGGGGCGGCCGGGGAGCTACTACTTCTCCGCCGGTGGCGGCCTCGGCTTCGGGATGCCGGCGGCGATCGGCGTGCAGCTGGCCTGCCCGCAGCGCCCGGTGGTGTGCGTGATCGGCGAGGGCTCGGCGCAATACGCGGTGCAGAGCTTCTGGACGGCGGCGGCCTACAAAGTGCCGGTGACGTTCCTCGTGCTGCGCAACGAGGAGTACGCGATCCTCAAGTTCTTCACGATGTTGGAGGAGATCTCGGGCGCGCCCGGCCTCGACCTGCCGGCGCTCGAGACGGCGGCGGTGGCGGCGGGGTACGGCGTCAACGCGCGCCGGGCCTCCGACCCGGAGGAGCTCGGGGTGGAGCTGCGCCGCGCGCTGGCCTCGCCGGAGCCGGAGCTGATCGAAGTGCCGGTCGCGCCGGGTATGGCGCTGGCGTGAGCGAGCCCGACGCGATCGTCGTCGGCGCCGGCCTCGCGGGCCTGGTGAGCACGCTGGAGCTGCTGCGCAGCGGCCACACCGTGCTGCTGCTCGATCGCTGCCAGCCGCGCGAGCTGGGCGGCCTGGCGCGCGAGGCGTTCGGGGGGATGTTCATGGTCGACTCCCCCGAGCAGCGTCGCTCGCGGATCCGCGACAACGAGCGCCTGGCGCTGGAAGATTGGCTGCGGATCGCCGAGCTCGGGGTCGAGGAGCAGTGGCCACGCCGCTGGGCCGAGCAATACGTGACCCGCGCGCGCGACGACGTCGGCGGCTGGCTGCGCGAGCTGGGGGTGCGCTTCTTCCCGGTGGTCAACTGGGCCGAGCGGGGCAACTTCGGCGACGGCAACTCCGTCCCCCGGTTCCACCTCACGTGGGGCACGGGCAAGGCGCTGGTCGAGGCGGTGTGGGGCGGGATCGAGCGCGACCCGCGGCGCGCGGCCCTGGAGGTTCGCTTCCGCACGCGTGTCGGCGGCCTGCTGGTCGAGGAGGGACGCGTGGTCGGCTGCCAGCTGGAGAATGGGGATGAGGTGAGGGCCACCAAGGCGGTGGTGATCGCCGCGGGCGGGATCGGCGGCAATCACGAGCTGGTGCGGCGCGTATGGCCGACCGCGGAGCTGGGCAGCCCGCCAACGAAGATGCTGATGGGCTCACACCCCTACGCCGATGGCGCGCTGCACGAGGAGGTCGAACGCGTGGGCGGCGCCGTCACGCACCTGGAGCGGATGTGGAACTACGCCGACGCCGTGCGCCACCCGGCGCCGCAGCGCCCCGACCACGGGCTGAAGCTGATCCCGCCGCGCTCGGGGATCATGCTCGACCCCGACGGCCGGCGCTACGGCCCGGTGCCGGTGATGCCGACCTACGACGCCTATGCGGCGCTGGAGCGGATGTGCGAGGACGAGCGCAAGTACTCGTGGCTGATCTGCAACCACAGGATCGCCCGCCGCGAGCTGGACGTGTCGGGCTCCCAGCACAACCCCCACCTGCGCGAGCGCCGCTGGGTGCGCTTCGCGCTCGGGGTGCTGCTCGGCAAACCGCGCATGCTCTCGCACCTACTGGAGGGCTCGCCCGACTTCGTCGCAGCCCACTCGCTGCCCGAGCTGGCGGGCAAGATGAACGACGTGACGGGCGAACCGGCGATCGCCCCCGAGGTGCTCGCCGCGGAGATCGGCCGTTACGACGACTCGATCGCGCGCGGCAAGGGCCTCTTCAACGACGACCAGCTGCGGCGCATCGCGCAGCTGCGCAACTGGCGCGGGGATCGCCTGCGCACCTGCGCCTTCCAGCGGATCCTCGATCCCAAGGCGGGGCCGCTGATCGCGATCCGCCTGCAGGTGATGGCGCGCAAGAGCCTCGGCGGGATCCAAACCGACCTCGCCTGCCGCGTGCTGCGCGCCGAGGACGGCCAGCCGATCCCCGGCCTCTACGCCGTCGGCGAGGCCGCCGGCTTCGGAGGCGGCGGGATGCACGGCAAGCGCTCCTTGGAGGGCACCTTCCTCGGTGGCTGCGTCTTCACCGGCCGGCTCGCCGCCGCGGCGATCGCGGGCACGGAGCTGCCGCAGCGGATCCCCCCGCGCGTGGCCGTCCCCGCGCGATAGCGTCGCGCTCAGGGGCGATGTCTCAATTTGGAGGCATAACCAGCAACTGGACCTGTAGGGCAGCGACTGGATGACATCTATGAGAGGTCCAGTGGTGGTTGGTGCGCCCAATGCAGCACAATCGGCGCTGTGCCCAGCTACGACTACACGACCGTCGGACACGTCACCGTCGACGTGCTCGCCGATGGCTCCCACCGCCCGGGGGGAACGGCGTTTTACAGCGCACTCCAGGCCGCGCGGTGCAAGCTGCGCACGCAAATCCTGACAAAGGGCAATCCCGCCGAGATCGAAGATCTGATCGGGCACCATCGCGACGAGCTCGATCTGACGGTGATCCCCGCCGAGCACACAACCACGCTGCAGACCGTCGGCGAGGGCCTCGAGCGCCACCAGCGGCTGCTCGCCTGGGCCGGGCCGATCGAGGGACCGATCGAGGTGGACACCGCGATCCTCCACCTCGCGCCCGTCGCGCGCGAGACCCCGCGCGCGTGGTCCGGTCACGCCGAGCTCGTGGGGATCACCCCCCAGGGACTGGTGCGCGAGTGGGACGCCGCGGGCGAGATCGCGCTCGTCCCGCTACGCCCGGAGCTGGCACCCGAACGCTGCGACGCGTGGGTGTTGAGCGAGCGCGAGCGCGAGTGCTGTGCCGGCTGGGCCGCACGCGCCGCCGCGGCCGGCGCGGTGGTGGCCGTCACCGCCGGCGCGCACCCGATCGAGCTGCAGCTGCCGGGTGGCGAGCTCCTGCGCGTCCCGGCGCCCGCGATCGCGGCGCCCGTAGACGACCTCGGCGCCGGCGACGTGTTCGCCGCCGCCCTCTTCCTCGCGCTGCACGAGGGCCAGCCGCCCGCGCGGGCAGCCGCCTTCGCGGGCGCCGCCGCCGCGGTGCGGATCGCCGGCACCGGGCCCGGCGCGATCGGCGATCGCCGCGCGATCGCGGCGCGGTTGGGCGGCGCATCCTGAAAAGCGGCCTCGGGAGTGGGGGCGCCCCGGCAACCGGGCATCGCCGTCACCTACCCGGACTGCACCGCCCGCGCCTCCTCGATCAGCCCCCCGAGGTCGAGCTGCTCGAGCGCCGCCGTCGCCCCGCAGGCGCGCGCGGCCAGCAGCAGCGAGCCGCCCACCGGCGCCATCTCCACGACCGCCACCCGCGCCTGCGGCGCGAGCGCATGGATCTCCTGCGTGAGCGGGCCGACGAACACCGCGCCCGCCTTGTAGGCGCTGCCGATCAGCCCCACCGGGAACTCGCCCGTCAGGCCGGTTTGACGGATCACCGCGGCGATCTGTCCCGCCAGCTCTCGCGCGCCGCGCTCGTACAGCTCGCGTGCCACGGCGTCGCCGCGGTCGGCCAACCGCCCCGTCTCGACCGCCAGCGCCGCGATCTCGCCCTTGGTCAGCGGCTGGCTGTATACGAGCGCCGCCAGCGCCTCCACGCTCGCGACGCCGAAGTGCTCGACCGCCGCATCGCTCAATGCCGTCTCGGGGCCCGAGCGCTCGCGGTCGCGCAGCGCCGCCTTGATCGACTGCAGCCCCAGCCAATAGCCCGAGCCCTCATCGCCCAGCTGGTGGCCCCACCCGCCGGCGCGCCACCCGCGGCCGCCGGCGCCCACGCCGAAGACGTTGCTGCCGGTGCCCGCGATCGCGCCCACGCCGGGGCGGGCGCCGGTCGCAGTGGCCCACGCACCGACCACGTCACCGACCACGATCCACTCCTCCGAGCGCTCCGCGCGCACGTGCGCCACCACCGCGTCGGTGTCGGTGCCCGCCACCGCCAGCACCGCCGCATCGAGCTCCCCGTCGCCGATCCCGGCGCCCGCGAGCGCCTCGTCGGCGGCTCCGAACAGCGCCTCCCCGGCGGCCTTCACGCCAACCGCGTCCTGGTTGCTCGGCCCGCCCTGCCCGAGGTGCAGGCGCCGGCGCTCGAGGTCGAGCACCCCCGCCAGCGTCTTCGTGGCGCCGCCGTCGATCCCCAGCAGGAAGCGCGCGTGGCGTGACG
>Ga0210391_10004865_pt1 | contig 11102 bp, 13 predicted proteins | sample IncBWC12OmetaG_FD_160573 | JGI IMG/M metagenome (GOLD analysis project Ga0210391, IMG submission 160573) | Forest soil microbial communities from Barre Woods Harvard Forest LTER site, Petersham, Massachusetts, United States - Inc-BW-C-12-O ...
AAGGCTTGTTACGATCAACAGGTGCCTCGAGCACCCCGCCTCACATCCGTCCCCGTCGTCTAGCCTGGCCTAGGACATCGCCCTTTCACGGCGGTAACACGGGTTCAAATCCCGTCGGGGACGCCAACCACTCTTTCGGGATGAGTGAGCGCACTTAGTTGTTGAAATAACGTTGGGTTAGCGGTGTTCAAAAACTTCTGCTCTCGGTGGTACGTCACACCTTCTCGAAAGAGAGAATTTTGAACACGCTGCCTCTGCTCAGCATTCGCTTGCTGCCAAGCGCTTGCAACATCCAGCAGCATCAACTTCGAGAAGGACAGGAAAGCATCAAGTGTTCCACGCTGCGAGCGCAGAGTGTGTATCTGTTGCGCGATGCCCTCTATCTCATCATCAAAGTCCGCGTTGGCTTGAACGTAGTCGGCCTGGCTCACTTCGCCTCGGAGCCTGGCCCGCAGAAGTTCTGCCTTCAGCTTCCTGTATTCCTCCAAGCGAGAGGTGAGCTCTCTGGTCATCATGCTTGAATCGCCTTGCCTCCGCGCCCAGACCTCGGCTGCAACAGCAGGGAACTGGGCAGCGGTTGCGGCGTCTGGTCGCAAGGTCCCGAGATACTCGACAAATTCAGATTCGAGCACGAGTTTCGATACTCTGACCGCTCTGCAGTCAGAGTTGCGACACCAGTAGTTCGGGTAGTGCTTCAGCTTACCCTTGTTCATTCCACCAGTGAGGGGAGTTCCGCAGACGCCACATTTCACAAAGTGCTTCAACGGGAATGCCGGGTTTTGCTTCCGCTTCGGCGCGCTCGACAGCTTGCGACCAGACAGTACCCGCTGCACGGCGTCGAATAGTTCTTGACTCACAATTGGGGCGTGCAAGCCCTTCACCGGCTCAGGCACACTTGACGAGTAAACCCAGCCTGCATAGATGGGTTTACACAACATCGCGTCAAACGTTTGGGCCGTCAGCTTCTGTCCTTGCTTCGTCTTCAACCCCTTGTCACTGATGATTCTTAAGACCTGAATCTTCGTGTAGTCGCCAGTGGCATATAACTCGAAGGCTTCGCGCACGAGTGCCGCGGAAGCAGGGTCAGGCTTGATGTTCGCGCCGTTGCCAAGCTTCAGGTCGTTGACGTAACCGAGAGGTGCGGCCCAGGGCCAACGGCCTGCCCGAACACTAGCAGCCGAGCGATCTTTCATTTTCTCCGAAAGCGCGTCGGAGAAATATTGATTGAAGACGCCGTGAACGCCCGCCGCCATGCGACCCGCCGCTGTGTTGTCAACGTTGGGTTCGGCAACGGAAAGCAGAGCTATGCCATTCTCTCGTAGTTCAGCGATTGCAGCGCCCTGATCCGCGACGTTGCGAGCAAAACGGCTCAACGACTCGACTATGACATAGCCGATTCTCTTGTGGTGTGCCTTGCAGTAGGAAAGCAACCGGACAAAGGAGGGCCTGTCCGCCGTGCGGCCAGACTCGCCCGGCCCAAGAATGACCTCGGCGACGGCAATGCCGCGCTGGGTCGCCAGTCTTCGGCAGCCGTCCTCCTGATTCTTGAGGTTTAATGGGTCAGCCTGTTCCGGCGTGCTGACACGCAAATACATCACGGCTTCTGATCTCTGGTGGTTATTCTTGGCGATATTCATGGCTGTAGATATTAGGCCGCATCCCGCGTGGTGGCAATGGCATGTTCGTGCTCGTCTTTGATGCTTCCAAAGATGGAGGCGAAGATATCGGCCAACTGGTACATCTGTTCGATGCGCTGTTCTTGAGAACCTACAGGTCCGCTCACAGTTTCTGCCGTGGCACTTGGAAACGGAGGCTCCTTAGCGCCAGGAACCGCCTTCGACTTGGACTTGATCGACATAAGCTCGGAAACTGATGACAACTTCCGACTAACGGTCTTTTGCTGGTTTGGTCAGCTCTCCATTAGACAGCGGTTCAATCGGCGTTTCAGACTGCTCTTCGATCGGGACGACTCCCCGACAATCCTTCTCCGGACAGCGGTAGCCTGACACTTTGCTGTTGAACCAATTCCTTCCCAGCAATTCGGGACTGGCCCAAAATGACTTTTTGCATTCGGGGCAGTTCAGCCGGTACCGTTGCTCCAGTTGACCGATTCTCGTTAACACGTCTGCTTTCAGTCCTTGCTCTACCAGCCTTCCAAAAGCCTCGATTCCGGCCCGCTCGCGGACAAACATCTGCACCCCGCAAGGCGAGCAGATGACGTAGGGTTTGGTTCGTTTGCTCATCCGGACATCGAGCGGCTTCAGGCAGACAGGGCATGGGAACCACTGCGTCTTTTTGGGAATGATGTTCATATATCCGTATAAATAGTGGCATACCGCATTCTGTCTGGCAACTGTGATATCAACTAAATACCTGTTACATAGTGATTTACTTAGATTTCTGCAGGAGCTGATCCGTAGAAATAGTGGATTATTATTCTATATCTCCGTATAATGGTGATTCCGGAGCATGAGAAATCCCGGTAAATCCGAGAAAGGAAGAATTTACATGGCTCAAAACAAATCTTCTGGGAAATCAAAGGAAAAGAGACGGAGAGGCAGGCCCCCGAACATAGATCGTTCGTTTCTGCTTGGGCAAGCCGACCACTACCGCGTCGTTTTGCTCCAGTTCTGGCCGAAGCTGGGTCCGCGACTCTTGGCCGCGCAATCTCCCGAAGAGATCGCTAGAGCCGTCCACGAAGATGCGCCGGGCATTTCAGGGAGCGTTGTTCCTTTCTCAGAGCTCGTCCTGAAGATCGTGCGTGATCCAAAATTCCCCCGCACCAGGTCTGCATCACAGATTCATTTCCTGTCTGATTCTCTTGGAGGGCAAGGCTTCGTGACGCCCCGCCGGTCCCGAGAAATCTGTGCGGAAGAGAGAAGCAGAGTCAGGCATGTCATTGTTCGCCGCGAATATTACATTGAGTGCTTATGTGGCTACCATGGACCGGCACTCGACGGAGCATGCCGGAACTGTGGTACTCGGGAATTGTCTTGGGATTTACGCCTGAAAGAAACTACTGATGGAACGCGAGCCCTGTGACTGCACCCCATAGCCAAAGGAATCCGAAGACCGTGATCGCTGTCAGCCTCTTGTTTACGACTTCCTTTTCTCTTGCTTTTTGTCTAAGTATTACTTCATTTCGAGTCATCATACACTAGCATGTGCTGACTCTTGGAAAGCCACTACATAACTTGTTGCGCTCTTAAAAATGACTAAATTGCAAGTTTTAATGATCTTCGCGCAAAGCACCCGTTTTCTTAGGCCGGACGATGTTCTAAATAAGCTTAGGCAAGTCCCAGATCGCCGGTCGTTATACAGCTATCTGGGACGACTTCGAGCCCAGGGCTTGCTCCACCGACATCCAAACTCCAGACGAGGTCAGTTGGCCTACCGATTGACCGAAAGAGGAAGAGCCAGAACGGAATACTTGCGTCGAAACTCGTGAACTGCTCGTTTCCGAGGCTCCCACGTTACGTACGTATGTAACGTGGGAGCCTCGGGCCGCGTCCTGCCTTCTTGGGTGACGACCAGCGATCAATGAGTGTAATGGAGATTTATCAGTTGACCGGCGGCTTCGTTTACGGGGTGTTGCTTTTCCCCTTGTCTGCTGGCAACAGCGTGTCGGCCCAACGAGCAATGACCTCCGCGACCCGATCCTCTTGTCCGGCATACATGTGATCGGCGCCTTGAATCATGACTGTGTTTACGCTACTGGGGCCGGTGCGTTGACGCTTGACTGAGGATTTAAGAGTCTCTAGATCCTCCTCGTTTCCTACATCTTCGTTCGTCCCGAAAAAGACGAGAAGTGGACAGCGAATGCGGGTGACGCCGGGATTCGGTATCTGGATGCCAAAGAAATCTTTGAACTCCGGAGGAGTGTCGACGATGTCTATGAAAGTAGCGGCGCTGACAAAGGGGCCTTGCACGAGGTCGTCGGGTCGACCATCAGCGATCATCCTTTTCGCCTGTGCCATAAATTCCGGAGGTGGAACTCTGGTGTCAGGACGCACGTTTCCCGAAGCAAGTACCACTCCTGCAACCCGAGTGTCTTGGGTTTGTGCCTGATAGGTTTGAACTGCGGTTGCCCCGGCGCTGTGGCCGACCAGTACAACCTTCTTGAATCCCAACGCTTCGGCGAAGTCGATCCATGCAGCTAGGTCCCTCCCCTGTTCGCTGGCCACTCCCCAATAGCCGCCGCCGCGGATCCGCTTTTCACCACGCCACGCTTCCACGTTTCCAAGATCATGCATCCGCGTGTTGCCCGTGATAGTCGTATAACCGCGTTTTGCCAGGGCTCTGCTAATCACAACGTAAGTCGGAGAATAGAAATTCACTCCCCATCCGTGGATCCAAATTACCGCGAGGGACTTGGCTACATCCTTCGGCGGAGCGAAAAGCGCTCCTGAATCAACGATGTCATCTTTCGCCTGAACTTCGACGATTTGCTCTGCAAATGCTGTGGCCTTTTGGTTGTCAGCCGGACCTGCAAAGCCTTTCCCCATCGGAAGAGCTGCACCAATTGCAGCAATGATTATGGCCATTACCGCAAACAGGCTTCGAGCTTTCAGATTCTCTGGTGTCATTGCATCTGTTCCTCCTTTCAACTCTTTGTGCTACGGAGGCAGCATGCTTAAAGTTCAGCGGGTTTGTCGAAATCGTCCCTCCAGCGTTGATGGCTTACGAAACCAAGCGATTACACTCAAAACCCCCGGCTCAGGTCTTTGCCCTGGACAAAGGTCAATGAGTGTAATGGGGATATTACGCCAATTAGGACTGCTCGACTTCCCCCCTGTAGTTGATTCGTGGCTGAAAGTATGCTGGATTCAATAGGTTAGCTGATGAGATACGATTTACCTGCTGTGCATTGCTAATGCGCCCGTGTTTGGATAGAAAAGGTTGCGAGAATGCGATGCCTTCGACAAACAGTGATGGTCTTGGTGGCGGTCGCGTTCGTTTGTTGCGTCCGACCACGGGCACAGGAGCCGGAACAAACTTCCGCGGAAGGTCATCCCCTCTGGAAAGTTGATGTGCAGCAGTTCGGATACAAGGGATTCCCTCGTAAGAGTGTGAGACCGTTGCGCCTCGCTGTGAACTTTGTAGACAACGACCATGTGGCTATCGCTTGGGTGACCCCGGATACGACCCCGGAAAACAAGCGAAATGCTCCGAAGGTTGGAGAACCGGCCCGCCTGCACGCTGTTATCCTCGATGCCAAGACAGGACTGAAACAGAGTCAAAGGGACTGGTCAACGCCTTACTATCCGGCTGCGCATTTGTTCGGGCTTCCTAATGGGAGAGTTTTGATCTGTAGCGGCAACTCCCTTCGTCTCCTTTCCGTTAGCCTCGACATAGTCCGGGAACAAGAACTACCGAATCATGGAACTTGCGGGAATCTGCGTCCGCAACTCTCGCCGAGCAAAAACACTCTCCTCCTTTCTATACCTGCGGAGCACAGCCGTCATCTGGAACTGCTGAATGTGCAGACCTTCGCGGTTCTATCTGACTGGACGGAGGAGCAGGGACGGGGAGCCATTTCTAAGGGAACAGCGGCGTTTTCGGACCACTGGCTGGTCGGCTACTGCGGTGTGCCCACGGACTTATGTCTCCGTCGATTCGGTGAGGATTGGCATCCAATTCGGATAACTGGCTTAGATAGCCGAATGGACGAGCGGCAGCGTATTCCAGTCTGGTTCGTCGGTGACGACGACGTGTTGGCAATTGAACGAGGCGTCACCACCGTAGCCAACGTCTCGGGTGATGTGCTGTTCCAAATCACATTGCCCAAGGGACACTATGTCTTGCCGCCCGTAACCTCCGCTGGGGAGCAAAGATTCGCAGTAATTGAAGGCCGACTCAGGGGTCTGACCAGCGAACCGCTCGACATGTACCCTTTTGGATCAAATGATCGGGCGCTTGTCTACAGCATCAAGGATCGCCGCGCCATCTTCTCACTTAAACTGAAGGGAACTTCCCCTTGGACGCCGTGGAATATCCATGAACATTTCTTGGATATCTCACCAGATAGCACGTCCCTCGCCATGTTTTCAGATAGTCTCTTGGCTATTTATACACTTCCCAGCGACAGCAAAAGCCAGCATTGAAAGCGGTATGGATCACGTCAACTGGCGAAATCAGGCGTTAGCACTCAGAATGCAAGATCAGGCTGCCTCGTCTCTGAGAAACTGGGAGAAAGAACGGATCGATTTCATCTTCTCTTCCCGCAATCCGCGTAGATCTTCCTCGCCGAGTCGATTTTCGTACAAGAGTCTCCCCAACACATCTACGAGTCGCGAACCGCGAAAGTCGTACTTGCGATTGATCTCTTTACGGCGTTCCGTCAGGTAATGTTCAAAGTCCCACAGATCCGACGACTGCTTGATCTGGTTGGCCATCTTCTTTGCTTCCTGAATAACCTCGTGAAGCTCTCGCCCCAAGGCAGCGTCGAAGGCTTTGCGCGCAAGGGCCTTTTCTGACCTCGACCAAACCGGATCGTTCTGGTGGGGATAGCTTTGTTGAGTCGCAGACGGGCTGTTCATGGTCCGATCCTCCGTGGCGCCATTCTACCCCTCGCCCAGATGCCTTTTCTACAGGGTAGGCAGATTTCGCTGTGGCAGATTCACCATCGTGTTCATGCGGCCGCCCGTCCGTTCTGAGGTCAAAAAGATCATTCACCGGATGTCCGAGATTCTGTTTGCAGCCGAGATAGCGTTCCGTGGTCTGCACCGATGCATGCCCGAGCAAGAACTGAATCTGCTCCAACTCGCCACCGCTCGTGTGGCACAGCTTGGCACAAGTTCTTCGCAAGTCATGCGGTGCAATATGCTCCAAGCCCGCTCTCTCGCAGCAACTCTTCACCACGTACCACACGACATTCTGTGAGATGCCTTTCCCCCACACCTTTCCTGTCTTGGCGACGGCTCGAAAGATCCGTCCTTCCATAACCCCGGCGGCGACCATCCACTGATCGAGTGCCGCTTTGACCCATTGTGGAATGGGCACGGTGCGGATGTGGCCGCCCTTGCCGATCAGGTCTACCACTGCCCAGTGCCCCTGGCGCATCTGGATCTCATCCAACTCCAGACCGACCAGCTCCGATCTACGGAAGCCACACCCAAACAGCATAGCCAGCATGGCATAGTCGCGCTTGGCACGCATCCGATCACCACAGGCATGTTGCAGCACGGCTGAACTCTGCTCCGCGCTCAACCAATTACCGGCACGGAACCCGAGCTGTTTGACCCCCTTGACCCGGCTGATTCCGGGCCGCCAGTTCTGGACTCAACAAGCCCGCGTCCGCCGCTTCGTGAGCGAGGCGGCGCACGGCTGCCAACTGTTGGTTGATGGTGTTGGCCGCCAGATGACGCGATTCCAGGTACATGCGATAGCGCACCACGACGATGCGGTTGAAGGCCAGCCGAGGCTCGGAGCAGTACCAGGCGATGAATTGGTCGATGGCGTACTCGTAAACACGGCGCGAGGCCGGCGAGCCAAGGCTGTTGAGCACTGCTAATTTGCAATGATCCAGATCCGGCAACCGAAGCACTCCGCGACGGTAATTCGGCTTGATTCTCTGTTTGCCCATGGCGACGGCCTCCCATGCCGCAGGATTGGGTCTACGGCAGACCGTCTGGCCAGTGCAAGCCTGGCGCGACCTAGGGTTAGAGGGTTCTGAGTGCTATCGCCTGGTTATAACAGTTACGCGGGTAATCGTGCCGATCATGCCGTTTTTTCGTGATGGACCTGAGCGAATGCCTCCTCAATGGCGGGGACCAGCATGTACGCGGTTGACTTTGAGATGACCCGTTGAACGCCGACCTTTTCCGCTTCCTTTTCGACCAGCGGCGAGGCGTAGAGCGTGGACATGAGGATCGGAATGCCGGGAAGTGCCTTGGAAATCTGGCGGGCTGCCTCGAAACCGTTCAGTTCGGGCATCGCGAGGTCGAGGATGACCAGATCGGGCTTGAATTGCTTTGCTCGGTTTACGGCTTGAACACCGTCTTCCGCTTCCGTGCAAACATCCCATCCCTGGTGCGCCTCGATCAGATGGCGAAGCTCTCGGCGGATATGCTGCTTGTCGTCGGCGATGAGGATCCTCACATGCGCACCCCCAACAATCGAATTTCGGATGACAATCGAATTTCAGATGACAATGGGGCCGGAGAAGGTTGTTATGAGGTTTTCCCGTAGATGGCTGGCCGGAGACTAAGCCGTAATTGACGAAAAATCGCGATTACACTCATTGACCCTTGTCTAGCGCGAAGACCCTAGTCGGGGGGGGTGGGTGTAGACGCCTGATTTCGAGAATTGACTTCTGGTTTGCTGGGCCCTTGCCGGATTCACGACGTTCGGACAGATCATCCCAAGCTCGCGATTAGTGGTCCTCATTTCGCGGGAGCGAAATAGTCCGGCAGCACATGAATTTGCACGTCCTCGCCGGGGAGCCGCACAGCGAGCTTGTGCTTCTTCCCATTGCGCGCCGCGTCGGCAGCAGCAAATTCCAATACGTACTGACTCCGAATGGCGGCCACAACCTGGGCAGCAGCGGATGCGGGGTCAGGATCAAGATTGAATTCGGTGCCGCCGCCCCATTTGGCGAGAAACTTCATATGGATATGCCCAGCCATCAATTCACTCTGCATTATATTTCCTCTGGAAACAGTACACGCATAGACCATCGGTGCGCCAGGCTGTTCCACCCTCCGAATAACGCCTACCCTTGAAACGTGCGAAGCGTTATCTTCGCCGTCGCTCAAAATGACCAGGGACCTCCGCGCATATTTTGCGTGCGCGATGATATAGTCCTCCGCCAGGAAGACGGCATCGTTGAGCGCTGTGGGGCCGCTGGCCTGCAGACGATCCAGAAACGAGAAGTCGACTTTGGAAACAGGGGTAAATGGGAGGTCTAGATACTCCTTGTCTGCGAATAAGACGGCCATCGTCTCGCTGCCAGCCGGCATGGCCTTGATGATTGCGGTGACGGCTGAGACAATCGCCGGCTTCTGCTTGAATATCGAGCCCGAGGAGTCGATGACGAGAGCAAGCGAAACCGGTGAGTCCCGCGAATCCTGAGGCTTGAGCGGTCGCTCGGCGCCGTCTTCGAGAATCTGAAACTTCCGTTCGTCAACTTTCTGCGGCACACCGTGTTTGTCGAGCACGACTACGTTGAGATTGACGTCAGGCCAAGAGCTTTCTACGGCGGGAGTTGCAGGACTCGACGCCTCACCAGCGTTCTGGCCCGCCAGCCCACTCGCGCTGGCTGGGAGCGCCAGCAGTATAAAAATTAGCGGCACGCCCCAGGATGCGACCCTCTTTCCAGTTTGCATCTGCTTCCACTTTCGCGAAATGAATCTGCGAAGCATTTTACTCCCAGCGTTTGGGCAGGGGGTTGCACCGCTCCAATGAGCAGCTGCCCTGCGAATCAATAAGGCTTGCCAGCCACAGGAGCCTTTCTCGATTACCCTGCTGGATTTCTTGGAATTGTGGACCATCAGAACGGGGAACGGCTGTATCGTCGGCAATTCGGAAGTTGGGAATCAAGTCGTAGTTGGCGATAAATCGCGATTACACTCATTGCCCGGGACTCCCCCGCAGATGGGGTCAATGAGTGCTATCGCCTTCCATGAGAAGGCCGGTCGGAGTCAAGTGGATTCGTTTTGGTTTTTATTGGTCACGATGTTTCTCCCGCCGAGTAGCCACTGTCGCCATGCTTCCATCCGCACTCTCAAGGAGCGATTGCCTTCGCTCGGTGCACATTGGGCGTTCTCGTTTCAGCCGGTGCTGCTATCTGTTTGGCGCCCTGCGGTTCTGCTCTCGCAGAGTGGAACCTGGGCCAGGCGTTAGACGCAGTCACCGGAACTCGGCTTTGGCTTTTGTCTTTCCCTTCCTGGAACGGTTTTGTTTTCTTACGCGGCTGCTGCTACTGTCGTTCCCCGGCTGTTGTGCAGCGGTTCGTACACATCTCCGCTCACCCACAGGTGATGCAGCAACACGGCCAGCTTTCTCGCGGTCGCCACGATGGCTCGCTTCTTGCCGTTTCTGCCGCCACGCGCGGCCAGCTTCAGGCCCCAGCGCCGCAGATCGCAGTCCACACCGAATGGTCCCAGAATGTGCTGCGCTCCTTGCACCAGCAGCGTGCGCAGATACGGATCGCCCTCTTTGCTGATGTGCATCTGCGGCTGGCTCTGTCCCGAGTTCCTCCGTCCTGGCTGCAGTCCGAGATAACAGCCCACGTCGCGGCTCTTGGCAAAGCGATGCGGGTCCTCCAGGGTCAGCAAGAAGGTCAGCGCGATCAGCGTGCCCACGCCCTTGATCTGTTTCAGTAGCGCGACTTGCGGATAACTCTGCTCCGCCAGCTTCTCGATGCGTTCGTTGTACTCACCAATCTGCTCGCTTAGCGACTGCAGCGCGATCAGCAACGGCTCCAGCGCGCTTTGCAGTTCCGGACTCAGCCCCTCCGCTTTTTCCGGATTCATATTGCGCACGTTGCAGCCGCGCAGCCGCTCGCCATAGCTCTTGGCCAGTCCGCGGGCCGTGTTCACCAGCGCGGTCCGTGCTCGCACCAATCCAGCTCGTGCCCGGATGACGCTCAGATCGGCTTGCGCCTGCGCACTGCGATGCTTCACCGGATACAGCAACTCCGGATCGATCCTAGCCAACCGGGCCAGCGTCTGCGCGTCCAGCCGATCGTCTTTCTTGCGACTCTCCCCGATCAGCCGCACCTTGCGCGCATTCGCCACCATCACTGCATGCCCCAACTCGCTCAGCAAGCGACTGATCCAGGGCGAATGCGTCCCGATTTCCAGCGCGATCCGGCAGCGCGGCATCTCCCCGAAGACTTCGCGCAACGCTTTCGCATTTGTGCGGACGCTCCGCTCCAGCCGTATCTGGCCGGGTTCGTCCAGCACGCAGTACCAGCTGTTGCGATCTCCCAGATCCAATCCAACGGTTAACTTCGGCTGCGAGATTTTCTTGCTCGGCTTTGCCGCTACGGTGCTAATCTTCTTCATTGCCGGTCTCCTTTTTATCTGTGCCTTGAGCACGTCGATAACTTGGGAGCGTACAGCATCCCGTCGGAGACCGGCCTTCTCATCCCATCTGTT